>Ga0194049_1000237_pt1 | contig 19459 bp, 16 predicted proteins | sample JunL2225m_MetaG_FD_148665 | JGI IMG/M metagenome (GOLD analysis project Ga0194049, IMG submission 148665) | Anoxic zone freshwater microbial communities from boreal shield lake in IISD Experimental Lakes Area, Ontario, Canada - Jun2016-L224-25m | ecosystem: Environmental > Aquatic > Freshwater >... | reverse complement strand
GTTTTTCAAACTTGAACTGCTCAAGACAAAGCATCAACTTAACCATTTCGCGCTCAAGAGCAAACTTTACATCAAAGCCCTACAAGCCAGTTTCGCCGAGCTTCAACGGCTCACTGCGTAACATCAGCTCTTTAACATGATTTCTTACTGCGGGACAAGCTGGAAGCCTTGATGATCCAATCCCGCTGGATCGCCCTGGCCGCCTCGTCGGCTGCTGCCTTGTTTGCGCTGGTCTCCGGGGTGTTGCTGCTGCGCGGTTTCAGGAAGCCTGTCGAAGCCTTGATGCAAGGCACTGATGCCATCGCCTCGGGCAACCTGTCCCATCGCATGGAACTTCACACCCAGGATGAATTCGGCTATCTCGCCACCCACTTCAACCGCATGGCCTGCGAACTGGAGCGCCAAAGGGAAAAGCTGCAAGAAGGGAACGCCATCCTTGAGCAACGGGTGGCCGAGCGCACCGTGGAACTGCACCGGCTGAATGGCGAATTGCAGCGCATGGACACGGCGCGGCGGGAGTTCCTGGCGGACATCAGCCACGAACTGCGCACACCTATCACCGCCATCTGCGGCGAGGCGGAAGTGATTTTGCGCGAGAACGAGGGCGAATGCGATGCCGGTGAGTACCGCGACACCTTGCAGTACATCGCCGGGCTGTCCACGCAGTTGGGCACCTATGTCAACGACCTGCTGTTCCTCGCCCGCACCGAACTGTCCGGCAACCCTTTTGATTGGGACTTGGCCTAGGACAGGCTGGATTTGGCCGAACGGGTGGCCTGTGCCGTCGAGGATTTCCAGGCCATGGCACGGGAAGGCTCCATTACATGACCAAGCCCTTCGTATTCGAAGAACTGCTGGCGCGGAGCTAGGCGCTGGCCCGCCGCCGCACCGGCGAACTCAGGCCGGAACCCAAGGAATTGCGCGTCGCCGACCTAGTGTTGAACAACGAGACCCGCGAAGTGATGCGCGGGAAGGAAGTCATCGACCTCACCCCCAAAGAGTTCGCCATGGCTATAAGATCGGGTATAGTACAAGGATGACTGAATGAGGATATCGCGTAGAGCATGAATGATGCTGAAAAGTGATCTTACAGCGTTTTCAATATCAATTGATTACTTTATTTAAGCCGTAGGAGCGGGCCATGCCCGCGATTGATTGGGCCGATTCAGCAAAAATGGGCTATTTATCGCGGGCATGGCCCGCTCCTACATGTTGTGTATATTAATTTTTAAGTAACTATTTGATATTAAAAACGCTGTAAGCCAAATATTGTCGTCGATGGCCCGTTTTTTCCAGAAGCAATTCAGGTGCTCGTTACTGTACCCGTTGGGGCATCTGTCAAAATCATCGGCAAAGGGAAAAAGACCAACCAAGTCTATGACCTAATTCTTGACGAGGGACAAATAGCCTCGTTAATTGCCTCCCCGGAAAATGAAGCCTTCAATAGCGACCCAATCCGCTTCCGCCTCGGCGTGGAAGCATTGCGTCTTGGCCTTGCCTACGAATACGACCCCTATTTTTCCCTTTCCATTGCCCGGGTTGACCCGCTCCCGCATCAGCTTGAAGCGGTCTACGACTACTTCATGCGGCTGCCTCGCATTCGGTTTCTGCTGGCAGACGACCCCGGCGCAGGCAAAACCATCATGGCGGGACTGCTCATCAAGGAGTTGAAGATCAGGGGGCTGGTCAATCGGATTCTGATCGTCACACCCGCGAACCTTTCATTCCAATGGCAGCGACACCGCACAAAGGCGACCCGGATAACTTCTGCCTGTTCCTGTCCTTGCTGGACAAGGACGTGTACGGGGACGTTAAGAGCCTCGAAGAAGCCATGACCCGACAGGAAGCGCCGTTTTATCTGCGCCGTCTCAAGGAAGCACTCGTATCATTTCCTGACCCGGAGACCGGCGAAGTCAAAGCGCTGTTTACCCGGCGAAACGTAAAGACTGTGCCATTCGAGATCAGTGAAGAGGAATTCGACCTCTACGACAGCCTGACTCAGTATGTCGAAAGCCAATCCATTCGGGCCGCACGGGAAGACTCCGCCCGCGCCCGTGCGGTCGGTTTCACCATGGCGATGCTGCAACGCCGATTTGCTTCCAGCATCTACGCGGTTCGGCGGACGTTGGAGCGAATGAAGGAAAAACGGGAAAGGATACTCGCAGACCCGGAAAAATATCGACAGGAGCAAATTTCCCGGCGTTTGCCCGATGATTTTGACGAGCTTCCTGATGACGAAAAACAGGAAATAATCGCCGAACACAAGGACACCTTGGATTTTCTCGCTGGCGATGGCAAAGAAGGGCGACCGCTAGGCAAGCTCCGGGAATGGGGGTTGAGCCTGACCCAGATTCACGGCGGCATGAAGATTGGCGACCGCGATTCCCCGGGTACACGCATCTATGCCGAACGCGAATTTCGCGAGAACGCCCAGATACTCATCGCCACCGAAGCCGCAGGGGAAGGCATCAATCTACAATTTTGCTGGCTGATGATTAACTATGACATTCCTTGGAACCCGGTACGCCTGGAACAGCGCATGGGCCGGATTCATCGTTACGGCCAGGAAAAAGACTGCCTGATTTTCAATTTCGTATCGACCAACACCAGCGAAGGGCGGGTTCTCAGTAAGCTTTTCGAGAGAATATCGCAAATCGAGGACGACCTTGACCCGAAACGGACGGGCAAGGTCTTCAATGTCCTTGGTGAGATTTTCCCAGCCAACCAACTCGAAAGAATGCTCAGGGACATGTACGCGCACAACAACATGACCGAGGAACTCATCAAGCAGCGCATCATCGAGGAGGTGGACCCGGAGCGCTTTCGCAACATCACGAATTCCACCCTCGAAGGGCTCGCCAAGCGGGAACTCAATCTGTCGGCTATCGTTGGCAAATCGGCGGAGGCCAAGGAGCGCCGACTGGTCCCCGAAGTCATCCAGGATTTCTTCTTGCAGTCAGCCCCGATTTCCGGCGTACAGATCAAACAGCCGAATAAGCAGAAACCCGTCTACCGGGTTGGCAAGGTTCCCAGGAACCTCTGGCCGATAGGCGAGCGTTTGGAACCCCGTTTTGGTCGGCTCGGACGGGAATATGCCCAAGTGATATTCGACAAGAAAATTCTCCAGTCCGAACCCACGGCGGAATGGGTGACCCCAGGCTATCCCTTGTTTGAGGCTGTCCGCGATGATGTGCAAGAACTCGTGCGCAGGGACATGGAAATCAGCCTAAACGAACTGATCCACCGTCAGAACATGCGCATGGCCGAACTGATGACCCGGCAACAGACGGGGGACAGTAGCCCTTTGTTAGCCGCCAACCTCAAAACGACGGAAGACCGGATAGACGACCTGAATGGCCGGCTTGATCGTCGCCGAGCCGAACTTCAGCAGGAACGGCATTGCACGATTGCGGACATTCAAGTGCTGGGCAGGGCTTGGGTATTGCCGCATCCCGAGCGGACTAGCCCCGGCGTCGCGCCTTTTGTGCGTGACGATGAAATCGAACGGATTGCCGTCGCGGCGGTGATCGCCCATGAGCGGGCGCAGGGCCGCGAAGCGGAGAGCGTCGAGGCCGACAATCGGGGGTTTGACCTCATCTCCCGCAAACATCACCCCGAAGACCCCAAGACCGCGCTTGAAGTCCGTTTCATCGAGGTCAAAGGCCGTGCCTTCGTCGGCGAGGTGGCCCTGACCACCAACGAATACAAGACCGCACAGCGATTGGGCAAGGATTATTGGCTCTATGTCGTCTTCAATTGCGCTTCCACGCCAGAGTTGCGGATTGTGCAAGACCCGGCACAACTTGATTGGGAACCGCTGGTGAAGATCGAGCATTACCGGCTGGCGGCTAACCGGCTCGACCCGCATAAACTGCTTGACCAGTAGCCTAGAAAGGAATATGAATACAGATTCATATTTGCAATGGGAGACTCAATAATGAAAGTCAGTGAACGCGGACAAGTCACCATACCCTTGTCCATTCGTGAACGTTACGGGCTGCTGCCGGATACCGAAGTGGAATTTGTTGAACGGGAGGATGAACTGGTTTTGGTTAAAAACCCCAATTCCCGCCGCGAACGCATCCGCCAGCTTTATGGGCAAATCACCACAGGCAAGAGCACTGATGAAATCATGCAACTGCTGCGGGACTGAGCAGTGGCAAAAACTTGGCTAATCGACACCAATGTACTGGTCATCAATCCCGTGATCTACGCCGAAGTGGCTGCATGGATAGACAACAAAGAACGGCTGGATTCACTGCTTCCAGAGGAAATCTTTCGCAATGAACCCATTCCCGCCGATGCGGCCTTTCTCGCCGGCCGGGCCTTCCGGCGTTACAAAGAACGCGGTGGAACGAAACCGCGCATGTTGGCAGATTTCCTGATCGGAGCGCATGCGGCAGTGTGCGGCTACGGTCTGGTAAGCCGTGACCGTGGCTATCGCCGTTATTTTGAGGTCGAGTTGCTTGACCCGACCGACAACACCCTCCAATGACCTACCCCAAACGACTGATCGAAGTTGACCTTCCCATCCGGCGAATTTCCGACCATGCCCGCCGCGAGAAGTCCATCCGCCACGGCCATATTTCCACACTGCATATCTGGTGGGCAAGGCGACCCTTGGCATCTTGCCGGGCGGTGATCTGCGCGGCACTATGGCCTGACCCTGCAGATGAACTATGCCCGGAGGCATTCCGCCAAGTGGCCCGTGTTTGGATGGGGAAATGGTCTAAGGAATACCTAGCCAAAGTCAGCCCGGAGAGCTACACACGGTTCATCAGTATCCAGAAAACCCCCGCCAAGCTCGACGACAACCTAGAACTTCGCGTTGCTTTTCTGGATTTCATCGCCGACTTTGCCAATTGGGACAACTCGACGGTAAAAGCCTATTTGGACACCAGCCTCGCCTTGACCCTAGCGGCGCACGAGGCTCTAGGCGGTGCGCCGGGAACCCGCCCGTTGGTGGTGGATCCGTTTGCCGGGGGTGGTTCGATTCCGCTGGAAGCCCTGCGCGTCGGCGCGGATGCGTTCGCCAGCGACCTTAACCCCATTCCGGTTTTGCTCAACAAAGTTGTGCTGGAATACATCCCCAAATACGGTCAGCGTTTGGCGGATGAAGTTAGAAAATGGGGTGCTTGGATCAAGCAAGAAGCCGAAAAAGAACTGGCTGAATTCTATCCGAAAGACCCCGGCGGCGCGACACCGATAGCCTATTTGTGGGCGCGAACCATCCAATGCGAAGGTCCTGGGTGTGGGGCGGAAGTGCCGTTGATCCGTTCGCTGTGGCTGGCGAAGAAACCCAATCGCTCCGTGGCTCTGCAACTGGTGGTCAATCAATCGTCATTCCGGCAAGGATGCCGGAATCCAGCGTCCAAGGATGGCAATCTACCCGTTGGCAATCCGCCTGAATCAAACACCGTGGAAACCGGCAAGTTACCGTCCATGGCACTGGATTCCGCCATCCCTGTGCGGAATGACGGAAATTTAAATTCTGCTGGACTCATCTACAACGATGAGTGTCGCAGCGTGGAAACGATAAAGCGGGTGGATTTTCAAATCATCGTGAAAAAACCTGATGGCTGGGTGGATCAAGCCAACCCAGAAACTAAAATCGCCAACCCGACGTTTGACGGCACCGTGAAACGCGGCTCGGCAACGTGTCCTTGCTGTGGGTATACCACGCCGGTAGCACGGGTTAGGGTGCAATTGAAAGCGAGGCTCGGTGGGGCGAATGATGCCCGCTTAATGTGTATCATATCAACACGGGAAAACGAGAGTGGTCGCTATTACCATTTGCCAACCGATACAGATATGAGGGCCGTAAGTTTAGCAGGAATCGAACTTGAGCGGAAAGCACTCCTTAACAGCGATAAACTAAGCTTGGTTCCTAACGAACAAATATCGCTTAATGAAATCCGACGGATAAGCGTTCCAATCTACGGAATGACTCACTGGGGCGACTTATTTTCAATGCGTCAGTTGTTAGCTCTTTCATCTCTGGTTAATCTTGTTCACCGCGTAAGAGTTGAACTTGTAGGAATCAGCACAGATACATGGTTTCTCGACGCAGTTCAAACCTGTTTAGCTCTTGCGGTAAGCCGTCAGGCTGATTATACGAGCTCTCTTTGTTCTTGGCATACTACTGGCGAAAAGATCAACCATACATTCGGTCGTCAAGCTATTCCAATGTTCTGGGATTTCACCGAAGTTTACCCATTATCACAGAAAAGCGGAGATTTTGGCGGTGCGCTTGATTGGATTATTCGCGTTTGTAATGAAAATTCTCATCTGAAACTCCCTGATGGCCAAACGGAACAAGCATCCGCAACGACGCATCCATTGCCCGAAAATTCTGCGGATGCGGTAGTTACAGATCCACCTTATTACGATTCCGTCCCTTATGCTTATCTGTCTGATTTTTTTTATGTCTGGCTGCGACGGATGCTTTACCAAGTTCATACGGACTTATTTAGACTAGAAGATGTTCCGAAGGACGCAGAAATTGTCGTAGACCGCCCTCACGAACTAAGCCAATCAAATAAGGGTGTTGCCTTCTATGAGCGAGAGTTAACAAAGGCTTTTTCCGAAGCTCGTCGAATCCTCCGTCCTGAAGGTATTGGGACAATCGTTTTCGCAAGTAAAACGACAGCGAGTTGGGAGGCAATATTACAGGCTGTTGTCGATGCTGGCTGGATTATCACTGGATCATGGCCTATTGACACCGAAATGGAAGCTCGCGTTTCAGCACAAGGCCAAGCCCGACTGGCTTCCTCCGTCCACATTGTCTGCCGCCCCCGAAACCCCCCCTTGCCCCCCTTTGAAAAAGGGGGGTTGGGGGGATTTAAAGAAATAGGGGACTGGCGCGACATCCTCCATGAATTGCCCATCCGCATCAAAGACTGGATGCCTCGCCTAGCTCAAGAGGGCGTGGTCGGCGCAGATGCCATATTCGCCTGTCTTGGCCCTGCTCTCGAAATCTTCTCGCGCTACTCTCGTGTCGAAAAGGCCAGCGGCGAGGTGGTCACACTCAAAGAATTTCTGGAGCATGTCTGGGGTGCTGTCGGGAAAGAAGCCCTGAATATGATCTTCGAGGGAGCCGATACCAGCGGCTTCGAGGAAGATGCCCGCCTGACCGCGATGTGGCTGTGGACTTTGGGTTCAGGCCCAACCGAGGGTGCGGCTGAAAAAAATACGCAAGAGGACATTGACGACGACGAAGACACCAAGCCGACAAAAGTACCTAGCGGGTATGTGCTGGAATACGATGCTGCCCGGAAAATAGCCCAAGGTTTGGGCGCTCACTTGGAGACGCTGACCAGCCTCGTCGAAGTTAAAGGCGATAAGGCCAGACTTCTGCCCGTCGCTGAACGCGCCATCTATCTATTCGGCAAGGACGATAACACTGCCACCCGGCCTAAGAAAAAGGCACAAGTCGATTTGTTCACCAGCCTGGGGTTGGACGAGGTGGATTCAATCCAAGGCCCGCCACCCAAACCCGGCATGACGGTGCTAGACCGGTTGCACCAAAGCATGTTGCTGTTCGGCGCGGACCGCAGCGAAGCCTTGAAGCGTTTTCTAGTCGAGGAAGGCATAGGCCGTGACCCTAGATTCTGGCGGTTGGCGCAAGCCTTTTCCGCATTATTCCCTTCATCATCCAGCGAAAAACGCTGGGTGGACGGGGTGTTGGCCCGTAAGAAAGGGCTGGGCCTTTGATATTTCTGGTTCCCACGCTCCAGCGTGGGAACCAAGTTTGCCCCGCTCCAGCGGGGTTATGCGGCACTGGAGTGCCGCTGTCTGCATTCCCACGCTGGAGCGTGGGAACGAGAGCATCAGTTAAGAGTTAATAACTATGACGACACTGACCATTGAAATGCCCGAAGAAGCGTTTTCCGCTTTGCGTCGCTCACCGCCTGAATTTGGCAGAGACATGCGTATCGCAGCAGCGACTTACTGGTATCAGAAAGGCGATATTTCCCAAGAAAAGGCGGCACAAATTGCCGGAATGAGCCGGGCGGAGTTTTTGCAGCACTTGGCGCGAGAACAGGTGGAAGTGTTTCAAGTAGACTTCGAGGATTTGCAGCGGGAGTTGCTACGTGGCTGATTACGCCTATATCAATGCGTCCCCCATTATCTTTCTGGCTCAGGCAGGATTACTGGATATGTTGCGACTCGTCGCGACGGAGATACGATTAACTGCTTCTGTGGAGCAAGAAATCAGAAAAAAACTAGCCTCCGATCTTGCTGTAAAGGCTGTGTCCGACACGCGCTGGTTTACCCGTGTCCTTGACCCAGTTATACCACCCGTGATCGCCGATTGGGGACTAGGAGCGGGAGAGTCTTCGGTATTAGCCGCCTGCCTCAGTAATTCCAAAGCAACCGCCATCTTAGACGATCTTGCGGCACGGCGTTGCGCCAACACGCTCGATATTCCTTTGACCGGTACGCTGGGTTTAGTGTTGAAAGCCAAACAGTGCGGTTTTATCCCCACAGCAGAACCTATCATCAGAGCGTTGAAACACCATGGTATGTATCTGTCAGAAAAGACCATCAGCCGAGCGTTGGCTATGGTGGGCGAGGTTTAGATTGGATGGAATAGCCAAGAAATGTAATGCCGGTTATGTGCGACCTAGCCACATTAGGATAAATGCATGACTATAATTTCGATTGATTTGCCTGATACCATACTTTCGGCATTGCGGCTTAACCCGCAGGAATTCCCGCGTGAAATGCGTATTGCGGCAGCAGTTCAGTGGTATGCCCAACAACAAATTTCCCAAGGAAAGGCAGCAGAAATCGCGGGCCTTTGTCGGGCCGAATTTATTGAGGAGTTGTTCAAGCGCAAAGTACCGGCCTGTCAGGTGACCATTGAAGAATTGATGGAAGAAATTAAAGATGATGACGAGTAATAATCCCTGTTTTGGATTCACCTCTTCGGATATTGTACTACCTATAAACTTTATTATGAGGGTTATTAGATGAACGAGAGTAATTTATTACAGCGCATCACCATCAATCCGCAAATTTTTGGCGAAAAACCCATCATTCGCGGACGCCGCTTGGCGGTTGAGCATGTCCTTGGTATGTTGGCCGCAGGCGATACCGTGGAAATCCTGCTGGAAGGCTATCCCTGGCTGGAAAAGGAGGATGTTCTAGCTTGTCTGGCTTACGCACACCGTTTGGTCGGCCATGAGCGTGTCGAACCTTTGATCCTTGAGTCGGCTGCATGAAAATCCTCCTCGATACCTGCGTATGGCTATAAAACCTTGGTACAAACTCGCCACCCCGCGTGAAGACTTGCGCGATGGTCGGCCTTTGGACGCTTCCGAGTTTGCTGTGCATCTGGATCAAATCCGAGATGGCCGCGCCCCGGCGGTTTACCAAAACCCTGAACGTTTCTTCGAGCGCACTTTCCTGACGAAAGGATTGAGCGGCCTTGCTGCGGAAGTGATTCGTCGGCTATCGGGCGAAAAAACCGAAACCTCCGCCGTATTCAACTTGACGACCCAATTTGGCGGCGGCAAGACCCATGCGCTGACCGTGATTTACCACCTTGCCCGACATGGCGGGAACGGCAAGGATTGGCAGGGCGTAGCCAAGCTCTTTGAAGTCGCGAAGGTTGACCACTTCCCAGAGGCCAAAGTCGCCGTTTTTGTGGGCACCGAATTCGACCCGATTTCTGGCCGGGGCGGCAACGATGGGACACCGTCCCGAAAAACACCATGGGGCGAAATCGCCTATCAGCTTGGGGGGGAATCGGCACTCGCCATTCTTGCAGAACATGAGAAGCAAGCCACCGCGCCGGGTGGCGATGTGATCAGGGCATTTCTCCCAAAAGACAAACCAGTGCTGATCCTGATGGATGAACTGATGAACTTTGTCAACCGTTCGCGCAAGAGCGGGCTGGCAACGCAGTTCTATAGTTTCCTGCACAATCTTTCAGAGGAAGCGCGAGGCCGTGACAATATGGTCTTGGCGGTTTCGATTCCAGCTTCCGAACTGGAAATGACGGCGGAAGACCAATCCGACTATGAGCGGTTTAAAAAGCTACTGGATCGTGTGGGCCGGCCGGTGATGATGTCCGCCGAAGCGGAAACCTCCGAAATCATCCGTCGTCGGCTGTTTGAATGGGACAGCAACGTCCTAACCCCTGACGGGCGGATCATGCTGCCCCGCGATGCCATGGCAACTTGCAACGATTTCGCGGACTGGGTGAAAGACCACAAAAACTCCGTTCCCGAGTGGTTTCCGGTCGATTCCGCAAGGGATGCGTTTGCGGCGACTTATCCGTTCCATCCGACTGTATTGTCAGTGTTCGAGCGAAAATGGCAAGTCTTGCCGCGATTCCAGCAAACCCGTGGCGTATTGCGGCTGCTCGCGCTGTGGGTATCCAAGGCTTATCAGGAAGGCTTCAAAGGCGGGCAACGGGAATGGCTGATCGGCTTGGGAACCGCCCCCTTGGATGATCCCCAGTTTCGGGCAGCCATGTTCGAGCAGCTTGGCGACCACCGGCTTGAAGCCGCCGTCACCACCGACATCTGCGGCAAAAAGGATTCACACGCCGTCCGGCTCGATACTGAGGCGACCGACACCATCCGCAAAAGCCGATTGCACCGCAAGATAGCCACCACGATCTTCTTTGAGTCGAACGGCGGCATGACGCGGAATGAATCCACGATTCCAGAGCTGCGGCTGGCCGTAGCCGAACCGGATACAGACATTGGCAATATCGAAACGGTCTTGGAAGCCCTTACCGAGGCTTGCTATTACCTGACGGTTGACCGCAACCGGTATCACTTCAGTTTCAAGGAAAACCTCAATAAGCGCTATGCAGACCGGCGGGCAAATATCAAAGGCCCGGCTATTAGCGAGCGTGTCCAGGCCGAGATTCGGGCTGTGTTTGCGGCGGGCAACGGCATCGAGCGTTTGTACTTCCCAGAAAAGAGCAATCAGATTGCTGATCGTGCCATTCTGACATTTGCCATCCTTTCCTTGGAAACAAATATGGAGGATGAAGTCCGCACCAAAGCCTTTGTGGAATCAGTCATACGGGAATATGGCACATCCTCGCGAACATTCAAAAGTGCCTTGGTGTTCTGTGTCGCACAATCAGCCGGAGATTTACAGGAACTGGCGCGGCGTCTACTGGCATGGGAAGAAATCGGCGAGGAATTGCCGTCAATCAGCATTGATGAGTTGCAACGTTATCAACTCGCCGATAACATCAAAAAAGCCAAGCGAGATTTGAAGGAATCCGTTTGGCGCACATACAAAAACGTGATTTTGCTTGGCAAGGATAACGGGCTTAGATGCATAGACTTGGGGCTTGTGCATTCCAGTGCTTCGGATTCATTAGTGCAGTTCATAATTACGCATTTACGGCAAAACGACGAAATCCAGACCGGAATCAGCCCAAGTTTCTTGGTGCGCAACTGGTCCCCGGCATTTAAAGAATGGAGTACCAAGGCGGTTCGAGATGCGTTCTACGCTTCCCCTCTGTTCCCTCGCATCCTTAATCCAGACACGATCAAGGAAACCATCGCCAGGGGTGTTGAGAATGGCATCCTTGCCTATGTCGGCAAAACGGCAAACGGACGGTATGAACCGTTCATTTTTGAAAAGAACCTTAATGTTGCAGATGTCGAGATTTCGGATGACCTGTATGTCATCACCAAAGAATCCGCTGAAGCCTATCGTTCTGAAGTAAGGGAAACTCTAGTCAATCCTAGTGGCGGGGAATCGCCAAATGTCACCGTGACAACCACCATCGGCGGTTCCTCTGGAAAAGATACCACGCCTCCACCCGTCGGCCCAACATCGGAGGAAGGCAAAGAGCCAGAGCAGGGGCATAAATCAGGAGGCGTCTCGATGCTCGCTTGGTCGGGGGAGATTTCTCCGCAAAAGTGGATGAACTTCTATACCCGTGTGCTTGCCAAGTTCGCTACGGGCAACGGGCTAAAGCTATCCGTCAAAATCGAGGTTGCCCCGGACGGAGGGGTTTCGCAGCAGAAGGTTGAAGAGACACGAGCCGCACTGAGAGAGCTTGGGTTGAATGACAAGCTTGAATAAAGCCTGCCCGATAGCTCCTTTAGGCCATGCGCCTCCTCTTGATGCCAGACGGTGCATGGGGGGCTGCAACCGTGACCGCCCCAAGATCCATGCGCGGGTCAATGCCTTCAGTGGTGGGCGGCGCAAAGCCGGGAAGGCGAGCGGGGCAAATCGGCGCCGATGCCCGCGTTTTCGCCGCTTTTCGCCGCGATTGGACATAACGCCTAGTGGGCGCAATTGACACAGGTGACATGTGTAAGCGCAAAATGATAATGTCACCCGTCCGCAAATTAGAAATGTCACTCTCGCTTGGTTTTCAACCATTGCGAGGGAGACGCATCGGCGGCGCTGGCGGTCACGGGGCAAGAAAGGGTTTTCGCGCGAGACGCTGCGGCTGTGGATGGTGCCCGAGGGGGCTGTGGCAGGACCGGCCGCAAGGAACGGCAAAAGGCGGTGCACCGGCCCCGCCGCCGCCGGGATTTGCGTCGGCGAGCGGGTCATGCGCGGGATGTCAGCCTCACCCTGGGAAGACCTTCCGCGACACCAGCGTACTCAACCTGGCCCCCCCACAGTGGTCGGTGACGCCGGCACGGATATTCCAGGCCATGTCCTGGTGCGCTTGAATGCCGACGCCACCCCTTTGCTGGCCCGGATCACTCGCCGGTCCGGCAACCGGCTGGGTGTGTAGCCGGCGGGTTGGCCGTATGGGCGCAGATCAAGGCCGTAAGCCTTGCCGGGATAGTTTGTGTTGCGGAATGGCAGCCTGGGTGGCCCAGTTGTACACTGCAAGGTCATTTCCCGAGTATCTGCCAGGCCCGGAAAAATGTTTTGCTAAATACGGACTCAAGTTATACAGTAAGAAAATAAATCATTTCAGACTTGTCTTTCTTGCTCTTGCTCTGGCTTGGCAAAGGAATGGAAGGTAAAACCCCCTACCGGTTTCGATTCATCTACAACAAAAGGCTAACTTTATTATGAAACTAAGCGCACGCAACATTCTGAAAGGCACCGTAAAGGCAGTCACCCATGGCGCGGTTGATTCCGAAGTCGTCATTGAACTGTCACCGGGTGTGGAAGTCGTTTCCATCATCACCAAGACTTCAGCAGAAAGCCTCGGGTTGGCAGTCGGAGGAACAGCCTATGCCGTCATTAAGGCCCCCAATGTAATTGTGGCCGTAGACGACTAAATCCCGTAATTGTTGGCAATGGCCGCCAAATCCACGGCACAAGCCGTGGATTTAGTTTATTGACCGGTATTGGCCTTCATCACCGCCTTGACAATCCAGCAAGCGGTTTCTTCCCTTGTTTCTTTAGGCAGGAAGACCACCCGGCTCAGGCTCCTCTCGCCGGTCTCGTCCACCCAAGCCCCCCTTGCCTTGGCGGAATTGCGCCTGACCCACACCACCTGCCTGAGGTGTTCCCATCCCCAGCGCCCCAGCACCGTGGCAGGGCCTTGCCCGTCCCAGTCGGCCTCATAATTCCCCAGATAATACTCCAGGTCATTGATGACACTGTCTTCGTCATTTTCTTCCCCGTCATTGTCTCCCAACAGAGGCCAGCGGAATGTGTCGCCCAGGAAAAATAGCACCGAATCAGGGTTCATCGTAGCCTCCAATGGTTAATCAAGCCAGCGCGTCGCGGAACAATTGGGCCAAATGGAGGCTGGCCCGGCCATCGCCTTCGCGAATCTGCTGGCGGCAGGAGAAGCCGTTGCCCAACACGAGGCTGTCCGGGGCATCGCAAAGCTTTGGCAACAGGGATTGCCCCGCCATCTCCCGGGAAACCGCCGCGTGTTCGGCTTCCAGGCCGAAACTCCCCGCCATGCCGCAGCAGGACGACTCGATAAGATCAAATTGCAGACTTGGAATCAGCTTCAAAACCTTGCGCATGGACTTCATCGCGCCCACGGCTTTCTGATGGCAGTGGCCGTGTACCAGGACCGGCTTGCCCAAAGGCTTGAGCCTGAGGTTCAAGGTCTTGGAAGTGTGTTCGCGGGCAATGAATTCCTCGAACAACAGTGCCTGCGAGGCAACCTTGGCCGCGTCTTCGCCCAGCCCCAAGGCTTTGTATTCGTCGCGCAAGATCAACAGGCAAGAAGGCTCCAAGCCGATGACAGGGCGACCGGCTTCCGCATGGGGCAGCAGGGCTTCGACCATTCGCTGCGCCTCGGCCCGGGCCTGCCCGACCATGCCTTGGGCGAGATAAGTCCGCCCGCAGCACAAAGGCCTGCCCGCTTGCGCGGCCTCCGCCACGATGGCCCGATAACCCGCCGCCTGCAACACAAACAGGGCGGCATAGGCGATGTCCGGGTCGAAATGCCGACTGAAGGTGTCCACCAATAGCACCACCTCCCGTGAAGAGGTCGGCGGGGCACCCAAGGCCGCGCCGGTGTTTGGCCCGAGTTCCTGGGCGGGGGATGGGAAAGGGAAAGGCACCTTCGGCGTTTGAAACGCTTCCACTGCGGGCACCGGCAGTTGGCGGTCGGCGGAGATTCCGAGTAGCTTTTCGCCCAGCCTCATTAAGAGTTTGGAGCCATTGCGCCATTCGATCAGCCGCCGCAGGCCAGGCCAGCGATACAGCCAGACCGGCATATGGGCAAACAGCCGGGAGCGCAGCGACAAGCCGTCTTCTTCGTTGAGTTGGGCCAGGTACTCGACCTTGATCAGCGCCATGTCCACCTCGTTTTCGCATTCGCGCTTGCAGCCTTTGCAACTGACGCACAAGTCCATGGCCCGCCCCAGCACAGGGTCGGCAAAGGGCTTGCCGCCCAATTCGCCATTGAGCGCCGCCTTCAGCAACCGCACCCGCCCGCCAGTGGAAAGGCTGCTTTCGCTGGTCACGCGGAAGCTGGGGCACATCACGCCCTTGGCGTGGTGGCTCTCGCAAGCCTTGCTGTTGATGCATACCGCCACCGCCTTGGCGAAATTGCCGCCGGTCTTGGGGATGTCGGCATAGGCATCGCCTAGCCCCGCATCTTCATAGGCCGACCAGTCGAGAAAGGTTTTCATCGGATTGTCACGATTTGTTCATTTCCTTTCAATGCAGCAATATCGTTGCCAACATGGATGGGGGAGTCTGGCTGTTCAAAACCAGCCTGTTAAGTTCGCAGGCGCGAGTGGTTCAAGCGTAGATTTGTCGGCAACCCAACATACGCCAACGCAGCAAACGACAACCCTCCGCTCCTGTCGTAACCGGGGCCAATACCCGTCAAGCTTTATACATCAGATCATTATGGAATTCGCAAAGCCAGGAATGCTGCTGCAGCCAAACCCATCCGCCGCAGGTGTGGCTACTGCCTATAATCTTCAATCATTAGGCGGCAAGCTTTCAATGCCATAAGCCCGAAGGTCCAAACAATAGGGGGTGATCGCAACAGCAGGGGGGTCTTCCAAGCGCAAAGCAGAATCCATTCGGACTTTTTCCAACACCACTCGCTCGCTCCGGCGCAACCTGCTCTCAGCCCAATCCTCCGGCAGGTTTTCATAGGGTAAGCCTTGCGGGTTCCATTCATGCAAAACGAGTTTCCAGGTTTCCAAGCCCGATGAGTTTTGCAGGGTCAATTCGACCGGGCTTTGTGGCGGCAAAGTCGGGTGCAAGCCGCGCCAAGGCGAAAAAGAACGGTATTTGAATGCGAAAACCAGCACCGGCCCTGTGTCGTCGGTTTCGAATCTGACCGGCACATTCCAATTCCGGTAGGCAATGCGCCACTGCCTAATATCCGTCGCGGAATTTGCCAAAGGCCGCAAAGTCACTTGGATTCTTGCCGTGCTCGAATCAATCAGCCTGGAGTTGCCCGACTCCTGCGACGCCACATCGCCGACTAGTGGCCAGAATTCCAAGGCGCGTTGCAGGGTAAGCCGGGTATCGTGGACAACGACTTCGCCCAGCAACCGGTCGCTGTCGTCCACTAGCAAGGCTTGCAGCGGCTCCGCCAAACCGAGGCCCGCATCGGCCAATTGACCGAAAACCTCGGCCAAATCCTGCTTCAGATAAAACGGCAAGGCGTAGCGGTCATGCAGATGTGCCCCCCAGTCGGTCAAGCGGGTCCGGTCAGGCGCCTTCGCCAGCATCGCCAATAGCGCACGGAAAAGCACCGCCCGCGCGGTCAGCATCTCGGGTGTGCGCGCCATGCGAAAAGCCCGGAACTCCACCAGCCCGAGACATCCCCTGCCAACGAGAAAAGGGTTCCACAACTTTTCGACATTGATCTCGCTGCGGTGGTTGTTGCCGGACGGGTCGCTCAAAAAAGATGCCAGACTGCCCCAAATCACTTCGGGCGAGGGATGTTCAAGTTGGGATAGCAGTTCCAGGCCTAAGCTCATTTCTTCAAAAGACTCCCGGAAACATTCATCGGGCCGGGGGGATTGGCTCGAACTGCCGACACAACTGGGCGTGAAGAAATAGGAAAGCGCGGGATGCCGGTTGAAATAACGGATCACGTTCGGCAACAGCCAAGGCCGCAAAAAAAACGGGCTGGCCTCCGCACTGGATCCGCCGAAGGTGATTTGCCCTCCCCCGCCGGAATCGGTGGCATCGCCGTTGTAATAAAACCGGTGAGGGGAAAGCCCTTCGGCCCCGGCGGATTGGTAGATGCCGCACACCGCATCGTAAAAGTCCTTCACATTGGATGCGGGGGCCATGTTCACTTCGACGACCGCCGGGTCTGGTGTGAGCGTGGCCCATGCCACCGAAGCATCGACCGGTGGGGGAAAGCCCTCAAGAATCAAACCACCTAGCCCGGAGTCCGCAGCAGCCGTCCCTATGGTGTCCAGGCATTCGAGAAACAGGGAAACACTGGCAAAAGACGGCAGTTCCAGGCATGGCACGACTTCAACCGCCGCTTCGTCGCCCTTTGCCTCGCCTGCGTTCCGGCAAGTGAAGTGGAGCAGATAATGCCCGTCATCTGCCAGGGTGTCGGACAAACCCCCTTCCGGGATGGGGCAGGAATGGATGGACGGGCGGGCCAACCGTTCATCCGACAAAAAGTCGGGCGGATCTGAACCGTCAACTCTAAAGACCATGCGCCAACCCGGCTGGCCTTTAATCCGAAAGCAGAGGCTTTTCCAGCCACGCCGTAGAAAATGCCGGGTTAGTTCCAGCGGAAAATCTTCCAGGGTTTGTCCGGCTGAACCAACCCCGCCCAGGGCAGGATCGGGCGGGCCGTTCCAAAGGGCGGAATGGTTTCGGCTTTCGTAGATTCCAAAACTCCAGCGGGGTAGCTTCTCGCCCGGATATTGCCGTCCGATGGTGCGCAAGACCAGCGGGCTTGCCCGGTCTTGGCAAAGCCGTTTCAACATCGCCAAGGCGCGTTGGGATTTCCCGCCGCCTTCCGCGCGGTATAACCACTCCGGTGCTTCGGATGACCGATCCGTGAAAGTCGGTTCGGCACCCAGCCAAATCGCCATGCCTGCCTGGGCCACGGCCGAGTCATGCTCCCCGATGGCAAGAATGAAGTCTGTTTTATCCTGCATAAGCATCCATACCCGGCCGGGCCGGTTCCGGCAGCAGCGTTTCGTAGGTTGTCGCCTTGCCGACAAGCGATGCAAACCGCTGTTGCGTACACGACAGGCCAAAAAAGAAGTTATTCATTTGTTTTCATTAACATAGAGTGATGGCACAAGGGATGCTTGACGGGGAATAAACCCATTCCAACCCCGACCTGCGGAGCCGATGATGGAACTACCCGTTTTGAACACCCCCAACCCCGCCGAAAAAGGCGGTTGTAGTGCATCATCTTGCGGATCAACCGAGACCCAAGTCAACCAGTTGCCGGACTCCATCCGCGAGAAGGTGCAGAACCACCCGTGCTACTCGGAAGACGCCCACCATTATTTCGCCCGCATGCATGTGGCGGTGGCCCCGGCCTGCAACATCCAATGCCATTACTGCAACCGCAAATACGACTGTGCCAACGAATCCCGCCCCGGCGTGGTGTCGGAACTGCTGACGCCGGACCAGGCGGTGAAGAAGACCATGGCGGTCGCGGCGAAGATTCCGCAGATGACCGTGCTCGGCATCGCCGGGCCTGGCGACCCGCTCGCCAACCCGGAACGCACCTTCGAGACCTTCCGCCAGTTGAGCAAGGACGCCCCGGACATCAAGCTGTGCGTGTCCACCAACGGGCTTGCCTTGCCGGAATCCGTCGAAGAGCTTTCCAAGCACAACATCGACCATGTCACCATCACCATCAACACCGTCGACGCGGAAATCGGTGCGAAGATTTACCCGTGGATTTTTTGGAAGAACCGCCGCATCAAAGGCAAGAAGGGTGCGCAAATCCTCATCGACCAGCAGCAAAAGGGCTTGGAGATGCTGGTTGCCAAAGGCATCTTGGTCAAGGTCAACTCCGTCATGATCCCCGGCGTCAACGATCAACATCTGGCCGAGGTCAGCCGGGTTGTCAAGTCCAAAGGCGCGTTCCTGCATAATGTCATGCCGCTGATCTCCGAAGCCGGACACGGCACGTTCTACGGCGTGATGGGCCAGCGCGGACCGAACCCCGACGAGTTGATGGAATTGCAGGAAGCCTGCTCCGGCGACATGAACATGATGCGCCACTGCCGCCAGTGCCGAGCCGACGCAGTGGGCTTGCTGGGCGAGGACCGGGGTTCCGAGTTCACGCTGGACAAGATCGACGCGATGGAAATCGACTACCCATCGGCGATGGAAATGCGCAAAGTGGTGCAGGAGGGCATCCTCGCCGACATGAATGAAAAACGCGCCGCCCAAGCCGCCAAGGCCAAGCCGACGGTTCCGGCGGGCACCCGCCCGGTGCTGATGGCGGTCGCCACCTCCGGGCAAAACCTCATCAACCAACATTTCGGCCATGCCAAGGAATTCCAAATCTACCAAGCCTCGCCGGAAGGCGTGAAGTTCATGTCCCACCGCAAGACCGACCAGTATTGCTCGGGCGACTCCACCTGCGGCGATGCCGAATCGGCCTTGGCCCTGACCATCCGCTCGCTGGAAGGCTGCGAGGCGGTGCTATGCTCGAAGATCGGCTACGAGCCTTGGGAAATGCTGGAAGAGGCGGGCATCGTCCCGAATGGCGAACATGCCATGGAGTCAATCGAAGAGGCGGTGATGGCGGTCTACTTGGAGATGCACCAGGCGGGTAAGCTGGATCAAGCCCCAATGAGGCTGCAAAGGGCGAATGCCTGATTAGGGCATCGCGCATCCCCCGGCTTGGGAACCGGCACAAAACGCGGCCAACAGGCCGCATTTTTTGGGGGGCCACCGTGGCGCAACGCAAGCCTTGCATTCCTAAGGCGTTCCCGCCGCACCGCCATTGTCACCTTCCCGACAATCCCCCCGACGGCCTTTGTTGGCCTTGCTACAGTACCCAAGCAAAATATCTCTTACAAGTCATAACCTTATAACTGGCACGGCGAGTGCTTTACCTCTCTTAAACATT
>Ga0194049_1000236_pt1 | contig 19475 bp, 16 predicted proteins | sample JunL2225m_MetaG_FD_148665 | JGI IMG/M metagenome (GOLD analysis project Ga0194049, IMG submission 148665) | Anoxic zone freshwater microbial communities from boreal shield lake in IISD Experimental Lakes Area, Ontario, Canada - Jun2016-L224-25m | ecosystem: Environmental > Aquatic > Freshwater >... | reverse complement strand
GGGATCGACACCGACTCGCTCAGCGAGCCGCCATCACAGCGTGGTGAAGGATCGAGGGACGGGATCTTCGGCTTCACCGACATCGCGCACGTCGTCGCCCCCGAGACTAAGCCGTTCAGCGTGACCGAGCCACCGGCGGCCGGAGCAGTGCCAGCGCTTGCGGCGAACGAGCCGATCGTCGGCGGTAGACCTCCGTCGACGGTGACCGTCTTCGTGGTCTTGGCCTTCCCCACGAGGTTGCTCGCCTTGATCTTGAACGTGTAGGTGACCGGGCTCGTGGTGGTGTTGAGCGGCAACGTGACGGCCTGGTCGAACGTCCCGGCACCACAGTCGGGTTTGAAGGGCGAGCCCGCGACTGCGGGAGACACCTTGATCACGCAGCTGGGGTCCCCGACGACCGAGCCGGTGAGCTCAACGTCGCCGCCAGCCGTGGAAAGAGCGCTGGGGGTTGCCGAGATCGTTCCGAAGGCGGGTGCCACGTAGGCGCCTTGCGCCACGGTGGTCTTCGCCTTGACCTGGGCGGCGACGTTGAAGGCTTTAAGCTTGAAGGTGTAGGTGATCGGGCTAGTCGTGGTGTTGACCGGGATCGCCACCATCTCGTCGACCGAACCGCCAGCGCACGAGGGGCTCGTGTTCAAGCCCGGGATGGCCGGGCTGGCCTTCAGGACGCAGGTCGCATCTCCGGTCACCGTCGCCGAGAGGGTCACATGTCCGCCACCCGGCGCCATCGTGGCGCTCGAGGGAGCGAAGCCGGTGATCGTAGGCGGGATGGTCCGATCGACGAGCAGGCTCGTGGTGGCCTTCCTGCGGCCAGCGTCATTCGACGCCTTGAGCTTGAAGGAGTAGGTGATCGGGCTGGTGGTGTGGTTCGCTGGGATCACCACGGTGGTGGTCATCAGGCCTTCGGTGCACGACGGCGTCGCGGAGAGCCCCGTCAGACCGGGGCTGGACTTGAGGGTGCACAGCGCACCGGCGGCCAACCTCGCCGTCAGGGTGATCGAGCCACCGGCGTTGCTCAGCTCAGCCGAGGATGGGGCGAAGTCCGTGATCGTCGGGGCGACTGCGGCGGCGACGATCACGGTCAGGGTGGCGGCACCCTTGCCCGCATCATTGCTTGACTTGAGCTTGAACTTGTAGGTCACCGGGCTGAGGGTGATGTTCACCGGGATCTGGACGGTTGTCGAGAGGTGACCGAGGTCGCACTCCGGGCTCCCTGAGAAGTTCGGGATCGCCGGGCTGGCCTTGAGGCTGCACGAGGCTGCTGCCGCCAGGGTGGCCGTGAGCCTGACCGAGCCGCCCGTGCTCGGCAGGCCGGGGGGCGAGGCCGAGAAGCCCGAGATGGTGGGCGCGACGGCGGCCGCCACGGTCACCGTGGTCGTGGCGGTCGAGCGTCCCGCAGCGTTCTTCGCTTGGAGCGTGAAGGAGTAGACCACCGGGCTGATGGACACGTTGGACGGGAGGGTCACCGAGGTCGAGAGCGCAGCGGTGGTGCAGGCGGGCTTGGCAACCAGGCTGGACGGGGTGGGTTTGGCCTTGAGCGTGCAGGTGGCGGAGGCCGCCAGGGTGGCGGTGAGGGTGACCGACCCCCCGGTGCTCGGCATGGACGACGTCGAGGGCGCGAAGTTCGAGATGGTGGGCGGCGGAGCACTGGCGGCGTGCGCCCCGAGCGGGAGGATGGCCCCAGGCAGGGTCACGAGCAACACCGAGAGGCTTGCCACGAATGATCGAACTCTGAGCGACTGCATCGTGAGAGGTTACCAAGCACCGGTCCTGAATCTCACGCGGGAGGGAGAGATTCTCGTCATCGTCGCTCCGGCCGCTTCCGGCCGGTCCAAGCATCCCGGGAAGCCCGGGGATGGCGCTTCCAGGCGGCCACGACCCCCCGGCGACGGGAGTGCACGATGCTAGGTTTGGGACGTTCTCTCGCCCTCAGGAGGAGCCACGATGGAGCGCATCACGATCGGGTCGACTGGAATCTCCAGCGCTCCACTGGCGTTTGGCTGCGCCGGGGCCTTCCAACTTCCCCGGGCCGTCGACCGGGCCCGACTGCTCGACGCCGCCGTCGACGCCGGGTTCACCCACTTCGACGTCGCGCCGATGTACGGGATGGGTCGCGCGGAGGCTGAGCTCGCCCCGCTGCTCCGACGCCATGGCGATCGGGTGACCGTCACGACCAAGTTCGGCATCCGACCCTCACCGGTGGGCCTCGTCGCCGGGCGGATCCAGGCTCCGATCCGGAGGTTCTTGGCAGCTCGCCCGCAGGTGAACCAGGGGCTGCAGCATTCGGCTGCGGACCCCACGGCAGGCCTGGCCGGACGGGTCCTCTACCGAGGAGGCGACTATGGCCCCGAGCAGGCACGCTCCAGCCTCGATCGGAGCCTCGCCGCGCTCGGGAGGGGCACGATCGACCTGCTGATCCTCCATGATCCCACGGAAGGGCAGCTGCGGGCAGCCTCGGCTGACGGCACCTTCGCCACCCTGGATGGCGAGGTTGCCGCCGGGAGGATCCGCAGCTGGGGGATCGCCGTCCACGAGTTCAGCGACCTCGGAGCCGACCTCGTCGACCAGCTCCCCTTCCTCCAGTTCCGCGATGACGTGCTCCACCCGGCCCAGCGCGAGGTCCCCCCGGGCGCAGGCACCGCCACCTACGGCGTGCTGGCCGCTGCCCTGCCACTGCTGGCCGCGCACCTCGCCAGCACCGCCATGGTCCGTGAGCGGTGGACCGACGCCCTCGACCTCGCGGACGCCGGGCCCCGCTCGCTCCCCGGCCTGCTCCTGCGCGAGGCGACCCGCCGGAACCCCGCCGGGCCCACGCTCTTCACGACCACGAAGCCGCCTCGACTCCTCGAGGCGGCCGAGGCCATCGCGTACGCGGCTCCAGCCGGAGAGTCCGAGCGCCTAAAAGCGCTCGTGGCCGAGGCTGTCGAAGGGAGTGCCCCCCGGTGATCGAAGACCTGTCCGCCGCCTCCGGCTCGATGGTGCGCCGTAGCAGCGTTGCGGTGATCGGCAGTGGCCCCGCCGGGGTGACGGTCGCCCTCGAGCTCGCCCGCAGGGGGGTGGAGGTGCTCCTCCTTGAGAGCGGAGGGCTCGAGGAGGACCGCGCCCACCAGGACCTCACCGCCGCTGGCGAGATCGACCTCAATCGTCACGCTCCGCTGACCATGACCCATCTCCGACAGGTAGGTGGGACGTCCAACATCTGGGGAGGACGCAGCCTCCCATTCGACCGGCAGGACTTCGAGGTCCGACGGGTCACGGGTGAGGCACGTTGGCCTATCGACTACGAAGCGATCGCCCCCTACATCCCCGCGGCCTGCCGATGGCTCGACTGTGGGCGGAACGTGTTCACGGCACGCGACGTGCCCACCATGCCCACCACCATGTTCCCGGGTCTCCCTGATGACGAGGTCAGCACGTCCACCCTCGAGCGGTGGTCGCTTCCGCTGAGCTTCAAGCAGAGCTATCTGGCTGATCTCAAAGCGAACGGACGGATCAGGCTCGTCCACGGACTGACCTGCACAGAGATCGAGACCGATGCAGCATCAGGTCGTGCGGTGGCACTGAACTGCCGCAACCTCGCGGGCGGCACCGCACGCATCGAGGCTGACACGTTCGTGGTGGCTGCCGGAGGGATCGAGAGCACGCGACTTCTCCTGTCCTCGACCGGACCCACCGGGAGCGCGCTCGGCGATGAGTCCGGCCATCTGGGCCGTTGGTACCAAGCCCACGTCCAAGGCGTTGCGGCGGACATCCACTTCGCACGAACCCCAGGCGCCGCGATCGACTACGTGCGCGATGTCGATGGAAGCTTCGTGCGCCGGCGATTCGCCTTCACCGAGGAGTTCCAGCGATCAGAGGAGCTGCCCAACATCGTCGCCTGGGTCGACAACCCGGAGGTCGCTGACGCTGAGCACGACTGTGGGGAGCTCTCCACGGTCTACCTTGCGCTCAAGTCTCCGCTCGGACCGATGGTCGCCGGCGAGGCTCAGCGGCTGTCGATCACTGGGACCTTCATTCCCGGCACCCCCTATGGAGGTGCCGATGCGTCTCCACCTCTCGAGCATCTCAGGAACATCGCGCGCCATCCCGTGCGCACTGCTCGGTTCATGGCGGGATTTGGCTCGATGCGACTCCTGAGCCGAGGTCGCAAGGCACCGGGGTTCATGGTGCACAATGACCGAGAGGTCTACCCCTTCGAATACCACGGGGAACAGCGCCCGAACTATGACAGCAGGATCTGGCTGACCGACGATCGTGACTCCCTCGGGATGCGCAGAGTCGGCATCGATCTTCGGTTCGCCGACGATGACGTCCTCGGTGCCATTCGAGCGCACGAATACTGGGATCGCTACCTCCGCTCCAATGGCATCGGCCACTTGGAGTACCTCGACGGTGACGTCCGAGGAGCCATCGAGCGACGCCTGGGCGGCGGCTTCCACCAAGTTGGCAGCACCCGCATGTCAGCATCTCCGGACGATGGGGTGGTTGACGCCGACCTCAGGATCCACAGCGTCGAGAACGTCTTTGTCGCCAGTAGCTCGACCTTCGTCACCTCCAGCCACGCCAACCCGACCCTCATGATCGTGGCCTTTGCTGTCCGACTCGCTGCACACCTCTCGGATAACGCGTCCGCAGGCTGACCTCGGACGACCGGACGACCGGACCACGAGAGCGGTGTCGTCAAGTCATGACGGCCCGGGGCCAAATGAGGTGTCGTTCATCAAGGACCCTCGACCGCCATCTCGTCAGACCGTCACGGCCTCCTCCGGCTCACGAGGCCTTGGTTGCTGGAGCCGTCAGACCCATTGCCTCTTCCAGCACGGGAATGAGGTGAACGCAATACGTGTCGGTGAGGTGATCATTGTCCTTGTAGACCTGATAGCTATCGATGATCACAGGACATTTCGTGTCCGTGCAGAGCCATGGGATTTCATTGATCCAATGAACGCCCTGCTCCTTCACCGCCTTCAAGATGATGTTCTGACTGCTGTTCGAGAGTGCGTACGACACCGGCGCATTGCAGACCTGCACATTGGAGGCATGAGCGGAAAGACACGCGGGTCCGCTGTACGACCTTGGATTGTCAGACATGACGTACACCTGCCGATTGGGTGCCTTGACCTCGGCGATGAAGCGAGAGAGACCCTTTTCAAAGAGAGCTTCTTCCTGAGCGGTGTAGCTCGGAATGTTCTTGGTCCTCGTCGCAAGCACCACAATGTCTGGATTGAAGGAATTCGCAAATTTGATCGACTGGCTTGCGAAGTCCTCGCACTGATTCGGGGGTGGTCCCCCGGTTGCCCGAGGAAGTGTGTTCCATAAGCCCTCACCCACGCGACAGCCTTCACGTGCCAGCAAGCCGAACGAATAGTGGAGCTCAGATGACATCTGTTGAAAAGCGAAGGACCACTGGGGCGTCGCGTGGGAGTCTCCGATCAGCAGGATTCGTGGCGCCTGAGGATCTGACGCCATCCAGGTGCAGGGTCCTGAATACGCCCCTGGATTGTTCTGAACGGGAATGTCGAGGCGGCTGCACTGGCCAAGTGGGGGGAATCCAGTGTCAGCGAAATGTGTGTTCAGTGGAGGGTGCAGCGTGGCCGGTGCACTCTTCACGTCAAGTCCCGCCTTGACGGCATTGGTGATCTCAGAGCAAGCGGTTGAAGGACAACCGCTGGCGGCAGACGGTTTGATCAGGTTCGCGAAATCGCTGGGTCCGGCCGACGCTCCCCCCCCCTGTTTCGTTGATGATCCACACGATGTCAGAAGCAGCGCTGCGATGACGACCGAAGCTCGTGCGGCTGATCCAACTCTCTTTGATCGCAATTTCATTGTCGAAGCCTTTCGGGGTTGTGGGCCGGTCGGTACACACGACCAAGGCAATGTCCGCCTAGCTGCCTGTGATTCCAGCCGCAGTTTGGAGAACCTCTGACAGGTACTCCGCATAGTCTGACGTGATGTGCGCAGGATCTTGTTGCACGGGATAACCATGAATCACAGGCGGGCAGGAGTGGGTCGAGCAGAGCCACGGCGTCGGGTTCACGTAGGTGGCGCCGACTGCGAGAGCTGATCTCTTGATCCCAGCGATCGCCTCACGACGAAGTGCCATGTCGAGCGTCGTTCCGCAAGGCTGAATGTTGCCGGAGTGTGCACTCAGGCAGGTCGATCCACCCTGGGGATTTCCGTCTGGTTGTTCGCCGATGACAACAATCCTTCGGCCGGGTGCTTGGAGTGCTTTGAGAAGCTGAATGAATCCATCCTGGAACGTCGTCTGATCCGAACCGACTAGTGCGCCCGAGTATCCCACGACGATCAGCGTCTGGGGATTGAACTTATTGAGCCAAGCGCCCGCCGCATCGAGCCACACCTTGCAGACCTTTGGGTCTGGAGCAACTCCCGCCGTTCCATGACGCCGCAGCGAGGACACCGTGAGCGTGGTGAAGCATGCAGATCGGAATGCGAGTCCGAACGACGAGTTCGTCCGATTTGCGATGGAAAGCACCGAGGTCGACCACTGCTCTGCATGAGAGTCGCCGAGGAGGGCGATACGACCTCCGGTAGCAGACGATGCGTAGACGCACGGGTTATATGAGGGCGGCGAGACGATGGCCTGGCATGCTCCCCCCGTCGGTATCCTCAGGTCGTCTGACACCTTGTCAAGGGGCGGAGTGAGCGACGACGGGAGACTCTTGATTTTCGTTGCAGCGCTGACAGCTTGGGTGACGGTGGAGCACGCAGACGAGGGACATCCGCTGGCCGAATCGGGACGAACGGCGTCCCGTATCCATGGTGCACTTGGGGTACCTGACTTGCTTCCGGCGGCACAACCTGCCCCGAAGAACGCCACCCCAATCAAGCACGAGGCGACTGAGGCTCTGGCGACTGCAACAGTTCTCCATGATCGAATGTTCACTGTCGAAGCCTTTCGGGATTGTGGGTTGGTCGGGCCATCTATCCGAAGTGGATCTCGAGGTAGATGGCGAGATAGGAGGCAGCGATCAGCGAACCGCCCAGCACGAACGTTGCTGCTCTGCTCCGCTTGAGAACGTTCGACCTTCTGATCGGATTCTCGATGGCGTAGTAGGAAATTGCGGCGGCGATGATGGAGGAGAGTACGAGGAGCACGTTGCTCCGGGTCGAGAGCGGCTGCACCGCGAATTCGGTCGCGATGATGATGATCGGCCAGTGCACCAGATAGAGGGAATAGGAGGTGTTGCCGAACCACTGGACCGGCGCAGAGCGCGTGACCAGTCCAAACCCATGGGTCTGCCTCAAGGTTCCACCAGCGATCACCGCCCCCGTGGCGAGCACTGGCACCATGACGGCTGACCCCGGCCAGGGCGTCGACTCCGAGAAGCACCAGGTCGCTCCAGCGATCGTGAGGTAGCCGATCGCGATCAGCGCCATTCCGAGACGAGGTGCGCGATCGCGCAGGTAGGGGGCCAACACCGCAAGCCCAGCGCCGAGTGCGAGCTCCCATGCACGAGTCAACGGCGAGAAGAACGCCCAAACCTGATTCTGACCGGTCTCCACAACGCTCCACAGCAACGATGAGGCGATGATCACTGCCAGGCCAGCGATCAGCTTTCGCTGCAGGGAAGCTCTCGGCCACAAGCTGGCCAGGGCCATGAACAGCAACGGCCACACCAGATAGAACTGCTCCTCCACGGCGAGCGACCAGTACTGCTGGAACGCGGACGGGGGAGCATTCGCAGTCAGGTACTGCGTACCCGTGCTGGCGAAGTGGAAGTTCCCCATGAACGCCGCCACCCACTTCGCATCGGTAGCGTTCGTGGCGCCGGAAATGACTCCGAGCCAGTGGTAGACCGCCCACAACGTTGCGATGAGGACCACGGTGGCCGCTGGCAGGATCCTCCGGATCCGGCGTCCGTAGAAGCCAGCGAGGGACGTGCTTGCCTTGGACTCGCGCTCTTGAAGGAGGACGGTCGTGATGACATAGCCAGAGATTACGAAGAAGACGTCCACGCCGAGGAAGCCAGCATGGAACCAAGGGATATGCGCATGAAACATCACCACGAGCAGGACCGCAAGCGCTCGCAGTGCTTGGATATCTGGCCTGAACACTGATGGGTACTCGACCCCATCAGTGCTTGGTTCCAAGACTGGTTCCTTGCCAGTAGTGCCCATCTAGATCCCCATCTTGCGTATTCCTAGGCCATCGAGAACCGTTCTCCGGACACGAGCACGCACCCGGTGAGTGTGGCACAGTTGGGCAAAAGAATGCAAAGGTCTTGCAGATAGTCTGGATGCCTGCGGTGCCGAGTCATCGCTTGGTCTGGCGATCGGAAAAAACGTGAGAAGCATCGTGCGAGCATCTGCTGGAGTTATCGGTGTGATCTCTCTGGTTTGTGCCATGTCTGTCGGTCTGACGGCATGTTCATCAGAGTCCTCGACCCCCAGCACGCACGGGGGCTCAATGACGGGTTCGAGCCTGCCGGCATCTCTCTCCGGGTACCCGACCTCGGCGGAGGTCGACGGCCACGTCAACGACGCTGTGGGGCTCCGAACCTTCCCCGACGACTTCCAAGCTCAATTGAAACTACTGATCAGCCTCGGCCAAGTTCCCGGATCCACCTACACAGAAGCAACGCCGTCGGGTTGCGTGGGGTCTCCGGGCTCGTCGCTCCAGCCTGTGAACGATTGCACCGGCGGTGACTCGTCATCGATGCACGTGCTTGCACTCATCGGTGACTCTCGCACCGGAATGTGGGCGAGGACATTCGACAACGTTGGCTACCTATCCAAGTGGAAGATTGTGAACTTCCAAAAGGCCGGCTGCCCCGTGGGGCTAGCCAACTTCGTCCAAACTGGGATGGAAAAGACTGGCCCAACCTGGCAAGACTGCGGGACGTTCCACCAAAACCTGATCAAGGAAATGGCTGTCTTGAAGCCCGAGGTGATCGTCATCTCAAGCCAGACGCAGTGGACCCTGACGACCCCCGCTCCGAACCACGCGGCCACACCGGCTGAGACGCGAGCGGCGCTGGCAGCCTTCGTCCGGGAACTTCCGTCCTCATCGAGGGTCGTGGTGCTCGCAGGATTCCCGACGCCCGGATTCACGAAGGTGAACCCATCGGATTGCCTAGGCCGATCACCGAAAGCCCCGTCGGACTGCAACTTCACCGAGCACCCTGCGGTGGTGGCATCGAACGATGCGTTCAAGGGCGCCGCTGCTGACACCGGCGCCGGCTACATCGACCAAAGCCCTTGGTTCTGCACCACCGTGTGCCCGTCGATCATCAACGGCCTGATCGTGTACACAAAGGATGGGTACCATGCCAACGGGCGGTACCTGAACACGCTCACAGGGGCCCTCCACGAAGCTCTCGCCCCCTACATGGGGAGCTAGAGCCGCTCCGAAGGCGGGATGCCACTGGGAGACGGCTCGTTCCGAGGTCAGGGACGTCGTCGCTGCTCCCGAGGGGATTGGTTCACCCCAGGGCGATGAACCGGATGATCACGAGGATCACCAGGACCCCAACGCAACCTGCCGTGGCAACGGCGAGCTTCGCACTCCGCCTCACGTCAGCTGCCACCCCGATTCCCATGGATGCGAGGCCGACGATCGTGGTGACGATCGCACTGATCAACGAAAACGTCATCGATGACCCGCCTTTCGGGTTCGGACGAAGAGCAGTGCGAGCGCCAAGATGCCGGTGAGCACGGCTGCTCGGTCCGGCGAGTACCAGTCCACGATGAGCAGCAAGGAGGCGATGAGCACACCGGCCGAGAGGCCTCCCGCTATGACGATGGGGATCGTGAGATCGATCCGTTGCCTCGGAAGCCACGAAACGGGGGGGAGACCGGAGACCCAGACCAAGGTGACGGCGCCAACCAGGCTCTTGAGGTTTGTCGGCACCGGAAGGAAGTGGACCAGCACACCGAAGGCAGCGAGGCCGCAGCCGAGCAAGAAGAGTCGCTTCGCTCGCTCCCCGGTCTCTGGGGCCACGTCCCCGACGGGCGATTCGTTGCGGTCAGGGCTAGTCACCATTGGTCGAGAATGCTCCTGCTGGGGGATGCCAAGACCTGTCGAAGCTGATGATCTTGATGTCCGGCCTGTTCACGATCAGATGTCCATGCCGATCCTTCAGGAGGTACTTCAGGATGGGTCGATCCCAGCCTGCCCTGAAGTGGAACGTGTGGGTGGAGAATGCGGCAGCCTCTGGCGTCCAGACCACCACGTCCGGGGAGAGCGTATCGATCTGAGTCTTGATCTCCTGCTCCGCCTGCGGGCCTGATGGGCCAGCCGAGCTGAACTTGAAGAAGTTCATGAAGTAGGTGAGATCCGTGCCGATCTTCGTGAAGTTCACCGGCATCGACGTTCCGAACCCCAGGATCTTCGAGTGCGGAGGAACCGTGCGGTAGAGGTCCTGCATGATCGCGAGCTGATCGGCACCGATGCGCTCGAACTTTTCGTTCCCATAGCGAGAGACCTCGGTCAAGGCACCGAGGCAGCCCACGACCACGGAAAGCAGCACGATGGCGAGCATCCGGGGTCTGATCCTGGTGACGAGGATCGCAACGAGCGCCGACGTGAAGGGAAGGGCGAAGAAGAAGCCGCGGAGCAGTGCCTCGCCGCCGTATCCGGTGGTTCCGAGGAGGAGGAACGGGATGAAGGCGAGGAGCGCGAGGACGCGGATGTTGCGGTCCTTGCGTCCACGGATCGCCGAGATCGCCGCAAGGGCCAAGATGATCAGCGAGAGCCCCACGCGCGAGACGGCAACCACCTGCTCGAGTCCTCCGTGCTGGAGCCTTCCCGTCAGGTTCTGGGCGATGATCGACGACAATCCGAGAGATTGGCCGGATTGCTGGTGGACGCCGAGAAGGCGTCCGATCTTCCCGCCCCAAAAGTAATACCCCCCGACGGAGAGCCAGGTGGCGAAGGCAGCGAAGATGACCAAGGGAAAGACCCGGAGCGTGGTCCATCCCGTCATTACGAGGACCAGGACGAGGGCGAAGGCCATGACTGGAGAGAGCTGGTGGGCGAGCACGGTGGCGGACACGAGCACGGTGAGGGTGATGAGGAGCACCGAAGCGCCGCCTCGGAGCTCCCACCATCGCTTCACGCTCCGGATGCTCGTCCCGTCGCCAGGAGCCAGGTTCACGATCAGGGCGACCACGGTCATCGCGATGAAGTAGGCGACCGCTTGGGGCGACAGGTAGTCCTGCGCGATCCAATTCCCGATGACGAACACGACGAGCGTCGCCGCTCGAGTCCGTTGGTCGGTGATGAACTTCGAGATGATCGAATAGACCGGGAGAAGGATCAGGAGGTCGAAGATCCACGGGAACACGCGGATGGCGCCGAAGAGTGCCGGAGGCCCAGCCGTCCCCGAGAGGGTCGCCCCCAGCCCGAAGGCACCGAACCAGGACAGGCGGAAGTTGACTGCGATCGAGTGCTGACCGGTCCTCGAGACGTATTCGATGAAGCCGACGTGCTGATAGGCCTCGAAGAACCGAGGTGCTGACTCGAGGACCATCGGCGTTCCGTGGATGATCGTGACGAGCAGCACGAGTCCAGTGACGACGAGTCGCCAGAACCATGGACCATCGAGGGGAACCCGGAGGACGGTGACGACGACCGCCCCGGAGGCCAGCAGGAGCGAAACCCAGGTGACCGGAGTGAACGCGGCAGCGAACCCGAGCTCGTTGACGTCGTGAATGTCGATGGTAAAGACTGAGATGATCCAACCGAGCAGCGCAAGCCCGAACAGCACCCCGGCGAGATTGGCGCTTCGGTCGTGGTCGGGCGAGGACCGCAATTCCTCGCTCTCGACGATCGCTGTCATCTGTTGGGTGCCTTTCACGATCGCCGTCGATCGCCGAGTATCAACTCAACGTTCACAAGAGCACTACCGAGGACGCCGAGGAGATCAGCGGCGCTTCTTGCTCAACCCCACCTTAACGTCTTGGGAGGCGGCCACGAGGGTCATGAGCAGTGATCCGACGATGAGGCTGACGCCGATGCCGGCCATCGAACCTTCGGATGCTGCGGCGGCAACTCCTACGCACGTGACGATGGCACACGAGCCCTGGGCCAACGCCACGCGCACGAAGTCGGTCGTGACGCGTCTCGCTCCGAGCGAGAGGTTCCCGATCACCCGGATCATCACTCCAATCAAGAGCAGCCGGAGCAGCGAGCTCCCAGCCACGTACTCGTGGCCGAAGATCTCGAGCACCCATGGTGCCAAGGCGACCCCGACGGTCAGCAGTCCGAGCAGCACAGGAACCACCTGCCGTGCCGACCGCACTGCGTCGATGACGTCGAGTCCCTGTTCGGTGGCACTGGACACCGTCGCATTCGACAGGATGATCCCCGCCGAGTCAGCCGAGATGTAGAGCATCCAGCAGACATAGACGATCCCGGTAAATGCGCCACCGCTGATCACCGAGACGATGACGGGCACACCAGCGAACACGGCCATGGCGGCAAGGGACGTCGCGTACTCCGCGGCGACGTGCCCTCGCGTCACCCTGAACGCTGCGGATTGGACCGGTGAGATCCCGAGGACCGACCGATCAGCAAACCAAGCCACGACGGGGACGATGATCATGAGTGGGATCGCCCATGCGTTCAGGATTCCCATGGACGAACCAGCCAGGACAGCGAGCAGCAGGAGCTTGACGGCACCGAAGCCGACGTTGCTCGCGAACAGGACTGAGGTCCTCCGAAGGCTGATGAGGATCGAGTCCTGAAGCACGAAGAGTGCCCAGATCGCACTGATCACCGAGAGCGACAGCCATGGGACGGGGATCGGAGCTCGGCTGAGGTGGAGCAGCCCAGCCACAAGGCCGACGATGCCTCCGGTGAGCGCAACGCACCCACATGTGACCCACAGCAGCCGTCGAGGGTTCGAGTGCAGCGAGAGGGATCGGAGCAGCACGGCATAGAGACCACCGCTTGCGGCCACTCCGATGCCGGAGACCAGCGAGATGGTCGATCCTGCCGAGCCAACCAGCCTCGGCAGGTAGAGGTGCGCGGCGAGCACCCAGAAGACGAATCCGAGGACCGATGCGGAGAGGCTCGAGAGCACCGCTGGGCCGAAGAGCGAGACAAGCGATCGTGGACCAGGATCATCGCTACCCTCGGTCGACACGTGCTGACCTGGAGCCTCGCCGGCGACAGGGAGCTCCGGCTCGCGCGACATGTGGCTTACCGTAGTACGCAGTGCTCCGCTGGTTCTCGACGCAGCGACCTCCTCACACCGTGACAACCGGGAGACGGATCGAGGTCCCCTCGCAAGTGAGCGACACTCCGACCGGGGAGATCGACCGAGACCTGACATGCGCACGAGGTCGACGAGGGCATGAGCGTGGCAAGATCTCCCATCGGCACCTGCACTGCGATGATGCGCTGGGTGGAAGGATGGTCAACATGGCAGAAGAATCTCCAAAACCGGCCCTGTCCGTCGACGAATTGAGGGAGCGTTACCGGCGGGAGCAGCAACGGCGACTCCGAGCCGATGGCATGGATCAATGGGTCGAGCTGAGCGAAGACCTCGACCAGGATCCGTTCGTCGAGCCAGGGTTCACGAGGGAACCCATCACCGAGGAGGTGACCGCCGTCATCGTGGGGGGAGGGTTCGCCGGGATGCTCACCGCGATCGATCTCCAGCGTCACGGGATCACCGACATCCGGATCGTGGAGAAGGCAGGTGACTTCGGTGGGACCTGGTACTGGAACCGCTACCCGGGCTGCATGTGTGACGTGGAGTCCTATGTCTACCTCCCACTCCTCGAGGAGACTGGGTTCGTGCCCAGCGAGCGCTACGCCAGCGCCTCGGAGATCTTCAAGTACTGCACGCACCTCGCTCAGACCTTCGATCTCTACCCTCGAGCGCTGTTCCAGACCGACGTCACCGGCGCCACGTGGAGCGAGGAGGACCGGCGGTGGTCCGTGACCACGAGCCGGAGCGACACGCTGACCACCCAGTTCCTCGTGCTGGCGGGAGGGATCCTGCACAAGGCCAAGCTGCCGGGCATCCCTGGGATCGAGGACTTCGCCGGCAAGGCGTTCCACACCAGCCGCTGGGACTATGGCTTCACCGGCGGTAGCCCCACCACACCAATGGATCAGCTGGCCGACAAGCGCGTGGCGATCATCGGCACGGGTGCGACCGCCGTCCAGGTTGTGCCCCAAGTCGCCGCAGCCGCAAAGGAGCTCTTCGTCTTTCAGCGGACGCCCGGCGCCGTCGGCGTCCGGGACCAGCAGCCAACTGATCTCGAGTGGTTCGCAACCCTCCAGCCTGGGTGGCAGCGCGAGCGGATCATCAACTTCACCCAGGCCGTGACCGGGGCGCAGCCGGAGGTGGACATGGTGTCCGACGGCTGGACCGAGCTGATGTGGGTCGACACCCAGTCGGCAGCCTCGACCGAGGAAGAAGCCATCGAGCTCGAGCGGATCGACTTCGAGGCGATGGAGGCGATCCGCCACCGGGTCGACGCTGTCGTGGAGGACCCAGAGACCGCGGCCCGACTCAAGCCCTACTGGGGGAAGCACTGCAAGCGCGTCTGCTTCCATGATCACTACCTCACGTCGTTCAACCGGCCCAACGTCCACCTCGTGGATACCGAGGGGCGGGGCGTCGACCGGATCACGACGGGCGGCCTGGTGGTCGACGGCATCGAGTATCCCGTTGATCTGATCATCTATGCCTCAGGATTCGAGGTCACCACCGACCTCCACCAGCGCCTCGGCTTCGATCCGCAGGGCGTCGACGGCGTCGCACTGTCGGAACGATGGGCGGAGGGGGCACACACCCTCCACGGTGTGCTGGCCAGCGGCTTCCCCAACATGCTGCTCATCAGCCTGGTCCAGGGCGGCTTCGGCACCAACTTCTCGCACCTGCTCTCCGAGTCGGCCAAGCACGTGGCACACGTCATGGAGGCCTGCATCGATCGGGGCATCGAGGTGATCGAGTCCGAGGAGCCGGCCGAGGAGGAGTGGCTCTCGGTCCTCCACCGGGTGGGCGTCGGCGGGGCGCGCTACTTCCAGGCCTGCACGCCGAGCTTCTACAACAGCGAGCAGCAACGCATCGACACACGAGCGGCGAGGAACCTCACCTACTCGGGCAGCCTGCTCGACTACATAGGCTACCTGAAGCGGTGGCGCGAGGAACCGGACTTCCGCGGGGTTCGCGTCGAGCGCACCGGGACTGGGGCATAGACACCGGACCGCTCTTCAGGTGCAGACCCCGACACTCCGGGGGCGAGGCCCCAGCACCAGCGAAGGTAGGGTGCTGGTCATGTGTCCTGGGCCGAAGGTCGATGTGCTGGTGGCCAACTCGTTCAGCTCGCCCACCGAAACGACGCTTCGTGCGATCGGCGCGGCCGTCGGGTCCCGAGGTGCATCCGGTGGGTGAGGACGCTCGCGGGGGATCGCTCCTGCGACTCTTCGGGCCGGCGGTGATCGCCAGCTTCTCCGCCTCCATCCTGGGCTTCATCTTCTGGGTCGCGGCCGCCCACCTCTATTCCCCTGCGCAGGTCGGTGTGACCGGGTCGACCATCTCGCTCGTCAGTGGCATCGGCACCGCTGCGGCGGGAGGTCTGTACGCAGTGCTGCTGCGCATCTTGCCGGTGCATGAGACCCCTCGAAGGCTCCTGTGGGTCGCTAGCGGTGCGGCGATGGCCTTCGGTGCGGCGATGGGGCTGGTGGTGGGGATCCTCCACCTCAGTCGGCTCTCGGTCTCGCTGCTGTGGTTGGTGATCCCCTTGGCAGCCTCGGTATGGTCATTCTTCGCCCTCCAAGACTCCATCCTGCTCAGCCTTCGCAAGACCCGCGTGCTCTTCCTGAGCAACGTGGGGTTCGGCCTTGCCAAGCTGCTCCTGCTGGTGGCCTTCGGCGGCACCGCGCTCGGGATCGCCGGTGCCTGGCTGATCCCCCTGCTGCTCGTGGTCCCGATCGTGGCCCTCGTCGCTGACCGGGTACTTGCCGGTGCGACACCGACCGAGGCGGCGACGATGAAGGTCACCGCACGCCATGTGCTCGCCGAATACTGGAACTCCTTCGTCGTGGTGTTCTCCATCGCCGGCGTGCCGATCGTCGCCACACTGGTCGTCGGTGGGACGTTCTCGGGCTTGGTCTACGTGTGCTGGACCGTCTACACGGCATCGGACATGACCAGCACCTGGCTCTCGAACGCCATGGTCGTGACCGCAACCGAGCGGAGCTTCGACGTTCCCCGCGCCGTGCGACACGGACGCTCTATCATCCCGGCGATGATGGGAGCCAGCATCGCTGCCATCGCCCTGGCACCACTCATTCTCGCGGTCTTCGGTTCCCGGTATGCAGCAGCATTGCCGTTGATGCGACTGCTCTTCGTCGCCTTCGCCATTCGAGTCCTCGTCGGGGTGGCTCTGGCTGGCCGGAGGATCCAGCAGCACTATTGGCGAGTCGCTGGTGGACAGAGCCTCTACTCCATCGGGGTGGTGGGAGGGGCGGTCCTGGCATCCCGATCCCACAGCCTCCTCGGCATCGGCCTGGCAGTGATCGTCGCGGCAGCGATCGAGCTGCTCGCCACGATGTCTCCGGGGGTGGTGCGCGGTCTGTGGGGCAAGGAGGGGGCCACCTCGACGTGAGCGCCTGCTCGATCGACCGACCTAGGCCAGATCTTCGCCCTCGAGTTCCTCGCCCTGATCCCGACCCTCCTCGTCACCATCGACAGACGGCTTCCAGTCCGTGAGATCCCACCCAAGCATCTCCTCGAGCAGCTCGGTCTGCTCAAGGAGCCGCCGACGGATCTCCTCAGCAGTGGCATGGGACATGGGTTGAACGTCCTTCATGAACAGCTTCTGCCAGACAAGGTTGATCGGGTGGGCGATGCGGGCTGGGATGCGGTCAGAGACGATGATCCGCACCCGACGCACGAACCAACGTTGGAAACGACCGGTGGGGATCTGCCCACCGGTGTTCCTCATGGGCACCTCCTCGGGCAGGAGGCTCGGATCGATTCCCAGGAAGCCGCAGACCTCGTCGATGACGTCGGAGGTGTTGCGCGCGAATCGGCTGAAGTCGATGGGGAGGACCTGGTCCCGTCCGAAGGCGGCGATCCAGGGCTCGAGCTCGCTGGCGTAGGCACCCATTCCGACGTAGTGGAAGCCAGGCCCCATGACCCGGTCAGGCTCGGCGGCCAAGGCCTGTTCGAAATCGAAGTCCTCGAGGCCAAGTCGGACGAGGAAACTCCAAGCTGAGAACGCCCTCGCAGCCGGCTCCCGGAGGAGTGCGATGACCTTCATCTGAGGATTTGCAGCGGCGGCGCGCGGAGCCGACATCGGATCATGGAGGTACATGACGCTGGACTCGCCGGCGGCGCGCCCTCCTCCGCCGGAGAACAGCTCTCGGTATTGGTCCTTGGTCACCACCATGCGCTTCTGTGCCTCAAGATCGGCGGGGAGCACCCATGGCGGTAGCTGACCTTCGCCGGGCGAGGAGAAGTAGTGCGGCTCCTTCTTCCGGGAGAGGAAGAGGTCCGGATGCTTCGCAAGGTGATCGTGCAGTGCTGTGGTCCCTGCCTTCATCGCTCCGATGACGATGAAGTCTGGGTACCTCGGCCTATCAGCCATCGGCCAATCCTCGCACGGAGACGGGACCCAGGTCCCAGGCATAGAGCGTCACAATGGGAGCGAGCATACTTTCAGACGTCGGCATCCCCGGCGATCCGACCTGCCCCGTCGGCCGGTGGATGGCCAGCAGCGCCCTCGGGACACCCAACGGCAATGCGGTTGAGCCCCCACCGGTGGGGCCCAGGCTGGATGTCGTCGCGGACACGCCACCACGGGGCACCTCCTGCACCGCGCCACGGACCGCCGGGTGGTGCTGATCGCTGGACGTGCCAGCCGACGACGCGACGTGCGACCCATGCAACGGTGGTCTGATGCAGCCGTTCATCGCACCTCCGGCCTCAAGCGCCTCGTCCGCTCGATCATCTGGTACTCAGGATCGAGCCGCTCTCGGAGCTGCAGCAGATCGGACGGCGTCGCAACGACGCTCACGTGGTCGGTGATCCGCTCCTCTCGAATGCCCAGAGAAAGACCCAGAGCCGAGGACAACCGCTGGACGTCGGCACCGAAGCTCTCGGTGAGGACGAGCTCTTGGCAACCCAGGAGGTCACCGACCGCTTCATCGACGTCGTAGCTCGCCGAGAACATGTAGAGCTGGTTCAACAGGAGCTGGTCGGGCACACGGTTCAGGAACTCGGCAAAGCTCGAACCGGCCAGGTTGCGTTCCGGAGCCTGGACGGTCCAACCCCGCTCGATGGGCTGATCGCCCGCCACGAGGTAGCGGTAGTAGGAAAGGACGCGTTCGACGGGATCACGCAGCAGGGCGATACGGAACGTCCGAGACGGGAGGCGGACCTTGTGCGACGGGGCATGGGACCACCCGAAGTAATAGGCGCCCTGTCGGAGCGCTCCGACCCCGGTGGCGAAGCCGAAGGCACCGCTCTGCGTCCGTGACAGCACCGACGCGGCGATCCTCTGCTCCACCACCCTGGGGTCCTCCCCGCCGAGTGCGAGGAAGGATCGCACGAGGCTGGTCCCCGCCGTCTTGCGAACATGGTGCAAGTACACCCGGTCGAAGTCGCCGGGAACCTCAGGGGCGATGATGGCCGGCCGCACCCCTTGCTGCATGGTGATCAGCCACTGTTGGACGGGAGGGCCGATGTGCACCACGAAGCGACGTGGCAGGATCCTTCCAACCGGAACGAACCCGAGCAGCTTCTTCGTCGTCAGGTCTTGATATTCCTCAAGGGGATCCATCTGTTCCAGACAGTATTTCGCCCTCCCTCAAACCGCAAGGTCATCCTCGGCGTGACCGGTCCCCGATGGTGCCACCCGCAGGCGAGCTGATCGACAGACGCCTCCATCGCTGGCAGGCTCCCACCCCAGCAACGCTCCTCGTGGCGCTGGTGCAAGGGATCATCGGGCGACGAAACACCTCGGGTCGAGGGCTGTGCAAGGTCGGACGGCAGCCAAGCCCCCAGCGGCATCCGATCGGTTCGCCGCTCAACGCTTCTCGACGTGTCCGCCCGGACCCGGCTTCCTCTCCCGAAGGCCGGCGTTGAGCGCCACCGCAGCGCCGATCAGCCCACGAAAGGCGTGATCATCGAGGTCCGCCCCCTCCACCAGGTCCGCTGCCCGCCTCGTGCCACCCTGCAGGCTGGCGTTGAAGTGCCGGGTGGGATCCTCCACCGACGCCCCCCGCATGAAGGTGAGCTTCACCACGCTCTTGGAGGTCTCCCCGGTGCAGACGATCCCGTTGTGCTCCCAGACCGGCGTTCCCCCCCACTTCTATGTCTCGACGATGTCCGTAGCCGCCGCCCTGTTCACCAACATCCTGGTCACGGGCCGCATCAAGCGCTCCCTCGGTCGTCGCGAAGTGACGGGGATGACGGGACACGTGGTGGTCGTGGGCCTCGGATCGGTGGGCATCGCCGTGGTGCGCCGCCTCGTCGCTGCGGGGG
>Ga0194049_1000234_pt1 | contig 19543 bp, 25 predicted proteins | sample JunL2225m_MetaG_FD_148665 | JGI IMG/M metagenome (GOLD analysis project Ga0194049, IMG submission 148665) | Anoxic zone freshwater microbial communities from boreal shield lake in IISD Experimental Lakes Area, Ontario, Canada - Jun2016-L224-25m | ecosystem: Environmental > Aquatic > Freshwater >... | reverse complement strand
TGCGTAACCAACCCCAGCGCCGTCAAAGCCATCACCGGCAAACCCTACAAGGGCAACAGCCCCAAGCCGTATTGGTTGATCCAGCGCGCCACAGAGGTCTTTGGCCCGGTGGGTTTGGGCTGGGGGGTCACAGTCAAGTCTGAACGCTTTGAGCGCCTGACAGAGCATGACGTACTGCATGTTGCAGTGGTGTCAATCTGGTATGTGCTGCACGGCGTGCGCAGCGACACCTTTGACCAGATGGGCGGCACCAAAGCCGCTTACATGAGCAAAAACGGCATGGTGGTGGATGAGGACGCTGGCAAAAAGTCAGTAACCGACGCCATGGTTAAGTGCCTGTCCATGATTGGCTTTGCTGGCGACATTTTCAGTGGCATGTGGGACGACAGCAAATACGTTGATTGGGCCGGCAACCACTACGCCCTCATGGACTACATCAAAGCCATTGAAGCCGCGCCTGATGTGGCCAGCCTTAAAAACCACTTTGCCGCAGCCTGGAAGATGGCTAACGACGAAGGCCGACCTGACCTCAAAGCTGCCTATGACGCGCGCACCCATCAACTCACTCAGAAAGTACCAGCATGAAATCATTTGGCGTGGCCCGGATCGGGCGCGATGTAGAGGTCAGGTTCACCGCCCAGGGCGAGGCGGTGGCCAGCCTGAGCCTGGCATTCAGCTACGGCCGCAAGGGCCAAGACGGCAAGCAGCCCACCCAGTGGGTCGACGCGGCCCTGTGGGGCAAGCGCGCCGAGGCGCTGGCACCCTACCTGCGCAAAGGCGACCAAATTGGCGTGACGCTGGAGGATGTACACATCGAAACCTACCAAGGCAAGGCCGGCGAAGGCCACAAGCTGGTGGCGCGGGTGCTGGATGTGCAGTTGATCGGTGGCCAGGCGGCAGGCAGCGCGGCTACGGCGCGGCCAGCGCCTGCTGCCAAAGCAGCGCAGCCTGCACTGGCCGGCAGCGGGTTTGATGATATGGACGATGACATCCCATTTTAGACCAGAAAAACACCCCACCCCACACCTAAGGAACTGACATGACCGCACTGTATGACTTAGCCGGCCAATACCGGAAACTGGCCGAGCGCCTTGCCAACCTGGATTTGGACGCCGAGACCGTGGCCGACACCATCGAGGCGTCCGGCCTGACCGATGAGATCCAGCAAAAAGCCCAGGGCGTGCTGATGGTGGCCAAAACCACCGAGCAGTATGTGCCAGCCATTGAGACCGAGATCGCGCGGCTGCAAGCCCTCAAAAAGCGCCATGAGCGCATTGCCGCCGGCCTGCGGGACTACCTGAAGCACAACATGGAGCAGGCCGGCATCCATCGCATTGAGTGCCCGCTGTTTGACATCAGCATCCGGATCAACCCGGCTAGCGTGGAGGTGTTTGACGAAGCCCAGGTGCCCAAAGAGCTGCTGCGGGTGGCGTACTCAGTGGACAAGACCGCCATCAAAGTTGAGCTGAAAGCTGGGCGCGAGGTGGCTGGCTGCCGGCTGGTGAGCGCAACGCGGTTGGTGGTGGCGTGATGGCTGAACAACTGAGACAAGCCGCGATGCAGGCGCTGTCGCCATAAGAGCAAGGGGAAACACATGAGTCGCTTACTACACGCAGCCGCCCGTGGGGCAAGGATTGAAGCTGGATACAAAGACACATGGGTGCCTGCCATCGCTGTTTATTTAGCCGATGTTTTTACGGACTACCGCATCCACCCGGATGACGCGCATCTCCAATACGGCCCGATCAGCACGGCGCTGCGGGATGTGGCACTAACAGATGACTTTCACGGTGCTGACATTCCCTACCTCCAAGTCACCTTATTAGGGGGAAATGGCTATTCGGATAGCACCGAAGAACAGCGCTGTGTGTTTCTCTTAATCTTGGCCGAAGCACTGGCCGATGAGGGGATGTGATGACTGACCGTGAACTACTTGAACTGGCGTCAAAGGCTTGCGGGCTAGAAGAGGCAAAGCTGCGGATTGAATTTAACCAGTGGAACCCACTTGAAGACGATGGCGATGCGCTGCGGCTGGCGGTACAACTGAAACTAGATGTGTTTTTTCACCCGTCATCCGTTGAGGCGCATATCGCAGGGGGTCGTATTCCCCCAATTCACCACATTGCACAAGAACTTTATGACACCGGTCCCTACGCGGCAACCCGCAGAGCCATCACAAGGGCAGCGGCTGAAATTGGAAGGAGTATGAAATGAGCAACAGAGAAGTAATGCAGCAGGCGCTGGAGGCGTTGAAATCAGCAGCGATTTTTGTGGACAGCTTTCGCGGTCAAAAAGCAACGCAAGAAGCCATCGCCGACCTGAAAGCAGCACTGGAGCAGCCAGAGCAGGAGCCGGTGGCAAAGCTGTTCGGAACTCTGCCTGTATATGACACCCCACCCGCAGCACAGCGCCAGTGGGTAGGGCTGACGGATGAAGATGTAAACAGAGAGTCCGCCATGATTGCGTCAAAAATGAAGCTGGCATTTCATGCTGGCATGTATGTGGCTCAACAGATTCTGAAGGAGCGCAACACATGACTGAACAAGAAGTAAAGCCTTGCAAGTTTGTAAACGGTGCTTGCATACATTGCGAAGCTACAGAACGTGAAGAGTGTGAGGGCTGGATTTGTCCACCTAAGCGCCCGTGGGTAGGGCTGACGGATGATGAGATTGACAGTTGTTGGTATCAGTCTGGAGGAGTAACACCGGGTTTTGCCCGTACTGTGGAAACCAAACTGAAGGAGCGCAACAATGACTGACGAAGCACTGTTAGAGCTGCGCCAATTGCGCGAGACCGTCAACACCTTGGTGGCTAACCTGACGCCGTTTATTGAGCAGGCCGAAATGCAAGGCCGGTATGGCGTCACCGGGCAGACATTGTTGGCCATGGAGCGCCGAAAGGAGATCCCGCAGCGGGTTCGAGGGCGCTGGGTTAGAGCTGAAGTGGTGGCTTGGGAAAGGGGCTAAATTGTCCCCAATCCCCCCAAAATTCCCCCAAAATGACCGCTGTAGCTATAGAAACGGGTCCCTTCCTGGGCACCACCTTTTTAAGCCGTTTTCTTCTGTACAGAGTGAAAACGGCTTTTCTTTTGGGGGATTCTGGGGGCGTTTTGGGGCAAAATAGTACATTTCCTGAACCGATTCCCCCAAAATTCCCCCACGCGATTCCCATGTCCTCGATCCAAAAAACAGCAAAGGGCTATCGGGTCCAGCTCCAGGTCAAGGGAAGTCGAGATTCTGCCACGTTTGACACCAAGCGCGAGGCGCAGCTTTGGGCCGCTCAGCGTGAGATTGACCTGCAAACCATGGCCCAGGGGCGTGAGGGCAGCATCCGCACAGTGCAGGACGCTTTTGACCGTTACGCGCGCGAGGTGTCGCCAGACCACAAAGGCGAGCGCTGGGAGGTGGTGCGACTGACCAAGCTGGGGCGGGAGTTTGACCGGGTGATGCTGGACAAGCTGACCACGGCCCATGTTGTCAAATGGCGTGATCTGCGGTTGCTGCAGGTTGGCCCGGCGTCGGTGCTGCGCGAGATGAAGCTACTCAGCGCGGTGTTTGAGCAGTGCCGCAAAGAATGGAAATGGCTGATCGTGAACCCGGCCAAGGATGTGCGCAAGCCTACCGCGCCCCCACACCGGGAGCGGGTGCTGAGCCTGAATGAGATCAAACGCCTGCTGCGGGCGCTGGGTTACCCTGGCCGCACCCTGCCCCGGCACGCCGTGGCTCACGCCATGCTGCTGGCGCTGCGCACGGGCATGCGCCAGGGCGAGCTGGCCGGCCTGCGCTGGGCCGATGTGTCGCCCGACTATGTGCGTCTGCACGACACCAAAAACGGCAGCTCGCGTGATGTGCCGCTGTCAGTTAAGGCGCGGCGGCTGCTGGAGAAGATGCGAGGCTACAGCACCGACCTGGTGTACCGCACCAAAGCCGGCAACATTGATGTGCTGTTCAGGGCGGCCAAGACCCGGGCCGGGGTGAGCGGCTGCGTCTGGCACGACACCAGGCACACCGCAGCCACCTGGATCGGCAGCACCGGGCGGCTGAACCTGATGGAGTTTTGCAAAATGTTCGGCTGGCGGGATCCTCGCCATTCCATGATTTATTTCAACCCGACCGCCAGCGATCTGGCGGCTAAGCTGTGAGGAGTGATGGCGATGAAAAAAGTCCAAAGTCAAGCTGAAATTGATTGGCGCAAAACCCGGCACGATGAGCGCTGGGAAATACGCGCTGACCATTTGATGTGGGTGTTCAGCAAGCCCATGTGCGCGCTGCCGCGGCAGATTGCCCATCAAAAGGCAAACCCGCCGGCAAGCAGCACTCAGTCTGGCGTGCTGGCGCCATCCTGACCAAAGAACACCATGGCGGCCGCCGGCACTGTACCTGCCGCGGCAGCACGGCGCAGCCCCTCGTAGCCGTCTTTGGCAAAAATTTGGCGGGCGCGCTCCATGTCTGGCCGGCTGACGCCATAGCCAGCTTTGGCGGCTTCGGCATCTCGCGCATTACGCGCCAAGACCGTGTTACGGTAGCCTTGGCTGGCGTCTAGCAGGCCGGCAGTTTTTGGCGCTGCATCAAGGTATTTCAGCATTTCATTGGTAACCGCTCCCGGCGTGCCGCTTTGCCAAGCGCCGCCGTAGTCAATGTAGTTGCTTTTCAGTGCGCCAAAATCAACGCCAGCACCAGCAAAAACATCCTTGTTTGCTTTCAAAATTCCCCGCACTTCTGCCGCAAAGTCTTTGCCGGTCTTGGTGCTGTCGTTGGCCATCACCGTCAGGCCATCTGGCGCGCTGGCCAAGTAGTAGCCTTTTGCCTCAAACAGGGGGGCTACTTTTTCCATGTCGGCCCGAGTAAAAGGCCGCCCAAAGTTGATGCCAGCTCCGCTGTAAGCGGCAGCATTTTCTGCAGGCAATAGGCGATGCCATGCCCCAGCCTCTTGGGCGTCAAAATAAGCCCTGGAAGCCTCCACAGCGGTCAGGGCTTTGTCTGAGCCCGGCGTCATCACTCGCGTGCCGTCAGCCGCGGTCTGCGTGCCTGTGACTGGCCGCGCTACAAAAGCAGGGTTGGCGCTGTCCTTAAATCGACCAACCGTTGCCACCGTCTCGCCCGGTAACATGCCGGCGGCGGTATAACCAATGTCACGGCCCGATGCTGAAGTGTTCCAAGATCCTCGCGGATCCATGGTGTACGCCTTTCGCGCATCAAACGGGGCGTCCAGCAAGCCCTGAAGATGCCCGGTTACGGGGGAGCTGACGGCCTCGTAAGTGGCGTTGGCTTCGTGTAACGGAAAGTAGTCTGCATAGGACCGAGCGGCATCGCCAGGTGACAAATCGCCGCGGCGAATTTTGTTGCCAGTCCAGGCGGCTGCCTGAGCATTGCCAGTGTTCCAGTCATTAAAGCCGCCCAGGCTGGTGGCGTTGGCCCTGGCAATAGCGCGACTGCGTATTTCGTCCATGAAATCATGCTGAGTTGCGCCTGCCACTTTCCCCGATGGGTAACCCATCAGCTCAGCCTCGTGCATGTCGTTGACGCCGCGGCCAATACGCTCTGGCGCGTATTCAACACCGAGCTGGGTGGCAAACGGATCACGCTTGTGCCCGAGGTACTCGGCTTGGCCAGCATCGTACATGGCCTGCAAGGGTGGCGAGTCTTTGCTTGGAAAGCGCCCAGTGTTAACCGCATCACCGGTGGCTGCTTGGATGTGCGCTTTGGCCGACATGGAGGTGTTGCCGGCCACATTGTTGGCGCGACTCAGCGTGGCAATGTTTTGAGCCAACAGGTCTGACTCGGTCATGTTTTGACCAGTGCGAGCCCAAATGTCTTGGCTGGAGTCGGTGTAAAAATTGCGCCCAGGTAAACCCTCCTCCATGCCTCTGACGTAGTTGTTGACCATGGCGCCCAGCGCTTGCGGGGAATCAACGCCCGGCGGGGCGCCCACATATTGACCGGTGGTGCCCACCCGGCGGCTGCTGCGAGACACCTCGGCCTGGCGCGCGTTGGATGCTTTTGCGCCACGCGCCCCGCCACCCTCCACCACGCCAGGCATCATCCCAATTCTGTTGAGATAATTTTCAGCCACCTGTGCCGCCACTGGCCCCATAGTCTTGCCGGTGGCCAGCAAGCCACGTTGCGCCATTGCAGCTGCCTGGGGGCCAAACGGCGCTACCGCCATAGCTGCATCCAGCGTGTCGGCCTTGGGCCGGTAGGTCATGCCCGAGCCGGTGCCCAGCGCGCCGCCGTAGCTCAGCTCGTTAAGCGTGTTGGTGATGGCTGGCAAGCCAAACAGATCCAGCAGGCCGCGCACTGGCGGGTTGTCGTAGCCAAACGGCTTGGACGCAAAGTTGCTGCCGCTTTGCAATGTGTCGGCCAGCAGGCCCAGCACTTTGTTGCGCGGCGTTGCGCGGATTTCGTCAGCCATCACGCCACCCCTTTCATGTTCGTTAAATTAATGCCGCCTCGGCCTCGCGCCGAATCGTCAGGCCGCGCAGCACGCGCCCACCCGCCTTGTCCCACTTGCGCAGCTCACCCGGCACGGCGTCCCAATCGCCAGCATTGACGCGCTTGCGCAGGGTGCTGCCCTTCAGGGCGCTGCCGCCCAGGTTGTAAGTAAAGTCGATGAGCGCGGCCAGACGGTCGGGGTGGTCTAGGCCGGGGCAGAGCTTGAGTACGGCCGGCAGGTAGACGGCCTGCACCGTGGCAAGCAGCAGCGCCTCGGCGCGCTCGCGGCTGATGGCCGGGTCGGTCAGGGTGACTCGGGTGCCGTCTTGGTAGTAAGTGCTGCCGTAGCCGATGGTCGGCACGCCGGCTGGGCACAGGTACGGCTTGGGGTAAAAACCCTCAAACCGGCGCATCAGTGCCAGCGCGATGGGCAGGGCTTGCTCAATCACTTGCCGCGCTTCATCAGGTTACGGTCTGCCAAGTAAATGCCCAAAGCCGCGCCGGTCACGGCCAGGGTGTTGTCGCTGAGCAACATCAAGCCCAGCTCGCCGGCGGTCATCATCAGCACCGCCCAAGTTGCCACACCAGGCCGGATAACAGCGTTCCAAGCGTCCACCCACTTGATGCCCACGGTCTTGGTGGTGCCCTTGACCGCCTCGACCCAGCCCTGCGCCTCCAGCTCGCCGATGGCGGCCTCTGCCTGCACCTGAATGGTCTTGACGCCCAGCTCGGCCTGCACCCGGATAGACTCAATGTTGCGCTCATGCTGGCCCCGGTCCAGCTCGGCCTGTAGGTGCATGCGGTCTAGCTCGTGTTTGTGGTCTTGCGCTTTGGTCAGCCAAGCGCTCAGTTCGCCCCACAGCATGCGGAACACACTACCCCCCAAGAAGCTCACCAGTGCGGAAATCATTTGTAATCCCTCTCAATTAGCCGGTCCAGCTTGGCGTCCATGCGTTCGAGCTGCTGGCGCAGCAGCGAGGACGATTCGCGCTGAGCAATCAGCTGGGTCTCCACCACGCTCAGCCGCTGCTCAATCTTGCCGATGTAGACCACCGCAGAGATTGCAATGACGGCGGTACTGATCAGGTGGCTGAGCTGGATCTCTTTCTTCAAATGCCAACGCTCTGCAGGGTCTGCCATGGGGTTCCTTGGACGTAAAAAAGCCCGCATTGAGCGGGTTGGTGAGTAGGGCCGGGCGGGGTTATTTGTCGGAGATGGGTTGAGTCGTGATGATCCGCAACAGCGTGATTGCCACCGCGATGGCGCAGCCGACAATCATCTGTTGCACCGGCGTAATGGGCAACAGGGCAACGTAGCCTTGCACAATGCTGAGTACGGCCAGCAGCAAAGCAAACCAGACGGTGCGGGATTTTAGGAGTTGAAGAATAACAGTCATAGGATTAGGCCGGTGGCGGTGTGGGTCATGCTAATGTTTTATCGAATTAATATCCACATAACCACCGCATTTGATGTGGCATTGCTGGAGTTGATCGTAAAGCCCCCTGTGCCTTGGCCTGTTATCCAAAAAGTTTCATTAGCGCGACCACCAAGTGCAACGTAATAGTTAGCATCTGCTTCAGCGGAACCAAATGTTACAACAGTGGTTGCGGAAGCTGAGAATGATCTTTCGCCTCTAAGATTTTTTGCTCTTGTCGTTGTAAGACTAATCCCCCCAACACGGGCAAAATACAGAAAAACTCCAGTTGCCCGAGCTGCAATTTCCAGTATTCCCGAGGCAACATAACGAAACCAACCAAGTGGAGTTTGGTCTATTTCCAGCAGTGCCAATCCATGATCCCCAACACCCGCAGTGCGAAGTTCCAAAATGTCTTTTGTTGTATCAGTACCTTGAATCCGCACTGCTACCGGAGAAATAACTTGGGGTTGTTGCTCAAGAATCGGGGTAATAGCAAAATCCCAGCAATTAACGTAAAGAGAATTTGGATTGTTTAGGTACGTTGTGACACTAGAAATGTTGTAGTTTCCAGACAGCCACAGCGGAACGGGCGATTGAGCCACATTAGTTCCGTCCAAGCTAACAAAAGTAGTTCCACTTTCAGCGCGGCAGTTTGTAATGCGCGCCCCCCTAATTGAGTCATTTCCTGTGTTACTAAAGAGGCTTATGGCAGTCGTAAACACTTCAAACGAAACACCATCAATAACTGCGCCATTGGGTGTGGTATTTTGTCCGGTGTGGGGTTCTAAACGAATTGGAGTAAGGCACCCACTTAACGCACCGCCGCGAATAGTTGTAGCATTAGATGACCCGCGCAGAATGACACCATAAGGAATGTTATCAGATACGCCATAGGCAATAAAGTTATCTAACTGCGTCCAGAAAGACCCGGTGGCATCATTAGCCGGTGTACCATTACGGACTAAGACTGTTGCATATGTTGCTGCGTTATTCTCAGCGTACACCGCACAATCAACCAGTTTGGTGTACCAAGCAGCATAAATATCAAAACCAGCAGTGGCAGTGGCATTATTTTGATGGTCTATATTTAGTCCATATATCGTTGTCCCACCGGAGGCGCTATTCCCCGCAGTGATTGCCAGCCCTGAGATTGCCCCCGTTGTCGTGATCCTTGCTCCGTAACCAAAAATCGCTATCTTATTTCGAGATGGGCCGGTAACCGTAACTTGACTTGCAAAGTAGTATCTTGCCCCTGGTTTGCAGTTAAGAGAGCCGCCGTTTACAAGTTGAGCAAGAGCAAGATTCCATGCCCCGCTGTCATCAGCAATTCCATTGCCAATGGCGCCAAAGTCTTCTGGACTCACACTCTCCCGCAGCTTCGCCTGCACAGTCGTAACCACGGCTCCGGTGCCTGCCTGCAAAAATCCAACCAGCGCCGAGCCCCCCGATGCGGCCAAAGCCGCCAAAGCCAGGTTGCCGGGCAGATTGTCTTGCGTCCAAATGGTGGCGTCCGCTGAGTCTTTCAGCACGATCTTGTAGTACACGTTGTTGCTGAAAAAGATCGACGCCTCGCCGCGACTGTTCAAAATCACCGGGTTGGTGTTGGGCGTGCCGCCGCCTGCGTCGGTGTAGGTGGCCAGCGCCGTGGTGGTGCCAGCGGCGTAGGTGTAGACCTTGCCGCCCACCAGCGGTGCGCCGGTGCTGCTGACGTACTGCTGCTTGCCCTGGGGCATCAAAGAGGCCATGATGGTGCTTTCTCAAACAAAAAAGCCCTGCGGGGTGAGCCGCAGGGCTATGATTGGGGATGACTTGGTTACTTGCTGTGCTGCTCAAGCCGTTTTTTGCCGTTGCGTTTTTTATGGTTGCGTGGGTAATTTCCCGCTTGCTGTGGAAAATTATTCCGGACGGTAAGTGGAAAAAAATCCTTTACTCACCGCCCTTTTGGCTGCGAGACCGCAAGTGATGCCGGTGAAGTTCTGGCGGCGTTGGCAAGCAGCTCGGTCATGGCGTTTTGCGGGATCCTGAAGCCTTGCATTTGCGCTGCCTGCAATGCGGCTTTTGCTCTGGTCGGGTCTAGCACGGCCTCTGCCAAGGCCTGCTGAATCCTTGGCTCAGCCACCCCGCCGTACAGCAGGTTCAGCGGCTTGCCGATGGCTGTGTTGGCAAAGGCAGATTCAGCCCAAGAACTGGGCAGGCCAGTCGGCCCAACCAGCTGCCGCAACACATTCTGCGACGCCATGCGCTGAGCGGTGGCCGAGCCGGGGCCGTTGCCAGCCCGCGCCACCGCTCCGGCGCGGTCAACCTCATTGATAACCGCCTGCACCAAGCTATTTTGCTCTGGCGTCAAAATGTCAGCCAACCGATTGGCGCCGGCCTTGCCGCCTGTGGCTTGTTTGATGATGGCGGCTTCAGCCTCCGGCGTTTTAACGATTGAGGTCAGCGCATTTGGCATCAAGCGCGGGTTGCCGGCAAGGTCAGCCGTGGATGACGTGCCTTTGTTCAAAATGGCTTGCACCACATCCATTTGGTTGATAGGCTTTGACATGTCGGCAAACGTCTGCCGCGCCTCACCGTATGCCCCGCCGGTCATGCTGTCCATGAATGTCACCAGCCGATCTTTGGCTGCACGGATGGCTTGAGCCTTGTTTGAGTCTGCAAGGCCTTGGTTTTTTAAATCTCGCAGCGTGTCGTCCATCGCCATCTTGGCTTGGTGCAAGCCAGCAATACTTCCGTCATTACCCTGCTTCATGCCAAAGTTAGCCGCATTCTCACGCGCACCACCAAGAGCATTTTGTACAGCAGGCATTTGCATGATCTTGGTCATTTCGCCTTTTTGAGCGGGTGACAAGGTAGCAAAATCAATTCCTAGCGACGTGGCAGCGTCATACAGGGGTTTGGTGGTGCCGCTGCGCATTTGCACGGCAAAATCTCGCCCGCCGTCAGCCCCGGTCAGGCCGCGCAGCGCCTCGACCCGGGCTGCGTTGTTGTCAGCCAAGCGCATATCAATGCGCCCTGCAATTTGTGGGTCAACTGAGCGCAAGGAGTCCTGCAGCCGTGCCATGCCGGCGTCAGCGGTTTCTTCTGCCAGGGTGGGGGTTGCGCCAGTGATAGACCTGCCGCCACGCGCGGCGGCAACCTTGGCGGGATCGTCGGCAAAGCGCTGAATAACGCGCCCGGCAATCTTTTCTCGGCCACTTTGAGTAAATGGCTCAATCAGCGCTTTGCCGCCTTGGTAAACGCCAGACACAAGCCTTCCAGCAGCCACACCACCTGCGCCGAGCCCGCCGCCTAGCGCTGTGTTTTCTAAAGTTTCTTTGGTGCTGGTAGAGGGCTGAATAAAGCCTTGTAATGCCCCAATGGCAGAGGCGCCACGCAAAGTGGCGGCGCCTGGTATGGCAACCGTTGGCAGCATCATGGCCAAATTGCCGACAAAGTTGCCGGTCGCGCCGGCCCCAGAGTTCATCAAGGCGGCATCCTGTTTGCGCGCTGCCTCCACTTCCTCCCGGCTAACAAGGCCAAACATTTGGCCCAAGCCTCGACCTGTGTCCACAATGGCCTTTCCTGTACCAGCGGCAAACTTATCAAAGCCCGACATACCCTCGGTCGGGTCATACGCGGGGGCTTGGGGTTTGCCAAATGTGGTGGCGGCAAAAGCCTCCACCTCGGCAGGCGAGGCGTTGTCTGGCCCCTCAAACACATGCACCGCCCCATCTGGGCCTTGAACGCGATACCGTGCCATATTTACTCCTTGCCCAAGTATTTAAAGCCGCCTGTTCCAGACTGCAACACTGACGCCCCTGTTATCTCTTTCACAATCTCAGCCCGGCGCGGTGCTGGCACATCCACCAGCACACCGCGCATGGCGGCTTCGCGGTTGGCCCTCTTTTGGGCAATCACTTGCTTGGTGTCGCCAACCTGCGGGAAATACTGTTTTTCGCCGTTGACAAACTCTGACTCACCAATGACCGCGCCAGACTCACGGCGCAACACGGCGTTCAAAAAGTCCCGTTTTGCCTGCATCAACTGTTGCTGATCGGCGCTGGACAGGGCGCTGATAACATTGCCAACCCCATAGCCGCTGTTCATGCCAGGCGTTGAGGTGGTGGTGCCGGCCTTCTCCAGCGTGTCAAAAATGGTGTTCGCCATTTGCATGCGCGAGCCAAACAACGCCGACTTTGATTGCCCCTCAGTCAAGGGTTTGTTGTCGGCAGTAATCTGGTTCAGATCCCGGGCGCGTGCGTCCAACTTGTCTTGGCCGGCCACCGTGACACCGCGATTGAGCGCCCCTTCTGACCGGGTGCGTGCGTCCGTCATGTTGGCCGTGCGCGCCGCATTGGCTATGGAGGCAGCGCTGTCGGGTGATTGATTAATGGCCGCGCTGGCCACTGTTACGGGTGCGCCACCCAAACCAGGGAATGACAATATGGATGTGTTGTTGCCCGTGTTTTGCGTCTGGTAGGTTGGCTTGTTGGCAATTAACAGCGCCTGCTCTCGATTTAAGCCGCCTTCGAAACGGATACGGTCGTCAGATCTTATGCTGTTGTCAACGGATGCCCCCACCGTTGCGGTGTTATTTGCACGCGATGTGTCATTTGTGGCGGTGTTGTTTAGGCGCAATGTTTCGTTTGTGTTGGCATTGTTTAAGCGAGATGTGGTGTTTGTAGCGCTGTTGTCAGGCGACTGGTTAATGGCCTCGCTGCTGACCGTAAAGAGCGCACCACCCAAGCCTGGCATAGCCAACAAATTGGTGCGGTCTCCCAAGTTTTGCGTATGGTAAGTTGGTTTGTTCAGCTCAGTAAACTTTTCCAACCCCAGCGCCGAGCGTTGCAGCAACTGCTGAAAACCGCCCGGTTGAGACAATGCTTGATTGATTTGCGCCCGTGCGGTGTCTACGGTCACGCCGCGCGCCGCCAGCATTGGCCCTAGCACGGGGTCGGCGTGGTTGCCTTGGTGCCAAGCCAGGTACTGCTCGGGCGTTTGCACGCCATCCAACAGCGAGCGCGACTGTTTGAGCTTGCTGTCGACAATATCTGAGCGGGTTTTGTCGGTGGCGGCTTTTTTGGAGTCAATCTCAGCCTGGTCTTTTTGCCTTTCAAATTGTGCCTTGTCGTAAGCCATGCCTTTGTCAGGGCTAATGCCGTACAGGCCACGCGCAAAATTTTCGCTCTTGGGGTCGTTGCTGGCAAAATAGTCGCGCAACTTGTTCTGCTCATCAAACCCGCGCTGAACCGTTTGCATGTTCAGGTCAGCCAACTGGCCCTGCTTTTGCGCCTGCTGGATCTGCAGCAATTGCGCCAGCTGGTTCATTGGGTTTTCGATCTGAACGGGCCTGTAGCCCATGGCGATGGAAGAGTCAATCATGGTCACTGCCCCGCCCGTTGGCCGCCGTAGGCACTGCCCGTGCCAGCGTAATAACCCCCGTCCTGAATCGGCGGCACATAACCGGAGCCGGCCTGCGGGAACAGTCGGTTTATCATGTTCTGGTTCTGGTAGTAATTCAACCCCTGCCCCACCCCGCCGCTGATGGCGTTGGCCTGGCCGATGTAGCCCGACGCATTGGCGTTGCCTGCGGCCATGGCGTTGTTGCCGGCGTTGGTGCCGTAGTTTTGCGCAGCTGTTTGCATCTGCCCGGTGGCCGTCTGGCCCACACCCGCCAAAGACTGTAGCGGGTTCAGCTGGTTTGCCCGGTTGGTCTGGTAGCGGTTGTACGCGTTGCCGTACTCTTGGCTCGCCGCGCCTTGGGCGTAGTTGGTCAGGTCTTTGGCCATGCGGCCACCACCTAGGCCGCCCCGGGCCGCCGCCGAGCGTTCAATGGCCTGCTGGCCTTGCTGCAAGCGAAAGGCATAACCCGGGTCTGCCTGATAGTCGGCCATGGAAAAATCGCGCGCGTATTTGCCAAAATCAGCGCTGGGCGTGGCTGATTGTTGATTTTGGTCATACGCCGTCTGTTCGCGCTGGCGGCCGGCCGCTATAGCCGCAGACAAGCCAGCCTCGTCAACGCCGCCAGGCACGGTAGTTTCATAATCCCCGCCCTGCGCGCCTCCGCTTGATATGGTTTGGCTTGGCCGGGTGTACTGCGCCAGCAAAGACTGCCGCAGCTCAGCCTCAGACCTTGGCGCACCAGTCTGACCGGCTTGGCCGCCTACTGGCCGCAAACCCAGCCACTCCATCAGCCGGTTTTGCGCTGACAAACCACCCGCCCGAAACGGCGCTTGCAGCTCGTTTTGCTTGTCAAACATTGCCTTTTGCAAGGCGGTGGCCTGGTTGACTGAATTGGCTTGCGTGCTGGCCGCGTTGCCGGCTGCATTTGCCCCTAATAAACTGCTGCCGATAATTGCGCCAGCGTTCCAAAATGTCATGACAACACCTCTTGTTTCAATTGATTTCCGATGCCAAAGGGGCTCAGTTCATCCGCCTCTGCCAGTTCCACCTCTGCCGCCTCTGGCGTTTTGGCGTCCGTCACATGAAAAGTCAGGCAGGTGGCGTCGGTCAGGGCCAGCACCGCGCGCTTGGTGCCGGGCCGGCTCAGCAGCACAGCCGGGCCGGTAATCTCTTGCATGCCGTCATCCGTAGTCACAGCCACCGTGCCCGAGGCCACCACGTAAAAATGCTCTTTTTTGTGGACCTTGCCCACCACCAGCACGCCAGCTGGGCGAAACACCGATCGGCAGTACATGCCGGCATGAAAATAATGCCGGGTCTCGGGCTCAAACTGCGGCAGCTTGGCCAGTTCAGCCTGCAGCGCCTCAACCCGGGCGCGCATCGGCGGCCTTGCGGGTGCTGCCGGGAACACGCCCGAGCCGTACTTCAGCCTCATGGGTTGGTCTCATAGCCCGATGCCACCAGCGCAATGCTGGTCGCACTGCCGGCCAGCGCCTGCAAGGTGCCGCCAGCGGCCATGCTCTGCCCAATGGCCGAGCCCACGTTAAAACTCTCGCCGGCCGCCAAAGTGCGCGCCGACAAAATCACGTTGCTGGTGGTGGCCGAGCCGCCGCTTGGCACCAGGTACACCGTGGCTGTTACTGCGCCGGCCGTGGTGTTGGTCAGCGTGCAGGCTGAAATGGTAGTTACCGTGTTGGCCGGCACCGTGTAGTAGGTGGCGGCACTCGTGGTAAGTTGGCTGCCGTCCACCAGGCGTTTGGGTAATCGTTGCATGGTTGTCCTTTAGGTCATCAAGCCGTTGGCAATCAGGCATGTCCTGATGTTGTTCAGCAGGGTCACAATTGCATCCGCTTGCGCTGCGGTGGTGTAGCCGTAGGGCGTGATGTTGGTGGCACCTGTGGCCGCCACCGCCCCGCCCGAAGCGGTCGGCCGCATCACGCCGCCGGTCTGCATCAAGTCGGGCAGCAGCGTGTCTTGCGTGGTGGCCTGCATCAAATCGGGCAGCAGGGTGTCAGGCTGCGCCATTTGCAGCAGCATGTCGGTCACCGCCGGGTTGTCGGCCGCTTGGCCCATCACAATCTGGTTATTGAACACATCGGTGCCGTTGTCGCCCAGCGCGCCACCCACCCGGGCAAACAGCACTTGCAGCGCCCGGTAAGCTTCGGTGGTCAGGGTGCCGTCCGGGTTGACAAAGGCAATGCGCGCCGGGAACAGATTGAGCGTGGTCATGCGCTGCCCTTCATGCGCTGCCCTCTTCGGCGTCCACAATGGCGCCCATCACGGCAAATTTCACCGGGTCACTCATGCTGATCTCAAACACCCGGTTGCGCCCCGCGCCCAGCCGGCCAAACTTGCAGCGCGCGCTGTACTCGCCAATCTTGCCCACGGTGGCGGTTTTGAGGCTGCTCCAGGTGTGGCCGCCATCGCTGCTGTAGCGCAGCATCAGCTGCGGGTCGCTGCCTTGGCCGCTCACCAGCCCCACGCCGGTTTCCATGTCCACCTGCAGGCTGCTGTAAAACAGCCGGCTTTGCAACTGCGCCTGGGTCTGTGCCGCGCGCAGCCTCACAATGGCGTCGCCGTCATCGGTGTAGTAGTCCAAGTCCAGCACATAAATGCGGCCGTCAAGGTAGTCGCCCACGATGTGCAGGCCGCCCAGCATGCAATGCCCAGCCCCGCGCCACTGGCCAATGGCACCGGTGGTGGTGTCTCGGTAGCCGCGCTCGTGCCACAGCTGCGTGGCGGCGTCATACACCCAAGTCTTGCCGCTGGTCGGAAAGGTCAGCACGTAAAAACTGTGGCCCTCCTGCTGGTAAGTCATGGCCCAAGCGTCGCTCAGCGTGTAGCCGGCAAAAGCGGTCTCTACCGCATGGGTGCTGATGCGAATCGGCGTGTAGCCATTGGCGCGCCACACAATGCCGCTGCCCCGGTCATCCGCACCCAGCCAAAACACCGTGTTGTCGGCCTTGGCTACCGTGGCGGCAGAGGCGCAGCCTTCTTCCACAAACGCATTGCCGGTGCGCTCAAACGGGAAATCCGCATTGCCGGTGTTGATCCAAATCTCAGCCGAGGTATTGCCAAACAGCCACAGCTCGCGGTGGTCAGAAATCACGCCGATGGTGTTGTCGGGCGCGCCTTGGGCGCTGGCAACATCCAGCCCATCCCAGCTGCCGCCATTGAGCAACTGGCTGATGTAAAACTGCTCAGAGTCGTCGCCGCAAACAACAAAATAGCCGTCCTGATAGGTTGCGCGCTTGACGCCACTCGGAAAATCCACGTCCGTGATCTGCGTCAACGTCGCGGCGGCCACATTCACAATCCAGCCCGATGCGCCGTCCACAATCAGCAGTTCCAGCCCGTTGCTGGCCAGGCCCACCGGGTTGGCGCTGGTGCCAATCGTGCCCAGGCTGGTCAGGTTGTAGCTGCTGTCCATGCGGTACACATAGGCACCCATCACCAGCCAGGCATAGCCGCCCTCGGCAATGGCACCCCGGCAGCCCAAGCCATTTGTCGCGGTGGCCACCCGGCGCAGTCCCGGCGTGCCGTACAGCGCCAAGGGCGCTCGAGGGCTGGCGTTGTCCATCTCCACGTAGCAGTTCAGCGCCCGCTGCGCGTCCACGTTCAGGCTGCGCGCCTGGTAACTCGGGCCAATAAACGGGATGGCCGCCTTCATACACCGGCCAAAAAGCGCGCAATCGGGCTGGTGCCGTTGTCGCTGTATTTAAGCGTAGGCACCACCACATTGGCCTGCCGGATGGCGCGGCGCGCATTGGCGGCGGTTTTCATTACCAGCGGCGACAACTCGCGCAGGCCCGGTGCCAGTTCCTCGGCCAGCGAGTAAACCAGGGCGCGGTTGTAGCCCGGCGTCAGCGTCACGTCGGTGGCCAGCGCGGTCCATTGCGTCAGCTGCGTCTCAACAAGGATGTGGTACTCGGTGGCGGTGGTCTGGTACGGCCAAAAGTACAGGTTGCCGGTCGGCGCGCCGCCATCGTAAAAGCCGTAAATGGGGATGGTGGCGGCGGTGCTTTTCAGCACAATGCTTTGGTACTGCTCGGTGTCCAGCCAAGTGATGGGGTAGTCAATGCCGCTAATGCGCGCAAAGCTGCCCGTGGGCAGGCGCACCGGGCGCGGCGTGGCAATCGTCTGCGCCGGGCCGATGGTGATCGGCTTGCCGGAGGTGGTCGCTACCACCTCGGTGGTGGTGTAGATGTACAGCGTCTGCGTGTTCCAGCTGTCAATCAAATCGTTGAGCACCGACAGGGCGTAATTGGCGTCCTGCCCATCCAGCGCCTCGGCCGGGTCTTTGTAGCCAATGACCGTGTAGGCGCGCTCAATGATCTGTGTGGCGGTGGTCATGCGGCATCTTTCGGCGGCCGGCCTCGGCGCTTGGGCGTGGCTTCTGGGGTGGCGTCAGGCGTGGCTTTGGGCATCGCGTCGGGCGCGGCGTCAATAGCCTGGCCCAGCACCGCCAGTTCGCCCAAGGCATCATGCACCAGCACCGGCTCTTCGCCGGGCGCATAGGCTTCTTGAATGCCGGCGGGGTACACCCATTTTGGAAACTCATCAAACATGCTTCACCCCAAAAAAGCAGGGGCCAAAGCCCCCGCAGTGGTTCAAATGATCAAAAATGATCAAGTGCTGGTCAAGTGTTGGTTGGTGTGGTGTTGCCAGAGATTTGCAGCAGCACCCAATCAATCACCGTAGTGGCGGTTGCATTGGCCGTGCCGTAGATCGTGAACGACCCAGCGCTGGGCACAATGCGCTCCACCCGCAACAACGTGGTGTCGGCAGCGGCCTGGTTAATCACCGCAAAAACCTTGCTGTTGACGTCGACCAGTGCGTTGGTCACAACGACCGAAGACGCGCCAGCGGCAATTGCCACGCGGCCGGCACTCAATGACGAAGTAACGGCGCCGGTGGTGGGTGCTGCAGAGGCAGAGCTTGATGCCAGCGTGCCCACACCTTGGGCAATCAAAGCGGTTTCAACGTTGGTTGCAACTTGGATGGTCGAACCAGACACAGCGCCCGCATAGGGGCGAGAAAGCAGAACAGTCATGATAGTTCCTAAAAAAAGAAGGGAAACACCCCCGCAGGGGTGCAAAAGGTTGTTAAGGGCTGCGGCTTACGCCACAACCTTGCAAGCCAGCTCGGGGTAAGTGGCCGCCCAACCAAACAGCACATCCAGGCGCATCAGGTTGTTGTCGTTCACGCCGTCGTAAAACTGCGTGACCTTGACCGTGAAACCATCGTCCGACATTTGCGTGACCTTGGCGCCGGTGTTGGGCAAAGGCTCAAACATCGGCACCATGGCCAGCGTGAAGGCGTCTTTGTGGTACATCACATTGGCGTCATAGCTGGCAGATGCAGCGCCCAAAGTCGTGATGGCCGCACTGTTGGCAGGCGATGCGGTCACGTTCTGGAAAGCGCCGGTTGGCGTGATGGACGGGCTAATGCTCACCGTGGTGGCCGAAGACGCGGCAGCTGCGGTCACCACAAACTGCTGCAGCGAGCCCGTGTCAGCGCGAGACTGCGGGTTGACCGCATTCACGCCGGCAATGGTAAACACCGTGCCCACAGGCATTGTGCCGTTCAGGGCGTTGACCGTCAGCGTAGCGCCGGTCTGGCTTGCGCCGTTCACAGTGTTGGTGGTGGCCACTGCTGTGCCGTTGGTGTGGCGCGTCACGTTTTGGTCCATGGCCACATTCAAGCCCAACCCGTCCACAAACATGCCCGACTGGTACTGCTTGCCGATGGTGCTGGCGCTGTTGAACAAGCCAGCCAAGCCCTGCACAATGCTGGCGTTCATGGCGGGGTTGACCACAATGCTGCGCTGGCGGTCGCGGGGGGCGGCCATCTCGTCCAGCTTCTGCTGGCCTTGGGTCAGAATTGCCAAGGCAGTGGCCTGAGTGGTCGGGTAAGTGCCCACAGTGCCCACGGCGTTATAGGTGGCGCGGCGAGCCAGGTCAAGGCCTTGGCGGTCAATCTCGTTCACCACAGCAGCCACAGCGGCTTGCATTTTTTGCTCAAACTGCTGCACAGACAAAGTGCGCTCAAAGCTGGTAAACGCCAGGTCTGTGCCGCCTTGGCTCAGCGTCAGCGGCACCGTGGTCTCCACCGTAGATTGCGGCACCGACACGCGGCCGGCGCGGTAGGTGTAGCGCGGGGGGCGCTTGATGTTGATGGTCTGGCCAGGTGAATAACCACGCGACTGGTTGCCGGTGAATTCATCTTCCCAGTCACGGTTGACGTTCTTGGCAAAGCCAAGCATGTTTTGGAGAATTGCCAAGGCTTCCTTGGCGACCAGCGAGCTGGTAAC
>Ga0194049_1000232_pt1 | contig 19802 bp, 14 predicted proteins | sample JunL2225m_MetaG_FD_148665 | JGI IMG/M metagenome (GOLD analysis project Ga0194049, IMG submission 148665) | Anoxic zone freshwater microbial communities from boreal shield lake in IISD Experimental Lakes Area, Ontario, Canada - Jun2016-L224-25m | ecosystem: Environmental > Aquatic > Freshwater >... | reverse complement strand
CCATTCGTTGACCATCAACTGGATCGACTTGACGCCCTTGCGCAGCACGAACAGCATCACCAGCGGAAAGACCAGGGAGCGCGACCGGGTGAAATCCGTCGCCTTTTGGCGGTGGCGGGCTTTGAAGTCTGCATCGTGGATCAACGCTTGGCTGACGGACAGGCATGGTTTTTTAATATGGGCATTGCAATGATTAAAGCTCTACTTTGCACCTTATTCAGGTTGGCAGCAAGTCCTGAAGACAATGGTTTTATATGGTTGCTCCATTGTGCAATATAATCAATGACATGCGTCTTAAGTTAATGGCTTTGAAGCTCCAGCTTGGGAACGAGCAAAAACGCCCCGGCTTTTTCATGATTGGCATTGACGACGACCGGATTCCTGAGCCACGTCGTAGCCATTAAGAATGTCCACGCTGAAATGCGGGGTTTTCGAGAGAAAATCAGCCATGCGCATGAGCATCGCCTTGCGGCTCGACCGCCGCCTGTAGTGCTGGCCCAATGGCCATTGACGCCGACTGGGCCGCCACCCGGCCCTTCGCGCAGCCCGCGACACCCGCCAAGACCACCATGCCTGGCAAAACGCGGATTGACAGTCGCCATTTATTCGTTTTCATTGGATTCCTCCTGCATTTTTATGGACACAATGCGGTTCGGTTCTATGCGAGTACCTAAGATGATGCTGTATACTGACGTTGGTCGCCGGCATCCGAATCAACACCAGCCATCCGTGCCTACTGTACACTATAAATCACGAAAAGCATCCCTCATGACACCACTTGAAAAGGTTGAAGCACTCTACGAAGAATTGGTCGCGCATTATGGCGAGGGGGAAGATCGCGAAATCCGGGCAGCCGCCAAGCTCTTGCTGGTCGCACTTGCCAAGTTCAAGCAGCATGGCGGCTCACGCGGGATCGCGCTGGCGGATGAGTATCTGGACCTGCTCAAACATGATCCCGATAAATTCGAACGCATCATGCACAGCAATCGGAGCGAAGGCTCTGGTCATTGGCTGGCATGAACCCGCACGCCCCTATAGGGAACGGCGGAAGTAAACCCTCACCCCAACCTTCCCCCTCTTGGGAGTAGCCGGGGTGAGGGCGATTTTACTTCCACTGCCATAAAACCCGCAGCCCAAGATCGGGATGCAATCTGGGTTGGCATCAAAGCCTATGCCCGGCATAGGCTTGGTCCTTAAGAAAGTTGGCAATGCTTGCCTTCAGGCGGGGCAAGCGGAAAATGCTGGTTAGACTGTTCCTCGGTATTTTTTTGATCAGTGCGGAAAAGTCGAAATAAGCCTTCGCATTCGACGGGCTAAGCACGAACGGCGGCTTTCCCTCCTTCGCCAGAATGTAACTCATCACTAGGGTACCGGTGCGGTCATTGCCTTCGATGAACACCTGCGGCTCGCTCAGGATGCGGATATGGATGCCCGCAGCCCGCTGCCAAACCGATTCGTGCTGGTGTAGCGGATACCATTCGGCCAAGTCTTGAATGCCCGCATCGGTCCGTCCGTAGAAATAAAGATCAGTGGCCGCAATATGCTTCTTGTATTCGCGTCGTTTCTGTTCGTCCGTTCCGCACAGCACACGTGTATTGAGTTCCAACAGGTAGGGGGAGCTTCCCAAGGCAAATAGTTGAGTGTTTGACTCTAGCAGTTGATTGACCAATGCATAGCCGGAAATCAGGTTCTCCACTACCTCCCCATCCATCCATTCGCGGGAAAACCTCAACGCTTGGCTGATCCTGGGGTATTCACTTTGAACTTCGCGCAGTGTCGCCTCGATCGACTGAAGATTGAGGCGCGGCCTGACGGTTTGCGTGGAAACGGAGCTTCCCATCGTTTTAAGTTGAGCGGCTTAAATGACACCCTGCATACGGCAGGGTGTTCGCATCATGTAATCACGTCGATTGTGGGATGTTTCCGACGCAGCCTTATGCCTATCGGATACCTTCCAAAGCCTCACGGGATCGGGAAACGATTTCATCGGGCAGAGGCATATAGCCGAGTTCGCGGCTGTGACGCTGGCCCTCGGTCAGGCCGAAAGTCACAAACTGCTTGAGCTCGGAGGCTTGCGCCGGGTCCGGGTAGTTTTGGTACACCAGCAGCCAGCTCAAGGTCAGGATCGGATAGGCATCCACGCCATCGGGGTCGGGGATCAGCAAGCGCAGGTTCTCCGGCATTTGCTTGGCGTTGCTGGCCAGCGCCTCCACTCCGGTGTGGTCGCCGGGTTCCACAAAGCGCCCGGCTTTGTTCTCCAGCCAAGCCATCGGCAGCGCCAGCCGTTTGGCGAAACCGTACTCCAGGTAGCCAAGGGACCCCTCGCTGACCTTGATGCGCGATGCCACGCCTTCATTGCCCCGGGCCATCATGGCATTGCCCGGCCAATCCACCACCTTGCCGACGCCGGGGCCACGGTCGCGCCATTCCTGGCTGACGGCGCTGAGGTGGTTGGTGAAGGCATAGGTCGTGCCGCTGCCATCCTGGCGGGCAATGATCGTAATGCTTTGGTTCGGGAGTTTTGCGTCGGGGTTAACCGCCTGGATTCGGGCATCATTCCAGTGGTTGATCCTACCCGCAAAAATGTCCGCATAGACATCCCTTGGGAGTTTCAGCGGCCCGGTCAGGCCCTTCACGTTGTAGGCGAGCACGACGAGGCCCGCCGTTGCCGGCACCAACCGCACACCTCTTTTGACCTGGGCCATCTGTTCGTCGGTAAAGGCGGCATCGGTACCGGCAAAGTCAAGCTCTTCGGCGAGGAAGCGGCGCACACCTTCGCCACTGCCCACCTCTGCGTAGCTAATCTTTAGGTTAGGGTGTTGCTTGGTGTAAGTGTCAATCCAGCGTCGATAAAGCGGCGAGGGAAAGGTCGCCCCGCCGCCGCGCAACTCCAAGTCGCCAGCTTCGGCGAACGCACCTTCCGCTATCCCGGCAAGGCATGCAATGGCCAAAAGCATGAGGCCCCGCAGGCTTCCGCCGCCGCTAATTTTATTGTTCATCACTCTGGCTCCGCTTGGGGCTAACTAAACTCGCCACGGATGTATTGCTTAGTCAATTGTTCCCTGGGGTCTTCAAAGATTTGCCGGGTGTCCCCTAATTCCACTAGGTAGCCGGTGCGCCCCCCCTGGGAAATATCGACCGAAAAGAATGCCGTCTTGTCGGCAACGCGCATCGCCTGCTGCATGTTATGGGTGACCAGGGCAATCGTGTACTTTTCCTTCAGTTCGACCATCAATTCCTCGATGCGCCGGGTGGCGATGGGGTCCAGCGCGGAGCAAGGCTCGTCCATCAGGATCACCGAGGGTTCCGTGGCGATGGCCCGGGCGATGCACAGGCGCTGCTGCTGACCACCTGAAAGGGAAAGGCCGCTGGCTTTGAGCTTGTCCTTGACCTCGTCCCACAGCGCCGCCTTCCCCAAGGCATTTTCCACGCGCTCGGCGGTATCGCCCTTGAAGCGGTTCAGACGCAGCCCAAAGGCGACGTTGTCGTAAATGCTCATGGCAAAGGGATTGGGCTGCTGGAACACCATGCCGATGTAGCGGCGCACCACCACCGGGTCCACGGTGCTTCCGTAGACATCCTGACCATGGAAACGCACGTTGCCCTCGAACCGGAAACCCTGCACCAGATCGTTCATGCGGTTGAGACTGCGCAGGACCGTGCTCTTGCCGCAGCCCGAAGGCCCGATGAACCCGGTGATCTGGCCTTTCTGGATCGGCACATGGCTGTCTCTGACCGCTTGGAAATTGCCGTAGAACACCTTGTCCAGTTTGCAGTCGATGACCACTTTGCGGTGTACCCCATTATCCGCCATCGCATTGGCCCCCACATTCAATAGCGCGTTCATTGTCGGATTCCTCAAATTCGTTAAACTTTTTTCCGGCCCAACACACGGGCAAGGATATTGAACAACAGCACCAGCAGCACCAGCACCAGGGAAGCGGTCCATGCCAACTCGATCTGGTTGTCGTAGGGCATGCCGGAGAAGTTGTAGATCAACACGGACAGGGAGGCGATGGGTGTCATCAAATCAGCCCTGCCGCCTTCGACGAACCAATAGTTGCTGAACAAGGCGGTGAACAACAGCGGTGCCGTCTCCCCGGCGGCGCGGGCGATGGACAGCATGACACCGGTCAGCACCCCGGGCAGCGCCGTGGGCAATACGATTTTCCAGATGACCTGGCTGCGTGTGCAGCCCAACCCGTAGGCGGCGTTCTTCATGTTGGAGGGGACCATCCGCATGGATTCTTCCGCCGTCAGCACGACGGTGGGGAGCATCAGTAGCGCCAGCGCCACACCCGCAGCCGGTGCGGAATAGGTACCGGTCGCCAGCACGACGACCGCATACGCGAACACACCGGCCAGGATCGAAGGCAATCCCGTCAGAGTCTTGGCACAGAATCGCGCAATATTAGCCACTTTGCCGTCCGGCTCCAGTTCGGCCAGGAAAATGGCCGCCAGGATGCCGAAGGGTATGCTGATGAGCGCGCCAATCCCCACAGTCACCAGCGTCCCGACGATGGCATTGCCGAACCCGCCGCCCTCCTCAAAACCGGCCGGCGGCAGTTCGGTGAAGACCTCCAGGCTCAGCCGGTGCCCGCCGCGGACGATCAGCCCATAGAGCACTGAAATCAGCGGAATGCTGGCGATGATGGCCGCCACCCAGGCCGCGCCGCTTAACACGGCATTGAACACTGCGCGGGGCTCCACAAACGAGCGCTGCAGATCAGGCGTTTCGTCTTTCGTAATTAAGGTTTCTTGGGCGCTCATCGGCCTGCCTTCAATTGCTTGGACGTTAGCGACATGATGGCCGTGCCCGCCATGTTCACTGTCAGGGTGATCAGCAGCAGCACCAGCGCAGCGTACATCAGGATCGGCACCTCGTGTTCACCGGCTTCGGGGAAGTTCAGTGCCAACAGCGCGGCGAGGGTGTTGCCCGGGGAAAACAGCGACAGGCTGAGCTGGTTGGAATTGCCGATCAGCATGGCCAGTGCCATGGTCTCCCCAATCGCCCGGCCGAAGCCTAGGACGAGTGCGCCGAAAATGCCGGTCGAGGCAGTGGGCAGCATGACTTTCAGGATCGCCTCCCAGCGGGTCGCGCCCAAACCATACGCCGCCTCCTTGATGCGATAGGGGACCTGCCTCAGCGCATCCTGCGAAATGGCGGCGATGGTCGGCAGGATCATGATCGCCAACACCAAGGCCGCTGGCATCATCCCCGGCCCGCTCAGGGTCGTGCCGAAAAAAGGGACCCAGCCAAATTCGGCATTCAGCCAGTCGGCGACGGGGCGGATGGCGGGGACCACGACAAAAATGCCCCAAAAGCCATAGACGACGCTGGGAATGGCCGCCAGCAGTTCGACGATGGTGCGGAAAACGAGGGCGATGCGGGGCGGGAGGAAATCCTGGGTGAGGAAGATCGCCATGGAGACGCCGAAAAAACCGCCGATGGCCAAGGCCAAGACCGAGCTGTAAAGGGTGCCCCAGATTTCCGGCAGTATCCCGAAAACCCGCTTGTTGACATCCCAGGTGGTGCCGGTCAGAAAGCCGAGACCATATTCCTGAATGGCGGGCACCGCCTTGACGCCGATTTTCCAGAGCAGAAGCCCGACCACGAGGATGATCAGCCAGGCGCACACCATGGCCACCCACCTGAACGAGCGGTCAAGCAGGTAATCCGTCAGCGAAGGCGGACCCGCGATTTGTTCGCCGTCAGCGGCTTCTTCAAATACATTCATAGTGCTGTTGTGATGATTGATGGATAAACAAAGGCAAAAAAAGAGCGGGGGATGCCTTCAACCCGACTCGACATCCGACACCCCCTGCTTGCAAGTACCTTCATTGGATTTTGTTGGCGGCGGCGCGGACTGCCGAAACGACGTTTTCGGGAAGCGGGATGTAGCCCATCTTGGCGCTGATCTTCTGCCCCTCGGTGATGCCGTACTCGACCACTTCTCGCAGTATCTTGGCCTTCTCGGGCGAGGCGTTCTGCTGGTAGAACAGCATCCAGGTGAAGGTGGCTATCGGATAGGATTTTTCGCCCTCGGGGTCGAGCACCCAGGCAATCAGGTTTTCCGGGAGTTGCGCCGTGGCCAGCGTCGCCGCGCCACTCTCCGCGCTCGGCCGTATGAATTTGCCGTCTTTGTTTTGCAGTTCGGCCATCTCGACCTTGGCGCCCAGGGCATAGGCGTATTCGATGTAGCCGATGGCGCCGGGGGTTTGCTTGACGGTGGCGGTGACGCCGTCGTTCTTCGGCGCGGCGACGATTTTGTCGCTGCCCGGCCAGTTCACGGTGTTGCCCGCCCCGGGGCCGGCCTTCCACTCCGGGCTGACCGCGCTGAGGTGGTTGGTGAACACATAGGTCGTGCCGCTGCTGTCGGCGCGCCGCACCACGGTGATGGGCAATGCCGGCAGCTTCAACCCGGGGTTCGCGCTCTGAATGCGGGGGTCGTCCCACCGGGTGATTTTGCCCAGGAAAATGTCCGGGTAGACATCCCGGGGCAGCTTCAGGCCCTTCGGGTTGCCGGGCAGGTTGTAGGCGAGCACGATTTTGCCCGCCGTCATCGGCAGCAGGACCGCGCCGCCCTGGACCTTGGCGATTTCCTCGGGCTTCATGGCCGCGTCGCTGGCCGCAAAGTCAACCGTGCGGTTGATGAAGTCCAGCACACCCGCGCCGCTGCCTTTGGCCTGATAGTCAATGTTGGCGTTTTTGTGGTTCCGGCTGAAGTTTTTAAACCACGCGGAGTACAGTGGGAATGGGAAACTGGCCCCGGAACCCGTCAGCCTCAATTTCTCATCCGCAGATGCAGGGCCTGCGAGGGACAGATTGAGGAAAACGCCGAGCATGAAAGCGAGAATACCGAATTTGTTCACTGAATAACCTTTTTAAATACTAGGAAATTGAAATTCCCCATCTACTTTAAACCGATCACGTTACAGGGAGATTACAGAATTTTCGTTAATTCTGGCATAAACCTTCGAATTCATAAAGGCTTGCGACAAGCTTGCGGAATCGGGCATCATGTTGGCCATGCTTCGACCTGGAAAAACACCATGAGCCATCGCCAAAACAAACACGCACACATCCACAAAGGCAAGGGGATTCTCAAAAGGCAAGAAGCCGCTAGGGAACACCCGCCGACGGAGGCATCCCGGTCAATCAGGCACATCCCGAGGTTGAACATGCCTCCGCCGGGCACAAGCCCCGGCATCGAAACCCATGAGCTATCGGCCTGGCCCAGCACCGATGCGCCGGTCCAAGTGACCTGTATCGATTACTGCCCCGAGCAGGTGCAGCTTGAGCAAGTTGCCGGTCTTGGTGATTTCCTGGTTCGCCATCGCCCTGCTTGGACGGGTGTCCGCTGGATACATGTCGTGGGGCTTAGCCAGATGGATGTCATTCGCGCCTTCGCCGAAAAATATCAGCTTCACCCCCTAGCCATCGAGGACATGCTCGTTGCGACCCAGCAGCCGAAACTGGAGGATTACCCTGGTTCCGGTGAACAGCCAGGCCGACTGTTCATCGTCGGCCGAACGGTAAAAATTAACGGCGACGCGCTAAGCAGCGAGCAGGTCAGCCTGTTCCTCGGGCGATCGACGCTGCTCAGCTTCCAGAATGCCCCAAGCCCGGTGTTCGAGTCGATTTACCGGCGGATCGAAGTGCCGGGATCGCGGCTGCGGACGCATGATGTCAGCTTCCTGTTACACGCATTGATTGACGCGATCATCGACAGTTACTTCCCCGTCCTTGAACACTACGGGGAATGCCTGGAAGATTTTGACGACGAATTGTTTGCCCGCCCGGATCCCGGCACGCCGCACAGGATTCATGTGTTCAAGCGCAATCTGGTGCTATTGCGCCGGTCGATCTGGCCCATGCGGGAACTGGTTGTCCAATTGCAGCGGGACAGGCATGAGTGCCTGTCCGAGACCACTCTGACTTATTTCCGGGATGTCCACGACCACTGTGTGCAGGTCATCGATTTGTTGGAGACTTATCGCGAAATAGCAGCATCACTGACGGAGACCTATATGGTCGCGGTGTCGAACCGCATGAACGAAATCATGAAGGTTCTCACGGTCATTGGAACCATCTTCATCCCGTTGACCTTCCTGGCTGGCGTGTACGGGATGAACATGAAGATACCGGAGAACGACTGGGCTTGGAGTTACCCGGCCTTCTGGACAGTCTGCATTGCGAGTGCCTGCGGCATGCTGGTCTGGTTTCGGCGCCGGGGCTGGGTGTGAAGGGCTTGCCGAGACACAGGTGAACGCCAATGTCCGGGCTGGGGGGTCCGCAGTTGGCCCGGATCGCGCTGAAACTTGCCCCGTCGGCCGCTTGCCACTCGGCAAATGCCAATATCCAGACTCCGCAATATTCCTGTAACATTGCCCTGATATGTTAGGCCATGCCCGTCGTGGCGTCAAGGTCCGCGCATGGCGAAGACCCGTTTGATTCCAAAAAAAGCCAAATCTGTCGCCAACCCCATTCACCCTGGCATCCGGGCGGTCTTGGCCCTCTTGGCAGGTAAACAAACTCCTCAAGGAGATGTCCATGACCGCAACAGCAAGCAAATCAAACCCCATACCGACTGCCGAACATGAACATGTGCGGACCGGGACCAGCCCCGACGCCCTCAAGGCCGCCTTTCTGGACAACCTCAACTACGACGTGGGCCGCCCGCTGGAGGTCTCTTCGGCCGAGGATTGCTATCAGGCCATCGCGCTTTCGGTGCGTGACCGCATCATGCAGCGGTGGGTGAAACAGGTCGAATTGTTGAATACGCCCGACATCCGGCAGGTTTCGTACCTGTCAGCCGAGTTTCTGGTGGGGCCGCACCTGGGCAATGATCTGCTCAACCTTGGGATCACCGAGAATGCGCGCCAGGCGCTGGCCGAGTTGGATCTTGATCTCGAACAATTCGTGGGGCTGGAGGAGGAGCCGGGGCTTGGCAACGGTGGCCTAGGGAGGTTGGCCGCCTGCTATCTCGACTCGCTGGCGACCCTCGGCTATCCGGCGACAGGTTATGGCATTCGCTACGAGTTCGGCATTTTCGATCAGATCATCAAGGACGGCTGGCAAGTCGAGATAACCGACAAGTGGCTGCGCTTTGGCAACGTCTGGGAAATCGCGCGTCCGAACTTCGCCCAGGTGGTCAAGCTGGGCGGCCACACCGAGCCTTATGCCGATGAGCATGGTGAGTATCGGGTACGCTGGGTGCCGGGCCGGGTCGTGGTCGGTGTCCCCTATGACACACCCATACTCGGCTACCGCGTCGAGTCCTGCGCCTTGCTGCGCCTGTGGAGCGCCGAGGCGGCCCAATCCTTCGATTTCGCCGATTTCAACCGGGGCGATTATTACGGGGCGGTGGAGGAAAAAGTCTACTCGGAAAACATTTCCAAAGTCCTCTACCCCAATGACGAGCAGATGCAGGGCAAGCAATTGCGCCTAGAGCAGCAATACTTCTTCGTGGCCTGTTCCATCAAGGACATGATTCGCCGATGCCTGCGCAAGGGATTGCCGATTGACCGTTTCCACGAGATGTTTTGCATTCAGCTGAACGACACGCATCCCGCCATCGGCGTCGCCGAATTGATGCGCCAGTTGATTGACAAGCATGCCATGGCCTGGGGGCAGGCTTGGGACATTACGAAAAAGTGCTTCTCCTACACCAACCACACCTTGCTGCCCGAGGCCCTGGAAAAGTGGCCCCTGCCTTTGTTTGCCTCCGTGCTGCCGCGCCACCTTGAGATCATCTACGAAATCAATCGCCGCTTTCTCGACGAGGTCTGTGTCAGGTTTCCGGGCGACGAGGGGAAAGTGGCGCATCTGTCGATCATCGACGAGAACGGCGAAAAGTACGTGCGCATGGGCAATCTGGCGGTGATTGGAAGCCATGCGGTCAACGGGGTGGCGGAACTCCATTCCGAACTGGTGAAGAGCCAACTGTTCGCGGACTTTTACGCGATGGCACCGGACAGTTTCCACAACGTGACCAATGGCGTGACCCCTCGGCGTTTCGTCGCTTTGAGCAACCCGGGGCTGGCCCGGCTGATTGACGGACGGATCGGCGAGGGCTGGCTGGCAGACCTCAACCGCCTCAAAGCACTCGAAGCCCATGCGGACGATGCGGGGTTCCAGCAGGAATGGGCCGATGTAAAACTTCAAAACAAGACACGGCTGGCGAAGATCATTTTGGAAAGGGTCGGCATCACGGTCGATCCTGCATCGCTGTTCGACATCCAAGTGAAGCGCATCCATGAGTACAAGCGCCAGCATCTGAACGCACTCAACATAGTCACCTTGTATCATCGCATCAAAAACGACCCAACGCTCGCCGTCACCCCACGCACCTTCATTTTCGGGGGGAAGGCGGCACCCGGCTACTTCATGGCCAAGTTAATCATAAAGTTGATAAATTCGTTGGGGGATGTCATCAATCATGACACTGAAGTCCGGGATCTGATCAAAGTCGTCTTTTTGCCTGATTACAATGTCAAGCACGCCCAGAACATCTATCCCGCCGCCGACCTGTCGGAGCAGATATCGACGGCTGGCAAGGAAGCCTCGGGGACTGGAAACATGAAATTTTCGATGAATGGCGCTTTGACCATCGGCACGCTAGACGGTGCCAACGTCGAGATTCGCGAGGAGGTCGGTGCGGAAAACTTTTTCCTGTTCGGCCTGAACGCCGACCAAGTCGCAAAAGTGAAGGCCGAAGCCTATAACCCCTCCGACTATTATCACGGGGACACCGAACTCAAAGCAACCATCGACCTCATCAACAGCGGGTTGTTTTCACACGGTGACACCGGACTGTTCCGCCCGCTGACCGATCACCTCTTGCATCATGATGAATACCTGCTGATGGCGGATTACCGGCCTTATGTGGATTGCCAGCAATTGGTCGATCAAGCCTACCGCGACCCCGCGCACTGGACGCGCATGTCCATCTTGAATGTCGCACGCATGGGCAAGTTTTCGTCCGACCGGTCGATTCGCGAGTATGCCGAGCACATCTGGCATCTGAAACCCTTACGCGAGGCTGATTGATCCTCGAATCAGTCACTAAGCTGAAATAAAAAACTCATAAGATTCGTTCACTAACTCCCGAGTGAGCGTCAGCGCTCCACCCGGACAGGCTCATCCCCAAAACAAGCATGCGATAAGGACAATATAATGACATCGAATCACGAAACATCGCTTCTGGACAATAACTTGAGCGCCTTCGGCCCGGCCCGATCCACCGTCAAAGACGCCCCGCTCAGCGCGGAGGAAGTGCGCAAGACCGATGCCTTCTGGAAAGCCTGCAATTACCTGGCCTTGGGGATGATCTATCTGCGCGACAACCCACTGCTCAAGGAACCGTTAAAGCCGGAGCATATCAAGAACCGGCTATTGGGCCATTGGGGCGCCAGCCCGGCGCTATCGTTTGCCTACACCCACCTGAACCGGGTCATCAAGGCGCAAGACTTGGACATGATTTTCATGGCTGGCCCCGGCCATGGCGCACCGGGTGTGCTTGGACCGGTCTATCTGGAAGGCTCCTACTCGGAAATCTACCCGGAAAAAAGCCTGGACGAAGAAGGGCTGTTGGCGTTTTTCAAGCAATTCTCCTTTCCGGGCGGCATTGGCAGCCATTGCACACCGGAAACGCCGGGTTCCATCCATGAGGGCGGAGAACTGGGTTATGTGCTGTCCCATGCCTGCGGGGCCGCCTTCGACAACCCGGATTTGATCGTCGCCGCCGTGGTTGGCGACGGCGAGGCCGAGACCGGCCCGTTGGCGACCTCCTGGCATATCACCAAGTTCCTCAACCCCATCCGCGACGGCGCGGTGTTGCCAATCCTCAACCTGAACGGTTACAAGATCAACAACCCGACCCTGTTGGCGCGGATTACCCACGAAGAATTGGAACAACTGCTCAGGGGTTATGGCTGGACCCCGTATTTCGTCGAAGGCTCCGACCACGACAGCATGCATCAGGCGATGGCCGCGACCTTGGACCAGTGCATCGAAGACATCCGGGTGGCCCAGCGCGATGCGCGCAAAAGCGGCGTCGCCCAACGCCCGCGCTGGCCGATGATCGTCCTGCGCACCCCGAAAGGCTGGGGTGCCCCGGCGGAGATCGACGGCCACAAGGTCGAGGGCTTCTGGCGGGCGCATCAAGTGCCGGTGGCGGATGTGCAGAAAAACCCTGCCCACCTGCAATTGCTGGAAGACTGGATGCGCAGCTATAAACCGGAGGAACTGTTTGACGGCGAAGGCGCGCCCATAGCCGAAATCCTCTCGCTGGCCCCCACCGGCATCCGCCGCATGGGTCACAACCCCCACGCCAACGGCGGACACCTTAAAAAGGCACTGCGGATGCCCGATTTCCGCGACTATGCCATTGCCGTCGACAAGCCGGGGCAGACGGATGCCGAAAACACCCCGCCATTGGGACGGCTGCTGCGCGACATCATGAAAGACAATATGCGCAACTTCCGCGTGTTCGGCCCCGACGAGAACACCTCCAACAAGCTGGGTGCGATTTACGAAGTCAGCAAAAAATTCTGGATTGCCGAATACTTCCCCGAAGATGCCGACGGCACCGAACTGGCGACCGACGGGCGGGTGATGGAGATGCTCAGCGAGCACACCATGGAAGGGATGCTGGAAGGCTATCTGCTGAGCGGGCGGCACGGTTTCTTTTCGACTTACGAGTCCTTCGTCCATGTCATCGACTCCATGTTCAACCAACATGCGAAATGGCTGTCGATTTGCAACCACCTCAGTTGGCGCGAGGAGATTGCCTCGTTGAACCTGCTGATCACCTCCACCGTCTGGCGGCAGGACCACAACGGCTTCACCCACCAAGACCCCGGCTTCCTTGACGTGGTGGTCAACAAGAGCGCGGCGGTTGTCCGTATCTATTTGCCGCCGGACGTGAACAGCCTGCTATCAGTGGCCGACCATTGCCTACGCAGCGAGAACTACGTCAACGTCATCGTCTGCGACAAGCAGATGCACACCCAGTACATGGACATGGAGTCCGCCATCATCCATTGCACCAAGGGCTTGGGGATTTGGGATTGGGCCAGCAACGACCAGGGTGTCGAACCCGATGTGGTCATGGTCGGCTGCGGCGACATCCCCACCAAGGAAGCACTGGCGGCCACGGCCCTGTTGCGGGGGGATTTCCCCGACTTGAAGATTCGGTTCGTCAATGTCGTCGATCTGTTGCGCTTGCAGCCTGAGCAAGAGCATCCGCACGGGCTCAGTGACCGCGACTTCGACAGCGTGTTCACCGTGGACAAGCCAGTCATCTTCAACTTCCACGGCTACCCGTGGCTGATCCACCGCTTGGCCTACCGCCGCACCAACCACGGCAATATCCATGTGCGAGGCTACAAGGAAAAGGGCAATATCAACACCCCGCTGGAGTTGGCCATCCAAAACCAGATCGACCGCTTCAGCCTGGCCATCGACGTGATCGACCGGGTGCCGAGGCTGCGCGTCGCCGGCGCCCATTCCAAGGCAAAGTTCAAGAACCAGCAAATCGCCTGCCGTCATTACGCCTACGAGCACGGCATCGACATGCCGGAAGTGGACAATTGGCGCTGGCCTTACTAAGCCGGTCGAATCATGCCTTCTGAACAAAATCTGATTGCCGTCGTCAATGCCGGCTCCGCGACCCTGAAGTTTTCCTTGCTCGGGGCCGGGGATACTGTGCTAAAAGTTTTAATCGAGCGACTGGGCCAAATCGGGGAAGAAGAGCCCAGGGCCGTCATCAAGGATTCAAACGGGGTTGTGGAGTTTGACGGCCCGATCCCGGCGCGCAACCACGGGGACGCGCTCGCTTGGCTGTTCGACTGGATAGGCCAAGAAAGACCGGGGCTTAAGCCCGTTGCGGTTGGGCATCGGGTCGTGCATGGCGGGGACAGTCTGCAAAAACCCACCTTGGTCACGCCTGAAGTCATCGAAACGATAGAGTCTTTGGTTCCGCTGGCCCCATTGCATCAGCCGCATAACCTGTCACCGATCCGCTTCATCGCCCGCAGATTCACGGAATTGCCGCAGGTGGCTTGCTTCGACACTGCTTTTCATGCCAGCCAATCCAAAATTGAAAGGATGTTCGCGCTGCCGCGTTGGTGGAGTGAAAAAGGCATCAAACGCTATGGTTTTCATGGGCTGTCATACGAGTACATCGCCTCCCGCTTGCCGGAAATCGACGAACAGGCCGCCACTGGACGGACTATTGTCTGCCATTTAGGCAATGGTGTCAGTCTATGCGGACTCCATGCTGGCCGTAGCGTAGCCACGACGATGGCATTCACCGCCTTGGAGGGGCTGCCCATGGGCACGCGCTGCGGTTCGATAGACCCCGGCGTGTTGCTGTATCTGCTCGACCAGGAAAACCTGGCGGTTGGCGAATTGTCAGACTTGCTCTATAAACAATCGGGGCTTTTGGGCATTTCCGGGGTCAGTTCGGACATGCGCGACTTGCTGGCCGACCCGAGTGACGAAGCCGCCGAGGCGGTGGAATATTTCTGTTACCGCATTGCCCGCGCCATTGGCTCCTTGGCCGCTGCGTTGGGTGGGTTGGATGCCTTGGTGTTTACCGGCGGCATCGGCGAACATGCCGCGCCAGTCCGCGCCCGCGTCTGCGAGCTAAGCCACTGGCTCGGCGTTGCCATCGACCCGGTTGCCAATGCGGAAGACCGGATCATCCTCCATTCCGCCGACAGTTCTAAAAAGGTGCTGGTCATCCCCACCAACGAGGAGAGGATGATTGCCATGCATGTGCGGCAGTTGATCGGGATTTAGAGTTGTGAACCGGATGAAGGGTGACATCGCTCTAAGCGATGTCACCCCCATCGACGAAATTGCCTGGTTCTGTTGTTTGGTGGATTACGCACGCCGACGGCGGAACAGCAGGCCGAAGAGACCGAAGCCAAACAAAGTCAAAGTTGCCGGTTCGGGAACGCTGGAGGATTCATACGCAAGGATGCGGCCATTCCCGATTATAAAGTCTTGGCCGAGTAGATAGGCGTTACCGGCAAGCGTCTTATCGTACCAAAGGTCGAAAGTGCCGGAAAACGAGTTAAGTTGGTCAAGTCCGTCCATCAGATCAAACAGGCCAACTGTCAGAATGCCATTCAGGTTGAGCCCCGCGCCATGGTCTAGGATGAAGCTACCCCAAGCGAAGTTGCCGAATGCCCCGGTTGTCCCCATCTGATGCGTCGTTCCCGTGAACTCCAACGACGCTTTCGAAGTGTCCCATAGCGTGTATTGTGTACTCTGGTTGAAATAGTCCCCTTGCATCTGGAACACATCGCCCAGGCCGCCGGTAAGATACCCATTCACTCCCACCGTCAAATTGGTGAAGATGTTGGTCGAAGGATCGCTGTGATAGCCTCCGTTGTTAGTGAAACTCCCGGTGTAGGAAACCGTGGTATCGGTGACTTTGAAATTGCCATTGTTTACCACGTCGGCATCCACCGTGCGGGTTCCCGCGCCACTGACATTGACTTGTCCAGCGTTGGACAAAGTCCCGCTGCCTGATCCAAGCGATAGACTGCCGCCCGAGTAGTCCAGTGTGCCGCCCGCATTGACGTTCATACTCTCGGCGGTCAACGAGCCGCCGGAGAGGCTGTAAGCGGAGCCTGCCGCCCCGGCATTTTTGGCGATTTCCACGGCATTCGTCACCGCGCTAGACCCGCCAGTCTGGTTGAAAGTGCCTTGGCCTGAATCGCCCACCGTCAGACTGGTAGCCGTGAGGATGCCCCCATTGAGTTGGTAGGTGCCACTGCTGCCAACGGAGGCACCGAGTGTCACCGAGTCGGCTTGATTGGCGGAACCTTCCGATTGCGTCAAGCTGCCGTTGCCCGTGTTGCCGATGTTCTCAACGGTTGCAGTGAGCGTTCCGCTGTTGAGGTTGTAGCTGCCTTGGGCCGTCGCTGATCCATTGGAGGGTCCACCGGCCACCTGCAACTCGCTGGTGGCGACCTGCCCGCCGTTTTGAGTGAACGTGCCTTGCCCTCTATGCCCGACAGCGAGATTGCCCCCCGTCAAGCCCGTGCCGGCCACATCCAGAGTACCCCCGTTCAAGGTGTAAGTGCCTTGGCTGCCGGCCTGTCCGCCGAGTACCAGATTGCCGTTGACAGTGGCACTAGCGGCGTTGGACTGGGTTAAGGTGCCAGTCCCGTTTTCGCCTACAAAAGCCCATCCCGGCGTTACGTTCGTGCCTACGGTTAGCGAGCCACCGTTGAGGCTGTAAGTGCCTGTGCCGAGGGTTGCGTTCTTTCCGCCCAAACTGAGGATGCCTTCGACACTGTGGGTTCCCGCGTTCTGGGTGAAAGTCCCCGCCCCCCCTACGCCGATGATTTCGTTTTTGTTTGTGCCAGTGACCCGCAAGCTGCTGGTTCCCCCGTCAAGGGTGTAGCTACCGCTGCTGCCAGTGAGTTCGCCAAGATGCAGATTGTTGTTGACCACCACGGTGGACGCTCCGTCAGCATTGGACTGATGGAAGTCCCCCTGTCCGCCATATCCCAGCGCAAGGCCACCGGTGAGGCTGCCGCCACTCAAATTGTAGATGCCATGGGAACCAGCCGCCACGCCGACCCCCACCGCTGGCGCTGTCGTGTCACCGCCGCTCTGGTTATAGGTTCCGGTTGCACCGTTTTGCACGCCGACAAACAGATTGCCCGTGCCGCCCGGAGTGCCAAGCACGGTATGGGTTCCGCCGGTTTGGGTAAACGTGCCGGTGCCATTATTACCGATGAAGCTGTTATGGGTCGTCAGGCTACCGCTATTCAGATTGAAGCCTCCACTGCTGTCGTTGCCGACGAAAAGCGTACCGGACACGGCGAGGGAGGAAGGCCCAGCCGTAGTGTCGAGCGTGAAGGAACTGCCACCAGCCGTTGCTTGGCTGGCGATAACCAAGTCACCGCCCACGGTATGTTCGCCGGCATGTTGGGTGAACGTGCCGGCACCCGCATCACCCACCACTTCGTTGCCAGTGACTTTGAGTAAGGTGGCGGCAACGGGGGTGAGGATGTAACTGCCAGTGGAACCGACCTTGGAACCCAATACCAGGCTGCCTGTGGTGTGGGTGGAGTTTTTCTGTTCGAAGATGCCCGTGCCTTGGTTGCCGACATAGGTGGTTCCACCGACGGTCAAGTCGCCGCCGGTCAGTTGGTATGTACCCTGTCCGGTTGCGCCTGTACCCGGCACATTTGGGGAACTACCCTGCCCACCGACGTTCAGGTCATTCGTCACGGTGTTGCTGCCGCCGGTTTGGTCAAACAAGCCCACGCTGTCGTTATAACGCCCGATGGTTTCATAGCCGGCCTTTAGCTGTCCACCTTTCAAGCTGTAAGTACCGTCCCCCCCGGCATCTTGCCCGACCACCACGGTGGTGGCCACCGTATTGCTGCCACCGGTTTGAGTGAAGACACCTTTGCTCGCCAAGCCGATGCGTTCCCAGTCGGACGTTAACGTGCCATCGACCAGATTGTAGATACCGGAACCGCCCGCGAGATAACCCAATACGACGGTTCCCGTGTTGTGTACCGAAGACGCACCGGTCTGGTCGAACGTGCCTTTTCCTGCCACACCCACCGTCGTGGTGTCGGTCGTCAAGATGCCGTCTTGGAGTTGGTAACTGCCCTCTGCCCCAGCATTACGCCCCACCCACAGCGTATTGGTGACATTGTTGCTGCCGCCGCTTTGCACATAATCGCTGCCGGTGCTGTTATAACCGACATCGAGCCAGTTGGACGTGACGGTTCCGCCCTCTTGCTTGAAATGCCCCGCGCCATGATCGCCGACAGTCAAACTGGCATCAGGATTGCCGGTCACATTCAGGCTACCCGTTCCGCTCAAGGTATAAGTGCCGACGCTGCCCGCTTGGCTTCCCAAAATGGCATCCGCATTGGTGACAATTTGCGTTCCGCCACTATTGGTGAATTGTCCAATTCCGGCATCGCCGGCCAAGAAATTGCCAGAGCTAACTGTGCCGCCGCTCAACGTATAGGTGCCGCTGCCTGTGGAGGCGGCGGATTGCCCCACGACTAATACGTTGTCCGCTGTGACGCTGCCACCCGTTTGGGTGAATGTGCCGTGGCCTTGGTCTCCCACGACCAAATACCCGCTTGTGGTATGCAAACTACCGCCGTTCAATTGGTAATTACCTTGACTGCCGATTTGCGTACCCAAGGTGAGGGACGCTGCCTCAGCCGTCGTTCCAGCGCCCTGAACGATATGGCCTGTGCCTTGATCGCCGTCATTGACATGTCCGGTGACCGACAGCTTGCCCGTGCCGCTCAGGTTGTAGGTGCCGTCCCCGGTCGCCTGACTGCCCAAAGTCAGGTCGCCGGTGACGTTATGTGTGCCACCGCTGTTGTTGAACGTGCCGATGCCGGCATCGCCGACGATCAAACTGTCGTTCAAGGTACCACCTTGGAGGTTGTAGGTGCCGACCCCCTTGCCGATATTGTTCCCCGTATCTTCTGCAAATCGGCCAAGCGTCATGAGTCCATCCACCGTATGGGTACCGCCCGTCTGCGTGAACGTGCCGATGCCTTGGGAGCCGACAGTCTCGCCACCAGTGACATGCAAGGTTCCGTTGCTGAGTTCATAGGTTCCGGTCGCGCCTTTCTGGCGGGCAAGGTCGAGCCAGCCTGTGGTGACGCTCGACCCCCCGACCGTTTCGTCCTGGAAGAATTTGCCGGTGCCGCCCCACTCCCCGAGCGCAATGCCGCCCGCCGCCAGCGTACCGCCAGTGAGGTGGTACTCGCCGGTACTGGTGGACTGGTCGCCGAGGTACATTGCACCCGTGAAGTTGTGAACGCCGCCCGACTGGTTGAAGTACCCGGTTCCAAAGCCGCCAATCTTTTCCTCACTGGTGGTGACGTTAAGCTCCCCACCCGACAGGGTGTAAGTTCCGGTCGATCCCTCGCCGTTGCCAACGTACATCGTCTCGCCCGCTTTGTTGACGTTGACGGTGCCGCCGCTCTGGTCGAACTTGCCGATGCCTTGGTCGCCGACGACCAAATTGCCTGTGGTCAAGGTCGAGGTCAACGCGCCGCCGCTCAGAGTGTACTGGCCGCTGGTGCTGCCGTCGCCCTTGCCGTCCACGCGCAATGTGTCGCCGACCGTGACTATTCCGCCAGTCTGGTTGACCGTGCCGTTGCCACTGCCGCCCACGCCCATGTTGTTATTGACCGTCACTGTGCCTGCGGATAGGTCATACGTCACTTTGCTGCCGTTGATAATGCCGACATTGAGGAAGTTGGTGGCGAATTGGGACGTGCCGCTTTGGGTCAACAGTGCCGTGCCGCCTTCGCCCACATAGGTGACATCATTGACATGCAGTACACCTGTGCCGCTTAGGTTGTAGGTTCCATTGCCGTTGCCCGAACCGATGAACAACTGGTCGGTGGTGTGCGTACCGCCGCTTTGGTCGAACATGCCGACGCCGCCGACGAGTCCGCCATCGCCGACGCGTGTCGCGCCGGTGGTCAGTGTGGATGTCACTGTGTCGCCGGACAGGGCATAGTGACCGTTCCCGCCGCCGAGGTCACCGCCCTGCCCGACAATCAGAGCACCGGTTGTCGCATGGCTGCCTCCGCTTTGCGTGAAGGTGCCGAGTGCCCCCGGCAAGCCGATGGCATTGTTGTTACCTGCGCCGTTACTACTCAGGTATCCAAAAGCCGCGCCCACCGATCATGGCGAATGCGGCTTTTTATTGAGGGGCGCAGGACGGGATGAAGGGTTTGCCGCAGAACGCGTCCCGGATGGCATCGAACACATTCAC
>Ga0194049_1000231_pt1 | contig 19805 bp, 20 predicted proteins | sample JunL2225m_MetaG_FD_148665 | JGI IMG/M metagenome (GOLD analysis project Ga0194049, IMG submission 148665) | Anoxic zone freshwater microbial communities from boreal shield lake in IISD Experimental Lakes Area, Ontario, Canada - Jun2016-L224-25m | ecosystem: Environmental > Aquatic > Freshwater >... | reverse complement strand
GGGGGGGAAGCCCCACACTTCGCGTCCACCGGCAATCGCCGCTCGGGCCCCCATGTCATTACCGTTCTTATCTGGCCCACACAGCACACGATGGACCCAGACCAGCGTTTCTGGATGCATGACGTTATACGAAAACGGATTCTCGTAGGGCAAATCAACCGGCTTGGATTTATGCGTGACCGGAAACGAATACCACGTCTCAACGTAGGCATTGATTCGGTCGAACGGACCGCAGTCGGTATCAATGAAATTATTAAACCAAATTTGGACAGGCACCTGACCGCCGACCGTGACGGGCCTAAATTCCTCGTGTTCAAACTCTTTAAGCACTTCCGCCAAATTCGCGGCGCCATAGATCACTAAATTGGTGCTCGTCAAACGCAGCGGCATCCGATTGATCTGCCCATCAGACGCCAAATAGCTGTCGGTCTTAGGCCATTGATCAAACCACGCGTTCGAGAATCGAAGGCTGACGTCAGACATGCTAATCATCCCTGCTGCTGAAGGGGTTTTGCGCCGCAACAACCGCTTATCGGTCGCCGCAAGGTGCGTATTGTTTCATCGCAGGATGTAACCTACCATGGGTTTCGTACTGTTTCACAGTCGCATTGCGCACCCGGGAGAGGGATTTATGTCCAGCGATTACAACGCCGAATACGACCCGACCGGGGTCGAGGGCGCGATTGATACCAACCGGATGCGCTGGCTACCAGCGCCACAACTCAACGGTGTATCGATCAAGCCGCTGCGGACGAGCATTGAGAGCGGATTCTTCACCGCCATGCTGAAAATCCAAGCAGGCGCCGCCTTACCTGCCGCCGTCTATTTGGGCGGCATGGACCTGTGGGTCCTCTCAGGCGCGCTCACCTACCATCAAGATGGTGCAGTCAGTCAGCTGGAGCCGGGCGTCTGGGGGTATGTCAGCGCCAATTCTCGCGTCGACCGAATGATGGCGCAGGAAGACTCCGAATTACTGGTCAACTTCTACAGCGGCGTAGCCTTCCTGCAGGACGATGGCACGATCGCATCGGTATTGACGAGTCTAGACGCACTGGCGCTGGCCAAGGCCAACCACTCGCCGCTGGTGCCCAATACCCTCGCCTATTGCGCCAAGAAGGGCCCAGACCGCCTGGCAGGCGCAGGAGACGCCATGGCGATCGCCTCTCGGGATGCCAGCCGGCTGGTCGTCGGCTCGGCCACCGCACTGGCGGCCGGCGCGTCCCTCGTGCACCCGCATTTCGTCGATACCCGATCGGTGCCTTGGGCCTACAACCCGGATATGCCGCAGATCGGACTGAAGGTCTTGCGCATCAGTGAGGAGACGGGTCATGTCACCTTAGTGGTCCGCCATAACGGTGAGGCGCCACCGCACCGCCACCTGAGCCCGGCGGACTTTCTGGTCCTACACGGGGTCATGGGCTACCGCGCGGGTCCGCCCCAAGGTACCGGACCTGGCGTCTGGGTGTACGAACCCGCGGGCGCTCGTCATGACGCGACGCAAAGCCTGACCGATGAAGACCTGATCTATACCGCCAACCTTTATGGGCCATTGGCCTTCGACTCCGGCAAAGGCACTCCCCTGACCGCCGTACTGTCGTGGATGGAATACAAAGCCTTCGCAGAGGCCGCCGGCGCAAAGTTGGTGCCCAATGCAAAGTCAGAGGACAGCACTCTGCTTGCGTGGGCGCCACTGCGGCAACACGCCGCGTAATCAGCGCCGGCGTTCGGCGGCGCGGCGCCGCGCCGCGCCGACCGCCCTTCCTGCATGCAATCTGCCGACGGAGCGCCGATCATGGCCAAGTTGATCCACACAATGATTCGCGTCTTGGATGAAGCGCGTTCGGTGCGCTTCTACGCCGATGCGTTTGGTTTGGCCGTTGCGCAACGCTACGCCTATGACAGCTTCACGCTCGTCTATCTACGCAATCCAGAGAATGACTTTGAGGTCGAATTGACAATCAACCACGGCCAGGCGGAGCCGTACTCGCATGGCAGCGGCTATGGCCATCTAGCCGTATGCGTGGATGACATCGATACCGAGCACCACCGCATGAGCGCACTGGGTCTGGCCCCAGCCCCGGTCAAGTCGATGCAATTCGAAGGTCAGACGCTCGCGACCTTCTTTTTCATCACGGATCCTGATGGGTACAAGATTGAGGTCCTACAGCGCCACGGCCGATACCACTAAGGCAAACACAGGGAACAAGTAGCCCTGGCGATTGCGATCGCTCCGGCCGGAGATCACACGCTGCAGGTCGTGCCTACGGCCTTTCACAGCGCCGAGAAACCCACCCCTGAGGTTTTCATCATGACCAAACCCTCGGCCGAACAGGCGCCAACGGGCTGCAGATCAGGGATGCCCGGGCGTCGGTTTCGCGGCCCGGGTCTGCTGCCGCAGAAAATCGTATACGCCGCGCAGCTCGGTCTCACTCAAATCATCGAACATCGGCATACCATTGGGCAGCAATGCGCCCTCCGCGACAATCTTGCGGAATGACGCGTATTGCGCGGCAAGCAATGACTCCCGCAAATCCGGCGCTGCCATACCGTTCGCCACGGCCATCAAGCCGTGACAGGTCCCACACGTTGCGCCGTGGTAGATCGCCAACCCAAGGGCTGCGCTCGCCGGATCGATAGGCTCGCTACCCGTGTCCACCGGCTTGAGCGAGTAACGGCGTGTCTCCACTGGCGGCAATTGTTGGTGGCCATCCAGACTAAAGCTTAATAGCCGGATACCCGGCGCTTTGTACTTCCAACCGCTCTTACCAAATGCGGAGCCGCCGAAAGAGGCGACACCCCCCCAGCCTACCAGCACCGCCACATGCTGGTGCCCATCGATTTGATACGAAATGGGGGGCGCAGAAATCCCGCGCTGCGCAAAGAACGACCAGAGTTTGCGACCATCTTGCGCGTCATAGGCCAATAGGTTGCCATCCGCCGTACCCTGCATCACAAGGTTGCCCGCCGTCGTGAGCGTGCCGCCATTCCACATGGCCTCATACGGCACCTCCCAGCGCGCTTTCTGCGCAACGGGATCCCAAGCCACGAGGCTGCCAGTAGAGTCCGCCGGATCGCTGGGATGCTCGATGTGCATCCCGATCACATAAAATTTGTCCCGATACTGAAAAGAATCGGGCCGCGAATACTTCGTCCAACTGTGCATGGTGGGAATATAGGCGAGCCCCGTGTCGGGATTGAAGGACATTGCCTGCCAGTTATGACCGCCCCAAGGCGAGGGCCGCATGAGAAATGTCTCACCCGCCTTGGGGTGCGCGCGCGGATTTTCCACCGGCCGCCCCGTCGCCAGATCGATCCGCTCGGCCCAATTGACCTCGGTGAACTTCTCTGCGCTCAGCAACTGACCGGTTACCCGGTCAATCACATAGTAAAAACCATTGGTCGGCGCTTGCATGAGCACTTTACGGGGCACTCCCCCGATCGTCAGATCGGCCAGCACAATGTCGGCCGTCGCCTTGTAGTCCCACTCCTCGCCCGGATTCATCTGGTAATGCCAGACATATTCACCGGTATCAGCACGTAGCGCCACAATCGCACAGAGAAATAGATTGTCACCCGCACCGGCGCTACGTAACTCGCGATTCCACGGATCGCCATTACCGACGCCGATGTAAACCAAATTCAGTTCTGGATCATAGGTAATCGCATTCCATACGGTGCCGCCACCACCCACCTTCCACCACTCGCCGTGCCACGTCTTGGCGGCCATCTCCATGGCGGGGTTCTCAAAGCCGTCCGAGGGATCACCTGGCACTGTGTAGAACCGCCAGAGCTGCTTACCCGTTCGGGCATCGAATGCATCCACATAGCCTCGGGTGCGAAACTCTGCCCCACCGTGACCGATGAATAGCTTGCCATCAAAAACCCGCGGCGCACCGGTCAGGGCCTTGTGGTCCTCCAGCGGAAAACTACGGGTCGACCAAACGACGGTGCCCTTGCTGGCATCCAAAGCAATCACGCGGCCATCGGTTGCGCCGACATAAATCTTACCGTCCCAGTAAGCGACCCCCCGATTGACGTTCGAACTCGAGGCGATGCCGCGCGGGGCGTGTTTCCAAACCTCCGGATTAAACGTCCATAACAGTTTGCCGGTACGCGCCTGCACCGCTCGGACAATCGCCCGATCGCCGGAGAAGTACAGCACCCCACCGACTTCCAAGGGCGTACTGGTAAACGAAACCGCATCAGGCAGATCAAGAGCCCAGTCCAAGCCCAAGTGGCCGACGTTGCCCGCATGGATCTCGGCGAGCGGACTGAAGCGCTGTTCGGTCGACGTATTCCCGTAGGCAGGCCAATCCCCATTGGCCGGTGTGACCTCCACCGGCGATGCACTGCACGCAGTGACCCCAAGGCCGATAAAAAAGCACGCCCAACGCACCATCGTCCACCGCTGGTCAGTTCTGTGCATGTTGCCACTCCCCCGGCACGTAGGCGCCTATGGCCCCGTTGCTGGGTCCTTAGGCCACTCTGCATAGCTTCCACGCTGCAGTCTCACCGATCGTTGTCTTTAGCGTCAAATCAATCCCTGTTCGGGAGGGTGTTACGCCATCCGATCGCACCAACGCACGACGGGCCACGGGGCACCCCCAAGAGGCAGGCACCGCCCGCTGGACAGTTCTACGATTTTCAGGATTCCAGCACCTGCGCCCGCAGACGCGATTACGTCCGTTATGATGAGCCCCCTTCCATTTTATTGCCTGGATCACATGGCCGCAGGGAACGGAAAGGTGCTCGTCACCGGCGCAGGCTCCGGCATTGGCGCCGGGATTGCTGCCGTACTGGCAGAACGGGGTTGGCAGGTTGCCGTCAATGATAGTGACCCGGCCCTCGCCCGCGCTGTTGCTGCCCACGTCGGTGGCATCGCCGTCCCTGGTGATGTCGGCACCGAGGCGGCGTCTATCGTTCACCGCGCGGCGCTTGCAATGCAGGGTTTAACAGCGCTAGTCAATAACGCAGGCATCCATCGGCGCGCACCCTTGGCAACGGTGACCACGGAACAACTGGATGCTGTTTATCGGGTCAATCTACAAGCGGCCATTTTAGGATCGCAAGCTGCACTCGCGCACTTCAGAAATGGAGGCGCGATTGTGAACACCACATCAATCGCCGCCATCACTCCGCAAATGCAGGCCGGCCTGTATAGCGCTGCCAAAGCCGGCCTGGTTGCCTTCACAGCGCAAGCGGCCGTGGAGTGGGGACCCTTGAATGTGCGCGTCAACGCGGTAGCCCCCGGCATGGTACGGACTGCGATGGCAGAATCGGTGTATGCCGACGCCGAGTTACACGCGGCACGTATAGCGATGGTGCCCTTGGGTCGTATTGGCACCCCGGCCGATATCGGCCAAGCGGTTGCGTTCCTGCTGTCGCCTGACGCTACCTATATTACCGGGCAAACCTTAGTGGTCGATGGTGGGTTCACCCAAACCCTCATCGATCGATTACCGCATCCGATCGCCCCCACCCAGGATCCGTGAAGCATGCCGTCGGACAATGAAATCAGGCGTGGTTGGCTATTGATTCTGGCCTCCTGCGCGGGCGTGGCCTGCAGTTCCGTGGTGCTCCCGTTTTACACACTCGGCGCCCTCGTCAAACCGCTGACGGCTGAATTTCACTGGACCCGAGCAGCGATTCAATCCGCCGCCGCTTTTAGTTCTGGCCTTGGCGCCATCAGCGCTCCTGTCATCGGGGCGGTCATCGACCGTTACGGCGCACGTTGGATTGCTCTGTTCGGTTTACTCGGTCTGAGTGTTGCCTTTCTTTTTGCCAGCCAAATGGATGGCAATCTCTGGCTGCTCTACGCCGCCTATACCGCCATGGCGGTATTGGGCGCCGGCACGGTCCCGGTCACCTGGACGCGCGCCATCGCTACCAGTTTTTTCGATCAGCGCGGCTTAGCCCTCGGACTGACTCTGACGGGTACTGGCATCAGCGCCATGCTCGCGCCCCTCTATGCCGTCTGGCTGGTGGAGCACGTCGGTTGGCGCGGCGCGTATGTCGGCCTTGGCCTGTTGCCCGTCCTTGTAGCCGGCCCATTGGTGTACCGGGGGTTCAAGCCGGTCGAGCCCACGCCCGCACGCCCGATTCCCAACGCAAAAGACACCTGCGCCGTCGCCGGCTTATCGCTGCGGGAGGCCGTGTCTGGACGCCCCTTTTGGACCCTGCTGCTGTCCGTGCTTGCCATCTATCTTGCCATCTCGGGCATTGTCCCCAACCTCATTCCGCTGCTCACGGACAGCGGCATGCCGGCGGCAAGCGCAGCCCAGGTACAAGGTTTTTACGGCGTCGCCATCATCGGCGGACGCGTACTGATAGGCTATTGGATAGACCGTTATTGGGCACCCGGGGTGGCCGCGATCGCGCTCTCGTTACCGGTCCTTGGCGCCTTCATACTGGCCGGCCCGGTGCGCATGGGCTCAGCGGCCTTTGCAGCGATATTGGTGGGGCTGGCCGCTGGAGCCGAATTGGATCTCATGTCCTATCTTGCGGCTCGCTATTTCGGGATGCGCCACTATGCAAAAATTTATGCGGTGCTGTACTCCGCGCTCGCCGTAGCGGCTGGCTCTGCGCCCTATCTATTTGCCCGTATCTACGACACGACCAAAAGCTATCGGCTCGCTTTTTTTGCGGCCGGCGGACTGTTTTTGGTCGGCGCCTTGATTTTGCTAACGCTCGGGCCGTACCCCAGCTTTTCGCAACAGAGCGCGCCTAATGCAGAGGTCTAATATGGGCTTGCCAACCGCTACCGTCTTACTGCCCACCGATCGACGCTTACTCCAACAAGCCTGGGTCGTACCGAAGTTAGAAGTGGCCGCGCAACGATGGTCCGCCTTGTTGGGCGTCGGGCCCTTTTATGTTGCCGAGTACACACCCGATCGGTTTACCGAGGTCCTCTACCGCGGGCAGCCGGGCCAACTGAGCATGCGCACAGCGATCGCCTATGCGGGCGACATGCAAATCGAATTGATAGAGCCCACGATGACGGGGCCGAACTGCTATCACGACGCGATTGGCCCCGGGTCGGAGGGCTTTCATCACCTTTGTTTTTGGAGCACAGACCTCGCGGCTGACATCCAGCATTACCGCGACCAAGGCTGCGTTGTCGCCACGCAAGCACGCGTTATCAACGGACCTGCCTTCGCCTATATCGATGCGCGGTCTGTCTGCGGCTGCATGATCGAACTGCTCGAATATCTGGCACCTATTGCGGCGCGCTTCAATGCGTGGCGTGATGCGGCGACGACTTGGGAGCGAGCCCGAGATCCGCTATTTATTCCTCGCTGAAGATTTCCGGCTGCCGCGCAAACCGAGCCGGTCCCATCAGACGTTCGACAACCCAAGTCCTAAGCCACCGTCCACCTCGAGTGCAACGCCGGTAACCCATTCGGCGCGCACGAGAAACTCAATAGCCTCAGCGACTTCGAAATCCGTGCCAATGCGCCCTAAGACATGATCCGCCGCCAATGACTGATACCGTTTAGCGGCCTGTTCCGCGGTCATGACTCCCGCCCTCACATTTAACTCACTGGCGACGGCACCGGGCAATACACAGGCGACGCGGATTCGTTTTGGACCGAGCTCTGCCGCCATCACCCGCGTCAAACCCTCTACCGCCGCTTTCGTGGTGGCATAGGGCGAGGCACCCGGATAGGCGCGGCGCGTATGAATGGACCCCATAAAAATAATGGCGCCTGCCGTCACCGCCAGATGCGGCACCGCAAGACTGGAGAGCATCATGCCGGCGATGACATTGGTGTTAAACGCCTCTTGCAATAGCGCTTCGCTGTACTCCGTTATAGCTTGTCGATACATGTTGCCGGCATTGTTCACCAAAACGTCCAACTTCCCGCCATGGCGTACAGCCGCCTCGATCATCGCCACGCGATCGGCAGCATTGGTCACGTCCCCTGCGACCGCGAGGCACTGAGACCCGATCGAAGACGCAACCGCCGCAATCTTGTCCAGTCGACGCCCGCTGATGGTCACTTTGGCGCCGCGAGAGGCAAACAAGCGCGCCGCACCTTCGCCAAGGCCAGAGCCGCCGCCGGTGATCAGTACTGACATGCCGTTGATTTCACGCATTCCCATTCCTTGCGACGGTCACTGCTGCTGTAAAAATTTAGCCATCCGGTTACTGCGCATTCGTAGCCCAACGCGCGCCACGTTGGATCAACTGCCGGTGTGTAGCTTCACTCAGCGACGCACCATCGTGACCAACGGAGTCGTACAGCACCCGTCCTGCACCATAACGGTGCGTCCAAATGGCCGGCTGCGGCGCCCCCCCCGGGGCCCTCACGGTGGCGATCACCTGCGCCGAGGCCGCCACGGCAAGATCAGTATAAGCCTCATCGACGACGACAAAATCGGCGAGATCGTGTGCCAGTGGATGCGTCCGATCCACCGTCACTTGCACGGGCCCTAAAGGCGGATGATGCGAAATCCCCCATCGCCAACCGCCACCCAATATAGTCGACCAATCTGCCCAATCATCAAAGCAAATGCTGGCGGTGTGCAGTCCGAGCAATCCGCCACCCGCATGGACATGCGTATGGATCGCTTGCCGCGCAGCGTCGGAAATGTGCAGAGCCCACTGCGCCCGATCCGGCGCATACTTTTCGTGCTGCGTCATGCCCCAGCGCAAGGCATACACAACCAAGAGTGCCTTTGGATCGGCTTGGAGCGCTATGACCAACTCCTCCAGGTCCCAAAAAATACGCGGCGTGAAACCCGCCTCCGACAACACCTCCGCTAAGATAGGGGCTGATTGCGCAAACGGATGACTGATCCCGCCGGTATAGATTAGGGCCGCAAGCGCTCTCATCGGCAAGCCCTACTGGGCAACGCGCGGTAGATTCGCCAACACGCTAGGTGCCACGCCGCCATCTACCAACAGCTGATGGCCGGTCACGTAGCTCGAATCGTCAGAGGCCAACCACATGACCGCATTGGCCACATCGTCCATCGTGCCGAGACGCCGCAGCGGCACGGCGCCACCACGGGAGGCCCGCACGCGAGGATCGGCATAAATAGGTGCCGACATCCCCCCATCGATGAATCCTGGCGCCACGCTATTCACCCGAATACCGAGCGGACCTAATTCGATGGCGAGATGCTCCGTCAGCTTTGCAATCCCCGCTTTCGCCGCAGGATAGCCTCCAGAACCCGGCCCTGGCGTCACGGCGTTCAGGCTCGACATATTGACGATGACGCCACTGCCACGTTTTACCATCTCAAGCGCCGCCTCGCGCGTCACAATGTAAGTGCCGACTAGGTGGATATTGACGACCTCTCGAAACGCATCGACCGTCTGTTCCAATAAGGAGCCAAAACGGACGATACCTGCATTGTTCACCAGCAAATCGGGCACTGCGCCAAATTTCTCAAACGCCGCATGCACCTCCAGCTCCTTGGTGACGTCCGCAGCGAGCCCGAGGCTGCCGTTACCTAACTCGGCCGCCAACACATCACAATCGGCCTGCTTGAGGTCTAATACGCCGACACGATAACCCGCACGGGCCGCATGCCGACAGATTGCTGCACCGATCCCATGGGCGCCGCCGGTGACAATTGCTGTTTTCAAAACACACCTCGTAACAAATAAAATCTTACGCTTACCGGCCGATAGACCGGACAACTCCCAAGCCTAAATCAGCTAAATACCACCGGATACCGGCCCCACATTTGTCGCTCGGTATGCGTCGCGCGGACGGCAGGTTCCAAGGGGTTAGGACACGCCTTCGCTTCTAACAATGCCCGCAGCAAGAGCGCGATAATTCCGTATTGATGCTCTGCGGCGTTGACCGGACCTCGCGGCACGACACCCCCGTCCAAATCACGCCCTAAACACGTGTGCACACCAGTCCCAAAGGTCAGCCCAAAAGGTTCATGGCCCGCCGGCACAACGCGATGCGGGTTGAACACTGCCGCATCCTCCCCATACACATCTACCTGCCGATTTGCGGTGTGCAGATCAATTTCGATTCGATCCACTGGCGTCGCCTCCACGCCACTGCGCAAGGTCACGGGACACAACGGCTTGCGCCACGACACCGGACTTGCGGGATGCAAGCGCAGGCTCTCATGCACACAGCGCTGCAAGAATTGCGGATCGCTTAGAATGCGCTCACGGTCTTGCGGATGACGGCTCATCCAGTCGTGGATTTCATGAAAAGCATGTACGGTGGCCGTCGCCGTGCTGTGGGATCCGGCCTGCAGATAAAAGGCAATCTCACGGCACAAAACGTCCGCAGGCAACTCCACTCGATCTTCATTGCGCAGCAGCACCGTCAGGACATCCCGCGGCAAGCTGGACTCTTCAATCACACCGGCGGCAAGCTCCGCGAGGAAACGGACACGGCGGGCGATGGATGGATTGAGAAATTTCTCCTCGAACTGCAACAGCGCTGCACGCACCTCAGCCCGCACAACGTCTTTGTCTCGCGTGGAGTGGACGAGCGTTGCGCCATCGCCGAATGTTTTGACTAAACCCAGGAGCATCTCAGTCTCCTCCACCGAGCGCTCAGGCCGATCGACGCCGGCGAAATCGGCCGTCAAGTTGACCGTAATTCGGTGACCGAATTCCACCAAATCGCACCCACCCCGCGCGATGAGCGGCGCAAGCAAATCCTGCAATGCACGCGGGAACACTTCGTTTTCGTAGTAACGAAAAAAGCTACGCCGAAAAACTCGAAACTCCAACATCCGGCGCACGCGGTGCGCTTCTCCATGCAGGGTGAGCAACACACCGTCCATGACAACCTTGCCTTCGTCGTACAAAGACTGGACGAGGTTCGGCTCGCGTAACGCGGACAACGCTTCATCAATGCGGTCTATTCGGATGGTGGACATAGCGGTATCGCAGTCTCAGATCTCGTGTTCTGGCAACACGGGGGGATCCAAGGGGGCATTGCCTAGCGCAACCGCGCGACTCAAGCGTCCACCATAGGTCGATACCCGCCATCCCGGAGGGTCTCGGCGCGGTGCAGGCGACGCCAGCGAGACCTGCCGGCCACCGACAAATACGTGCTGTATGATCGCCTGCCGGCCAAGGAGAGTGACATCTTTGGACGGATCACCATCGACCACAATCACGTCTGCCAGTTGACCGGCCGCAATAACGCCCGTCCGACCTGGCAGGCGCAGTGAAAATGCATTTTGCTGTGTGGCGCAGTGGATTGCCTGAAGAGGACTCAGGCCGAGGTCACGGACGAATACCTCGAGTTCCTTGTAGTGCCACTCCCCATACGGCGTAATCGAGAAGCCCGACTCACTGCCACACAGCAAGGGCACACCGGCGTCAAAGGCTCTGCGCAGCATGGCGCAACTATCCGCAATTTCTCGTCGGAACATTTCCCGCACAACCGGATCGGCACCCACCGCTTGACCATAGTCGGCCAAATTTGCTTGAAAAGTAAACACCGGCATGATCGGGACTTTTTTCTCGACCACTTTCTCGAGCGCACGCTCGTCCATCAAGGTCGCGTGCAAGATCAAATCCATGCCGGCGTCGACACACTCGACAATAGAATTCGCTCCACGGCAATGACCAAGCACGGGAATTCCTAATTCATGCGCGGTGTCACAAACCAACTTGAGCTCGTCAAAGGTCCATGCCTTTACCTCTCCTCGCAAGGGGTGGCGCGGCACGATTCCCGTCACATGCACCTTTATCCAATCGACGCCCTGTTTGATCTGGCGACGCACTTCAGCAACGATTTCGGCCTTGCTATTGACAACTTTGCCGTAGCCACGAACGCCCTCATCGGGAATCAGACGTCCCGCCGTACCACCGACGCTGGTCCACAGCGCATAGCCGCCGGTCGACATCCGCGGGCCGCTGACAATCCCCGCCTCAATAGCATCTCGAAGATCCACGCCGATCTCAAAGATAGAATCGGCGTCCATAAAACCGGTGACGCCCGCACGAAGTAACTTCTGCGTATTCTGGGCGGCTACAATCGCTGAGAGGCCATGTCGGCGATGGAAAAACAGTTCATCGTTAGAATTTGGCTCGTCGAAGCTAATGTGGCAGTGCCCGTCGATGAGCCCGGGCATGACGGTCTTGCCCGACGCGTCCAACCGAACACACGCTGGATCTAACGGCGCCTGCGCATCCGCCTCTGCGCCAACTGCGACAATACAGTCGTCACGCAGGAGCACCGAGCCTTTGCGCGGCGCCGCACCGGTGCCATCGATGATGTTGCCATTAATGAGCAAGGTGGCTGTCATGAGAGCCTCAGTAAGCGTCGTGCATTGTCCGCAAGATAATGCGGAGCGTTGATAGGCTGCCCGCCAGCGGGCTGATCCCAACCGGCAAAGTTAGTCCCTAAGACCAATCGGTCGCGACCGACCACCTCTTCTAATAAATCATGCGAGCGCGGGTCGTGGACATGATTGTCAAACCACAGTCGACGCAAACGCTGCTCGAATGCACCGGGCTCGCGTAGCGCGTCCGACGCCCAGGGCCGCTTCTGTGCGGCCTCAGCAAAGCGGCCGCGCAAAAAAGCGATTGCTCCACCGCCATGACTCACGCAGATATCCAATGTCGGGAACCGGTCCAATACTCCACCATAGATGAGGGTACCCACCGCAATAGTCTCCTGCGCCGCGAATCCAATCAGGAGCTCCAGATCAAACCCCTTGAGCGGTGGAAACGCAGCCGGCCCGTCGATGCCGGCGGGCGCCGGATGCAAGAACAGTGGCACATTGAGCGACACGCACCGCGCATACAGTACGTCGAGACGCGAATCGTCCAGACGCATGCCAAATTCTGTACCGACGTAGGCGCCCAAACATCCGTATTGCTCGACAGCGCGCGACAATTCATCCGCCGCAGCAGAAGGATCTTGCATAGGTAAGGCTGCAAAAGCGCCCAGCCGATCGGTATACCTAGCGACCAGAGTGGCCAGAATTTCGTTATGTCGGCGGCAAAACGCGATCGCTGATGGCGCGTCAATGAAATGAAAATACGTTAGCGGATTCGGCGACAGCACCTGATAGTCGATTTTAGCCTGATCCATCGCTTGGATCCGCTTTTCTGGATCCATAAACGGGCTGCCACGATAACGAACGCCGTGTAATTGATACGCACCCACCCGAAATAATGGACGACCATCGTCAGCGACCGTTAATTCAGGGCCGTGTATCCCTGCGGCCCCCATGGTCTCATCCAATACCGCATGTGCGTGGACATCAATCGTTCGCGCTTGATTTCTGTTCATGTCGGGCTTTGAATGATGCCGCCATCTACAGGAATGACAGTGCCTGTTATGTAACTGGCACGCTCAGAGGCCAAAAAAGCAACCACGTCAGCGATTTCCTCGGGCTTACCCATCCGCCCCAGCGGTATCTGACTGGCAATATCAGCAACAACAGCCGCCGGTTCCCGCCCGCTCGCGGCAGCTCTCGATGTGACCATCTGCACCACCCGATCAGTCATCGTCCACCCGGTCGCAATGGTGTTGATCAAGATGTTATCCGCCGCAAGAGACGGCGCGATGGACTTGGCCCAGCCTAATGCACCGAGCCGCAAACTATTCGACAGCACAATATCCGCAATGGGCTGCTTGACCGAGTAGGAGCTGAGGTTGATCACCCGCCCCCATCGGTTCGCACGCATCAGCGGCAAGACAGCCCGCGTGACCCGTACGGGTGACATTAAGGTGAGCTCAAAAGCACGCGCCCACTGCGCGTCTCCCACGGCCGAGAACTGCCCAGGCGGCGGACCGCCGGCGTTGTTCACAAGCACGTGTAGGGTGGCGAATCGAGCAACTACAGCGTCGACTAGCCGCGTAATCTGATCTGCCTGCTGCAGATCACAAGCAAAAGCGACCACCGTGCCGCCCGTCTGATCACTCAACTCTTGGGCTACGCGCTGGGTCGCACCTAAATCCCGTGCACAGATCGCCACGTGCATGCCTTCGCGTGCCAGTGCGTAGGCCGTTGCTTTGCCTAGACCTTGGCTGGCGGCCGTCACCAGCGCTACTTTGCCTTTTAACTCAAGATCCACGCACTACCCCCTCAAACCTACGAGCTGACGTCGGTACATATCCATATCGAAATAATCACGCCAGGCTGTAATCAGGCCCTCTTCGACTTCAAAAATACCCATCAAAGGCAAACTGACTTCGATACCACCGCGTGAAAAATCGTCAACGCGCTCAGTCAGCACTTTGTTTCCGCTCGCAGCAATAGCCAATACCTTCCAATCGATCCAATCAAAGACCCCCTGCGCCGTGAGGTAGCGATAAACCGCATCACGGCCATGGATCGGGGCGACGGGAATATTATGGTAGACCACATCCGGATGCAGACAAGCCACGACGTGGCGCAAATCATTGGCGTTCCACGCCGCGAGGAACTCGTGCACAACAGCAGTGGGCGACGCAGTCACCTAGGTGCCACGGCGCGCTCAGGCGCCCAATAAAATCGGGTAACTGGCCCAAGCTTCACGGGCGATATTCGCCTCGCGCTCGGCCGGTCGTGCCGGATCCGGGCGCGCGTGGGCCGCTATTAAGGCCAATGCCAGCGCGGTCACCGTACCGAACTGATGCGCGTTTGGGTCCGTCTCGGGTGTTGGCACCACGCCTGCGGCCAATTCACGACCAAGACAGGTGTGGAGGCCGACGCCAAAGGTCAACCCATAGGGCACCTGATTCTTCGGTAACTCGCGGTGCGGATTGAACGTGGCTGCATCATCGCCGAAAACGGCCACTTGCCGGTTCGCTTCGAACAAATCGATGACCACCGTATCGTCTGTCCCAGCGCCTTCCCCGGAGGGCAGATGCACAGGGCACAACGCACGTCGCTGCACCACGGGGCTGGATGGATGCAGCCGCATGCTTTCGTGCACACAGCGCTGCACGAACAAGCGGTCCGTCATGACCCGCGCTCGGTCTTCAGGATGCCGTTCTATCCAAGTGAATATTTCATGCATCGCATGGGTCAAGGAATGCACGGACGTATGGGCGCCGGCTAGAAAATAAAATGCTGTTTCGCGCAAAATCATGTCGCGCGGCAAGTCTACGCGATCCTCATTTCGTAACAGGACTGTCAGAATATCGCGGGGCAGTTGGTCTTCCGTGCAGGCGCCGGCCTTGAACTGATCGATCAATGCACGGCGGCGCGCTTCCGCTGGCGTAAAAAATTCGACATCGAACTGACGCAGCGTCGCACGAACCGTCTCTTTAATCGGTTCCCGGTCGCCAGTGAATTGCCCCAAGGTCGCCGCAAGCCCGAGTGATTTCAAAATACCGATCAGGGTATCGACCTCGGCATCCGTGCCGAGCGGACGGTCTATTCCGGCGAAGTCTGCCGTGAGGGCAATCATTGCCCGTGGACCAAATTCCATCAGATCCGCGCGGCCCTGGCGTTGGTAGTACGCGACAGCGCGGTCAATCACCGGCGGCAAGACTTGGTTACTGTAATAGTTAAAAAAGTCTTTCTTGAAAATGCGCATTTCCAGTAAGCGTCGAACCCGATGTTCCTCTCCGTGCAACGTCACGAGCACTTTGTCCATGAGGACCGCGCCCTCATCGTACAAAGACTGTTTTAATTCCGGGAGAGCCAAGGCTTTATTGGCCTCCTGATACCCCGTAATTCGTACCGTGCTCATGCCTGCCACCTCACCCTATAACTAGGCAAAGGATATACCGTCCGCAGCAAAATTCGCACTTGCTGCACGTATAAATTGCCCGGGACGGGTCGCTCTGTATTTGCCGCAACAAGCCCTTGACCGACCTTCACAGCAGCACTACTCTTGCAGCGCAAAAACTTGTGATTTTAAACGCGCCGAGGTGGCCCAATGCCTGTTAACCACATAGTGTGTTTCAAGTTCAAAGAGGGCACTTCGGCGCACCGGATTACGGAGCATCTGGCGTCCCTTGCCACGCTCGGCGCGCATGTTCCCGGTATACGTCGGTTATCGCTCGGGGAAAATTTCACCCAGCGATCGCTGGGCTACACCCATGGCATGGTCGTAGAACTGGAGGACCGGGAAGCGCTCACCACGTATTTACCCCACCCCTATCACGCTGCCATTTCCACGGCGCTACGCGTTGACGCGGAGATCTTTGCCCTGGACTACGAATTTTAATCCGCTTACAGCCCAAGCATGGCGACTAAATCGTGCAGCGTGCGCACGTTGTGGGCCGAGTAATGCCGAGTCGCGTGTCGCGCCAAGATACTAGCGCCCATGGCCAACGGCGCATAGCTGGCGCTACGCTCGAGCGGATTCAGCCACACCAGGGCGCGCGCACTGCGACTTAGCCGACTTACTGCCTGCTCCATTGCATTTGCGTCACCGCGCTCGAGCCCATCGGTCAGTAAAATGACGCCCGCACCGCGCGCCAACACGCGTCTGGACCACTGCTCGTTAAAGCCACTGAGACAGGCGCCAATTCGGGTACCGCCGTCCCAATCGCTAACGGCCCGCGCGCTCTGCGTGAGTGCCACGTCAGGATCTAAGGGCCGCAAATGGCGCGTTAATCGGGTCAACCGAGTCGCAAAAACAAAGGTTTCCAGCGGCCGCATCCGCCGGGACAACGCGTGGGCAAAGTGCAAAAACATCCTCGCGTATACCGCCATCGAACCCGAAATATCGATTAACAAGACCCAATCTCTCGGTTTACGGACGGGCGTGAGCCGTACGGGCGGGGATTCGCGACCCGAGGCGCTTGCGCGCAACAGTTGCCGCACGTCGACGCGGGAACCGACAGGACCCCGCACATAACGCCGGGTCCGTCGCATCGCACTCAGCGCCGGTGTCGTCGTTAACAAGCGACGCGCTTGTTCAAGCTCGGCACTGCTCATTTGCTCAAAATCTTTATGTACAAGCTGATCCGTGGCCGCGTAGGTACCGCGAGCATCGGTGTGCTGTTCGTCGGGACGCCGGGTAGTGTGTATCGGTCCGGCTGCACGCAAGGCCTCTGCCAACCGCCGCAGGGCCGGCGGCGACAGGGACTGCGGAGATTGGGGGATCACCCAATCAGAACCCGGCGGGACGCGAGTCGACGGTGGGTACAACGCATCAAACAATTGATCAAACAATTCGAAATCGGCGGGATCGTTGATCAAGGTCGCTCTCAAGCCCGCCTTTGCGTCAGGGCGCACGCGAATGTCGATCACCGCCAATACTTCTGCGGCGGCAATGAGACGATCAGTACCTAGACGTACACCGCCGGCACGCAGGGCTTGCGCGAGCGTCATCAAGCCCGGCAGCCGCGTGTCCGCCGCCGATCGAGGCGCGGACGCTACCGTCACTGCGCCGAGCCTTTGTCCTTAATGAACGCCATCAGCGTCGGCAGCTCCTGCCGCACACTATGCAAGTCCTCCTCATATTTCAGCAGCACACCTAAGGTCTCATCGACCAAATCGATGGAGAGCGCATGTTCCCCCAGCGCCACGATCGCACGCGCCCATTCAAGACTCTCCGCGATGCCCGGCGCTTTGAACAACTTACGGTCTCGTAGCCCTTGAACAAACCGGACGATCTGCTGCGCTAGCGCCTCACCGGCTTCTGGCGCGCGCGCCCGGACAATCGCGAGCTCACGCGCGGCATCGGGATAATCGAGCCAGTGGTACAAACAACGGCGCTTCAGCGCATCGTGCACTTCACGCGTCCGATTGGAGGTCAGGATAACAATCGGCGGCTCTGCGGCCCGCACGGTACCCAACTCTGGGATCGAGACCTGGAAGTCGGCCAACATTTCCAATAAAAAGGCCTCGAACGGCTCATCCGCACGGTCGATCTCGTCGATCAACAACACCGGTGGACCTTCCGGATGCGCTTCCAGCGCCTGCAATAAAGGACGCTTGAGCAGAAAGCGCGGGTCGAACACCTCTGCCGTCAGCGCCGCCCGCGTCTCACGCTCACTGGCGGCTTCCGCAAGGCGCACTTCGAGCACCTGCCGTAAATAGTTCCATTCGTAGACGGCAGAGGAAACATCCAAGCCTTCATAGCATTGCAACCGAATGAGACGCCTGCCCAAGGCCTTGCTCAAGACCTTGGCAACTTCCGTCTTACCCACCCCCGCATCGCCTTCTAGGAACAGTGGCCGGCCGAGTTTCAAACTCAGAAAAACCACCACGGCCAAATTGCGGTCGGCTAGATAATTCTCACCCGCTAACAGAGCGCGCGTGGCATCCACCGATGCCGGTGCGGCCACTCGCGTCATCCGCGCGCCTGCACCGCCGTCACCGCCCGCCGTGTCATGACCGAAATCAAATTAGCCCGGTACTCTGGGGTACCGTGTAGGTCCTGATTCAGGCCATCCGCAGAGACCGCAAGACCATCAATGGCCTGCGGCGCGAACTGTTTGTCGAGCGCAGCTTCAAACGTGGCAAGGCGGAACACACAAGGCCCGGCACCTGTCACCGCCACCCGTACTCCTTTACCCGTATCCACCACCATGACGCCAACCATGGCGTAACGCGATGCAGGACTTGGGAACTTTGCGTAGGCGGCACGACGCACGATCGGAAACCGAATGCGCGTCACCAATTCACCAGGCTGCAGCGCCGTGGAAAATAGGCCCGTGAAAAACTTGTCTGCGCTGATTTCACGGCGATCAGTGACGATCGTGGCTCCTAAACCTACGACCGCTGCGGGGTAGTCAGCCGATGGATCACTATTGGCGATGGATCCACCGATCGTTCCACGATTACGCACCAGTGGGTCGCCAATGCCACCGGCCAGTTCCGCCAGCGCTGGCACTTCACGCTGCACCACAGCGGAACGCGCCACTTCGCTGTGACGAGTCATCGCACCGATGCTGATACTACCGGCCTCTACTGTGATACCGGTCAATGCGGCTATGCCCGACAAATCCACCAGCGTTTCAGGGCGTGCCAGCCGCATTTTCAGCGATGGCAACAATGTCATACCGCCAGACAAAAAATTGCCGCCATCGAGCGCTGCTACAGCCTCAGCAACGGAAGTGGGTCGTACGTAGTTAAAGGGATACATCTAGGCGCTCCTTACGCTTGTAACGCCTTGGCGGCGGAGGCAACAGCTTTGACGATGTTGTGATAGCCCGTGCAACGACAAATATTACCAACGAGTCCTTCGCGTATCTCATGCTCGGTTGGGTTTGGATTGTTTTTCAACAAATCGACCACCGTCATAATCATGCCCGGAGTGCAATAACCACACTGCAACCCGTGGCAATTGCGAAACGCCTCCTGCACTGCATGCAGTTGGTTTGCGCTCGCCAACCCTTCAATGGTGGTCACCGCAGTGCCATTGGCTTGCACCGCAAGCATGGTGCAACTTTTGACGGCTTGGCCATCGACATGGACGACACAGGCGCCACACTGGCTCGTATCACAACCGACGTGGGTTCCTGTTAACCGTAAGTCGCGGCGCAGAAACTCCACCAGCAGCGTCGTGGATTCGACTTCCGCCGTGATTTTTCGTCCATTGACTTCCATCGCTACCGATATGCTCATCAAGCGCACTCCCCCGGTCTTGCCCAATCAACCACCGAATTGGATGAAGGTTTCAGCGAATACAAACCCAATAGGCCGCTACGATAGCCGCAACTAACCCCGCGATCGCAAGCCGCGAGCGCCAGGAAAAGTGTCGCGCACCTGAAGGCCTAACGCCAGCCGTTTCTTCAGCCGCTATGGCGGTTGCGCCGGCGTCCATATGTTTGGCAAAGGCGTCAAAAAATTGGTCCGCCAGTTGGCGCGTCGCCGACTCGACCAGTCGTGATCCGACTTGCGCCAATTTGCCTCCGAGGGACAACGTGGCGGTATAACGCAAGACCGTCGTGGCGCCGTCTTGCACCCCC
>Ga0194049_1000228_pt1 | contig 19870 bp, 27 predicted proteins | sample JunL2225m_MetaG_FD_148665 | JGI IMG/M metagenome (GOLD analysis project Ga0194049, IMG submission 148665) | Anoxic zone freshwater microbial communities from boreal shield lake in IISD Experimental Lakes Area, Ontario, Canada - Jun2016-L224-25m | ecosystem: Environmental > Aquatic > Freshwater >... | reverse complement strand
GGTGGGAGGGCATGGAGGCGTTGAGATCGCGGACGCGTCTAGCTGCCACTTCCCCCTGATCCGCCTCTGTGTCGGCGGGGTGACGATGCTCGTTGATGTAATCCTGGACCTTCGCCTGCACGCGCTTGTCGATTTCCTTGTGCAATTCACTGGCGCTCAGGACCTTGGTTTCGGGTGCGGCTGGCACAGGGGAGGGCTGCGCGTCGACCTGTGGCCCAGAGGAGGCGTCCACGGGTCGGTACATGATCCCGTTGACGTGCAGGAAGGTCGGGGGCCCGCTGATGTAGGACGGTCCATTCGGGAAGACCCCAGCAGAGGCCATGGTGGTGGATGAGGGGACGAGCCCAGGCTGCTGCTGTTGCTGCATCATCATCATGTGGTTTTGGTTTTGCTGCATGCTGACGAGCATGGATGGGGTGAGGCTCTCGACGTTGCCGCGATGGAGATTATCGGAAAAGTCGATGAGCCCACCGTTCACGACGGAGTGAGGGTTCTGGGCGGGGGTTGTATTATATTGGAGTTGGGGTCTTGACATTCCTCGTGTGAGGGGCGGGCAGCACGTCTTAAATACAATGAGTTTGGTCCATATTTTCCAGCGGGGCGAGTCAGCACGAACTGAGCACGGTGTCTCGGGTCCGAGGCATGACGATGAGCTGTAAGAGGACGAGACTCACCACGTAAAAGGCCGTGACGAGGGCCGACACGCCGTGCTCACGAAGCGGGGACGCGGGCTTGATAATAATCCCAGGAGGTTGGGCGGCGCCTTGCATTATTAGTAGTATCGCGTGGCTGGTGTGTAAATACTAAATCGGCCTGCTTTCAGACGCGAAGAGCAGGCGGTTGACCTCGCCCGTCTTGTACATTTGCATGACCTCTGAGATGACCTTGAGGTATATCGATACATTCTTGGCCTCGACGACGGTCTGGCCGGTATCGGGGTCGACGGACGTGATGATGCCCTCCAGCTTGTCCGTGAGCTTGAGGAGCGAGCGCATGATGCAGGCCACGCGCACGGAAGGGCAGAGCGTGTGCACCATGATGTGCTCCCTGACCTCCTCTAGACCGATACCCTCGGCTGTGGGACACGACTGGATCAGGGTTTCGTGCACGCGCTCCGCCATGAGTTCTGCGCCCATGGTCACTGCTTGCTCGCTGATGAACCGGGTCAGGCTGCGCGCGATGGGGTCGTCGCTGTACTCGCATAGCCAGCATCGCATTTTTCAATAGGAGGGGGGGAGTGCATCCTTTTATACGAGAATGCGAATCTACTTGATTTTCGCAGATATTTAAGCGTGCAGTGGAAGACCATGGTGAGAGGCTTCCCAGATGCAAGGAGGCAACAACAAGGTCATTCGAGTCACCATGGACCCCCGTCCAGGCTTGAACTGCCCGACGGATCACGAATTGCATCATGATGTCATGGCTCTCCATGCTGAGTTGCGCGCTTGCGAGGAGGCCGTGGCTCGCGGCGAAGGATTGTTGACTGCTGGTTTTTTTGAAAAGATGAAGGGGTTTCATGAAAACGTCAAGAACGCAGTCAGTAAAATAGGGAAAAAGAGGACAGGAGAGCCGGAATTAGGTCCAGAATACCAAGCAATGCTCTTGGATCTTATGAAAAAAATCTCGCATAATGTGGAATACATGGCTAATGTTTTTTACAAGCTGGAGCAGGAGAAACCTGAGAATGCAGCACCCGTAGCAACAGCGGCAGCATTATCAGAGCCCCTGTACTACGTGACAGGTCTCTAAAAAAACGTCTCGAATCACCAGGGAGGGGTGGTGGTCCGTTCGTGCCAAACGCAGGAGAAGACAAGACACGAATGTTGCAAGTCGAGGAAGCCGAGGACCGCCAGAGCAGCACAGACCCCCGCTTCAAGTTTCGCGCGTCCAACATGCAGACGCCGGCTAAAAAGAAGGCACGAACCTCGGCGGGGCGAGCGACGGGAAAGAGCCAGGCTGGAGAAGAGGAGCAGGAGAATGGACGACCCGACGGAGGAGACGTGCATGGCGGAGTTGATACGAGTATTCTTCGAGGAGCCGACGCAGATGCAGAGGTGCATATCAGTGCTATGCGAACACAATCGGAAGCCCAACAGCGAGACAGTGACGCCGACGATTCTGATGATGCTGACCTCCCCTGTGCAAGTGCAGCTCACGGCGGTGGGGTGGCAACCGCTCAAGTCGAGGGAGCTGACCTACCCGTATGTGCAAATGACCTGTGACCAGCGTGCAGCGATCAAGGCGATAGTCGAGTGCAAAACGGCGCAGTGGAGCATTTTCGAGCACGCCATGACGTGCCGTCGGAGCACGCCACCGATCCATCTGAAGCCGCTGGATGTCCTCGGGGCCCTGTGCACGTCTGTGCTGGCGAGCACCGCGTACACGGACCGGCGTCTGCGCGTGGCCATCTGCAACATCCTGCTGCAGCGGGTGCAGGCGAGCATCCCGCTGGACAAGCACACGCAGTCGGCGCTGAACCTGCGCCTGTTCCCCCCCACGGCGGCGGCCACGAGCAAATCGGGGTCACCCGAGCCGCGTGTCGAGGTTGCAGCCGCGTGAAAGGAATGAGACAATAATAAAAGACGAGCGTGTGGCGCCGTGGTACTTAGGGCGACCCGCTAAAGCATAGAAGTAGAAGAAGGGTGATGACGACGGCCGGAACAGAGCCAAGAAGAACCGAGCTGAGCGTTCTCAACACCATTCTGAGGGAGAGCAAGAGCCTCCCCCCCGAGATATGGCACGAGTGGTTGTGGGGGACGGACCCCGAGGAAGGGTACCACATGGACGTTTTGCTGAACCGGAACCACCTGCTGGGGTTGCTGATATGCCGGTTCAAGCATCTGAACTCAAAGGAGAGCAGCCTGGGCAACAGCGGGTTCAGCCAGGGAGACCGGATGACCGTGATGGACAAACCGGTGGCGAAGATGACGTGGAGGGAGCTCAAAGACACCATGTCGAACGTGCTGCTGGAGTGGCCTGCGTTTCTGGACCGGCTGAAGCATAACATCCGAGCCAAGCAGAACATGCGGCAGGTGATGCACCTTGTGAACCTGTGTGCGGCGCGGTTCGGGCACATGGCGTACTCGAGCGCCGAGGAGGACGTCATGGACGATCCGAGCGACACGCAGCCGTCGAAGGCGCACTTTGGCAAGCGGATGCTGACGCCCAGCGCGCTGCGACGCATGGTAGGGTCGATCCTGATCATGTACCGGCACATGCATCTGCAGGCGGTGTGCGTGAGAGTTCCCGCCCAAAAGTATTTACCCGAGCTGTCCAAGTACCACTATGAGGCGAGCAACGACGCGTTCAGTGTGCTGTGCATGCACTTCGCGCTGCCCGTGGCGGCGAGGCTCACGTACAGGCACGACTTTCCCGGGATGTACAACCACGTATCACAGGTTTGTGTAATGTTTTAGCGTGTGCGTTTCGAGAGCTTGGCTGAAGCCGCGCTGGTGGCAGGTTGTCTACTTTCACAACACGCAGTACAACCGGATCACGCGGCACCCGCTGGAGGACATCAGAAACGCCGGGGCGGTGCACGTTTTGCCTGCGATCCAGGAACTATTCCCCGAGATTCAGCTCAAGTTTGAGGAGGACAAGTTCGATCCGACCAAGACGGGGCAGGGGTGGTTCTGGCTGCTGCTCGCGGGGCGGGTGTATCTCGTGACGCCTGAACCCAAGGTTCTCTACAGCGAAAACGTGTCGGACCTGCTCAAGGTGTACATTGATTTGGGCGTGTGAGTAAAGCATGAGCTGGGTTTATTTTTTTGTTTTTGGCTCAGATGGCCGTGCCGTGCATGCAGAGGTAGAGGCAGCGCCCGCCGAACCCGGCGGCGGCACGAGGCTTGATGGTGAATACGGCCTCGAGTTCGTCGTCGGTGAAGGTGAGGTTGAGCCTGGCGGACGGGGCGGCGGTGCCCGTCTTCTGGAACTCGCGCATGAAGCGCATGGCATCGAACCCCTCGACGGTGGGCCCGTCCTGGGCGTGGACTTTGTCGAGGATCCACTTTTCCGGTTCGTCGGGGACGTCGATGGTCAGCGTGCCGTCTAGGGTGGTGGCGTCGAGGGTGAACACGAGGCCCTTGGTGCGCTTCATGGACTCGTTCGCCCTGACGTGGACCAGACCCGTGACGAGGCTCTCCTTTTTGAGCGAGACCGACGGGGTCAGCACGCGCGTCTGCTTGACGCGGAGGCTGAACGGGACTTGGACGGAGGCGGGCTTGGCGCGCAGCATGAAAACTAGCGGATGCCTGGCACCGGGCGCAGGGCTTTAATACAGGCTGGACTTTGCGTAATATTTGACCAGTTGAAAGTTTTTGACCACTCGAAAAAAAAAACCGGGGGGGTCCGGATTCGAACCCGAAACCTCTCTAGGGCGACTAGTTGTACACGGGCCGGAAGACTGTAAACTAGCAAAAAAGAAAATTGAAGAGTCACGTTTTTTTCCCCGGCTATAAAACCCGCACCGAGCGTGAAAGAGGCACGAAAAACACGAGAAAAAGTCTAGAAAAAATGCCGACCTCCCCCCGTCAGCGATCAGCCGCGATCCGTATCCAGACGTTCTGGAGGACCGCGAAGCACCACTCCAAGACGCTGCGCATGGTGAAGGACTTGGTCGGGTCTGGCACGCACGTGACGATGCTATCGGAGCGTCTTACGGCTCTCGGGTAAGACTTTTTCACTGTTTTGGGTTTGGGTCTTGTTGTTGGGTGGACTGAATGCATGAGGGTCCAGATACGACGCGATGATGGAGGCGATCAAGAAACCCGAGTTTGTCCATCTGTTCAGGGTGTTTTTGGACAATATCGTGAAGTCTGTGCATAAGCGGCACCTGGGGAGACCCCCCAATCTGATGCCAGACTCAAAGGTCGTGACGGTCGCGTACATGATTGCGCTTTACCCGAGGAAGGTGTTTGAGAACATGGACGAAGAGTTGGCAAAGCTGGCTCTTGAGGCGTCCAAGACGCTGGTGACGAGCCTTGACAGGCTGATGCGGTATGTGGTGGACCTTGTGGTGTTCCGGGACATTCCGCACGAGGCGACCTTGGACTTTCTGACGGCGGTCGAGGGGTACATGGTGCACTTTCGCAACTGGCAGATCCCTGACTCTGCCAGGATCGTGCTTCGGATCAAGACGGCCCTGGTGTCGCTGCACCAGGCTAAGCTCCAGGCTGAGAGGGATGAGATGACCCCCGTCGGGCTCATGGCCGAGTTTGCTCGGCAGATCGGGCGCCTCCGCGCCAAGCTCGGGCAGCTGCGTGGTCAGGCGGAGCTCGCTGCGTTTGACGTGGTGCTTCAGGAGCTCTAGACGCGCGCGACCATTATTTTATTTATTGCTGCAATGCCTTCCGAGGCGGTCAAAATTGGCCTTGCAGTGTCCAATAAAATGCCCTGGGTGCCCACAGCGCCTGCAGAGGTCAAAGAGCTCGCGAATGTTTGCCTCTGCCTCATCGTGTTCACTGTCTTGCATGGCGACGCGCACGTATTTCCAGCCACGCACGAGCATGATACCGCGTAGGAACATGTAGCGCAGGGTCTCATCGCGCTCTGCCGCCTCGGCGCACCCGGTGACACACCCGAGGCGAGGGAGGACCACGCCTGTAGGGGGGAAGGCCTTGGTGAAGGCGCTGCCCTGTCCCGTCAAGTGCTGCTGTATTCGTCTCCGCGTGTCGGAAGAGTGGCCGACATAGACTCTACCATGCGCGAGCTCGAGGATGTAGACGCCATCGCGCCCCGTTGGGACTGGTGGCGTGCGCCGTGTGGCCGTGTTGATCACGCTAAAGTCGAAGGGTCTTCGCTGGACCTGGCTGACTCGCCTACCACCGCGCCTGGCCGTCGTGCCGTGGTTCACGACGACGACTGTAGCGGAGGAAGAGGACTTGAGAGTGTGCGCGGCGCCCGACGACGCAGGAGGCTGGTTCTGGTTGTTCTTGACGATGCGGATGATGTCATCACCGTAGGAGTCGCACTTTTCGTCGGAGAGGCCCCGAATGGCCAGCAGCTCGGCGCGGGACCTGGGGCGAGTCTGCACGATGGAGCGCAAGACGGTGTCGCCAAACACACAGTACATGGGGAGCTTCTGGGCCAGGGACTGAATGGTCCTGTACTCCCTAAGGTGCGAAAAGAGAGACATGGTGTAGAACAGGGGTGTTAGGGAGGAGGAAGAGGAGCCCGTTGCCATACACGCTTTATTTTTTGAGGAAGCGTGTTTAAATAAGGAGGGCAGTGGCTAGTAGAAGACTTGGCTAGCCGAGTTCATGGCCTCCTCCATGGTGTAGTTGTGGCCGCGGCACGGGTAGAGCTCCGCGCTGAGGTAGACCTTCTTCTTGCTGGCTGTGGTGGAAGCCTCCATTTGCTTCTTCTTCTCGCGGCCGGTGATGCAGCGGCCGGTGGTGGGGCAGCGGGAGTACTCGTTGTCGCTCTCGGTGCACGAGTCGGGGACTGGTGTGCGGCCATGGATTACTACTAATTCTACTCGTTCTAGGGCCAGAGCGCCTCACTCATGCAACGAGCAAAGCCAAGGGATTGGGAGGGCAGCTCGCCTTCCTCGAGCTCCTCCAGTTGGGGAGTGTCCTGGCTCATGGGCGCCGTCTCCTCCTGGTCGTCGTCCTTGAGGGCAGCGATCTCGGCGAGGGCGTCACCCTCACTGGCCGTCTTGGGGGACTTGGAGGCGCAACCGAACAAGTCATCCGAGGAGGCGACGCGGTCGAAGTCGAGGTTGCGCGGCTGCAGGCGCTTGGAGGGGCTCATCAGCGTGGCGGAGTCATCGGCAGGGTCTGGGAGTGGGAGCGCCTCGTTTTCCTCCCTGAAACGCTTCTGGAAGGCCGGATCCTTCTTGAGCATCTCCATCGCCACGGTGGGGTCCGAGCGGCGGCTGACAGGGGTGACGAACGCGTTGCTGTTGGTGCGAAGGGCCGGCTGCTGCATCATTTCGGATTCTTTGGTTGGAAGACGATTCCACACCGTCTTATATCGAGAAAAAACAGGCGGGCGAAACCCGGGTAGTCCGGGCGAATATGGGCGACCCCGGGTGAACTCCGGATGGGTCCGGGTGAAGACGAGAAGAGCCGGGTGAAGGGGGGTGGAGCCGGGCAGGAAAAGCCCATAAAAGGTCTGGTAGACGGAAAACACGATCGCCAGGACAAATGCCACCCTCAAACATTCGATGCAACATCATAATTTCCATGGACGGGAAGAATAAATTGACCAAGGAAGAATTTATGCCGTATCTGCCCGCGACGTTCAACGTGCCTGTCAAGGAGGTGTATGCCATCCTGGGCATGTCACGACACAGCCTGGCTCCGATGCGCGCCAAGTGGGGGGCGCGATGGCCGTACGCGGACGTGTGCAGGGGGCAATTTGGGCCGATGACATGGAAGGAGATTGACGAATTCAGGACGAGCGCGATAGAAAACGCACAGACTGATTCGAGGATAGTGACCATTCTGAAGATTATGGAGAAGCAGTCGGCCAAGCACATAAAAAAGCTGCACGTCAAAGGAGGAGGCAAGACGACGGCGCCGAGCTCCACTCCCAACAAGGCCACACCTGCTGCTGCTCCGACGACGGCGCCGAGCTCCACTCCCAACAAGGCCACACCTGCTGCTGCCCCGACGCCGCAAGAGGAGGAACAACAACAACAAGGGCATGTCACAATGGGCCTGTTGGATCTGGAGGCGCCCGACGGGCTTTTCCCCGATGACGAGACCTATTGGACGGGGCTGAGCGAGCTGCTGCTAATTCACCTCGACGCGCCCCCTGGCGAGCTTTTCCCCCCATTGGAGTTATAATTTTTGGAATAAAGGCGCTGCGATTCCTGTTGTTGTTGTCCGTGCCTGAAGAATGCCCTCCCGCCACGCGCGCCACCTGTGCGTTCCCGAGACGATTCTGATTTCGCCCGGCGGCGAGACGGACACTGTGCTTTTAGACGAGCGGTACACACCGTACGGGAGGCAGAAGAGCAGGATAGAGAACATCTGCGGGACGTTTGTAGAGTACATAAACACAGTGGGCCTGGAGAGTGTCGTGAAGAAGTCGGGGACGCAGAAGGAGGTGTTCCACGTGCAGGGGAATGTCGTGATAAACCAGGGGAAGGGGGCGTTTATGGGGGTCCGAAGCGCCCTGGGACTGGAGCGCCTCTCGCGTGTGCTGAGCCTGGAGAGCGCGCGCAACGTGGTGCACATGGCGGTGATGACGAGCAAGATGGGGAAGCGGGCGCAGGTATCGAGCAAGGGGCTGCTGGAGACGAATCTGGAAAGGCACTCTGGGCACCTGCGCGTCGAGGGGCGGCCCTACGACAATACGAACACGGTGCGATTCACGATTTTGCGGTTCGACGAGCCGCAGTTTAAGATTGCGCCGGAGCTTGCGCCCGACAACAACGACTGGATGGTGACGGGCAAGGGCATGGTCATCATCCGGTTGACGTGGCGCCGGATCCAGTGGACGCGGGAGGTGGAGCGGGAATGCCTCGTGATGTGCGACCGCGTGACGGACTGGCTGGCCAAGTGCTGTTAGACCTTTTTCTTGTGCTGCTGTGTGCCAGAACTGAGCGAAAAATAATAAACAGGCTATTTCAAGAGCGGCGGGTGTGGCACGATTGGGATAGATGGCTGTCATGATTGACCTGAAGCTGGCCGTGAACTACCTGCCGGCCTGCGCGTGTCTGGGAAAACTGATCGTATTCACGCTGGCGCTGGCGATAATCCCAGAGGGTGGGGAGGTGCGCGGGGGGTTCCTAGTGCTAGGGGCGATACTGTACCTAGACCGCATGCTGACACGCAACATAATATTCGACGCCAACGCGATCCTCGTGGCGGTGTTTCTGGCCAATGTGCACGCTGTGATACGGGCGGGGAGCACGATGCGCGCGTACCCCGTGCTTGTGTGGGGGCTGCACATTTGCTGGATCAACACGTGCGTGCTTTTGACCGCGGAGCCCACGCCCGTGCGGCGGATGCTGGAGAAGCGCGTGCAGGCGAGCAAGCTGGTACCTGTGGTGATGATGCTGGTGATTTGCGTGGCGACGGCGTACTTGGAGGAGGCCCTGGAGCCCGGGGCGGTACGTGCCTGCCGAGCACTGTGCTTCACGCTCATGGCGTTTGCGTGGATATACGTGGTAGGGATCCACCACCAGCTGGGGATCGAGTACCTCAAAGACACCAGCTGCCAATTTGTGGCTCGGCTGGCCCCTGTGCTGTACAGCCCCCTCTGGCTCGCTGCGCTGTTTTGCCCTGCGATCGCATGGGCGCTGGTGACGCAGCACATGCACATTTCAAGAGGGAAGCAGGCGGTGAGCCCGTACCTGTACCAGCCGCTCATAAACCCTCCCTCGCTGCCGGGTGTGAATGAACAAGAAGAACCAGAAGAAGAGAGGCTCGAGGAACTGTTTCGGCAGGCCAAGGCGCAGGCGGGCCCCAAGTCGAGGAGCCTGGAGGGGATTCAGGAATTAGTCTGATTAAAAAAAAACGGACCAAACTGAGCGGGCGGGCTTGAGTAACACGAGAGGGGGCTATAGTCACCACGTGCAAAAAGCGCCCCTTGATCTGCCAATAAAAAGAACCAAGGCCATTTAACCTGCGCATGCCCAGTATTCGCGCCGAGAGCAATGCCCGCCGAAAGCAAGACATTGCAGTGCAGAGAAGAATCAAAATCCAAGCTGACCGCAAGGCTGCCGCGCTCGTACAATCCTGGAGCGCCTGTGGTGGAGGGGACAACGACGACGGCGACAGTGACGAGGAGGAAGGGGGGAAAACGGAAAAATGCGGCGAATTACGCAAGCCTGCCGCAGGAGGTGTTCGACAAGATTCTAGGAGCGCTGGTATCCGACCGAAGGCCACTCTCGGTGATGCTGCTGTCCATGGTAAACCGCGAGTTTCGGCGAGCGGTGGACAGCAATCTCAAGGCATGGCACCAGCTGTACTTGTTATGGAGAGGGCACATGCTGAAACCGATGCCCAAGTCCATGGGAATGGAGGGCGAGACACGCACGATTGTTGGGAAGAAGGGGGGATTGGTCCGGCTGGTCCCAACGATTCCGAGATCTGTGCCCAACTTCCGGGACAAGCACCCGCCCCTCGCGTGAGTGTGCCCACCCCCATGCTTCACCACCACGTCATTATGTAACACACGGCGGGGGTAGGATCCTGCTGCGGGTCGACAAGGTGCCGGCGGAGGACGCAAGCCCCGAAGACAAAAGGCAAGCCTTGTTCCTCTACCGCAAGATCACGGTCCTGCGGTGCTCGCCATGCTGCGGGATGTGCGGGACGACGAGACATCCGACGAGGCCATTTTGGTGCCTCGGTATGCGTGTGTGCCGGTACTGCCTGCAGGCGAATCTAGTGTCACACCTGGTCTTGTACGAGCGGTTCTGGGTGACGCTGGACAGGCCCGTGCAGCAACACGCAACGTTCATCGACGGGGTGGCGGGTCATGTATTCTACTTTAAGGAGGACCTGACGCCGACGCAGCGCCTGGAGTACACAACGGACCGCATCGACTATCCCGGGGGAAAGCAGAGCGTGTGGTTCTTTTGGCGCCCGCACCTGGATAAGATCCTGGACATGGAGGTTTTGACGCGCGACGCCGAGGCCAAGCACGCGGCCGCGCTGGTGGTGCGCTCCATGGTGAAGCGGTGTCTGGTGATGCAGGCGCTGAGCGGGGGGCGCAAATGGCATCCGCTGCAGCACGGGGCGAAGAAGGACAAGAGGCTCCCGCTGTTTCGGCTGCGCAAGACGGAGCTGCTGGACAGGGTGGACTCGTCCCTACAGCTGAAGCTGATCATGCGCATGCTCACTGAGAAGAGCTCGAAGCTCCGGAACCACGAGGACCGGGTGGTGCCGCTCCGTTTCAATTAAAAAAAGCGTGTGTTTGTCCCGAGGGCTGGTGGTGTTGAATCCAGGGTAGTAGTAGAAATGCCAGTCCGCGTCCTCGAGCACGGTTTCGCGCCCACAGTGGACAATTTCGGGTTGGAGCACGGGGTGTGGGGGGATATAGCGCCGCAGGGCCAGTTTCTGCTAGACGTGGAGTTTATCATGCGGTACTCGACACCGACCGAGGGGGCATCGTGCATCTACTGCCACACGCCGTCGTACATGCGTGATATAGCCGCGCACTTTCCGTGGATCCACTTTTACGGGTACAGTAGCCCGCCGGTGCAGGAGGACTACGACCCCGTGTCACCGTACTGGTCGCCGGTCATGACGTCCGAGGTCAAGGGGAACATCACGACGACGATGACGGAGTTTACAACGGCTGTGGCGCGGAGGCTTGGGGATGACCAGACCGCGGGGCAAAACAGGATCTTTGTGTGCCACGGGGAGTCCATGTGCCACCAGCTGTGCCTGCACGCGCTGCTCCGGGCGCAGAACTCGTTTTTGGACGTGTGTGGCGTGATCCCGACGGACTACGTGGAGGGCGAGATGATGCTGCCGCTGTATCTGCCCAACAACAAGATATTCGTGTCGCTCGTGACATGGCAGCACGCCAAGTGCAGGGCCTACGACCCCGTATTATTTGAAAACGAGATTGGTGAGATTTGTTCCACTCTTTTTCAAGCATGCGTGTTTTTGGTTAGGCCAGGAAGATCTGACATGCGCGCTCACGACACACAGGGTTCTATCAAGGGATACTGCGAGTGACACAGTCTTTCGACGAAACAAGCAAAGATATAATAGTTTCGGAATTCGCCAAGAACACGCATGTCCGCCACGGGTGCGAGCCCGAGATCGTGCGCGTGATACTGCTGGCGACGGTGGACCTTCTTGCGCCTCCTCCTCCTATTATTGTTCCCGCTGCTTCAGGCCAGGAAGAGGCGGGCGGCAGCAGGGGGTAATAATAAATCCTGGCTCCAATCCTCGTTAGTTTTGAAGGACGCCCGCCGCGAGACGGAAGCCGTGCTCGCGCACGACGGCCATGATGAGCTCGCGGTCGCCCTCGGTGTAGTGGCTGAAGCGCTGGACCACGGTCTTGTTGGGGGTGGTGGTGTAGTATTCATGGAGGACTGGCTTGCGCCCGTAGGTCGCGACGTAGGCACGGTTCACGAACATGCCGATGCAGTTGAGGGAGACGTTGCGGCAGTCGTAGCCCATCTCGCGGATGACCGTGCTGATGGTGAGGGGCTGCTCCTCGGGGGAGACGAACTCCTGGTCGGAGATGACGACAGGGGAGGCGGGCTTGTCGAGGATGCCTTCCTCGTTTTCAGCGTCGGTCGCGCCCCAGATGCGGTAGCTGAGGTTGACGCGCTCGTCGTCCCTGGCCACGTACTTTTGGAACTCGTCGCGCACGAAGGCGAGCTCACCGCGCAGGGCAGCGTCGACGGCCAAGTAGGTCGTGTGGGCGGCGTGGAGCTTGGAGATTTCGGCGCGCTGGATGATGTCGTTGGCGACGTGGGTCTTGTGTGCAGAATTGAGCTTGGAAATCTCAGTGGCGAGAGAGGACTTGGAGGCGGCGAGCTTGGCGCACCCGATCTTGGCCTCGTCGAGCTCGTTCTTGAGGATGCACGAGAGGCGCCGCGCGTCGTCGAGCTCGGTGCGCAGCGAGGCGATGAGGTGCTGCGCCGCGAAGAGCTCGAGGTTCCTGAACTGCAAGTGGCGGCAGAGCTCGATGTTCTGCTGGAAGAGCTCATGCTCGCGGGCGTAGATGTCCTCAAACACGTTTTGGTTGAGGCCGCACGCGATCATCGCGATGCTGGTGTCCTTGCCGACTTGGATGAAGTCGTGGGCGGGAGAGGGCAGGTCGAAGGGCGTGCTGTACATGGCGGTCGTGGCTGAGGAGGAGTTGGTCATTCTTCGGTTTTTTCGTCGTTGTTGGCGCTGCGAGCAGGAATGGTGGAGGGGGGGTCATGCACGGGTGTGATGGTAAAGGAGTAAGTAAGGAAAGCAAGAGGTACCTTGGAGCAGACGTGGAACTTGTATGGAAAACTTGACGGGCATGAGTCTTGCCGCTTTATATTACCAGAGCCTGCCATGGGTGACCCCGGGTGAAACCGGGCAATCAGCAAGCGAGGTGGGTAAATACTGGGGAGAGTGGGTGAACCTGGGTAACACCGGGTGAAGTCGGGTGGGTTGGGTGAACCCGGGTGAAATTGTTGGACTGGGTGAACCAGGCTGTGGCTTGGCCTGTGGGAAACTACCATGGGGGGTTTGAGGAATGTTCACCCTACACCGGGTGAAAATGATCTTACTGGGTGAACCGGAGGACTGGTTCAACCTGGGTGAACACTGGTTCACCCGGTGGTTAGTAAGTAGTAGCCAGGATTGTTTTGGAGTGTAGAGGGGGGGTAAGAGAAAGAGAAGAGAGAGAGATAAGATGAAGACTAGACATTCAAATTTTGAATTTTTGAATTTTTGAATTTTTGAATTTTTGAATGATTCTAGAGTGTTCTAGGTTAAACGTGTTAAAGACAAGACAAGTCCTTTTCTCAAAACGTTTTCAATGACTTGGACTTGGAGCTGCCAACTTGAAGACAGACACATTGCAGTCGTGTTCGAAAAAGGCTCCAGGATGGGACACGGGCGGGTGGTTTTGGGCTGGCGTGCATGAGGGGAGGACTAAGACTGCAGCGCCAGGAACCGGTGGAGGACTTCCACCATGAACTGGCGGTCAGCAAGGGTGTATGCATTGAAGCCATACTTGCCATTATCCTGGTTGAAGCCACTCATCCTCAAGGGTGAGGTGCCGTACTTTTCAACGTACAGCCTGGCAGTCATGTTGCCGAGCTCCATGACTTTTTGGAGAGTGGGATAGTACCCGTTGTCTCTGGCAACTTTCCCCACAGTGAGATAGAGGGGGGCCTGGACGCCGGTCTGCACAACAGCGGCGGCAGGCTGGATGATGATGGGCTGGATGGCGGCGGTCGGGATGACTGGGTAGGTCTGCTCGACCAGGGGATCGAGAGACGTGCAGGCCACCTTGAGAAGGTTTGACGTGAGGACCTTCACGAATGCAGGGTCGACGACCTTCCCCGTGGCAGTGAAGGCCTTCATCGACTCAAACGACACCATCTGGGCCTGGACGGCAGACTTTCGTGCACGATCTGCAAAGTCCAAGGCAAAGGTCTTGGCCTCCATGTCCATTTTCTGCTTGCGCTCCAAAAGGTCGCAGTCGGCCATGTCGAGACGCTGCCGGCGCTCGACCATCTCAAACTCCAGCATCTTCTCGTCACGCTCCAGCCTGCGCTTCTTGGTGTGCGGGTCTTCCTCCACCACGGCCGTCAGCACAGGGTCGCTGCAGAGCGAGTCCCTGGCGAGCTGGGCGAGGGGAGCGTTGGAGACGGAGTTGGCCTCGATCTCGGCGAGGAGCGAGAGGTCGCCGGCGAAGTGGCGGCGGAGGGTGTCGCACATGGATGACCTGAGTACCTCGGCGTTCGCCCCGTTGAGACGCATCATGAGCTTGAGGCTCCCGGCGAACGTGATGATTGGCGTGTTCTTCTGGCCAGGTCCTGCAAGGATCCCCGTCACATTTTTGAGATTCTCGTAGTGGGGGGAAAAACCCCCCTCTGCGAGAACCTAGCACAAACCCGGGTGAAGTCTCAAGGATCTCGAGGTTAACGAAAAAGTCGTTAACCCCGAGATCTTCGCCCAAACCGGGTAAAGTCTCAAGGATCTCGAGGTTAACGAAAAAGTCGTTAACCCCGAGATCTTCGCCCAAACCCGGGTAAAGTCTAGAGGATCTCGAGGTTAACGAAAAAGTCGTTAACCCCGAGATCTTCGCCCAAACCCGGGTAAAGTCTAGAGGATCTCGAGGTTAACGAAAAAGTCGTTAACCTTGAGAATCTCGCCCAAACCCGGGTAGAGTCTCGAACGATCTCGCAGTGGCTGGAAAAACCAGCCACTGCAAGAACTCACCCAAAATCTAAGGATTCATCATACCACAACAGGGTGTGTACCTGAGAACGTAAAATCCTTCGTGTAAGGCTCCAGCTCATTATTAACGTCTTCTGGAAGGTCTCGCCAAACTTCAGCAGCGTGATTCTTGTTCTTTCCCGTACCAACCATGATGACGTCAATCACAGACATGTACAGAACAGTAGTGATCCAGCAGAGGCGAACACTGGCTCCTTGGAAGATCTCGTCAAACGAGAGGGTTCTGGGAGTATCGACCACGACTGGGATCAGTGCAGGGTCGCCCACGAAGAACTCTTGCATGATTTTGGTCAACCCTGCTTGGATAGGTGAGGCAAACTCCTTGAACACCTTGGTGTAGAGTGCAGGGGCAAGATCGAACGGGATGGCAGGAGAAGTCACTCTTGATCCTGAAAATCAAAAGGTGTCATGTCAAGGGAAAATACAAGGGACTGATGCTAAACAGCAAGGATCACCTGAAAACAGGTGCTGCTTCACGATCCCAGGGTAAGTCTCGTTAAACCAAGCCTTGTTCCTATCCCACAAGTTGCTCCCGTTCTTCTCGCTGGTCTTGTCACCCCAGTCTTTCTGGGCCCCAGCCATGAGGAGATCCCTTGGGGACACATACTGCACATCTCCCACAAGGAACGTGCGACACTTGGAGCCAGGATGGACATGGTCGAACGGGATGAGCAAGTCGGCCTTGGAAAGGACAACCTTGCGCACGACGACACGCGGGGCGCCGGCGGGCACGTTGAGGTCTTCGACTTCAGTAGTAGTAGTGAAGGCTTGGCCAGGCTCGATGGCGTCTTGGAAATCGGCAGGGTTGTCGTCGGGGTTGGTCTCGACCTTGGTGGGCTCAATGGCAGGGGGCTCTTGCTGCTGGGAGGAGGGCCTTGACATAGTGTTGAGCAGACTGGAGACAAAGTTCATGGTGCAGAGGGGTCTTGGAGAATCGTGGCGGGCCGTGGATTTTGGTCGGCTCGGCTGGACCACTTGGTTTTATAGTCTTACCGGGGCCCGGGCAGTACCGGGTGAACACGACTTTACCGGGTGAAGTCGGGTGAAATACTGGGTGAACCCGGGTGAACTGGGTGGACCCGGGTGAAGTGGGGATGGCCGGGTGAACCAGGCTGTGGCCTGGCCTTGTGGGAAACTACCATGGGGGGTTTGAGGAAATGTTCACCCGATACTGGGTGAAGCTGGTTGAACCAGCTGGACTGGGTGAACCTGGGTGAAAATATAATACTGGGTGAAAACCCGGGTAATGTCATGTCCGGGTGAAGTGGGACTTGGCCTTGTGGGAAACTACCATGGGGGGTTTGAGAATATCTTCACCCGATACTGGGTGAACCTGGTTGAACCAGCTGGACTGGGTGAACCTGGGTGAAGATACAATTGTTGGGTGAATCGTTTTGACCACACTCTCCTCTCCAGGAAAACACTAAGGGGGGTTTGGAATTCTTCACCCAACTCTTTAACCATCTCCCTTACCCCGGTTCACCCACCTCCTACTTCACCCAACTCTACCCTGGTTCAACCAGGGTGAAAGTGATGGTTAGTCTTATCAAAGATTTTTGTTTTGGAGTGTGGAGGGGGGGGAGAGAGAATGAGAGAGAGAGATAGGATCTCTTCTAATTCACTAGATAATAACACACAACTGGGTAAACCTGGGTAAACCTGGGCATACTTGGTTGAACATGGGTATTCTTGTATGATAAGGAGGCATTCCTGTTCCAACACATGAAAAACACACGCCCTGCCACGCGCGCATGTCAGAATACCTCGTCCTGCCTGCTGCAGATGTGTATTGTTGTGATTTTGAGGACTCCATCATAGAAGTGCAAGCGATTAACACGTGTTTAGAGCGGATGGGTGCTAGCGAGGAGTACTGCACAAACTATTTCAAGTCGGCGGGAGGCGAGTGTCTGAAGAAGTGCGGGTCCATGTGCATATCCCATAGCGCGTGCTGTGCCCCGCTCCCGCCGAATAAGATGTGTGCCAAGGAGTTTGGAAAGCGCGTGTGCATGCTCAACCGCGAAATCTCGGCCGTGGAGTTGGAGCGCGAAAACCTGAAGCAGGCGTGCACAAAGTTGAAGTCCCGTGCCGCCCGTGAGGACGAGGCCGACGAGTACCCTCCTCCTGTGGTCGAAGAGGAGTCACGCAAGGTCAGAAGACACATACACACATCTGGGGTTTGCTTTTGTGCACATGGCCTGACCTTGTTGTTTTTTCCACAGAGGCGGAAGCTGGCCGTGCAGAACCAGATGTCGCACAAGTACGGCGAGCTCTGTGCCTTGCAGGGCGAGCGCTACCGCCTGCTGACGTGTGTGGAGCCCGTGAAGGCGTCCGAGTGGCACGCCGAGGTCTCGCGCCACATGCTCAAAAAGATGGACGCCCTTGAGCGCATGAAGCTCGGGCGTGTGCCCTCTCCTCCCCTTGGCGGGCCGAATTAAACACTTGTGCCGCATGGAGGCTGTAGACTTTTTCCGAGTCGAGTCGCGTGTCTGTAGACTTGGCCAGGCTGTAGAAATCCCTGTCTGTAGACTTGGCCAGGCTGTAGAAATCCCAGCTGTAGACTTGGCCCGTCTGTAGACTTTTTCGAGTTTTCGCGCCTGTAGATTTTTCAAATTTCTGTCTGTAGAAAATCCGAGTCATGGCGCGAGGGGCTATTCACCCCTGCGATTTAGCATAAAGGCCAAGAAAAAAAGGGACGAATCATCGAGTGCGTGCCATCCCACCCGACTTTTACCAGGACCGATTCCCGAATAATTATCCCCACCATGTCAACCGTCTCAACAAGCATGATCGCCTCCGACTGGTGAGACCCTCCTCCAGTGCTTCTTTCATTCTTGCATGCCTCCTCTAACCCCCCTCTTGCTCAACAGGGCCATGCCACGATCATCCGCTGGATTTACGGGGTACGCAGGGGAGCCAGGAGGGAATGGCACCGGTCCGTCGGGCACGCTCCTGCTGTGTGTGAACAACACGACGATCCCGTGCAAGATCGAGGGCATGCTGACGCACAAGTCCATGCAGTTCACCGTGATCAACGTGCGCCGCAAGGGCTGGATCAAGGCCCCGTGGTAATTCTCCTTATCACCTTCTTGTGTTTTTCCCAAGCGGAGCCTGACATTTCCTGCCAAAACAGGAAAAAGGCCCCAAGCGGCAAGGCGAACAAGGCAATGTCCGACGATTCGGCCAAGCACCTGTTCGAGGACGGCGAGTGGGCGCGCAACGACGTGACGATGGAGCGTGTCGAGCGCTCCGTCGTCGTCTACTCCTTCCTCAAGGACGGGCAGGTCAGAAAATAACCCATCTCTCCCTCTTTTTCTTGACGCGTGTGCATCTTGGCTCACATTTCTCATTCTGCCAACTCGCAGGCGCGGGGCGAGCGAGTGGACGAGTCGGTCTCGCGCATCGCGTCGGGCCAGACGATGCGTGTGCGACTGCACGACTTCATGTTTGAGGACAAGAAGAGCGGCGGCTGCGTGTTCCCTTCGGACATGGACGAGATCCCACCCTTCTCCGTCGTGGAGCTCATGATCAACCCGTCCAACAGCAAGGGCTTCGACGATGGCTGGGGCATCAACATCGTCCGCGTCCGTCTGTGTCCCTTCTCGCTCTTCTCCATGCAGAGCCCGCTCGGCCTGGGCCTGCTCCCGTCCACCTACGAGGAGGCCGTGACCAAGGTTTGAATATTCCCCTCTGCCTTTCCCCCGATTCGCATGTCTGCTCTTCGTGTTAACGCACCTTTCCGCAAAACAGGCCGAGGCGCACGTCCAAGCCAACCAGGGCCTGCGCAAGGTCCTTGAGGACAAGAACGTGGGCTTCTACGGCCGCGTGACCAAGGGCTCCTACATCATAAAGTACAACGAGGACTTCCGCCTCGTCGGGCCCAAGGAGGACCCCGTCGACCCGCAGTCAAGACACCTAAACGTCATCGAGGGCGGCGTGTTCATGATCGATATCAACAAGGACGACCTCATGCGCTTCGCCAACGCCGCCGAGGCTGAACAAGAAGACGGCCTCGTCTACGCCCAGTTCATGGTGGAGTTCGCGGCCGCCGCCGGAGCGCTCGACTGCTACGTCACCTACAACGAGTACCTCCTGCGCAACGACCCCAACAGGAGCCCCTTCGTCGGCGTGCCCCTCATAGACTCGCAGCGCCTACTCGAGTTCATCCCGACCTCCCAAATCACAGGCGAGCCAGGACAGCGCTTCCTCCTGCCATTTGACTTCACTCCCATGGACAAGCCCTTCATCGCCCTCACCCCTGTTCCCGAGGACTCCGCGCGGGCGTGCGGCGACGAGCCGAGACCCTGCGGCGACTTTGCCCTCACGTCCGAAAACGCCCACGTCGGCGGGGACATGACCTACTCGCTCTCGCTCGGCGACGCCACCGACGACAACGTCATGAGCTTCCTGTTCGTGCCCAAGCGCTCCCCTGGCGGCGCCAACAAGATGCTGCACGGCCGGCGCGACTACCGCCTCGTCAAACGCCAGAAAGTGGACGCGTGATTTTCTGTCTCAAAAAAATAAACTCGTGTCTTTTTTTTGCCGATTTCTCGGTGATTTAATGATATGCTTGCCCGACGCGCGGGAAATTCGAGATATCATGCGGCCATCAGAAGTGGCCAAGGGGGGTGGCGGGAGTGGTCTAGGGCGTCTCACGTTCGATCTTGTGACAGGCTTCCGATGCAGCGTTAAGCTCCCGCTCTGCCTTCGCCATGACTGCTTCGAAACGGGCGAGAGCCTCGGTATGCCTTGCATTCTTGTCGGCGGCCCTGGCATCGGGAGTCATGGCGGCCCTGGCGGTAGTGATGTCCTCGGCAGTCGTGACGGGCGGGGTGGTCAGGGCAGTGATGTCCTCGGCAGTCGTGACGGGTGGGGTGGCCTTGGCAGCGAGACGTTCCGATTTGCGGGGGCCAGCCTCGGCGGCCTCACCGAGAACCGGCTCCGGGGCGTCCTCGATGGTGGGTTGGGTGATGCGGGGAGGGCCGCCCTTGCCGTCTAAGGCGTCCCCC
>Ga0194049_1000223_pt1 | contig 20564 bp, 11 predicted proteins | sample JunL2225m_MetaG_FD_148665 | JGI IMG/M metagenome (GOLD analysis project Ga0194049, IMG submission 148665) | Anoxic zone freshwater microbial communities from boreal shield lake in IISD Experimental Lakes Area, Ontario, Canada - Jun2016-L224-25m | ecosystem: Environmental > Aquatic > Freshwater >... | reverse complement strand
ACGCGCAGACGGTGAACCGGGCAGTGTCCTTCAACGCCATCAAGAACGAGGCGTTTGATCTGCTGATGGGCGACCTCGAAACCGGGCCGCTGCTGGAGAAGTTGACGGCGCTGTTCCTCACCAATCCTTCTCTGGAGAGGAAGGACCGAAACCCGCCCCGCAAAAAGCCATCTGCCAGGGCTTTGCTGGATTTTCACAAGCGGCAAAGAAAGCATTGTTTTTGAGAGTGTTACGGTCAATTTAATGGAAACGAGCCCAGTTATTCAGTTTATTGTTATAAATCAATGTGATACATCTTAACTTAATGGCAGTGACGCTCCAGCGTGGGAACGGCTATCCCGGCGTTCCTGCGCCATACGGCTGACCGCAGGAGCGGTCAAGGCGGGGTTCCCACGCTGGAGCGTGGGAACCAGAAAAAACCATGAGTTTTAAAGCTGGCTTGAGGCATGTCTTGCGGCATTGTTGGCTGTGGCCGATACAATTTTGGCTGCGGCCTTTGGATATGGGTGACAGATTGGCGAAGTACCAAGCTGTTGAAATGTACGCCGCCCTACTGGGCGGGGGTATTTGGGGCGGTATCATTGGTGTGCCAATTTGGTTGGCAACCGGGGAAATTCAAGCCATTTGGAGTTTGATAGTTGTTGTCGCTGTCGCTGTCGCTGTCGCTTCCTTACAAGTTGACGACAGTGCTGTCAATGTGGATGAGGCTTTATTTGTCGTTGGCACTTTATCTGTTGTTGGTGTTTCCACTGTCATTGGCCTTGCTGCTCTCGCTGTCGTTGCCGCTTGCACTGTCCTTGGCGCTGGTTTTGTCGCTCGCGCTGGCGCAGCCGGAGCCGCTATCTCTGGCGGTACCGTTATCGCTGTCGCTTTCGATATCGCTTCAGCTGTCGTTGGCTTTGTCGCTGGCACTTTCATTATTGCGATATTATTAGGTGGCTTTGCAGGTTTAATAAGTTTCCTAGGGTTTACCTCTGTCAAATTTGTTTCAATTATAATCGGCTTGAGTTTAGTTAATTATAGTGCTTCGCTGTTTTCTAAAAAAATTAACAATCGATCAATTTCTGAAAAGCTGGTTGGCGTATTTTTTATATTTCATGTTTTACTATTGCTAGCACTGGCATCAGCGAGTTTAGTGCTTCATCCTCGGCAATTGGATTCGGTATGGGGTTGGTCGTATTTAATTGCGTACTCTGTAGGTATGATAGCAGGGGTTTATTATGATCGTGAATATGGTTTATTGATATTTCGTCAAAAAGAAGATCGTAAACAAAGTTCTAAAGCAGCACAGGCGTGGTTAAAGGCGTTTTGGCTTTCCAGTTTAGGTTTGGCCTCATTGGCCTATTTTGCGAATATTGAAACGAATGACTTAAACGTCAAACACGATCATGTGGTCATTTATTTAGCCTTGATGCCGCCCATTGCCACAGGTTTACCGTTTTGGCCGATATTGTCGGTTTGGGGGTTATGGCAATTTCGGCACAAGCGAGTCCTTCGATATACTTTTGCCAGTTTTTCTCAAACGATACCGTTTCATTGGCAAACTTTTGCCTATCCGTTGCCAGGTTTAACCAAGTATTTGCGCCAACTGGCAATAGTCCACAATGCCAAAACTGCATACGAAGCTATTAAAGCTATCCAATTCAATAGCCTGCAAATGGCGAAAGCCCATCGTGCCGCGTTTGATTTGGCAGCAGACCATCAAACCGCCTTGCCGTTTTGTGGATATGTTGCCATCAGCACGAATACCGCTACCCTTACACCATTGAGTATTACCGGCCCTGTCTCACGGTCGGTAGCGGTACTGGCAGGCAAGCCAGACAAAGAAGAAGAACAACCTTTGCGGATATTTGTTGGAGATTACCCGCCTAAGCCTTCAAAACTGCCCCCGCCTTTTGGCAAACCCGTACCAGCATGGTTGGAGGAATTTGAAACCTCACGCAAATCAGGTTTGGAGGATCGGTTAGGGTATGCGATAGCCCAACTTGATCTGGTATTGGGAATAATCCAAGAAATCCCCCCTACCCCCCTTTACAAAGGGGGGCAGGGGGGATTTACAGCGGGCGTTTCCGGCATGACGAATGTTCAAATGCCGGAAACGGTCGCTGCACGACCCCTTCGACTTCGCTCAGTTGTAGACCGGAATAAGGTCGCGCCGCGACCGGTTCCGGCATCCGGCCTGTCTCACGATGCCGGAAACGCCCGCAAGCGGGCTTATTCCGGCCTACATCTAACCCAAGGCCCGGAGTTTCGCCAGTTGCTGGAGATTTTATATATTTATACTACCGGGAATGTCCAAAACATCCTGAGCTTGCCTCAACTCGATTTAATCAAATCAAAAATGGATGCGGCGAGAATATCGACCCCGCATCCAAACGATGCCGAGTGGCTAATTCAAGGCTGGAATATGACCATCCAAATTGCCGTTATCCTTAATCATTTTATCCAGTATCAAAACATCACCACCGTCGATGCAAGGCGGGATTTCCTGCAAGAACGCACGAATGTATTGCGGGCGGTGGAATTTACTGACTGCTCCCCGTATTGGCAAGGGATCGGTAAAGAGTTGGCGGCGTTGTGGGCCAAACGCTTGGAAGAAGAAATAAAGCAAGCCCGCGAATGGTTGCGTTTGGACATCCGATTAACTCAAGAAGATTTACCTCCAGGCACTCAAACCTTAAGTTTCACTATCCACAACCCCACCCGAAGCCTAGCGCAAAAACTGCGGGTGACGGTGGAGGATGGCGAAGGCTTGGAATGGCATCATCGCGAGGTTAAGCGCGGTTTGCTGGAAGGCGGTTACGAGGCGCGGTTGGGTTTGGAATTGGAAGCGCGGCAAGTCGGCCCGCTGCGCATCGCCGGACGTTTGGAAGCGGAGGATATTGCGGGCAATGTCATTACTGTGCCGTTTGTGTTCCAAGTTCGCGTGGCGGAGGCGGGCAAGCCCTACCAGATTCCACCTTACCAGCCTTATGTCACCGGCGAGGGTTTGGGCGAAGACCGCACGTTTGTTGGCCGCGAGGATTTGCTGCACTGGCTGCGCGGCTTGTGGTTGCAACCGCAAGGCAAACCCGCCTTGGCCTTGGTCGGCCAGCGGCGCATCGGCAAAACCAGCCTACTCAACAAAATTAGCCGCGACGGACTGCCGGATACAGGGCTGTTGCCGGTGTTGGTGAATGTGCAAGGCGTGAAAGGGGATTATGATTTCCTCAACAGCGTCGCCCGCGACATGGCGGAACATCTGGAGCTTGCCAAGCCAGTGCTGGATCGCGGCAACCCGTACCCCGATTTTAAGGACTTTTTGTTGGGGCTGAAGCCGAGTTTGAATGGACGGCGTTTTTTGCTGATGCTGGACGAAGCCGATTTAATCCCGCAACGCGGCTTGGGTGAAGATTTGCCGGGGTTCTTGCGCGGGTTGATGCAGGAGCCGCAATACCCAGTATTGCTGCTGTTCTGCGGAACCCATGCGCTGAAACAGTTGGGGCGGGAGTATTATTCCATCCTGTTCAACACCGCGCAATTCCGCACCGTCAGTTACATGAGCCAAACCGAGTCTGCACAGGTCTTGCAGAAACCGGCGGGGGACTGGCTGGAGTACGACCCGGCGGTGCTGGAAGAAGCTTATCGGCTTACCAAAGGCCAGCCTTTGTTGCTGCAAAGCATCGGTGCGAAGCTGATTAACCATTTCGACGAAGAAACCCGGCAAGGCCGCAAGCGTTCCACTTTTGTCAATTTCAACGATCTGAATGCTGCCGCCGAGGATGTGGTGAAGCAGGGTAATGCGGCGTTTGAAAACCATTGGGAAACCATTGACGCAACTGCCCATCGCTTTTTGGCCGGGCTGGCATGGGCGACGGACGAGACCGACCGCTTGCAATTGGACATCCCCGGCATCGAAGCGGCGTTAAGGGAAACCCGGCTGACCATACCGGACGGCATGGCGTTCAAACTCGCGGAACGTTTGAGCGAAGAGGAAATCCTCACCCGCGCCGGGCCCACCTACCGCTATGCCGTGCCGTTATACCGCCGTTGGGTGGCGTGGCGCTGGCCTGCGGAGACGGTGAGGCAGGAGAGCTAGACTGTTCGGAAATTCTTAGGCTATAATTTAGCGGAATAACTACAATAACGCTTGTTGCCCTTCCATCCATGCGATCAATCTACACCAAAACCCACTGCCACCTGCCCGGCAACACCACCATCCACCTAGTCCCATCTGCGTTTTCCCATGATGTGACAAAGGATTTATCGAATCACACGGGCAGACTCCCCCTATGAGCGCAGACATCCCCGGCAACCAGCAAACCAACCTGTCAGCCATCGATCTCAACCTCCCCTCAAAACGCCTATTCAACATGAGTTTTCCAGAAACCCAACCCATTCCCGAAAAGCATCTACGACAATATCGCCATGGCACCCAGGCTACACGGGCTTGCCAATACAAAAACGGAAATGGACGGGATTGTCGAGAATTCGCTGCGCCGGGCAGGGTTGTGGCATGAGGTGAAGGACAACTTAAAACAATCGGGCACTAGCCTGTCCGGCGGGCAGCAGCAAAGGCTTTGCATTGCCCGCACCATCGCCGTCAACCCGGAAGTGATCCTGATGGACGAGCCCTGTTCGGCCTTGGACCCCATCGCGACGGCGAAAATCGAGCAGTTGATCGACGAGTTGCGCAGGCAATATTCCATCGTCATCGTCACCCATTCGATGCAGCAGGCGGCGCGAGTTTAGCAACGCACGGCCTTTTTCCATTTAGGAAAGGTCATTGAAGTCGGCGACACGGAACAAATCTTCATCCGACCACGGGAAGAGTTGACCGAACGCTACATCACCGGAACTTTCGGGTAATCCATTATGACAGGCTCCTTCGACCGCCACACCATTCATCGTTTTGATGAAGAACTGCATTTCCAAATTTGATGGATTTTCTGCAAGCGGAAAAAACCAACGTCAGCCATGCTGTCAGCCAAGTGATGATGATGAAGGCGCTCGAACGCATCGGCGACCATGCCCAGCGCATCGCAGAATTGGTCGTTTTCCAGCTAGAAGGCGAGGAACCCCGGCATCACACCTCGGATATGGCCCAGGATTTTCCGCTTGAGAAATGAACCACTGCACCGAACGCTTCCCCAGCAGGGAAACCCGGCATGTTGGCTAGATTGCGGATTTTGCGCTAGAATCCCAAGCTTGTACACGACGCCGAAGCCGGTTGCCGAATGCCGTGGCTCGAAATGGCTCTCGCGCTCCGACTGCTTTTCGCCTGGAGTGCGGGCAGATCGTGCTCTGAATTTCAACCCCATTCAAGAGGTATTGCAGGATGAACCAATCGAAACTCCCCCCTGAGTTGCAGAAGCTCGTCGACGCCAGACACAACGACCCGTTCGCCGTCCTCGGTCGACACAGCGAGAACGGCGGCGTGTTGGTGCGGGTATTGCTGCCCCATGCCGAGGAGGCGGCTATCGCCGAGGGGGGGCTGCTCATACAGCGGATCGAAGGTACGGATATTTTCGAGTGGCGGGGCACCGCCGCCCAGGTGCCCGAGCGCTACCGGATCATCTGGCGCGATGACCAGCATCTCGAGCATGTTGCGCACGACCCGTATTGCTACCCGCAGCAGCTTTCGGACTTTGATTTGCACCTGTTCGGCGAGGGCAAGCATTGGCATGCTTACCGGCTCTTAGGGGCGCGGGTGCATCAGACGGAGGGGGTCACAGGCGTGCTGTTCTCCGTGTGGGCACCGGGCGCCGAGCGCGTCAGCGTGGCGGGGGAATTCAACCGCTGGAACGGGCTTTGCCATCCCATGCGCGTCCACGGCAATGGGGTTTGGGAGTTGTTCATCCCCGACCTTTCCCCCGGCATCGTCTATAAATATGAGATTCGCGCCAAGAACGGCGATGTCTTCCTCAAATCCGATCCTTACGGCCTCCGCTTTGAAGTGCGGCCCAGCACAGCAACCATCGTCGAGCCGCCGAGCGCGTTTTCATGGGGCGACGAACCCTGGATGCAAGCTCGCGCCGCGTTCGACTGGCAGCATGAGCCCATGTCCATCTACGAGGTGCATCTAGGCTCGTGGCAGCGAGGCCCGGAGGGCGGTATGCTGAACTACCGGGAGCTCGCGCAACGCTTGGTGGGGCATGTGAAAAGCTTAGGGTTCACCCATATCGAGCTAATGCCGATTACCGAGCATCCCTACGATCTGTCATGGGGTTATCAAACCATCGGTTATTACGCCCCCACCAGCCGTTTCGGCAGTCCAGACGATTTCCGCTGGTTCATCGACCACTGCCACCAAAATGGCATCGGCGTTATTCTGGACTGGGTGCCGGCCCATTTCCCGAAGGATGCCCATGGCTTGGCTTGGTTTGACGGCACCGCGCTGTACGAGCATGAAGACCCGCGCCTCGGCGAACACAAGGACTGGTCCACCCTGATCTTCAACTTTGGGCGTTACGAGGTGAAGAACTTCCTCATTTCCAGCGCCGTGTTTTGGCTGGAAGAGTATCACCTCGACGGACTCCGCGTGGACGCGGTGGCGTCCATGTTGTACTTGGACTATTCCCGCGAGGAGGGTGAATGGATTCCCAACCGCTACGGCGGGCGCGAGAATTTGGAGGCCATCGAGTTCATGCGCGAACTCAATGAGGTCACCCACCAGCAGATGCCCGGTGCGCTCGTCATGGCGGAGGAGTCCACCTCATGGCCCCAAGTGACCAAGCCGACCTATGTGGGTGGTCTCGGTTTCGACATCAAGTGGAACATGGGCTGGATGAACGACACCTTGCGTTACATAGAAAATGAGCCGATTTATCGCCAGTACCACCAAGGCGAAGTGACCTTTAGCATGCTCTATGCGTTCACCGAGAACTTCCTGCTGCCGTTCTCCCACGACGAAGTCGCCCACGGCAAGCATTCCTTGCTATACAAGATGCCGGGCGACGAATGGCAACAGTTCGCCAATTTACGCCTACTGTACATTTACATGTTCACCCACCCCGGCAAGAAGCTCTTGTTCATGGGCAGCGAATTCGGCCAGGGCCGGGAATGGGACTGCGAGGCGGCGCTCGACTGGTATGTGCGGGACTATCCCTTCCATCAAGGCATCGAGCGATTAGTCCGGGATCTTAACGGCTTGTACCGCAGCGAACCCGCGCTCCATGTGCTTGATTTTGACTGGCGGGGTTTTGAGTGGATCGACTGCCACGACGCGCATAACTCGGTCTTGGTCTATATTCGCCGAACGGGTGACGACTTCCTGTTGGTGGCGCTCAACTTCACTCCGGTGCCGCGCGAGGACTATCGCTTCGGCGTTCCCGCAGCGGGGTGTTACGAGGAGATCATGAATTCCAATGCCGACGAATATTCTGGCAGCGGCATGGGCAACCAGGGGCGCACACTCATGGCCGAGGAAAAACCTTGGAACGAGCGGCCCTATTCCCTGTCGGTCACCCTGCCACCGCTGGCGGGTATCGTGCTCAGGCTTAAGCCGGAACCGGCTGCGGGCGACATTGAAGCGGATTGACAGGCGGCACAACTCAATCGGCCCAACCTTAGGGCGGATTCCCTAGCAAGCACATTAAGACCTGCCGTCATGACATCACGGCAGGTTCCATTCAAGGACACAAACGATGGCGAAAAAGCCCACCAGCACAAACAGGACGACTATCCCGGCGACGGCGGGGAAATCGGATGCCACCCACATCAAAGGCAGCGATCCAGTGGCTCCACTGGAAAGGGCGGAAGCAAAACCTGCCGCCATGGCAAGCCCCAAGCCCCGCCCGCTGGCTGAGGAAAAGCCTGCGACACTTCAATCTGAACCGGCATCGGTCACTCCCCGAACACCCGCACCGGTTGCTGCTCCAACCGCTGCAAAGGAAGTTTTAAAAAGCCCGTCGCAGCCCGATGCGGCACCGGCCCAACCCCAATCGGTTCATGTGGTGGAACCCTTGCCGGTCGGGACGCATGCACCCGATGAAGAACCGCATCAGCCCCGGCCAAATTTGTTCATTGTCCATATCACGCCCGAGATGGCACCGGTGGCCAAGGTAGGGGGGCTTGCCGACGTGGTGTTCGGCCTTAGCCAGGAGCTTGCGATCCGGGGCAACCACGTAGAGATCATATTGCCTAAATACGACAATATGCGCTACGACCACATTTACAATCTGCATGTGGACTTCCAAGATTTGTTTGTACCCTGGTTCGACGGGACGATTCACTGCACCGTCTATTTCGGCTTGGTGCATGATCGCAAGTGCTTCTTCATCGAGCCTCATTCCCAGGACGACTATTTCAACCGTGGGAGTATCTATGGCTTCCAGGACGACGTGATGCGCTTTGCGTTCTTCTCGCGGGCAGCCATGGAGTTCCTGTGGAAGGCAAACAAGCACCCGGACATCATCCATTGCCACGACTGGCAAACGGCCTTGGTGCCGGTGTATCTCTACGAGTTCTACCAACGCATCGGCATGACCCACCCCCGCGTCTGCCTCACCATTCACAACTATCAGCACCAGGGCGTGATTGGGGGTGAGCTGTTGCGGGCCACCGGCCTGCACGATCCGCAACGTTACTTCGACTACAACCGCCTGCGCGACAACCACCACCAGCATGCCCTGAATCTGCTCAAAGGCGGCATCGTCTACGCCAACTTCGTCACCACCGTCTCGCCCCGCTATGCCTTCGAGACCAAGGATGGGGGTCAGGGTTTCGGATTGGAGCCGACCCTGCACACCCACCACATCAAGTACGGCGGGGTGGTCAACGGCATAGATTATGGCGTTTGGAATCCGGAAGTCGATGGATATATCCCCACCCGCTATGGGATCGACTCCATCGACGGCAAATACGACAACAAACGGGCGTTGCGCGACCGTCTGATGCTGGCCCACAACGAAAAGCCCATCGTCGCCTTCATCGGTCGGCTCGACCCGCAGAAGGGCTTGGATTTGCTGCGCCACGCCATCTTCTTCGCCCTTGAGCGCGGAGCCCAGTTCGTCCTGCTCGGGTCGAGCCCGGACCAGGCTATCAACGCGGATTTCTGGGGACTCAAGAATATGTTGAATGAGAGCCAGGACTGCCACTTGGAGATTGGGTTTGACGAGGAGCTTTCCCACCTCATTTACGCGGGTGCGGACATGATGCTGGTGCCGAGCCGGTTCGAGCCTTGCGGGTTGACTCAGCTCATAGCGCTTCGCTATGGCACCATTCCCGTGGTTCGTTCGGTGGGCGGCTTGGCCGACACGGTATTCGACATGGACAACTCTGACCTGCCTTTGCAAGAACGCAACGGCTACGTATTCGAAAACTATGACCATCCGGGGCTGGAATACGCGCTTGGCAGGGCCATGGCCTGTTACTCCGATCATCCTGACCGTTATCGCGAGCTGATCAAGAATGCGATGCGCTATGACTACTCGTGGAACCTCCCAGGCCAGGATTATTTGAATATTTACGACTTCATTCGGGAAAAGTAACCGATCCTCAAGGATCACTCGCATGACTAATTCCGTTCGGCAAGGCGGTGCAGCAGGACATGGAAAACAGGGACGAAGGGGATGGCGAGGAGGGTGGAAGCCAGCATCCCGCCGAAGACGACAGTGCCGAGCGACTGCTGGCTGGCGGCGCCCGCGCCGGATGCCGTCAACAGCGGCACGACACCGAGGATGAAGGCGACGGAGGTCATGACGATAGGCCTGAAGCGCTGCCGTGTCGCTTCCACCGCTGCGTCGGCGGGGGTCATGCCTAAGGATATTTTCTCACGGGCGAATTCCACAATCAGGATTGCGTTCTTTGCAGCCAAGGCCGTCATCAGCACTAGACCAATCTGTGTGTATAGGTCAATGGGGAAGCGGCGGACGGCCAAGGCGATGACGATCCCCACCAAGGCCATGGGCACAGTGAGGATTACGGCGGCGGGGTCGAGCCAGCTTTCATACTGCGCCGCCAGCACTAGGAAGACGAGAGTGATGGAAAGGCCGAATACTAGATAGGACTGGTTGCCCAATAAGCGTTCCTGATAGGCCAGCCCCGTCCATTCGTAGCCCATGCCTGTGGGCGCGTCGGCCGCAAAGCTTTGCATGACTTCCAGTGCTTGGCCCGAACTGTATCCAGGCTTGGGAATGCCGATCAAGGCCGCGGAGGGATAAAGGTTGTAGCGCGTGATGAGTTCCGAGCCTAACGTTCGCCGCCAATCCATCAAGACACTTAACGGCACACTCTGTCCGCTGCGATTGGTCACAGCGAGCTTTTGAATATCCTCCAAGTGGCGACGGGATTCAGCGTCGGCCTGCAAGCGCACTTGGAAACTTTGGTTGAACTTATTAAACAGGTTCACATAGGTGGAGCCTAAGGAGGCTTCCAAGGTCTTGAGCACGTCGTCAATGGCCACTCCCAGTGACTTTGCCATCGTGCGGTCGAAATTCAGATAAAGCTGTGGGCTGTCCACGCTGAAGGTGGTGAAGCCGAGTCGTAGGAAACCCGGTTTGTCCAACGCCATCTGGCGCAATTCCGTCGTTTCCCGCTGCAATTCCCTCAAACCCAGACCGCCCCTGTCCTCCACCATCATCTGAAAACCAAAGGCCGTCCCCAAGCCTGGAATGGGCGAGGGCGGCAGCACGGCGAAAGTTGCCCCATACAGGGTGCGGAATTTTTCCTGTAGCCCGGCAATGATCTGCCTCTGCGAAAAGTCCGCCGGACGGCGATCCCAATCCTGATAAATGACAAAGACTGTGACTACGTTCGAAAGTTTGGCCGAATCCAAGGCCGAATAACCGCCCATGGTGACCCAACCCTTGATGCCCGGTGTCTTTTCCAGCAGGGCATCAATGCTGGATGCCATCTCCCGGACGCGCGGCTGCGAGGCGCCAGGCTGGAGTTTGGCGACAACGACGCAATAACCTTGATCTTCGAGCGGTAGAAAAGCGGTGGGATAGAGGGCGAAGGCCGTGGCCGCCAAGCTGACGAGGGCGAGAAATATGCCCGCCATGGAGCGCGGGCGTTGGACCATCCAACTCACCAAACCCAGATAGCGGCGCTCCAGTGTTTCGTAAGCCAAGTTGAAACCCCTGAAAAACCGGTTGACCCGCCGATCCTTGGGCCGGGGTTTCAGATAGAGCGCGCATTGGGCCGGGTTCAGGGTCAAGGCGCCTAGGGCGCTGATTAGGGCCGTCGCCGCGATGACAAGCGCAAACTGGCGGAACATCTGGCCGGTGATGCCGGGCAGGAAGGAAGCGGGCAGGAACACCGAGGCCAACACCAAGGTGATGCCCAACACCGGCCCGGTCAACTCGTCCATGGCTTTGATTGCGGCTTCCTTGGGGCTGAGGCCTTGCTCAATGTAACGGGATGTGTTCTCGACGATGATGATGGCATCATCGACGACGATGCCGATGGAGAGGATGAGTGCGAACAGGGTCATGAGGTTGATGGTGAACCCCAGCGCCGCCATGGCGGCAAAGGCCCCGATGATGGTCACCGGCACGGTGGTGGCCGGGATCAGCATGGCGCGGGCGTTTTGCAGAAAAAGCATGATGACGGCCAACACCAGCACGCCTGCCTCCATCAGTGTCCCGTAAACCGTGCTGATGGATTGGCGGATGAACAGGGTCGTGTCGTACAGTGCTGTGTATTCCAGGCCGGGTGGAAAGGCTTTGCTCATATCCGCCATCAATGCGCGGGCCTCCCCGGCCACTTCTAGCGCATTGGCCCCCGGTAGGGCATAAATCGCTATATGGGCGGTCCTTTTGCCATTCAATCGGGAGAATACGCTGAAACTCTGCTGGCTCAATTCCACCCGTGCCACGTCCTTCAAGCGCACCAGCGAGGCTGTTTGCGTTGTCGATGCGATGCCGCCTTGATTGGGCGGTGGCTCGCTCTTGACGATGATGTCCTCGAACTGGGCCACATCGGACAAGCGACCAAGGGCATTGACGGTGAACTGGAAGATTTGGCCTTCGGCAGTGGGTGGCCCGCCGATTTGACCGGCGATGACTTGGGCATTCTGGGCTTGGATGGCCTGCAGCACGGCGGGGGCTGTCAGCCCGTAAGCCTTTAGTTTTTGCGGGTCTAGCCAGACGCGCATGCTGTATGGGCCGGCCCCCAATATCGACACCTGCCCCACGCCGGACAGGCGGGCGAGGGGGTTTTGCAAATTGATGAGGGCGTAATTGCTGAGGAAAGTCTCGTCGAAGCGGTCGTCTTTGGCATAAAGGCTCTCGATCAGTAGGATATTGGTGCTGACTTTGCGCACACTGACCCCTTGGGCGCGGACCGGCTGGGGCAATTGCGGCAAGGCGCTGTTCACGGCGTTCTGCACCAAGGCCAGCGAGGTGTCGAGATCAGTGCCTATGGAAAAAGTCACCGTCAGGGTGTAAGTGCCGTCGCTGCCGCTGGTGGATTGCATGTAGATGGAATTCTCCACCCCGTTGACAGCCTGTTCCAAGGTGATGCCGATGGTGCTTGCCACCGTTTGGGCATCGGCACCTTGATAGCTCGTACCCACTTGGATGGTGGGCGGGACGATTTGCGGATACTGGGCGACGGGCAGGCGATAAAGGCAGACCACCCCCAACAAGAGGATGATCATGGCGATGACATTGGCCAGGATCGGCCGGTCGATGAAGAATCGGGACATCGCCTAAGCCCTCCGTCCTAGGGTCATTGCCCGGTGGGTTTGGGCGGGTTGAGGGCTGCCGCCCGCCTAATCCTGAGGCGCTCATTCCAGCTTTCCAGCAACACATAAAAGCCTGGGACAAATGGGATGGCGAGCAGGGTGGAGGCCAACATTCCGCCAAAGACGACGGTTCCCAGTGCTTGCTGGCTGGCCGCGCCAGCCCCGCTGGCCGTAAGCAATGGCACTACGCCGAGGATGAAAGCGATGGAGGTCATGACGATGGGCCGGAAACGGCGGCGGGCGGACTCCACCGCCGCCTCTGTCGCCGTCATCCCCTTGGCTTTCAATTCCTTGGCGAATTCCACGATGAGGATGGCGTTTTTAGCCGCTAGGGCGATCATCAACACCAAGCCAATCTGGGTGTAGAGATCAACAGGGAAGCCGCGCAACATCAAGGCAAGCACGATTCCCACCAGTGCCATGGGCACGGTCAGGATGACCGCCGCCGGATCAGTCCAGCTTTCGTACATGCCGGCCAAGACAAGAAAGACTAGGGTGATGGACAGGGCGAAGATGAAATAGGTTTGGTTGCCCATCAGCCTTTCTTGGTAGGACAAGCCTGTCCAGTTGTAGCCGGTTCCGGGCGGCAGGTGCTTTTCAACCACCCGCTGCATGGCATCCAAGGCTTCCCCGGAACTAATCCCCGGTGCGGCAGTGCCATTGACAGAAGCGGCAAAATAAAGGTTGTGGCGGGTGACCAGTTCCGGGCCAAGCATACGATGCACGGACACTAGCGCACCCAGGGGAACCATCTGGCCGGAACGGTTCGCCACATAGAGGTTGGCAATGTCTCGCAAGTCGCGGCGGCGCGAGGCTTCGGCCTGCACCCGCACCTGGAAGCTTTGGTTGAACTTGTTGATCTGGTTGACGTAGACCGAACCTAGGTAGGTTTGCAGGGTTTGGAACACATCGTCGATGGTGACACCTAGGGATTCGGCCATGGTGCGGTCTATGTCCAGATAAATCTGGGGGCTGTCGGCGTTGAAGGTCGTCGTCACGCCGATCAGTTCCGCCGCCTCGTTGGCCTGCGCCAAGACTTGGCGGACCACCGCTTGGAACGGGTGCTGGCCCATAGTGCCCCGATCCTCTATCACCATCTCGAAGCCACCCGTTTGCCCCAAGCCCGGAATGGGAGGCGGCACCGACAAAGCGAACTCCCCTTTCTGGATCGCCGCCAACCGCTCCCGCAAACCAGCCACCAAGCTCGTCTGGCTAAAGCCCGCAGGCCGCCGTTCCCAATCCTCATACATCGCATACACCGTCACGACATTCGACAATGTCGCCATGTCCGGCGCGGAATAGCCGCCGCTGGTCACCCAACCCTTGATGCCCGCTGTTTTGGCGAGAACGCTGTCCATGTTTGCGGACAATTCCCGCAACCGGGTCTGCGAAGCGCCAGGGGGGAGCCGACCCACGACAATGCAATAGCCCTGATCCTCCACCGGCAGGAAGGCCGTGGGGTGCAGGGCGAAGGCCGCCCCCGCGCCGCCAACAATGGCTAGGAAAAGGCTGGTCATGATGAGGGGGCGGCGGGTCATCCATGCCACCACGGCGACGTAACGATCCTCCACACAGCCATAAACTTGGTTGAAGCCTCGGTAGAAAGCATTGACTGGCTGATCCTTGGGCCGGGGTTTCAGATAGAGTGCGCATTGGGCCGGGTTCAGGGTCAAGGCGCATAGGGCGCTGATTATGGCCGTCGCCGCGATGACAAGCGCAAACTGGCGGAACATCTGGCCGGTGATGCCGGGCAGGAAAGAAGCGGGCAGGAACACCGAGGTCAACACCAAGGTGACGCCCAACACTGGCCCGGTCAACTCGTCCATGGCTTTGATTGCTGCTTCCTTGGGGCTGAGGCCTTGCTCAATGTAACGGGATGTGTTCTCGACGATGACGATGGCATCATCGACGACGATGCCGATGGAGAGGATGAGTGCGAACAGGGTCATGAGGTTGATGGTGAACCCCAGCGCCGCCATGGCGGCAAAGGCCCCGATGATGGTCACCGGCACGGTGGTGGCCGGGATCAGCATGGCGCGGGCGTTTTGCAGAAAAAGCATGATGACGGCCAACACCAGCACACCCGCTTCCAGCAAGGCTTTATAAACGCCATGGATGGAATCCTGGATGAAGGCTGAAGTGTCAAGCAGGGCCACATATTCCAATCCTTGGGGAAACCCACCCTTCATCTTCGCCATGACCTCGCGCACCGATTCCGCGACATTGAGGGCGTTGGCCCCTGGCAAGGTGTAGATATTGATCTGCGCCGCCTTCTTGCCACTCAAACCGGAGAAGGTGGCGTAAGTCTGCTGGCTCAGTTCTATCCTCGCCACATCCTTGAGCCGGACCACTGCCGCCGTCTCTTTGGCCTGTATGGGTGCAGTGGCGTTTGAGGCCGGGCGGCTTTTCACGATGATGTCCTCGAATTGCCCAACTTCGGACAGCCTGCCCAAGGTGGACACGGTGAACTGGAATATCTGGTCCGACGATACCGGCGGCGCACCCAACTGCCCCGCCGCCACTTGGACGTTCTGGTTGCTAATGGCTTGTTTCACGTCGAGGACGGTCAGTCCGTAGGATTGCAGCCTGAGGGGATCGAGCCAAACCCTCATGCTGTAAGGGCCTGCACCGAGGATTTGCACTTGGCCCACGCCGGGCAGGCGGGCCAAGGGGCCTTGCAGATTGATGAGGGCGTAATTGCTGAGGAAGGTCTCGTCGTAGCGATCATCCTTGGAATAAAGGCTGCCGATGAGCAGGACATTGGTGCTGACCTTTTGCACCCGCACACCTTGGGTCTGCACTTCCTGCGGAATTTGCGAGAGGGCGCTATTGACGGCATTCTGCACTAGGGCGATGGCGGTGTTGAGGTTGGAACCCACATCAAAGGTCAGGGTGAGGGTGTAGCTGCCATCGCTGCCGCTGGTGGATTGCATGGCGATGGATTTTTCAACCCCATTGACAGCCTGTTCGATGGGGATTCCCACCGTCGCCGCCACCACTTCCGCGCTGGCACCGGGATAGTTCGTCGAAACTTGGATGGTGGGTGGCACGATCTGCGGATACTCGGCCACGGGCAAGGAGAGCAGGCAGGCCAAGCCCAAAACGACGAGGATGATGGCGATGACATTGGCGAGGATGGGCCGTTCGATGAAGAACCGCGACATGGGTCATACCCCCCTTAGCGGCTTTGTCCGGCCTGTGCGGCCGCCCAGCTTGGCCTGGCCTCGCGCCCCGGAACAGCTTGCAGAATGCCTTCGACAATCACCCTTTCCGTTGGCCCCAGCCCCTCGCTGATCACGAGACGGTCCCTTACTTGCCTGCCGGTTTTCACGGCGCGGCGCTCGACGGTATTCTTGGCGTTCAAGACTAGGACGTATTCCCCCTGCTGGTCGAAGCCCACGGCTTCGCCGGGTATTAGCAAGGCATCGGTCTTTTGCAGGGCGGAGACCCGCACCCGCGCAAAGACACCGGGCAGCACGGCAAAATCGGGATTGGGGAACACCCCCCTCACTTGTAAGGTTCCGGTGGTCGGCGTGACACTAATGGAGGCAAAGTCCAAATATCCCTCATGGGGAAATCCGTCTTCGGTAAGCAAGCCAAAGTTCATGGGTACGTTTTGCTGGTTGAGTGTTCCAGAAGGCACGACCTTTTGCCGATCCATCACCCGCAGCAAGTCGCGCTCGTCGATGGTGAAATAAACATAAAGGCGTTCTATCTGATTAATTTCGGCGAGAGAGTTTTGCTGGCCCATGCCACCCACCAGACTGCCAATGTCGGTCAGATGCCTTCCCATGCGCCCGTCAAAGGGTGCTTTGACTTGGGTATAGCTTAGGTTGAGTCGGGCCAGTTCCACTTGGGCTTGGGCAGCCAGTATCGCGGCTTGCGCCGTTTCCATCTGTGCCTGCCAGTGATCGACCATGGTCTGGGTGGAGGCATCCTGTTTGACCAAATGGACATAACGTGCCAATTCCGTCTCGGCGTGGTGTAAAGCCACTTTCTGTATCTGTAACTGCGCCTCCGCCTGCTTCAATTGCGCCTTGTACTGGTCTTGCTGGATGGTGAAGAGCACATCGCCTTTTTTCACTCGCTGGCCGTCGGTGAAGTGGATTTGCTCCAGGTAACCTTCGACCCGGGCGACCAGGGTTACGGAGCGTATGGCCGCCGTGTTGCCGGTGAAATCCAAATAGTTCGCCACGGCTTCGGTGACCGGATTGGCGACGGTGACGGCGGGAGGTGTGGGCGGGGTTGGTTTCTTGTCCCGGCAACCTGCAAGAATCGCCAGCGTGGCAAAGGCCACCAGGATGATCATCAACAGGGGAAGCCGGTGATTTAACTGTCCCAGCTTAATTCTGCACATTTTCATAGCATTACCATTCCGGTGGACGGACAGTCGGCCCAACGTCTTCTGCGGAAGGCAGTGCGGGGGCCTGCGGACGCAGTAGGTCGGGGTTCAGCAGCTTTCCCCAATCCGTCCGGCGGGCCATCTCTTCCTGCATCGCCGCAGGCACGAAATCGCGGTTTTCGCGCACTTCCCATCCACCGCCCATGGCGCGATAGGCTTTAATAAGCCCCAGCGGGATTTGGCCTTGTGCGGTCGCCAGATTGTTCTGGGCCTTGTAGAGGTTTTCCTCCGCGTTCAATACGGTGGTGAAGTCGGCCACGCCGTCCTTGTATTGCAACAGGGCAATGTCCATGGCACCCTTCGCCGCCTCGACGCTTTTTTGCAGGAAGCCCACCTCCAGCCTCGACTGGCCGAATTCGGCGATGCCATCCTCCACCTCCTGCTGCGCCTTTAGGACGGTGTTTTGGTACTCCACCAGCAACGCCTGGAACTTCGCATCCTGCACCCGCACATTATTGGTGATCTGGCCGTAGTTGAGGATGTTCCAAGTCACCTGCGGACCCACCGAATAGGCCAGGGTGCCGGCACTGAACAGTTTGGACAGGCTGGCTTTGCCGATGTCAGTGCTCAGTGTGCCCACATTGCCCACTAGGTAGAAGGCGGGAAGCAAGTCCCCCTTGGCAAACCCAATCTGGGCGCACTGCGCCGCCGCATTGAGTTCCGCTTGGCGAATGTCGGGGCGTCGCCGCAATAAGTCGGCGGGAATGCCCACGGTCAGGGTCTCGGGGGCAACGGGAATCCCCGTGCTTCCCGCCAACAGGCCATCCAGCGGGTCTGGCGGCATGCCTAGCAAGACACTGAGGGCGTTGGTGGCCTGTCGCCGTTGCAACTCAAGCTGGGGAATGGACGCTTCGGTCGAACCGAGCACGTTTTCCGCCTGATACACATCGCGCTTGGTGACTACGCCGCCCGCGAAACGCGCTTGGGCAATGGCAAGGGCCTGCCTCTGGCGTACTACGTTCTCCCGTGCAATGGCTAGTTGGGTTTCGATGGTGCGAATCTTCACATAGATGCTGGCGGCATCACCGGTCAGGGTGACCAGCACATCGTCATAATTGGCCACAGAAGCCAAGAAAACCGCGTCGGCGGACTCGATCCCGCGTCGCAATTTTCCCCACAGATCGATTTCCCAACCCGCTTGTGCCCCAAACGCGGCCTGCCAGTAGTTGTTGCCGACCACGTTATAAGGGACTGAAATGGGAATCCGGTTGTAATTGGTGGAGGTGCTAAGTTGTTGTTGTTGCGGATAAAGCTCCCCGATGGCGATGCCCATCTGGGCGCGCGCCTGGAGAACGCGAACGCCTACGGATCGTAGGCTCAGGTTTTGCCGCTGGGCAAGTCCGATCAAGTTTGACAGAACCGGGTCTTTGAGTGATAACCACCAGTCCCGGTCTTGCCGGTGATGGGTATCGACCGTCGGGGTGCCAGTCTCCATCCATTGGCCGGCGAGTTGTGCCTTTGGACGTTGGAAGTCGGGCCCGACCATGCAACCGGATGCCAACAACGCAACGGCGGTCAAGGCTAGACCGAACCTACTGGGCGGATACGGTCTGCCAATATTCAAGCAAACACCGGGCATTGCCATCGGAACGTGTCCGGGGAGGCATGAAGGGTTGGATCGCTGTATTCCGAGCCAAAACCTGTGTGTCATCCGGCAAGGCTGAGCTAAGTGACGGAAGGGCTTAAAAAAAACTTTAAACCATCGTAGGCATTATTGAGTGTCTGATTGCATTATATTCAGTTCCTCCCGCATTTGCAACAGTACCACCTGCACTTGAAAACAGAATCAAATAACTGCGGCCAAGAGTCATTTAGGGGTATTTATAATCCCCTGTCGGTTTATTAAGAACCGCCAATCTGAAATAATGCAGGCATTGAAATCATTATGGAGTCTGGCAATGACCGTGAATGCCCACAAGTGGCAGTTTTCCCCCCGCTTCCGCCGCAACGCATTTGGCTGGAAATCGGATGCCCCCATTCAGCGCATCAAAGAAGCGCTCACTGAAATAAAGCAGGTGGCCCGCAAAGAACCGGTGTTGGCTGCCGAAGGGGCGATACTTTTGCTGGAAAAATTGTCGCCCGCGTTGGCACAGGTTGACAGTTCCTCCGGCGCACTGGGTTCGGCGGTGAACCGGGCCATCGAAGTGCTGGCCCCAATCATCGGCAAACCCAACGTCGAGCAAACAGTCCGCCAACGCTGGCTTGAACGCCTGTGGCAAGCCATCCAGGATGATGGCATTCCGTACCTTGAATATCTTGGGGATTTCTGGGGCGAGCTTTGCGCAATCCCCGACATCGCCTCCGCTTGGGCCGACGAGTTCATGCCTGTGGTCGAACAGGCTTGGAGTCCGCAATCTTCGGGGCATGGCTACTTCAAGGGAACAACCGCCTGCCTGAGCGCACTGTATGCCGCCGGACGGTACGAAGAACTGTTGGCTTTGCTGGAAAAGGCCCGTTTCAAATGGTGGGAAGACCGGCGCTGGGGTGTCAAAGCTTTGGTGGCGATGGGTAAGCATGCCGAAGCCCTGCACTATGCCGAAGACTCGAAGGGACTCAACGCGCCGCTGTCACAGATAGCGCAAGCCTGCGAAAAAATTCTTCTCTCATTGGGTCGGGTGGACGAGGCTTATGCCCGCTACGCGCTGGAAGCCAATCAGTACACCACGAATTTGGCGACGTTTCGCGCCATTGCCAAGAAGTACCCCCACAAACCGGCGGAGGAAATTCTGCGTGACTTGGTGGCGGGCCATCCCGGAGCGGAAGGCAAGTGGTTTGCGGCCGCCAAAGAGGCCGGCCTGTTTGAGTTCGCCATCGAGTTGGCGACACTCGCTCCAACCGATATACGCACATTGATTCGGGCAGCGAGAGATTTTGCAGGGAAGCGGCCCGATTTTGCCCTGTCCTCCGGCATGGCCGCTTTGCGCTGGATAGCAAAGGGCGAGTGTCACGAAATCACCGGGGCCGATGTGCTGGATGCCTACTCGACGGTGATGCAAGCGGCAGCAGCGGCAGGTATTCCAGAAGACCAAATCAAGGGGCAAATTTGCCAACTCATTTTGCCCTCCGAGGTTAATGGGCCGTTCATGGCGAAAATCCTCAAGTATCGTTTATCGTGCTAGAACGGTGTCAACGCTTTGACCAAAGGGGAAGACTGCCTCGCAGATTGCCGGACAAACAGCGCCCCCGCAGATTCCAATGACAACGGGCGATGGCACTGCACTTCCAGTCAAACGGTTTGAGGGACGATGACACGGCCAAAATCCGCCAGCAGATCAAGACAACCTAACTCATCCAGATTGTTGACGCCGAATGAAAATTGACCATTTAGAGGGGTCTGTACCGATCGAAAATTGACCAGCCAATACACATATCCTTGCTGAGTTTTTGGCAGGGGCAAAACGAGAGTGCATGAAATGTCTTTTGTTCGCAAAAGTAAGACGGTTGTTTCATCGTGACCACCTGTCCATCAGTGAAATCCGGCGGCGGACGAGCCTG
>Ga0194049_1000221_pt1 | contig 20703 bp, 12 predicted proteins | sample JunL2225m_MetaG_FD_148665 | JGI IMG/M metagenome (GOLD analysis project Ga0194049, IMG submission 148665) | Anoxic zone freshwater microbial communities from boreal shield lake in IISD Experimental Lakes Area, Ontario, Canada - Jun2016-L224-25m | ecosystem: Environmental > Aquatic > Freshwater >... | reverse complement strand
GCCCGCCCTGGGGGTGGATGACAAGCCCGAAACGCGCCTGGTCCTGGCGACGATGCTCGGGAGCCTCGGTTTGCGCACCGAAGAGGCCGACTCGGGTGAAGCCGCGCTTGAGAAGATCGAAAAAGCCAGCCGCGACAAGGACCCGTTCGGCATCCTGCTGCTCGATTGGCGCATGCCGGGCCTCAGCGGGATACAGACCGCCCAGCGCCTTGGCCAAATGAAACTCGCGCAGCACCCGATCACCCTGATTGTTACCGCCTATGACGATCCATCCCTGCAGCAACAGGCCAAACTCGAAGGCATCCGGGAGGTGCTGTCCAAGCCGGTCACAATGTCCACCCTGCACGATGCGCTCGTGCGCCTGACGAACAACGATGGCGCCGTAGTGCCGCCCGGACAGCAGTCGCTGGCCATGCAGACCCTGCGTTCGGGCCACCACGGGGCAAGCCTGCTGCTGGTGGAAGACAACCCGGTCAACAGCGAGATCATGCTCGAATTGCTGTCGGACTTCGGTTTCAACATCGAGGTCGCGGGCAACGGCCAATTGGCGCTCGACATGGCCATGCGCAAAACCTATGACCTGGTCTTGATGGACATGCAAATGCCCGTAATGGACGGCCTTGAGGCGACACGCCGGATCAGGGCGTTGCCGGCATGGAAAACCATTCCCATACTCGCCATGACGGCAAACGCGTTTGCCGAGGACCGCCAAGCGTGCATCAGCGCGGGTATGGACGAACACCTGACCAAGCCGGTGGAGCCCGAAGTCCTTTACAGCGCTTTGCTGAAGTGGCTCCCGGCCACGGCGGTTGACGCGCATTTTCCGGTTGCCGGCGCGCCCATGCAGGCCGCGGGGCCGCCGGGCGCGCTTGCGCAGGAGGGGGAATATCTTGACCTCGATACGCTGGCGAACAGCACCAATCACAAATCCGCGGTGATGGTGCGCGTTTTGCAGCAGATGGTGGAACACCACGCGGACGACTCCAAGCGCCTGGCAACCCTGATCGACGCACAAGACTACACCGGCGCGTTTCGTATCGCGCATACGCTCAAGGGCATGGGCGGACAGGTCGGCGCCGTAAAACTGCAGCAGGCGGCCCATGACGCCGAACAGTTCTGGCGGCGGCACGAGCCCTGCCCGCAGGAAATATCCGGGCAGCTGGATTTTTTTCTTCTCGCGACACTCGCTGCGGCACACCGTCATCTTGCCGTCCTGGCAGGGGTCAATCCGGCCGCACCCGGGCGGGGCGGGGTCAATCCTTACGCGCTGGCCCGGCTGCTTTATTCCCAGCTGGAAGAGGCGGATGGCGCGGCGATACAAACGACCGAAGAACTCAGCGCGGCACTGCCAGACCAATTTCCCGCGGCGCGGCGCGCGGATGTGGAACAGATGAGCGCCTGCGTGGCGCGTTTCGATTTTGACGCGGCAATGGAAAAGCTTCGGCCTGTGATGGCAGAACTGGAAAAGGCACACCTATGAGCTACTTGTTGATCGCCGACAAACCCGACGTGCTGATCCTCGATGACCAGCCCGAGAACCTGCACATCCTCACAGACCTGCTGATGAACGATTTCCGGGTGCACCCGTTTTCGGATGACTCGAAATTTCTCGCCTACATCGCGTCGGGCAAACCCGCTGACCTGATCCTGCTCGATGTGATCATGCCGAACCGTGATGGTTATGATATCTGCGCCATCTTGCGAAAAAACCGCGATTTGGAACATGTGCCCATCGTTTTTCTTACCTCGCTGACCAGCGCTGAGGACGAGCGCAAGGGGCTCGACCTGGGTGCCAACGACTACATCGGCAAACCTTTTTCACCCGGGCTCGTCCTCGCCCGCGCCAAGCATCATGTCGAACTTGGCCGCACATTGCGCATCATCGCCGATCAGAACGCCAACCTGGATCGCAAGGTGCGCGAGCGCACGGCGGAGCTGGAGCAGGCAAATGCCGGCTTGAAACGCAAATCGGAGGAGTTGGAGAGAGCGCAGGACGCCACCATCATCGCATTCTCCACGCTCGCCGAATCCCGGGACAACGAGACGGGAATGCACCTGCGTCGCACGCAAAATTACGTGCGGGAGCTCGCCAGCGCCCTGAGCAGGAGCCATCCGCGTTTCAGGCAGCAGCTCGATGATGAGACCATAGCGCTGCTGTACAAGTCGGCTCCGCTTCACGACATCGGCAAGGTCGCCATCCCCGATAACATCCTGCTCAAACCGGGCAAGCTCACGGTGGAGGAGTTCGAGATCATGAAGACGCACGCGACTTGCGGCAGGGACGCCATCGTCGCCGCCGAAAAGGGCGTGGGCGGGAGCAGCTCCTTCCTGCGCTGCGCACACGAGATCGCCTACGGTCACCACGAAAAATGGAATGGCAGCGGCTACCCGCAGGGCCTCTGCGGTGAGTCCATCCCGCTGTCGGCGCGCATCATGGCGGTGGCGGACGTTTACGACGCCCTGATCTCGACCCGCGTTTACAAGGCCGGCATGCCGCATGAAAAGGCGGTGGCCATCATCCGCGAGGGCCGGGGCAGCCATTTTGATCCGGATATTTGCGACCAGTTCCTGCTTATCCAGGACGAGTTTGCCCGCATTGCGGAGCAATTTAGCGACGAAGCGGTGCTGCCCTGAAACATACGACGCCCCGGATCAAGTCGCAGCTGGTTCTGCTGGCGCTCTTGTACCTTGCAATTATCTGGATGGCCACCGGGTATGAGCTTTATCGCAGCCACGCCGAATACACGCACGAAGCGGAGTTAAGAACCTCCGCCCAGGCCCAGGTGTTCGCGGAGTATTCGCGCTCCACGCTAAAGCGCATCAATGAGTTCATGCTTGACGTGCGCGACCATTGGGACGGTGATTGGCAGAAATTCTCGACGCTGGTCTTGAAAACAAAGGCGAACATCGACCATCTTACCTTTCAGGTTGCGGTGATCGACAAGGACGGAATCCTTGCGTTCTCCAACCTCGCGCCGACGACTGATCGCACGAATTTGAGCGAGCGCGAGCACTTCAAGGTTCATCAGCAAGGCGGCAATGCGGACAACCTGTTCGTCAGCAGGCCGCTCCTGGGCAAGGTTTCCGGGAAGTGGTCGATCCAGCTCAGCAGGCCGATCTTCCAAAACGGCCGGTTCAACGGGGTGATGGTGGTGTCGGTAAGTCCGGACCAGTTCGCCGGATTTGCAAAAAAATTGCTTAGCGGCAAAGATTCGGTTGCCACGGTGATCCGCAATACGGGGGAGGTGATGGCGCGCTATCCGGCCCTCCAATCGGACCTGGGCACGCTGATCCCCAAAGACCGGCCTTTCCTGATGGAGAACGGACCAGAGGCGGGCAGTTTTCGACGGATCGGGGCTGTCGATGGCCACGACCGGATTTACGGTTACTACACGCTGCGCGAATACGGCATGACTTTTGCGTTGGGGGAGGCGCTGAGCGATGTGCTCGGCCCATACCAGACCCGCCAAAACAATGTTTTGGCGGCGGCGGCGGCGATGAGCATTCTGCTGGCATGCCTGTTCCTCATACTCTTTCGCGCGCTTGCGGCGCGCGAGACGGCGAGTGCGCAACTGAACGCGATCTTTGAACTCAGCCCGGACGGTTTTGTCTCCTTCGACGGCCGCCGGTGCGTGATGTATGCGAGTCCGGCTTTCCTGCGCCTGACCGGCCTGGCGTGGCCGCAGATCGCAGGTTTGGATGACGCCGCGTTCTCAGCCAAACTGGCGCTCGTTTGCAGCGCGCAGGGGCGTTTTCCTGGCGTGGCGGCGCTGCGTGAGGCGCAGCGGGTCGTCCCGGCTGCCGGCGGCGCAGGCCCGCGGCGGCACCTGATCGAAATCGCCGGCGACACCAAATGCGTGCTCCAATGCGCTTTGCGCATTGCCGATTCAACGGCAGCGTCGCAGATCCTCTATGTTCGCGATGTCACGCGCGAAACCGAAGTCGATCGCCTCAAGAGCGAATTTGTCTCCTTCGCCGCGCACGAATTGCGCACGCCGATGACCACCATCTATGGCTTCGCCGAACTTCTGCTCAGTCGCGAGTTTAACGAGGCGGACCGGCGTGATTTTTTGTCCACGATCGTAAGGCAATCCAAGCAGACGGTGTCCATCATCAATGAGCTGCTCGATCTGGTGCGCATTGATGAGCAGCGCGGCAAGGACTTCATCATTGAGGACCTGGACCTGCACGCCTTGCTCGGCCAAATACTCAAGGAATTTCCGGTGCCCGAAGGATACAGTCCGCCCGCACAAGCGGCTGCCACCGGCCCGTTTGGGGTTCGCGCCGATCGCAAGAAACTCGTCCAGGCCATCAACAACGTGCTGTCCAACGCCTATAAATTCTCCCCCCCCGGCCGCGGCGTGGAGGTCAAGCTGGCGCTGCTTCCGGGCGACGGCGACCTCCCGGTGCGGGCCTGCGTCAGCATCACCGACCACGGCATCGGCATGACGACGCAACAACTTGCGCGCGTCGGCGAGCGGTTTTACCGGGTGGATACTTCCGGCAAGGTTCCGGGCACGGGTTTGGGCATAAGCATCGTGAAGGAAATCCTCCATCTGCACGGCGGAACAATGCAGATCGAAAGCAGGATCGGGGTCGGAACCACCGTGGAGCTGTGCTTTCCCTGCGCGCCTGCCGCCGCTTCAGGCGGGAGCGGCGGCTAGGAACCGGTCAAAAACGCGTGTGGCAAGCGGCCCGGTTCGGGCTGGCACGGGGAAACCTCAGGCGGACATACCCCTTTGACCGTTTGGCCAGACTGTCGGTGGCGGGGTATATACCCGGCCGGCAACCCCTCAGGCAGCCCCGCTCACCGGCACCCGCTGGGGCGAACTTACCTCACTCAAGGCGGCGGACGTGAACCTCTCGACCGCGCACCTGTACATTGCCGAATCAAAGTCCGGACGCTCGCGCCACGTTCCGCTAAACCCGGAAGGGCTTAAAAACACTTCAAGGACCTGGTGACAGGCAAGGCCGGTGACGAGCTGGTCCTGACGCGCGAGGACGGCAAGCCCTGGGGTCACAATCACCACGTCCGCGCCCTCCAGGCAACCTGCAAGGTCGCCAAGGTCAAACCGGCCGTGTCTTTCCACGAATTGCGCCATACCTACGCCTCACACCTTGCCAACGCCGGCGTAGACCTGTCACCATATCCAAACTGCTTGGCCACGCTGATACCCGCATTACCAGCAAGCACTACGCGCACCTGGCGGACAAAACGCTGGCGCAGGCCGTGACCAAGCTTCCAAGCTTTGCGGCATCAAAAGCGCCGCTGCTTCGCCAGGTAAAGTCCATTTGACTTTTTGTAATCTATAAATTACAATGTCTACGATTGAAATTCGCTACTTTCAAAGCGCCGATGGCGAACAGCCGTTCACGGAATGGTTGCAGAACCTGCGGGACCAGCAGGCAGGCGCAAAGATTCGGATTCGCCTCGACCGACTCGCCCTTGGCAACTTCGGAGATTGCGAACCGGTTGGTGGTGGCGTGATAGAGCTTCGGATCGATTGGGGGCCGGGTTATCGGGTGTATTGCGCCAAGCTTGGCCAGGTGATAGTTCTCCTCCTTTGCGCCGGAGACAAGAGAACGCAGAAAAAGGACATCAAACGTGCCAAAAACTATTTCGAAGACTACAAAGCCCGGGCAACAAAAAGCCCGCGCAGCCGCAGCTAGCCTGCCTTACAAGGACTGGCTAATCGAGAGCCTGAAAGACCGGAAGGCAGCAGCCGCCTACCTCGAAGCTGCTATTGAAGACGGTGACCAAGCGGTTCTTATGCTCGCGCTGCGCCACGTCGCGCAGGCCCAAGGTGGTGTTGCTGAAATAGCGCGCCGAGCTAACCTCACACGCGAGGCGACCTACAAGATGCTATCGAAAGTCGGCAATCCTGCTTTGAGCAGCCTTACTGCGGTACTTGCGGTAACCGGTCTGCGGCTCGCAGTGAAACCGATGGCAGCGCGCCAACATCAACATAAGACAACTGCGATCAAGCTGGCCGCGTAATGGGCCAAAAGTTGAAGATCGTACGCGGAAGCAAAAACGTATTCCTTGACCTTGGGTTTTCGCCAGATGAGGCGCAGAACTGATTCGAACCCCCGTACTCACCTTGAAAGGAACAAACATGAAACGCAGAGAATGGCTGGGCGGTATCGGCGCACTGGCGGCGTTGGCGCTGGCCGGCGGCAACGCCAACGCACAAGCTGACAAAGCCGCGGCAAAGGGCAAAGCCCCCGCTGCTGCAGGCGCTCATCAGCACCACGGCGCATCGGCCGAGGGCGAAGTGTTCATCGATTCGCTGAGCGATTGCATCAACAAGGGTGAGGCCTGCCTGGCGCACTGCCTGATTCTTTTGGGCGACGGCGACAAATCGCTTGCCGGATGCGCGCGCAGCGTGAGCGAAACCCTGGCGCTGTGCGAAGGCACGCGCAAACTCGTCGCGCAAGGCTCCAAACGCGCCAAGGAAATGGCGCGCATCGCCAAGGCCGCCTGCCTCGATTGCGAAAAAGAATGCCGCAAGCACGAGAAAAAACACGCCGAGTGCCGCGCCTGCGCCGAGGCCTGCGCCAGCTGCGCCAAGGAATGCGAGAAATTCGCCGCCTGACAGCGCGACCGCAACATCCGACGCGGTCAATGCCGGGTTAGGCCACCGGCGGCAACCTTGGCAACAGCAACAGCAGCAGCACCAGCACCAGCACCAGCACCAGCAGCAACATTAGCCACACCAGCAATACCTGCAATACCTGCAATACCTGCAATACCTGCAATACCATCAGCAGCACGGCAAACCGGCTGCAAACGCGCTCCAGCAGCGCGTTTGCAGCCTACGGCCTTGAAAAGGCCGTGGCCTGACTAGGCTTTTTTCAGACGATTTTCCACATCGCCATCATGCCGTGATCCTCGTGCAGGCCGTTGTGGCAATGCACCGGGTAGATGCCCTTGTAGTCGCGAAAGCGCATCGCCACCTCCATGGTCGCGCTCGGGTCGAGGCGGTAGACGTCCTTGCGCCCGCCCTCCAGCCCGATGTTGGTCGCCGGCGAAGTCGTGCCTTTTTGCGACAGGATGCGCGCCTCCTCGTAATGCGGATGGATGGGGTGCGACCAGGAGCCGCCGCCGTTCTTGTGCTCCCAGACCTCGGCGCTGCCCTCCTTGATCTCGTAGGGCGCGGCGAAGCGGTCGTAGAAAGTGCCGTTGGCGCTCCACGCCCCGCCCGATTTGCCCCACACCCATTGCTTGCGCCGCGACTTGGACACATCCACAGGAGCGGGCAGCGGCCGCAGCACCGTGCCCGGCCTGAGCAAGGCCTCGACCGATGTGCTGTTGTCGGTGAGATTGGCGCGCGCCGCATCGACCACGAACTTGAGAAAGTCCATGCCCTGCCCGTTGGGCAGCAGCTTGCCGTTCGGACCGTTGCCGCTGGTCTGCTCGGCGCGGTTGCTCATGAACAGCTCGGTGCCGGCCTTGAACTTGGAAAAATCGACAATGATGTCAAAGCGCTCGCCCGGCGCCTGCTTGAAACTTTGCGCCTGCTGCGCCGCCGGCAGCAGGTTGCCGTCGGTGGCGATCACCGTGAACGGCAGGTAGGTGCTTGAATTGGCGTTCTGGCGCAGCCACCACCACATAAAGCGCGACGGGCCGGCGCAATAAAGCCGGAAGCGGTAGCGGCGCGGCTGCACGCGCAGCACCGGCTGGATGGTGCCGTTGACCGTGCAGGTGTCGCCGATGGCGCCGTCAAAACACGACAGCGGGAAAAAATCCACGCCATCGGGGTCGAACTGGCGGTCATGGAACACCAGCGGCACATCGAACTCATACGGGAAGCTGGCCGCGTCCTGCGACTGGCTCGGGAAACGCACGCCGGTGGTGCCGGCACGGGTTTCGTCACCGGTGTCCACCTCGTCGTAGATCGTGTTGACGCCGAACATGCCGGCGTAGACGTTTTGCGCCGTGAAGTCGAGCTTGTGGTCGTGGTACCACAGCGAACCGAGTCCCTCGCGATAGTCGCCGCGCACACCCGCCCCGGGCGAGACATAGCCCTCGAGAATGCCGGCATACAGGTTGGGGTAGTGATAGTCCCAGAAACCGCCGGCGTAGTTGTAGTAAAGCGCGCCGCCGTCGCTCTCTGAAGGCGAGTGGCTGTTGTGCATGTGCGTGCTCAAGGTCGGCGTGGCGAAGCCAAGCGCGCTCACCTGGTCGACGCCGCCGTTGTCGGGCAGGTCATTGTGGATGCGCACCAGGTGCGAACGGCCGTAGCGCGTGCGAAACACCGGACCCGGTGCGATCGAGGGCGAAGTGCTGCCCAGCGGCTGGGCATTGGCATCAAAGCCCGGCGGCGCAAAACCCCAGGCCGTCTGCCCGGCGGCACCGGCGGGCATGTCGCTGTGCCAGACATGCTTGTGCTGGGTGGCGTGCAGCTCATAAAAATCCACCGGCGGTGCATACAACTTCGAAGTCGGATCAACCCAGGCCTGATGCGCCAGATCGGCATAAGGCGTGGCAGTCGCAAGATCGGGGTACTCCTGCAGCACGCGCAGCTTGGAATCCTTGCTGCCGACCACAGGCCGCGGTCCGGGCAGGCCGCCGCTCACGCTGCTTATACCCGGCAGCGGGGTCATCTCGTACAGCCGCTGCAACGGGTCCTTGAAGGGCGTCACCTTCGGGCTGAAGATTTCCTTGCCCGGAATCGGGCAGGCGCCCGCGGCATAGGCAGCGCGCAGGCTCAGCCCCTGAATCGGCAGCAACATGCCCGAGGTCGCGCTCAGCACACCCAGCTTGAGCAGATTGCGCCGGGTGAGGCCCGAGCGCACCAGTTCGCGCTGAACGTCCATGGTGCGTTTGATCAATTTCCGATTCACGATTTGATTCCCTTTTTTTCTGATTACCGGGTGCGGATTGACCCGGCCTTGCGCTCACCCGCCACATCAGGCGTTTCGCGTCCACTTCGCCCGACCCGGGCCTGGCCTTTACCAATAGACCCGGGCGAACTAATTGCAGAACTAATGAACTGATCGCAAGATTGATGCCGGTGCCGGCCGGCGCGGGAATATTTATGCAAGTGCATGAAAGCAATGCAAACAATATTCGCCGCCCGCCGCAGCATGGCGCCAGAGGATTGCGCTAGGGCAAAAAATTGGGTCATTTCACCCAATCGCACCCAATTTTTCCGCTAGCTGGCTGGCAAAAAATACGACGCCGCTTGCGCGGCATCGGCCGGCGATGTGCGCCCGCCTATTACGCAGACGCCCTGCTTCGAGCTCACCCTCACCCGGGTGCGAATGCCTAGCCGCAGGTGGCGCGGACTTGATGCATGTCGGTGAAGCCGCTTAACACGCGCTCGATGCCATCTTGTTTGAGGCTGCGCATCCCGGCTGCGCCGGCGCAGGCCTTGACCTCGGCAACCTGGGCGCGACGCTGCACCAATGCCTTGACGTTTGCATCGGCAACCAGCAATTCATAAAGGCCGATTCTTCCCTTGTAGCCCAGGTGATCGCATTGGGGGCAACCCTTGGCAACATACAGGACGATATCGCCCTTGGGATTGGCATGACGCTGGCGCCACGCCGCAAGCGTCGCAGCGGGCGCGCACGTCGTGCCATCGCAATACTCGGAGAGCATCAACCGCGCCTCGGCTTCGGCCAGGACATGGGGCTGCTTGCACGCGTCGCAAAGCCTCCTCGCCAGGCGCTGGGACAGGATGCCCGTCAGGCCATCGGCAAAATTGAATGGGTCCAGGCCCAGATCGAGCAGGCGCACGATGGACTCGGCGGCGCTGTTGGTATGCAGGGTGGAGAACACCATGTGGCCGGTAAGCGAGGCCTCAATCGCGATCTTGGCGGTCTCGGCATCGCGTATCTCCCCCACCATGACCACGTCCGGATCAGCCCGCAGGAAGCTGCGCAGGGCGGCGGCGAATGTCCAGCCGATCTTGGCGTTGACCTGCACCTGGCGCAGCCCCGGCTGGGTGATTTCGATCGGGTCTTCGGCCGTCCAGATCTTCGACTCGCCGTCATTGAGCTGGCCCAGCAGCGAATGCAGCGTGGTGGTCTTGCCCGAACCGGTCGGGCCGCAGACGAGGAACAGCCCCTGCGGTTTGGCGATCAGGCTCCTCAGCTTGAGCAGCATCCCGGCCTCGAGCCCGAGTTGGTCCATCGACAGCGCCGAAGCCTCTGCGAGGACGCGCAGCACGATGTCCTCCAGGCCGTCGCGGGTCGGGATGATGGCGACGCGCAACTCGACGTTGCTGGGAACGAATCGGCTGAAGTCAATCTTTCCGTCCTGGGGCTTGCGCCGCTCCGTGATATCCAGCTGCGCCATGATCTTGATGCGCGAGACCACGGAGCTGCGGAAACGGCTGGGGATATCCAGGTAGGGAATGAGTATTCCGTCCTTGCGAAAGCGAATGTGCAGATCCTGCCGGCCCGAATTGGACTCAAAATGGATATCCGACGCCTTCTGCTCTATCGCATCCATGAAAATCTTGTTGATCAGGCGCACCAGCGTGCTGTTGTTCTCGACGAGCAGCTCTTCCGACATGCCGGCATCGCGCGCCTCATGCGACAGGCGCGCGGCAAGATCGAGCGCGCCCAAATCGCCCCAGTTGTGACCGGGGTTAGGCGCTGTTTTGTAGAGGGCATGAACTGAGCTCACGGCTGGAATCCTTCGATGTGAAACGGTATGCGGATACAGAGCAACTAACGCGCCACACTTGTCGCCGCCGCGTCAAAAACCCGTTCCAATCTTTCATTGCATTGATTTATATGGCGCTATCAACCTGCCGCCTGCGCGCATAGCCAATCCGCCCGCCCCGAAGGTGGGGGATAGCACCCAATATGGGTCGGCACGATGTGGGTGAAATGCCCCTTGCACGCCGGCAAGCCAGGCCCTCCCCGTGGCGGGGGGCGCCGATCAGTCGGACCACACGATCGCGCCGCGCACAGGCCTACCAGGCCGACTTCAGGCGCCGGCCTTTCACGCAGTCAAGCGGAAACGGCGGCGGCTCGCCTGCAAGATCGCAATTCGCGCTTTGCGCGCTATCGGGCTGGACGATGCGGGCGCGGTTCGGGCGCGGTTCGGCCACGCTTTTTCCCGCAATCGCGGTGCGTGATGGCTTGCGGCGTGGCGTGCCGCCGCTCTAGCGGCTGCGCTCGGTCAGGCGCGCCTGCGCATCCACAACCCCGGCGATCTCCTGCGCCAGCCGCGCCGTCGCGCGCGACTGCGCGGCGACCATGGCCTCCAACGAACCACCGGCGAGCGCTTCGCGCACAACACTGGCGCGGCTGATCGTGCCGCCGGACTTGCCATCGGCCCGCCCGCGCAGGGTCCACACCGCTTCGAGCACAACCGCCTGCCCCGGCTGTGCGTCAAAGCGCTGCACGTCTATGCCCAGCCGCCAGGCCGTGTCCTCGATGCCGGCGGCACGCACCACCACCGGCGCGCCGCCGAGCGCTGCGCGCATTTCGGCGGCCAGCACCACGGCAAAGGCGCTTTTGAGCGGTTCGGCCCAGCGCGCGTATTCATGCACGTTCAGCGTGTTCTCGCCGCTGCGCGACACCAGTTGCGGCCGGTCTACGGCATCGGGCAGGGAGAGGCCCACCAGTTGCACGCTGCGCAGGGCAGCGGCCGGGGCGACTGCCGCCGCGCCCTCAGCGGCGGTGGCGGTGGCGGTGGCGGCGCCTTGCAGCGTGAAATAGCGCACCGGCGGCGAACTGCCGCATGCGCCCAGCGCCAGCGCGCAACTGACGGCGATGCCGGCGGCGATGCGTCGATTGCGTTGTGGATTGCGTTGCGGATGGTGTTGCGATGTGTCGCGGGCATGGCTCATGGCTGCTTTCCCTTGATCAGCGATTCGGGTTGCCGGTCAAGCATGTCGGCGAGTGAGCGCACCGCCTGTGCGGCGCGCGCGAGGTCGCGGGCGGCGTCGCGCACGTCGCTCATGACGGGCGAGTCGGTGGCGAAGGTTTTTTCTGCGCTGCCCAGCGTCTTGTCGGCGTTGCCGAGGGTTTTTTCGGCGGCGCTGAGCGTGCGTTGCAGGTTTTGCAGGCTCGCCTTGAGTTCGGGCGCGAGTTCCTTGTCAAACAACGCGAGGACCTGGTTTACATTGTCCATGGTCTTTTGCAGCGTGGATCCGATCTGGTCGAACTTCACTTCCGACAGGTTATTCACGATCACCTTGAGCGAACGCTGCAAATCCTCGAAGTCACCGCGCATGGTCGGCAGTTCCGGCGGGTACTGCCTCGGGTCGATGCGCGGTTTTTTCGCGTCCTTGAAAAAATCCAGGCCGACGTACAACTGGCCGGTCAGCAGGTTGCCCGAGCGCAACTGCGCCGCAAAACCGCGCTTGACCATGGCGTTCAGCAGTCCGCGCTTGACGCTCTCGGCATCCGAGAGCGTCGCGCCGGCCTTGCGCGGTTTGGCCGCGGCGCCCTCCCCGCCCTGGTGCACCACGCGTATGCGCTCCGGATACATTGCCACATACACCGGGTAATTGAACCAGTCCTTTTCCGGGTCATATTCGATGTTCACCGACAGCACTTCGCCGACCACGATGCCGCGAAAATCCAGCGGCGCACCGGGAGACAACCCGCGCAGCGACTGCTTGAAGTTGATGACGTAGATCTGCATCTCGCCGTCCGGGGCCTTCATTGCCACGGCGCGGTCGCCGTGCAGCAAAAAGCGCGTGTTGGCCGGGGCCGGCGTTTCGCTATTCTCAGCCGCGCCCATGCTGCTGGGCGGCGTTTCAAACGCCAGGCCGCCCACCAGTACCGAGACCAGCGATTGCGTTTGCAGGCGCACACCGTTGGTGTCCATGGTGAGGTCGATGCCGCTGGCGTTCCAGAAACGCGTGCCCGTGGTGACATAGCGGTCGTAGGGCGCCTGCACGAAAATCTTCATGCTGACCCCCGAGCCGCCCTTGTCGATGGCGTAGGAGTCTACCTGCCCGACCTTGATGCGCCGGTAATACAGGGGCGCGCCAACGCCCAGCGAGCCCAGATCCGGCGCGCTGAGCAGGAAGGCGCGGCCCGGCTGCGTACTGGTAACGACGGGCGCCACTTCGAGCCCGGTGAACTCGCGCGCCGCGGTGCCCGACTTGCCGGCATCGAGCTCGATGTGCGCGCCCGAGAGCAGGGTACCGATGCCGGTCAGCGTGCCGCCGGAAAAGCGCGGGCGCGCCACCCAGAAGCGCGAATCCTCGACCAGCATGGGCGCGGCATCGCGCGCAAATTCGGCGATGACCTCGACGCGGCTGCGATCGGGCGACAGGCTGATTTTCTTGACCAGGCCGATTTTCACGTCCTTGTAGCTGATCTGTGTCTTGCCCGCCTCCAGGCCTTCGGCCGACTCGAAGGTGATGGTCACGACCGGGCCGCGCTCGAGTACGGCGCGCACGGTCAGCCAGCCGCCGACCAGCGCCGCGGTCAGCGGGATCAGCCAGATCAGGTCGAAATGAAAGCGTCCGCGGTACTTGACGCCGGCCTCCGGCGGAACGGGCGCGGCGGGCGTGGCGGGCGGGGGCGTTGCGGGCAAATCAGCCATGGTTAAGTGCTTCCTTTGGATCAGTGTGTGCGGGGGGTGCCGCGGCGGTGGCGGTGGCGCCGCCGGGACTGGCGTCCCAGATCAACCGCGGGTCAAAACGCAGCGTCGCCAGCATGGTCAGCACGACCACGCCACCGAAGGCGATCGCCCCCGGCCCGACGTTGATGGTCGCGACCGACCCGATTTGCACCAGCGCCGAGAGGATGGTCACGACATAAATATCCAGCATCGACCAGCGGCCGACTGCTTCGAGCACGCGGTAAAGCCTGGTGCGGGCGCGACGGTGGCGGTGCCAGCCAAGCTGCACCGACAGCAGCAGGCCGCCCAGCATCAGCAGCTTGAACAGCGGCACGACAATGCTCGCGACAAACACCAGCGCCGCCAGCGGCCACGAGCCCGAGTGCCACAGGTAAGCCACGCCGCTCATGATGGTGTCGCTCTGCGCGCCGAACAGCGAGCCCGTTTCCATGATGGGCAGCAGGTTGGCCGGAAAAAACAATATGCTCGCGGCGAGCAGCAGCGCCAGCGCCGCCCGCGGGCTGCCGGGGGTGCGCTGGTGCAGCGGCGCGGCGCAGCGCGGGCAGTCGCCGGCATGCGCGACCTGCGGGCTGAGCAGGCCGCAGGCATGGCAGGACACCCAGCCGCGCGCGCTTGCGGTTTCCCCGGTGGCGGGCCGGCCGGCCACCGGCGCTGCGGCCGGCCGGCGCAGCGGCAACGCCGCCCACAGGTTGCGCATGCTGATGGTAGAGGACAACGCGGCCATCAGCACCATCAGCGCGGCGTAGGCCCACAGCGCAATGCCTGCGCTGAGGCTGGCGACATGGCCCAGCTTTACCAGCGCGACCAGCACGCCCAGCATGAACACCTCGATCATGCTCCAGGGCCGCGCGTGCAGCACGGCGCGCAGCACCGGCGGCAGTGTCCGCAGACGGTGGAGCGGGCGACCGCTGCGCAGGAACATCAGCACCGAGACGAACACCAGCAGTTCCAGCGCCGGGACGATTACCGTGGTGAAAAGGACCAGCAGCGCGATCGGGATCATGTCCTCCTGCCACAACAGGTGCACCGCGCCGAGCAGCGTGCTGTCGTTCTGGCGGCCCTGCGCGGTGATGCTGGCGATGGGAAAGGCGTTGGCGATGAGGAACACAATGCAGGCGCTCAGCGCAATGGCGAGGGTCTGGTTGACGCTGGCCCTGGCGACGCGGTAGATGCGTGCGCCGCAGCGCGGGCAGCACACCTCGGCGGCGCGGGCCGCGTGCGCCGGCAGCGCGTCGGGCGAGTAATGCGGCAGCGGGTCGCGCAACAGCAGGTCGCACTCGTGGCAGGCAAGCAGGCCGGCGCCCCCGGCGGCGTCCCCAGCGCGTTCGGCGGGCAATCCGGGCAGCCCGGGGGAAGTGTGATGGGGCATGTCGATAGGGTGGGAATGTCCCGCGGTGATCTGCATTGCGTTGGGCACTCTTGTGCACTCGGGATGGCAAAGGGCGAAGCGCTGTTCCAGAACGGCCGGCGCAGGCCATTGATGAAAGCGCGCAGCGCATTCTAGCCGTTATTGCCGGCTTGAAAGCGCGCGCGTATGGGAAATCCAACAGGGGCAGCGGCCGTGCCGGCACTCGCGGCGGCAATCGCGGCGGCAATCGCAGCGGCGCTCGCGTCGCGTCGCGTTGTGGTCTAATCGGGCATCGTTGCGCTGCGAACCGGAAAACTATGCCCTATAAATGGTCTTGCATGAAACCGGTCCTGCTGGGCGCCGTTTGCGTTGTTGCCGCCGTGTTTTCAGGATGCGCCTCCGTCGGGCCCGACATCCTGCGCAACGGGCGACTGCCGTACAACGACGCGATCCTCGCGACCAGCGACGAGCAGTTGCTGCAGAACATCGTGCGCCTGCGCTTCGACGACAGCGTCGGCTTCCTCACGGTTTCCTCGATCTCCGCCAACATTTCGGTGAAGGCCAGCGGAACGGCGAATGTCGTGGTCGGGACTCCGGGGGCCTACGGGCCGGGCAACGCGATCCCGTTTGTCGGCAGCGTGTCCACCGAGCAGAACCCCACGGTCACGTACACGCCGGTCACCGGCGACCGCCTGATGCGCCAGTTCATGGGCGAGACGCCGGTCGACCTGGCGATCCTGCTGATGAATTCGTCGCTCAACCAGGGGCAGCTCTGGAAGACGCTGGTCCGCCGCGTCAACCAGATCGGCAACCCCGAGTTCCTCGAGCCGCCGGCGATCGAGGCCGACGTGCGCTTCACCGAGATCACCGCCCTGATCAGCGAGCTGCATCGCAAGGGCTCCCTGCACTGGGTCAGGCTCGCCGGCGCTCAGACCGGCCATGCGCTGACGCTACACTCCTACTCGCCGGCGCGTTCGCGCGAAGTGGCGCGGCTGCTCGAGCTGCTCGGCGTCCGCGGGCCGGCGCGCGAGGGCGCCGACGTGATCATGCCGATAGAGTTTTCGGTGGGCGTGCCCACGCCCGGTTCGATCTCGATCGAGACGCGGTCGCTGCTCCAGCTGATGCAACTGGCGGCGGCCGGCATCGCGCTTCCCGCCGAGCTGGAGCCGACGAGCCGGTCGTTTCCTCCGACCGGGCCGGCGGGCAGGGACATTCGGATCCAGTCCTCGGCGACACGGCCCGCGAACACGCGGCTGGCCACCGAGTACGGCAACCGCTGGTATTACATTGACGCAGCGGACCAGTCGAGCAAGCAATGGTTCTTCACGCTGCAGCTCTTGTCCAACGCGCAGCTGCCGGACAAGAGCCTCGGACTCACTCCGCTGCTGACGATCCCGTCCTCGGGGCGGTAGCGGGGCCGCGGGTCGCCGGCCCCAAGGCCGAAGGCCCCGGGGCAGCACGCTGGCTGCACCGGGGCCCTCAAGCCCTTTGAGTCCGCGGCGTTGCGCCGCGAACCTCAACACATCATCAAATCAAAACAGCGGTCCGTTGCTGGCGAATGCCGTGGCGCTGCCGCCTTTGCTCGATTGAACGACCACCGAGCTTGGTTTGGTGTTGCCTGCGGTCCGCGTCAACGGCAGTTGCCAGCACGGATCGGCTACCGAACAGGTGACCACACCGGTGTCCACCGTTATGTTGGCGGTGGTCAGCGTCATCGCGGTCTGCGGCAGCACGGTGTTGGGGCCGTTAAATGCGGTGGCAAACAAGGAAGGTGCAGGACCGGAGGGCTGCGACGTCTTGGCCACCACCGTCAGGCCGCGACGTCCGCCCACGCCCACCCACACCACTGCCCGTATGGTGACCGTGTCGGCAACCGGCACCGGCGTGACCACGGGGACGACCGGAGGGGCGATCACCGGCGTGACCACCGGAATAACCGGCGGCGGCGCCGGCGCGGTTGCCGAGGCAAGTTGTGCCGCGGCAACACAGGCGCCGTTACGCAACACCAGCGGTGCGACACAGGCGGGCGGGGTCACGGTGGTGGCGCAGCTGGCGGTGCTCGAAGCACAGAATGACTGCGCCGGCGTTGCCGCGATCGCAAACGCAGCCGGGTCGACGGGCGGCCAGGCGAGCACGCTGGCGTTACCGTTAAAGTCATAGACCGGCGGCTCCGTGGTGCCGATGCGCGTGACATAAGAGAGCATGCGGTTGCGCACTTCGCTCAGCGGGGTTGCGGTGAAGTTAAGGTCGCTATAAAGCCCGGTGGGCGATGAGGGTGTTTGCGTGCGCGGATCCAGTGCAAGGCCCTCAAACGGGTAGGGAATGAGCGGCTGGGGCGTGCTCTCGCACACGCCATCCTTGCAACCGTTGGGGCTCAGGCGCCGGTCCATCGTCCAGGGCATGCCGGTGAACTGGACGGGGGTGGCAGCCGCACCGAGATCGATTTCAACGAATTCGGGCATACCGACACCGCCCAGGTTGATGCCAAAGGGCACCAGGTACTGGCCGTTGGTGGCGCTCCTGCCGTTGATATCAACCGTGGTCGGTTCGATGCCGGCCGCCTGCGCAGCCAGCAGGTGCCCGGTGCGGGCCTGTATTTCACGCGGCATCGGCATCACGATCGCCCACTGTTCGGCGATCGAACCGGCGATCGAACTGCCGTTGACCGGGCAAAAGCCGCTGCCCATGCGCGGGTCGGCGTTCAGATGCGCGCACGGGTTGTACCTGGGATCGGCGCCGGTCGCAAAATCCACGTCGTAGCGTACTTTCCAGATATTGCCGCCCACGCCCGCAACCAGTCCGTTGGCGCCGCAGGCGCCGCTCACGACATCACAGCCCCGGGTCGTGGCCCATGGCTTCTCGACCCGGGTGTTGGTTTGCGGGTCATAGTGAAGCGTCCAGAACAGCACATCGGGGGGCAGCGTCGAGAAGCCGATCAACAGGGTGCGCGCACGCTGGTTCTGGAAACCCGGCGCGTCCTGCTCGACCTCATCAGGCGCAATGTAATCGGGCTGGCTGAGCGCCGTCTTGGTGGCCAGGGCGACTGCGGTGTTCGAGGTGTGAAAGGACAAAAAGCGCACGCCGTTGACCGTCTCGAAGTTACCCTCGACGGTGATGGGATCGCCCACCTGGATGGGGGCGAAAAAGCGCGAATCATTGACCGGGTTGCCGGCGTTGATCGTGCGGTTGGTCTGCGGGCACAGCGGGTCGCCGTTGGCGTTGTTGGCGGCGTTGGCGCGCGCCGTTCCACCGGCCACCGCAGGTGACAGATCCACGCCGGTGCCCTGCGCCGGGAGCCCCGCCCAGGTGCGCGCGGTGCGGCTTGGCAGGCACATCGGATAGCCGGTGATCGCCGTGTTGGTGTAATTGTCCGGGTCGTTGGTGAAGCGCGGATCGGCGCTGCAGTTGGCGGTATTCCCGGTGGCGCAGCCCAGGCCCGACTGCACGGTGTGGCGCGAAATCGGGTCGTTCATGCGCGCCATCACACCGGTGAGCGGATCAACCGTGGGGGTTAGCGCGGCGGCGGGCGTGCCGTTGATGCGCATGTAGCCGTCGACGTGGTTGATGTAGGTCACCACGCCGCTGAGCACCTCCTGGCCTTTTTCGATCAGCAGGTCGCCGGCGATGATGTTGCCGCCGTTGGTGCGGTTGGCCGCGATGCTGGCGATGGCGCCATCGCCGCTGGTGTTGCACGTATCGGCCTTGGCGAGGCCGGTCTGGCCCAGCGCCTTGCAGGCCGTCGGCGCCTGGTCGAACAATTGCCACAAGGTGAGCCGGTTGGCCGGCAGGTCGATGAGCAGGTTGCGCGGGATGGTGACGTTCTGCCCGCCGATCACGATGGTGCCGGCGGACCAGTAATCGCCCGGCGTGGTGAGGGTGATGCGCGAGATCTCCCCGACCAACGGGTTGGTGGTGGGCGCCGCCTGCGATGCCCCCGGGCCGAAGGCCGCGGCAAGCGCGAGCGCGCATGTGACGCCAAACCTGCCGGCGCTGCTGCGTGCGTGGATGAATGATTTTTTTGACATGACCGCTCCTGAATTATTTGACGAGCAACGGATTAGCTAAAGAATGATGAAAATGACGGGACGGGGCGTGACACCCCGGCCCGTCGGCTCAGAAAGACAGCGCATTCGGATTGGAGAGCGCCGTGGCCGAGCCGTTTTTGCTCGACTGCACCACCACCGAAGTCGGCTTGACGTCCCTGGGCATGCGCGTGCTCGGCAACTGCCAGCACGGATCGACGACCGAACACTGGATCGCTCCGATATCGGTGGCAACCGGGACAGTGACCCGCGTCAGCGCCGTTTGCGGCAACAAAACGGCCGCGCCGTTAAAGGCGGTTACAAACAACGAGGGCACCGGCGCAGCCGGCTGCGAGGTCTTGGCGAGCACCATGAGGCCGCGCAGGCCGCCGACGGGAACCCACACGACACGACTGATCGTCACCGTATCGACCGCGGGCAATGGGGTAACCACGGGCGGGGCCACAGGGCTCACCGTCGTGGCTGCCTGCACATCGGAGACCACGGGGACAACCGTGACCAGCTTGCTGACGCAGGCACCGTTTTGCAACACCAGCGGCGCGGTACAGGTGGGGGCAAGCACTGCGCTTACACAGCTGCTGTTGAGGCCGGTGGCACTCCCCTTGCTGCAGAAGGTCACCGCCGGGGTGGCGCTGATCGCAAACGGCGCCGGGTCGGCCGGCGGCCAGGCGAGCACGCTCGCGTCGCCGTTGAAGTCATAGACCGGCGGCTCCGAGGTGCCGATACGCGTGACATACGACAGGATGCGGTTGCGCACATCGCCAAGCGGGGCTGCGGTGAACTTGGGGTCGTTGTACGGGCCGGTCGGCATTTCGGGGGTTTGCGTGCGCGGATCCATGGCGATGCCTTCGAACGGGTACGGATCGAGCGGCTGCGGTGTGCTCTCACAGGCGACGTTGCAGCCATTGGGGCTCAGGCGCCGGTCCAGCGTCCAGGGCATGCCGGTGAAGGGAAACGGTGATGCCGTCTTCGTCAGGTCGATCTCGACAAACTCGGGCAAACCAACGCCCCCGAGGTTGATGCCAAAGGGCACCAGGTACTGGCCGTTGGTGGCGCTCCTGCCGTTGATATCAACCGTGGTCGGCTCGATGCCGGCCGCCTGCGCAGCCAGAAGGTGGCCGGTGCGTGTCTGTATCTCGCGCGGCATCGGGCTGAGGATTGCGAACTGCTCGGCGATCGAAGCCGCCTCGGAACTGCCATTGACCGGGCAAAATCCGCTGCCCATGCGCGGGTCCGCGTTCAGGTGTATGCACGGATTGGCCCGCGCCCTGCCCCCGTCGACAAAGTCAACGTAGTAGCGCACCTTCCAGATGTTGTTGCCCGTGCCCTGGACCAGTCCGGTCTGGATGCCGCAGTCGTTACCGATTTTCGTGACCGTGTCGCAACCCTTGGTGGTGGCCCACGGCTTCTCGACCCGGGTATTGGTCTTCGGGTCATAGTGAATGGTCCAAAACAACACGTCCGGAGGAAGTGTCGAATAGCCGATCAACAGCGTGCGGGCGCGCTTGTTCTGGAAGCCGGGTCCGTCGTGCTCAACCTCATCGGGTTTCAGGTAGTCGGGCTGGCTGAGCGCCGTCTTGGTGCCCAGCAGCGCCTGGGTGGTCGAGGTGTGAAAGGAGACAAAGCGCACGCCGTTGACCGTCTCGAAGTTACCCTCGACGGTGATGGGATCGCCCACCTGGATGGGGGCGAAAAAGCGCGAATCATTGACCGGGTTGCCGGCGTTGATCGTGCGGTTGGTCTGCGGG
>Ga0194049_1000219_pt1 | contig 20764 bp, 18 predicted proteins | sample JunL2225m_MetaG_FD_148665 | JGI IMG/M metagenome (GOLD analysis project Ga0194049, IMG submission 148665) | Anoxic zone freshwater microbial communities from boreal shield lake in IISD Experimental Lakes Area, Ontario, Canada - Jun2016-L224-25m | ecosystem: Environmental > Aquatic > Freshwater >... | reverse complement strand
CCCCCACCAACCGCCTCTGGCTCGAGCTTCTTGAGTGACTCGATCTCGGCCGAGGCCAGCGCAAGGTGGCAGCCACCACAACGGCCATCGACGAGTCGCGCAGCACCGACGCCGCCTACTGACCGGCTGATTGCGTCGTAGCGCTTGAGCAGTCCGGGCGAAATCAATGCGACGGCTTCGTCGCGCCGGGTTCGACGCTCTGTCATCTCGGCAGCAAGGGCAGCCTCCTGTTCGACGAGTTCAGCCCGACGCTCGACCGCAGCCGCCTCAAGCGGCACGAGCATCGCTGCCACGTCCGCTCGACGAGATTCGAGTGGCTCAACCCGCTCCATCAGGAGAATCTCGTCGTCCTCAAGCCCACGCTGGCGCTCGGCGAGGTGTTGGCGCTCGGCATCCATCGCCACGAGGTCTCGACTTGCTCCCGTCGAGGAGGCGAGCCGCGCCTCGACCACGGCTCTGCGATCCGCCACCATGGCCACCTCCTCTTCGAGCATGGCGAGTGATTCGCTGAGCGGACCCAGCTCGACATCGATGCTCGCCAGCACTGCCTGGTGCTCTGCGGCCTTGTCGGCGAGCTCAGTGAGCGCCAGGCGAGCGGGCAACGACGCTGCCGAGTACTCCAGACGGAGCAGCTCGGCATCGAGGCTGGCCACGGTATCGAGGGCGGGGTGATCGGTCACGGTGTCGTCCCTGGTCGTCGGTCCTGCATCTGCTCCACCTTCTCACGCCAGACGCACCTCGGGTCCCACCATGCTTCGGCGAGCTTGGAGAGAGCCGGGACGAGGGCAGGCTCAGCACACTGGTCCACCGCATCGAAGGCACACCAGCGCACGTCTTGGCTCTCACCCGGCGGAGGGGAGGGGTCATCGTCGGTCGAGAGGAGCACGTAGCGCAGATCGAGGTGAGTGTGGCCCCGAGGGCCGGCATGGACATCGACATGGAACAGCACACCCTCCGGCGCGGCCGAAACCGGGTGCAGACCCGTCTCCTCCTCGGTCTCGCGCACGGCAGCGGCGAGCGGTGACTCCCCGGGATCGATGTGACCACCCGGCTGAACCCAGATCCCGAGCTTGCGGTGGAGATGCAGGATCGTGCCCCGGGTACCCACCACGAAGGCCGACGCGGTCAGGTGGATCGGATCGGCGTGCTCACTGCAGGGATCGGCCAGGAGCGGCACCTCGGTCACGATACGGCGGATCGAGGCTGCTTCGCGCTCGTCGACCGGAGTGATCGCTGCGACCTGCTCGAGCAGCCCGACGATGTTCGTCGCCGTCACCACCCACGCTCCAAGCCCTCGACCGAGGCCGGGATTGGGATCTCTCCCCGACCCACCGCTCCGTCAGGTGCCGGCTGTGGTGTGCCCCATCGGGTCTCGAGCGGCACCACCCCCGCCCAAGCGCTGCCGGCGAGGTCCTCGGGGCTGTCCTCGGGCGGACCTTCACTGACCTTGGCGGAGGCCTCGACGATTCTCACACGGACCACCGAGGTCCGTCGCAGCTCGTCAGGAGTCGAGGCCCGGACTTCCCCTGAGCGGCCGGGCAGCAGGCCGTCAATGAGCCGATCGATGGCCACCGACTGCTCCGTAGCATCGTCGACAAGTTCGGCGGGTCCGAAGAGGACGGCCGATCGATAGGCCACCGATGACTCGAAGGTCGATCGGGCGACGATCAGTCCATCGACCAGGGTCACCGCCACGCAGACCGACTCAGCCGCCACCATGGCCCGCAGGAGTCGGCTCGAACGAGATCCGTGGAGCAGCAGCGTGTCGTCGTGGCGGACGTGGAGACTCGGGAGGACCAAGGGGTGGCCGTCGACCACGGTGGCGACGTGACACACCGACGTTGCGTCGACGATGGCATGGATGGTGGCGGCGTCATAGGCCGCCTTCTCCGGCAGTCGGCGCAGACGGGTGCGATTCGTCGTCCCGCCGAGGTCATTGCTCACCGGAGTCTCCCCTTCCCTGAGTATCGAGGTGGCGTGGCCACGCAGGGACGAAGGCGTAGCGTCGAGGCGTGCACGATGCCTTCAGCGTAGCGACGTACAACGTCCACGGAGGGGTGGATGCCTGGGGTCGTCCGGTCGACGCCGTCGGTGAAGTGGCCCGCCTCGAGGCCGACGTGATCCTTCTGCAGGAGAACTGGGTGACCCAAACGGGTGATTCTGTGGCGAGGTCGCTAGCCGAGCGGGTCGGAGCCACGGTGCTCGAGGTGCCCTTGGCCCATGGCCGCCGAGCCCGTCCGCACGCCGATGCCGGGAGCGATTGGCAACGCCACCGGGCCTTCCTCGACGGAGACCACGCGCTCTTCGTCGACTCTGAGCTTCCGCTGCGCGGTTCCTTGGCCTCGTCGGACCGCTTCGCCGATGCCGAGCCCGGATCCTGGGGTATCGCCGTCGTCAGCCGCCTCCCGGTCACCTCATGGCGAATCCTCGATCTTGGTCGTCGCCAACGCGACCGGGCTCATCGGCGGGTCCTGCTCGTTCAGGTCGCCGCCCCTGGCGGCATGGTCGAGATCGCCTGTGTCCACATGTCGCACCTCATCCATGGCTCACCGGTCCAGATTCGGTCGCTGAACCGTATCCTCGGCGGCCGTTCGGCGACCCATGGCACCACCATCATCGGTGGTGACATGAATTGCTGGGCGACGCCGCTTCGGCTCCTGCTTCCCGGTTGGCAGCGAGCGGCGTCTGGGCCAACGTGGCCGGCATGGAGGCCCCACAGTCAGCTCGATCATCTCCTCGTGGGCCGACGTTTCTCGGTGCTCAGCGGCTCGGTGATTGCCGCCACGGCCAGCGACCACCTTCCCGTCAAGGCAACCCTCGCCTTGCGCTGACCGGTCGAGACCTCATCGACCGGCTCGGCGACCTACGATCGGGAAGCGTCCACCACCTCGGGCGGCGGACCCTGATCCAAAAGGAGTCCCATGACCGTCCCCTACAGTGACCGCTTCGCCGTCAATGCCACCCTCCCCGCCGAGGGTCGCGACCGCTCCGAGGTCCTCGCCGAGCTGTCAGCCATGGCCGCGGCCGAGGACCCGACCTGGGAGGTGGGGAAGTGCTCGGGAACCATGTACTGCGGTGATCACGACCACTACGACTTCATGTCCGAAGCCTTCTCTCGGTTCGCCCACGTCAACATCCTCCAGCGTGACATGTGCCCCAGCGCGACCAAGATGGAGGCCGAGGTGATCGCCATGACGCTCGACATGCTCGGCGCCGGCAGCGTGACGGACTCCGAACCTGTCGGCCTCCTCACCACGGGCGGCAGCGGATCGATCAGCCACGCCATGCTCGCCTACCGTGAGGCCGCTCGGGCGGCGGGGCGCCAGGGTCGCCTGCGCATCATCAAGCCCGAGACCGCCCATCCGGCCTTCAACAAGGCCTGTCACCTCTACGACCTTGAGGTCGTCACCATCCCGGTCGATCCGGTGACCACCACCGTGCGCCCTGCCGATGTGGCTGCCGCGATCGACGACCAGACAATCGCCGTCATCGGCTCAGCTTGCAACTATGGCTACGGAACCGTCGACCCCATCGCCGAGCTCGGACAGGTCGCCCTCGATGCTGGTGTGGGCCTGCACGTCGATGGCTGCCTGGGAGGGTTCATCCTCCCGTTCGGTCGAGCCCTCGGCGAGCCGATCCCGGCCTTCGACTTCAGCGTCCCTGGCGTCACCACCATCTCGGCCGACACCCACAAGTACGGGTATGCCTTGAAGGGCACCTCGGTACTGGCATTCCGTGACAAGGCCTTGCGCAATGCGCAGTACTTCTATCTCACCGACTGGTCGGGCGGGAAGTATTGCTCCCCGGGCATCGAGGGAAGCCGGTCAGGAGGCCTGTTGGCAGCCACCTGGGCCTCCATGGTCAGCATCGGTCGCTCGGGCTACCTCGGGTACGCCGAGCAGATCTTCGCCACCGCCCGAACCATGCGAGCCTCGGTGGAACGTCATCCTCAGCTGAGGATCCTTGGTGAGCCCACGTTCCTGTTCTCGTTCACGTCCGACGAATTCGATGTCTACCTGGTGAACGATTTCCTGCGGACAAGGGGATGGAGACTCAATGGCCAGCAGTACCCCAATGCCCTCCACATGGCCGTGACCAGACCCCAAACTCAACCTGGGGTCGCCGAGGCCTTCGACGTCGACCTCGCCGAAGCCGTGGCCTATGCCGTCGAGCACGCACATGAGCCGGCCAAGTCCTCCGCCGTCTACGGCGGGGTGGCCGGTGGGATGACCAACGAGGCCGATGAGTTCATCAAGATGATGATGGCCGACATGATGGATGCCCAGCAGTCTCTCGGCGCCGCTGGCTGATGACCACCGTCGAGAACCTCTCCCTTGTCGTCGATCTCGGGACGACGGGGCTCAAGGTTGGCGTTGCCACCCTCGGTGGACGACTGCTGGCGAGCCGCACAGCCCAGCTGACCACCATCCACGGCGACCGAGGCGCAGCCACCCAGGACGCACAGCAGTGGTGGGATCTCATCGCCGCCATGTCGTCGAGCCTGTTGCACGAGATCGATCCGAGTGCCATCGCGGCGGTCGCCGTCAGTGGCCAGTACGCATCGATCGTGCCGGTCGACGAGTCGGGGATACCGGTTGACGCTTGTGTGCTGTGGAGCGACATGCGCGGTGGCACCCACACTCGCCGACTGATCGGCGGTCCTGTCGCTGGATATAAGCCGGGAGCCGTCCTGCGCTTCGTCCGCGCGACCGGAGGGGCGCCCACACCCTCAGGTGCCGACGGCACCGGTGGCATGCTCCATCTGCTCCATGATCGCCCTGACGTGATCGCGGCGGCGGCCCACCTGCTCGAACCGGTCGACTACCTCGCCATGCGCTTCTGCGGACAAGCTCGAGCGACACATGCGTCGATGTTCGGTTCGTGGCTGACCGACAACCGCAACCTTGATCGCATGTCCTACGACCCGGCCCTCCTCAAGGCACTGGGCATGACGTCCGATTTACTGCCCGACCTCGTGGCCTTCGGGTCCATCATCGGCGGCGTCACCGCTGCCGCCTCTCGTGCGACCGGGGTTCCCGAGGGCACGCCGGTCCTCGCCGGCATCCCCGACCTGCATGCGGCCGCGCTCGGCACCGGAACCACCGTCCTCGGCGGCCCCGGGCACCTTGCCCTCTCGACCACCTCGTGGATCTCCGCTCCCCATGCGGCCAAGAAGACCGACATCCTCCACTCCATCGCCACCATGCCGGGCCTCGACCAGTCGTCATACCTGATCGTGAACAACCACGAGATCGGGGCGAAGGCGCTTGAGTGGTTCGCCGGCGGGCTGGGTCTCCCTGCGCCCGTCGACTACGACGACCTGTGTGCAGAGGCCGCCATGGCACCGCCCGGCTCCGGCTCAGTGATCTTCACGCCTTGGTTGGCCGGGGAGCGCTCGCCGGTCGAAAGCCACTCGGCACGCGGTGGGTTCCACAATGTCTCGATCACCACGAACCGGGCCGAGCTCATCCGCTCGGTCCTCGAGGGCGTGGCCTACAACAGCCGGTGGCTCGCCGAGTATGTCGACCGCTTCGCCGGCCGGACCCTCACCCCATTGCGCATGGTCGGCGGCGGAGCGAGATCCCGGCTGTGGTGCCAGATCCACGCCGACGTGATGGGGCGGCCCATCGAACAGGTCGTCGACCCGATGGTGGCTCAGCTGCGCGGCACTGCCCTGCTCGCCGGGCGGACCCTCGGCGTGATCGATGACGACGAGATCCCGAGCCTCGTGGAGATCGCCGAGCGCTTCGAGCCCAACCCCTCAACGGCGGCTACCTACGACCGTCTCTACGCCGAGTTTCCCAAGCTCATCAAGACGCAAGGGCCGATGTTCCGGCGACTTCAGCGCCGTCGCTGAGCGCCAAGCAGTGATCGCCCCCCAAAACTGACCAGACCGAGCGCTGCTCCGACCGAGAACAGCGAGGCCACGGAGCCCAACGACCCGATCGAGAAGGCACTCCCCACCGAACCGATCGAGCAGAACGAGCCAATCGACCCGATCGAGAAGGCACTCCCCACCGAACCGATGCTGAAGATGCTGCCGACCGAGCCGATTGATCGGACGGAGTCGATGGAGCCGATTGATCGGACCGAGTCGACGGAACTCATCGAGTGATCATCGTCAAGGTCGTCCGAGCCATTGGGCATGGACGGCAAGGCACGCAGCGTCATGGCTGCATTCTCACCGCTGCGCGCCGATCGTGCCGGCCAGGACGGCTCCCCGGGTCTCTGGCACCCGGCGAATCAGTCCCAGCACGCCTAACACCGGAAGCGACACGGCCACTGCAGCCACTTCGAATGAGCCCGTTGAGTCGGCGATCAGACCGAAGGCGAGCAGGCCGACGATGGCGCCGAGGACTGAAGCGGCGATTCCCCATCCCGCCACCGACGCTCTCACCGATGTCTCGAAGAGCTCATTGGGCAGCGCCGTGCCAGCAGGAGCCAAGAATCCTGCGGACAGCACGGTGAGGAGATAGCCGACCACCACCGCCGCTCCGGTGCCCGAATAGACGATGATGGCCGAAAGGCCGATCCCCGCCGCGCCGATTGCCACCGACGGGCGCCGACCATAACGATCGGCCGCTCGGCGGCCAAGGAGGAGACCGACGAGGCCGGTCAGCGCTGCAGACAGGATCATGATCGACTCGAGTGCCTTACCCAAGTGCACGACGTTCTCGGCATAGACGAAGACGAAACTCGAGGCCGGAGCAGAGGTCATGGACGTGGCGAAGCTCAAGCCCATGACCACGAGGAGGCGACCCGAGGCTGAGTGTGCAACCCATCCGAATCGAGGCCGCTCATGAGAGTGATCCTCGGGGGTCTGGGTCGGTTCGGGGATCTTGTGCGCCAGGAGTGCCACGACGACGAAAGGTATGGCGCACGTCAGGAACAGGATCCGAAACCCCGCCACCCCGCGCAGAGCGGAGTGCAGCAGGGCGTTGAGACCCGCCCCGAGGCCGTAGCCAGCCGAGACCACGCTCAGCGCCCGAGCCCGGGTTGCCGGTGTCGACAACTCCGCCGTCACGACATGGCCGAGCGCTGCTGCAGCCGAGAGAAACGGTCGCCCCACGGCGAAGATGCCGACGAACCACCAGTAGCTCGGGCTGATCGCTGCAGCCATCGTCACGCCCAGTCCGACCAACGACCAACCCACCAACGTCCGACGCCGGCCCAATCGATCGGCCGCTGCCGCGAGAGGCTGACCGAGGACCGAAGCCAATCGCAAGATTGCGAGGCCGATGCCAAGCGTCGCCCCCGAGAGTCCGGCCTCCTCGGCAACAGTCCCGGTCTGGACCTCGTGGCCAAAGGCAGTGGCCACCTGACCGAGCGCGGAGACCGCGCCGAACTGTCCGTAGCCCGCTGCCAGAGCGACGACGGCCACCGCGACGATGGTTCCGCCAATCTTGCCGGGTTGACCCAGCGTCACGTCACAATTCTCGCTCCGGCGAAGCCGCCATCTGGCTCACGAGACCCTGACCAGCACCTTGCCGGTATTGCCGCCGGTGAACAACAGGTTGAGTGCCTCAGGGGCGTGCTCGAGGCCATCGACGACGTGCTCGGCGTGATGCAGGCGCCCATCGGCAAGCCACCCGGCCATGACCGCCTGCGCCTCAGGCCACCGTGCGAGGTAATCAAGGATGATGAACCCTTCCATCGAGCCTCGCCGGATGATCAGCGAGGTGTAGTTCGCCGGACCCGGTGCCGCAGAACGATCGTTGTAGCCGGCGATGGCTCCGCAGAGCACCACGCGCCCACGCATGGCCAGGTTGGCCAGCGCCGCATCGAGGATCTTCCCGCCCACATTGTCGAAGAACAGGTCGATGCCCTTCGGGCACAGCTCATGGAGCCTCCGAGAGACGTTCTCGGAGTGGTAGTCGATCGCTTCGTCGAACCCGAGTTCGTCGATGAGCTGCGCACACTTCGCCGGACCACCGGCGATACCCACCACTCGGCCGGCCCCCTTGATCTTGGCGATCTGGCCCACTGACGACCCGGTCGCACCTGCGGCACCAGAGACGACCACCACGTCGCCCTCCGTCAGGCGCCCAACCTCGAGGAGGCCGAAGTAGGCCGTCATGCCGGTGATCCCGAGCACGTTCAAGGCGACGGCGAGGTCGATGCCCTCCTGGATCTTGGCCATCGCCCCCATGGCCTCATCAGCGACGGCGTACTCCTGCCAGCCCACCATGCCGGTGACGACGTCTCCGACTCGATACCGGTCGGACCGAGACTCCACCACGACGCCACCGCCACCCGAACGGATCACCTCGCCGATACCGATCGGCGGGAGGTAACCGGGAGCGTCGTCCATCCAGGTCCGGATGGTGGGGTCGATGGACAGGTGTGACACCTTCACCAGCGCCTGTCCGTCGATGAGGTCAGGGACCTCGGACTCCGCCACGGCGCAGGTCTTCGCGTCGACTGCAGCGGTCGGTCGGACGGCCAGGACGACCTGACGGTTCGGCGTGGGCATGGGGATCTCCTTCGATCTGGGAATCACCCGAGCATCCCAGAGCCTGGACCCATCCGCCAGCAGCCGGCCGGAGCAGTCATCACCTCTCCCGTGGGGCCCGGCAGGACAGTAAACTGACGGTCCGTCAGATCTTTTCGCTGCGGCGAGGAACGAGGACCGAGATGCTCGACTACGTGATCAGGAACGCCACCGTCATCGATGGGACCGGCGCACCGGGCTTCATTGCCGACGTGGGCGTGGCCGAGGGCAGGATCGTGGCGGTCGGGACCGTGGACGATGCGGCCACCACCGAGCTCGACGCCACCGGCCTGATGGTGATGCCCGGTGTGATCGACCCTCACACCCACTACGACGCCCAGCTGTTCTGGGACCCTTCGGCGTCGCCCTCCAACCTCCACGGCGTCACCACCATCATCGGTGGCAACTGTGGCTTCACCCTCGCACCAGTGAAACCTCAGGACGTGGGCTACATCAGTCGGATGATGGCCAAGGTCGAAGGCATGCCGCTGATCGCCCTCGAGGAGGGTGTCCCATGGACATGGGAATCGTTCGGCGAGTACCTCGGCCAGCTCGAGGGGAATCTTGGGGTGAACGCCGGGTTCCTGGTCGGCCACTGCGCCCTGCGCCGCAAGGTCATGGGAGACGACCGTCATGGCGAGGTCGCCACCGACGATGAGATCAGCGCGATGCGCGCCCTGCTGGCGGAATCGCTGGCCGCCGGCGGGTTGGGGTTCTCCTCCAGCCAGTCCCGCACGCACTCTGACGGCGAGGGCCGCCCCATCAACTCGAAGTTCGCCGACCGCCGCGAGATGCTTGCCTTCTGCGAGGAGGTCGCCCTGCACGAGGGGACGACCCTCGAGTACATCACCTCCGGGTGCCTCGACAGCTTCACCGACGACGAGGTCGACCTGATGGCCACGATGTCGGCCACGGCCAACCGCCCCCTCAATTGGAACGTGCTCACCGTGAACCAGCGCGACGAGGACAAGATCGCCCACCAGCTCGCCGCCGCCGACGTCGCCGCCGACAAGGGAGGCCGGATCATCGCCCTGACGATGCCGACCGTGGTCCCGATGAACATGAGCTTCCTCAACTTCTGCGCCATCTTCCTCATCCCCGGCTACGCCGACGTGATGAACCTCCCCGTCGAACAGCGGATCGAGAAGCTCAAGGACCCCGGAGTGCGCGCCGAGCTGCTCGAGCTCGGGAACTCCAAGGACGCGGGCGTCTTCCGGCACGTCGCCCGTTGGGGCAGCTACATCATCGGTGACACGTTCTCCGAGGCGAACGCCCAGTACGAGTGGCGCGACGTCGGCTCGATCGCAGCCGAACTGGGCAAGAGCGACTTCGACGCCCTGCTCGACATCGTCATCGAAGATGGTCTTCGGACGGTGTTGTGGCCAAAGGCCACCGACACCGACGACGCCACCTGGCAGGCCCGCGTCGGCGTCTGGCGTGACCCCCGAGTGATGATTGGAGGCTCCGACGCTGGCGCCCACCTCGATCGCATGTGTGGCACGAACTATCCCACTGCGTTCCTGGGTGACTGCCTCCACGGGCGAAAGCTGATCCCGGTGGAGGAGGCCGTGCGGATGATCACGTCCGACCCCGCCACACTGTTCGGCCTGACCGACCGAGGCGTTGTGCGCGAGGGCGCGTACGCCGACCTCGTCGTCTTCGATCCCGAGACCATCGCTTCAGAGCCGGCGCGGCTCGTCGAAGACCTCCCCGGCAACTCACCCCGACTCTTCGCCGCCTCCATCGGCGTGGTGCGGGTGCTCGTCGGTGGGACGGAGATCATCGTGGACGGCACCCCCACCGGAGCGCTGCCCGGCTCGGTGCTGCGTTCCGGCGTAGACACCGCCTCGGTCACCACGGCGTAGGTCACACTCCGGCACTAGCGTTCCTCCGACAAGGAGGCGACCCATGTTCGACGAGTTCCGCAAGAGGCGAGAAGCCGCCAAGGCCCAGCACCAGGCCAAGGTCGCCGTTCATGACTACCCCAAGCGTCTCGCCGCCTGGCAGGCCGAGCGTGACGCCGAGCAGGCGCTCATCGATGCAGCCACCAGCCCAGCTGCTGGAAACGTAGAGATCGTCCTGCACCAGGGCGAGAGCTGCGTGGGCGTGCTCGGCAACTGCGGCCTCGTTGAGGAGCGCCGGGGAGCTGGCCACTATGTCGGCGGATCCCAGGGGATCTCGGTGCCCATCGCCAAGATCGGAGGACGCACCGTCCGCTACTACGTGGGCGCCCAACGAGGGCACTTCGATCAAGGTCCGATGGCGCAGAGTGTCGTGGCCACCGGGACGCTCTACATCACCAACCAACGGATCCTCTTCACCGGGCCGACCCAGACCCGCGAGTGCGCCTTCGCCAAGGTGGTGGCCGTCAACCGAGACGATCAGACTGGCACCCTCACCGTGGCGGTCAGCAACCGCCAGAAGCCGACGGTCGTGACCTATGGTCCCTCAGTCGCCGGATGGGTCGGCTTCGCCGTCGACCTTGCTCTCGCCCGCTGGCGCGGAGACGATGCCACGTTCATCGCGAACCTCAAGAGCACCCTCGCGGCGATCGATGCCCGGAAGCCCCAAGACCCCTCAGCGCCTCCGGCTGCCCCGAGTCCCAGTGGTGGGCCTGCGGCACCTCCTGCAACGCCACCATCTGCCTGATCACTCGGGCGCAGCGGTCCGGCCGGCGCGGCTCGACCGACAGTCCTTCGACGGTGCTCCAGCCCCTCCACCCTGAAACGTCGTCGGGCGGTGAGTCAGCTCAGAGCTGCGACGGAGGTGCGCCTTGGCGACGACGACGCCTGCGGCTGGTGACGACGAGGATCCCTCCCGCCACAAGAAGCGCCGCACCGATCAGGCATGCAGCTGCGATCTGCGCACCAGTGAAGGCCAGCCCACCGCCGCCACCATTGGGCGTGGTGGTAGTGGTCCCGCACTGCGAGACCGTGAAGGCCTCGCTGAGCCCAACTTCCTTGTCCCGGTAGGGACCCGGACCACCGATTCCCTTGACGATCATCGTGTGGTTCCCGTATCCCGATGGGATAGGACCGATATTCCCCGTGCTTGCCCCCGACGAGGCCACCGCAGTGTGCAATTTGACCGGGCCGAGCGACTTGGGACCGTTGGATCCGAAGGTCTCGATCGTCAGGCTGGCATCGTTCGACACGTGGATCGTGTAGCCGACGCAGCCATTGTTCTCCGCCCGGGCGGTCCCCACGACGACGCCATCGACCTCGAAGGTGACCTGGGAGCCCGGCAGGAAACCACAGACGTAGTTGGGGGCGGCAGAGCCACCGCCACAGACCGTGCCCACCGAGGGGCCGGGGGGAATGCCCGGCCGAGCGCTGGGTCCCGGGTACCCGCTGGTGGCGACGTTGGCGACTGTCTCGATGACGGTCCTCGTGGAGGGCTCGAGATGGACCACCGCGCTTCGCGCTGACACCGCCCCACTTGGCGGTGCCTGCGCGGCTACCACGGCCATCGACGCCATGGCGATCACGAGTGCACCTGCGATGATCCACAGTCCTCGACGTCGCTCCACGGCGACTCCCGCGCTACTCCCCCGCTCCATTTCACGACCCTACCACCGGGACCCCCGGAGATCGCGGCCAGCGGCGGCCTAGAAGTGCCCGAGGACGGGGTGTGGGACGTACGGTGCCTCGAGACGAGCCACCTCGTCATCGGTGAGGCTGACCTCAAGGGCGGCGATCGCCTCGGTGAGGTGCGACGGCTTGGTGATCCCGACGATCGGCGCGGTCACGCCGGGGCGGGTGCGCAGCCATGCCAGCGCCACCTGTGCCATCGACACCCCACGCTCCGCTGCGATCTGCTCGACCACATCGACCACGTCGAAGTCCGACTCCGAGTACAGGTAGTCGGCGAACCCATCCGTCGAGGATCGCTGAGTCCGACGCTCGCCGCTTCGAGTCCGGGACCCCGCAAGGATCCCCCTGGCGAGTGGGCTCCAGGGGATCACGCCGACCCCCATGTCGATGCACTGCGGGACCATCTCCCGCTCCTCCTCGCGATAGAGCAGGTTGTAGTGGTTCTGCATCGAGATGAACCTCGTCCCGCCGATGTCATCCGCGGCATGCTGCGCCTTGGCGAACTGCCACGCGTGCATCGAGCTCGCTCCGATGTAGCGGGCCTTGCCCAAGCGGACCACCTCGTCGAGCGCACCCATCGTCTCCTCGATCGGAATCGAGGGATCGAAGCGGTGGATCTGGTAGAGGTCGACGTAGTCCATGTTGAGCCGCCGCAGCGACGCGTCGATGGCCGACATGATGTGCTTGCGCGACAGACCCCCTCCATTGGGCCCCGGACCCATGGGCATGAAGACTTTGGTCGCCACGACCGCCTCGTCACGCGAGAGGTACTTCGCCACCAGACGACCAGTGACCTCTTCGGAGGAACCATGCGAGTAGATGTCTGCGGTGTCGATGAACTGGATCCCGGCCTCCACCGCCAGACGGACCACCTCATCGGCCGTGGCATCGTCGATTGTCCAGGGCCGATCCTCGGAGCCATTGGCGTCGCGTCCGTCGCCAAAGCTCATCGTCCCGAGGCACACCGTCGAGACCCGAAGGCCACTTCGTCCAAGCGTTACGTACTCCATGAATTTCGCTCCCTCCCCGGTGGCCCCGCCACTTGGGCTGAGGCTATCGGAGATGGCCCGCTGCCCTCCCAGCCACCAGCGGCAGCTCGAGGTAGGTCCGGAGCCCCGGTGCCGCCTCGCAGACGGCGGGGATGGCGTTGACGCAGTGCAGTGCGGTCGCCACGATGCCCGGGTTCCGCGCAAGGCCGGCGGCCACCGATTCGGGATGGAGCTTGGAGAAGGTGGTCAGGCTCGAGGGATCCCCGGTGATCTCGACCTCAAAGCGCTCGCCCTTGGGGCCGAAACCCCACGCGGGCTCAAGATGCTCCTCCCCCATCAACCAGTTCACCGCCGCGGTGACCACGGGGACCCCGTCGACCGTCGCTTCCCACCGGAATCGCTGAGCGGCCACCAGTCCCGGAGCGATCGGTCCGATCGGCGACGCGATGGGCTTCGTCGCCACCGCCGTCTCGTGGGTCGTCTGCATCGTGGGATCGAGCCGGAACCCGAGCACGTCCGCCACCATCTGGATCGACTGACGGAATCCCGCGCCGAGCGCCTCGGCCATGATCGACGTGGCCGCGACCTTGGGTGTGGCTCCGAAGAGCATCCAGTCACGGATGACGTCAGGGGCCCCGTAGGTCCGGATGTCGGAGTACTCCTCGGCCCGCACGTGGGTGATCGATCCCGACAGCGCAGAGAGCATCAGCGGAAATCGCTCGGTAATGCCCCCTGGGTGAATGCCCGTGCCGTGGAGCGTGGCGGACCCCGCTCGTGCCGCCTCGTCCATCGTCGACCGGTCCGCAGAGGTTGGATAGAACCAGCCCAGGGGCGTCACCACGCTCTTGCCGGACCGCAGGATCCTGGCCACGAGGCCCGGATCCGCCATGATCGGCGCGTAGAGCACGCAGTCGGCGTCAGCTGCCAGCAATGCTTCGACGTCACCCGACGCCGTGATCCCGATGGGCGGCCGCCCGACCAGAGTGCCAAGGTCCACCCCGACCTTGTCGTCGCTGTGGACCCACGCGCCCACGAGCTCGAGCTCCGGATGATCGAGGATCCCCTCGATGGCGGCCCGGCCCACCCCGCCGGTGGCCCACTGGATGACGCGATACGCCACGATCCCCCTCTCGACAGCATCCCCCCACAGGCCGCTCAGGCGGACGGTAGCAGTCGATCCGCCGAGGTGCTCGGCCTCGGGACCTACTTGATCAGCGGGTCGCGTGGCAGACCGAGGATCCGCTCACCGATCTGGTTCCGCTTGATCTCCGACGTCCCGCCGGCGATGGACATCCCACGGTGCATGAGCACGAGCACGTTGCTCAGCGCAGCGTCACCGTCCATGAACACCGACTGCGATCCGTAGATGTCGGTGAAGATCGCTGCGGCCTCATGGCCGATCTCCGACAGGACGAGCTTGGTCATCGCACCCTCGGGTCCCGGCTCTGCTCCAGCGACGGCACGGTTGGCCGCCCGAAGGTTGAGCAGGCCCATCGCCTGGTGCTCGGCGATGTAGCGACCCAGTCGCGGCTCGCCACCGTCGAGGTGGTGGCCATGGGCGTCATAGGCCTCTACGAGAAAGGACCCCGGTACGGACAGCCCGCCATCACCAGCCCCGATGCTGACGCTCTCGTTGCCGAGCGTTGCCCGTGCCACCGTCCACCCGCCGTCGACCGGTCCGACCACGTCGTCGTCCGGTACGAAGACGTCCGTGAAGAAGACCTCATTGAAGTCCGAGGCACCAGAGGCCTGCTTGAGGGGTCGGACCTCGACACCCTCCGCATGCATGTCGATTGCCATCATCGTGATCCCGTCGTGCTTGGGGACGTCAGGATTCGTCCGGACAGTGGCGAACCCCATGCCGGCCACATGTGCCCCCGAGGTCCAGACCTTCTGACCATTGACCAGCCAGCCGCCGTCGACACGCGTGGCCTTGGTCTGAACCCCCGCCGCGTCGGAGCCGGCATTGGGCTCGGAGAACAGCTGGCACCAGATCACCTCCTGGTTGAGCGCAGGGAGCACCCAGCGAGCCTTCTGGTCCTCGGTGGCGAACTGGATCAGAGTGAGGATGTTCCATGCCGTGATGCCGTAGCCCGGCCGGACGATGCCCGCTGTAGCGAACTCCTGCTCGATCACCAGCTGCTCGATGGCCCCTGCGGAGCGGCCGAAGGGCACCGGCCAGTGCGGCATCACATAGCCCGTCTCGATCAATCGGGCACGCTGCTGCTCAGTCGAGAGCCCCGCGATGCTCTGGGCGAAGGCCACGACCTCGGCCCGGATGGACTCCGCCTCCGGAGGGAGCTCGACGCTCTTGCCCCGCTTGACCCCGCGGCGAGTCAGGTCGGTGAGGTCGGCGGCAGCCCGATCGGCTCGCAGGAACGCCAGCAGCGTCGTCGCCCGCCGCATGTAGAGGTGGGCATCGTGCTCCCACGTGATCGCAATGCCTCCATGGACCTGCGTGTTCAGGTTCGCACACAGGTCGGCGGCAGGTGCCGCAAGGGTGGCGGCCACGGCTGCGGCATAGGAGAACACGTCACCGCCGGTCGATGCCGCCTTGGCGGCATCCCACACGGCAGAGGTGGCGAGCTCGGTCGCCACGGCCATGTTGGCGCAGTGGTGCTTCACCGCCTGATAGGTCCCGATGACTCGGCCGAACTGCAGGCGCTCCTTGGAATAGGCCGCACCCATCTCGGTGCAGGCAGCTGCCACACCGACCGCCTCCGCGGACAACAGGAGCCGCGAGAGGTCAATGAGGGCCTGGCGAGCGCCGCTCAGCACGGTTGCCGGAGCCCCGTCGAGGGTGACCCGCGCGGAACGGCGAGAGGGATCGAGGTTCGGAGGAATCTCGATCGTGACCCCGGTGCCCGCCTCGACCACGAGCACATCGTCGCCCGCTCCGATCAGCAGGACCGTGGCAAGGCCACCGCCGAGAATGACACCAGCGTCACCCGTGGCCAGGCCGTCGACCACCGTGACCGATGTGTCAAGCGCCACCGCTCCGATCAGCGATCCCTCGGCGAAGCCGGGGAGGAGGCGATCCGCCGCCTCTCCACCCACCGCCGACAGCACGGCACTGGCGATCACGCTAGGCACAAAGGGCCCGGGGGCGAGGGTCCGCCCCATCGCCTCGACCACGACGACAAGCTCTTCGAGGCCGAATCCCGATCCGCCCTGCTCCTCGGCGAGGTGGAGGCCGAGCCAGCCCATCTGCGCCATCTCCGACCAGGTGCTCGAGAGCTCCTCGGTCGTCGCATCGAGCAGCGCCCGCGCCGGCTCGGTGCCACCACGGGCGGTCAGGAAGTTTGTTGCGGTCTCGGCCAGCGACAGGTGGTCTTCGGTGATAGCGATCGACATGGGTGCTCCTCGTGCTCGTCCGTGGTCCTAGTGGTCTAGCCGGTACGCAGCCGGCGGTCCACAGGTCTCGCCTTCCACCGTCGGGCTAGGTTCGGTCGACCGGGCCGATGTGCTCCCGGACCACAGCGACACCGTCGAACAGAAAGGCCCAGACGATGGCCGAGCCCCTCGTGATCCGTCGTGACGACGGCGGCATCACCACCCTCACCCTCAACCGACCCGACAAGCTCAATGCGCTCACGCCGGCCCTTTTCGTCGAGCTTCGCGGTCACCTCGATGCCCTGCGCGACCGCGACGACATCTCCTGTGTCATCCTTCGCGGGGCCGGACGCTCGTTCTGCGCCGGCCATGACCTCCCGGCTATCGCCATCGGGGAAAGGGCGCCATCACGTCACTTCGAGCCAGAGACCATCGATGCGCTCGAGGCTCTTCCTATGCCCACGATCGCCCAGGTCCACGGACATTGCTTCACCGGAGGGCTTGAGCTCGCCCTGGCCTGCGACCTCATCGTGGCGGCGGAGTCGACGCGCCTCGGCGACACCCATGGGCAGTGGGGGCTGGTCCCGATCTGGGGGATGTCGGTGCGCCTACCCGAGCGGGTGGGGCGATCGACAGCCAAGGAGCTCATGTTTACGAGTCGCAGGATCAGCGGCCGCGAGGGGCTCGAGATCGGCCTCGTCGACCGCTGCACCCCAGACGACTCACTGGAGGCCACCGTGGCGGCACTCTCCGCCGAGATCGCCGCCAACTCACCAGGGACCAATCGGATCGTCAAGCGGCTGGTGGACGGCCACCCAGCGCTCGATCGGACGCAACGGCTCCTCCAAGAGCGCACCTTGCCCCACGGCCTGCCCGCCGACATGGCTGAGCGCATGGGTGGCAGCACTCGATAGGCACCAGCCGTCAGGTGATGCCTCCTAGGGTCGACCGCCAGCCCTCGGCAGGTGCTTCGCCTCATAGGCCAGGCCGATGCACATCTCATCGGTGGAACCGTCTCCCCAGGTGACGAAGTGCGCGGGTGCACTGCGCAGCAACGGGAGCTTCTGGGCCAGCGTCGGGTCGAATCTGCACGACACGGTCAGGGTGTCCCCCGACCGAACCTTGATCGGCGAACGCAGGTTGGAGCCCCGCTGGTCGTCGAAGTTGTAGGCCGGTACATCGAGGACCGTCCGGGCGGCTGGGGTGCCGGCGTTCAGGGTGAGGCGGAGGCTCCGTCCAAGCAGGTGCATGTGCGCCTGGGTTCGCACGATGTAGCCCGAGGAGCCGATCGGCCACGTGCACGACGTCGTCGTGCTGCCGATCGCCGCCACTGCATCGTGCCGACAGGCGGCCTCGATCGAGTCCACGATCTCGACGGCGTGCGCGCCAAACCGATGGCCTTGGTCAGCCAGGGACGCGGCGCGCGTGCACAGCGGGCCGGTGATCCCCGTCGGACAGGGGATGTCCGGCGGGGCGAGCACGATGCTGAGGGCGAGTCGTTGCAACGGGGTGCTCGCCGGGACGGTGTGGAGGACCAGCCGATTGCGGACTGGGCGCTTCCCAACCAGCAGGTTGTAGTGCACCTGCATGATCACCATGCTTCCCCTCGGCAACAAGACGCCCGTCCCCGCCGGGAAATGATCGGCGCCATGACCCGGCGCCCACTCACTGAGCATCGGATCCTTGAGGATCGTGGCGAAGGGGACACCCGGCAGCGAAGCCTCCCCAAAGCAGGTCCAGCCTCGACCGCCCACGTCAGCCCGCCGAGCGGCGGCGGCTAGCGACGGCGGCACAAGGAAGAGCGCCGCATGGTGGACCTCGGCGGAACCAGGAAGGAACTGGCTCGAGGTCACGACGGCGTCATGCTTCACTCTCGGATCCACGAGGGTGCAGTGGTAGTCGTCGGTGACACCCTGTCGAGCATGGGGCGTGTAGGCCGACGGCATGCTCAGCGACACCGTGGAGCCCGTCGGCGCCACTGATGCACCGCTCGGGGCCGGGACGCCGACGGCGACGATCATGCCACTGATGAGGCCCACGAGGGCCGTCCGGTACCGTCGGAGCATCGCTGCAGACTATCGCCGAGCACGAGGCGAGCACCGGGGAGACGAGACCTCTCCTCGCACACTCACCTCGTGAGGCGAGCCCGCCGTGAAGCCGGGCCGCCCGGCCCACCCTCACCCGATCGTGCGCCGGCGTCGCCTCGCCTCAGCGCGACCTCCTAGATTGTGAGGGTTCCCTGACTTTGGAGGTTCAGTGCGCTCCCCGAAAGACTTCTTCCGCCCCTTGGCCGTGGGCGCTCCCGAGCCTCTGCGAGAGATCCCGTTCCGACCGTCGCGGATGATCCACTTCTTCCCCTCGTCCAACCCGAAGATGGTGGCCAAGCTGCCGGACCTCGCTCCGAAGGTCGATGTGCTGCTCGCCAACCTCGAAGATGGGGTTCCCGCCACCGACAAGGAGGCCGCTCGGGCCGGCCTGGTCGAGGTCGGGCGGACGGTCGACTTCGGAACCACCCAGTTCTGGACGAGGGTCAACTCGCTCGACTCACCCTGGGGCCTCGATGACCTCACCACTGCCGTCACCGAGGTCGGCCACAAGCTTGACGTCATCATGATCCCCAAGGTGGAGGGGGCCGAGGACATCCACTACGTCGATCGGTTGGTCGCCCAGCTCGAGGCGAAGGCCGGCCTCGACCGACCCATCCTCCTGCACGCCATCCTCGAGACCGCTCGCGGCGTGGCCAACGTCGAGGAGATCTGCGCCGCATCCCCGCGGATGCAAGGCCTCTCACTCGGCCCAGCCGACCTCGCGGCCAACCGTCGTATGAAGACCACTCGTGTCGGTGGAGGCCACCCTGACTACCTCGTGCGCCAAGACCCCATCGACGGAGATATCAACGGCCCACGGGCGATCTTCCAGCAGGACCTGTGGCACTACACGATTGCCCGCATGGTCGATGCCTGCCAGGCCAATGGAATCTTCGCCTTCTACGGCCCGTTCGGTGACATCGCCGACACCGTGGCCTGCGAAGACCAGTTCCGCAATGCCTACCTCCTCGGCTGCGTGGGCGCGTGGTCGCTTCATCCAACCCAGATCGACATTGCTCGCCGGGTCTTCTCACCCGCCGTCGCCGACATCCGCCACGCCCGCCGCGTTATCGCCGCCATGGGCGATGGAACCGGAGCCGTCATGCTCGACGGAAAGATGGAGGACGACGCCTCCGTCAAGCAGTGTCGCGTCATGATCGAGCTCGCCGATGAATTGGCGAGCCGTGATCCTGATCTGGCCGCGCTCTACTCGACCATCACCTTGGAGGACTGACATGACCGATGCGAACCTGCGACCCCGTAGAAGTGTGCTGTACATGCCCGCCGCCAATGAACGGGCCCTCGAAAAGGCAAAGGACATCGCCGCTGACGCCCTGATCTTCGACCTTGAAGACGCGGTCGCCCCCGACGCCAAGGCCGAGGCCCGCGAGCGAGCCTGCGCCATGGTTGCCGCCGGTGGCTACGGCAACCGCGAGATCACCATCAGAGCCAACGGCATCGGGACACCCTGGCACGACGATGATCTCGCAGCCATCTCCGCTGCCGGTCCCGACGGCGTGGTTGTGCCGAAGGTCAACTCGGTCGCCGACGTCGCCGCCATCGAGGCAGCGCTCGAGCGCCATGGTGCGCCGGACCGGACCCGCATCTGGGCCATGCTCGAGACTCCCATCGCCATGCTTCACGCCGAGGAGATCTGCGCTGCCTCAGAGCGACTGAACGTCCTCGTGATGGGTACCAATGACCTGGCCAAGGAGCTCCACGCCCAGCGTGTGCCGAGCCGCCAGCCCCTGATGGCCGGCCTCTCCCTCAGCCTGCTCGCAGCGCGCGCTGCCGACAAGGTGATCCTTGATGGCGTCTTCAACGACATCAAGGATGAGGGTGGATTTCTCGCTGAGTGTCAGGTCGGCCGCCAGATGGGCTTCGATGGCAAGACACTCATCCATCCGAGCCAGGTCGGGCCCTGCAACACAGCGTTCTCACCTGAGCCAGCCGAGATCGAGCTCGCAGAGCGCATCATCGCCGCCTTCGAAGAGGCAGAAGCCGAGGGTCGCGGCGTCGTCACGGTCGACGGTCGCATGATCGAGAACCTCCACGTCGACGAGGCTCGCCGGGTGCTCGCCATTCGGTCGGCCATCTCCGACGCCGGGGGCTGACTGACCACCTGCACCCTCGGAGTCAACCGCCCTCCACCTCATGCCCAGGAGGCTGAATCCATGAGCACCGTCGACGACACTGGAAGCGACTCCACCACACCAGCTCGGCTGGCTGCAGCCGGTGCACTCCGGCGGCTCGGCAATGCTCTCGTGGCCC
>Ga0194049_1000218_pt1 | contig 20836 bp, 23 predicted proteins | sample JunL2225m_MetaG_FD_148665 | JGI IMG/M metagenome (GOLD analysis project Ga0194049, IMG submission 148665) | Anoxic zone freshwater microbial communities from boreal shield lake in IISD Experimental Lakes Area, Ontario, Canada - Jun2016-L224-25m | ecosystem: Environmental > Aquatic > Freshwater >... | reverse complement strand
CCGCGCGACGAGGTGCGCCGACGACAAGAGGCTGCCAAAGTGGCGGCGATACGCGGCAAAGGCTACACGCTGACGCGCGCCGCGGAGAGCTATATGAAGGAGCACCTGTCCAAGCTCGCTCGGGGCGACGAGCAGTGGCGCATTCTGAAGCGCGAGATCCTGCCCGAAATCGGCAGTGTGCTGCTGGCCGACCTCAAGCCCTCGCAAGTCATGGCGGCGGTCGTGCCCATGCGCAAGAGGGCGCCGCGGGTGGCGGCCATGGGCATTTCCGCCCTTCGCGGCGTGATCCGGCACGCGCGCAGCATGAATCGGTTGGACCTGGATGTTGCCGACCCTACGGCGGGCATACCCACCATCCCGCAGGGCAAACGCAGCCGGGCACTGAGCGATCCCGAGATTGGTCGTTTGCTGCGCTGGCTGGACTCCGGGGCGGTGTCCCGCACCATTGCCGATGTGCTGCGGCTTACGCTTTATTCCGGCGCCCGCAGCGGGGAAGTCTGCAGTATGCGTTCGCGCGACGTTGATCTTGATGCGAAAACATGGACCCACACCCAAGGGAAAACCGGTGACGTGAGCGTGACACCGTTGTCCGCGCCCGCCGTCAACATTCTGCGCAATCGCCTTGGCGAGGAGTATGTTTTTCCTGTGCGCGGAAAAGCAATACAGCAGAAGGCGTTGAGCGTGGCTTTATTCGCCGCTAAAAAGGTAGGGGTCGCCTGCCCGATAGACCACTGGACCTCACACGATCTGCGCCGTACCACCCGTACAGGACTGGCTCGCCTGGGTTGCCCATTCGAGATCGGCGAATCCATCCTTGGCCACCGATTGCCGGGCGTGGCCGGTGTTTATAACGTCTATGCCTACGCCGATGAGATGCGCAAGTGGCTGAATCGGTGGGCGGAGCATGTGGCGGGAATAGCTGCGCCGCGGGCAAACCGATGAATGCGAAGCGTTAAGCACTACGCTTGGTAGACGCTAGTGTCAGTGCCCGCCATCCTTGTTTGCCCTGCTTGTCTTTGCCCATCACTGCTCGACAGATGATTGAAGTTCCGGCTGGGAAAGCTGACTTTTCCAGCAAACTGGGATGAACAAAAATGCGCTCGTTGTCCTGTGAAATCACGAAACCGAATGACTGACCGATTCGTTGTGTAAGCTCGCCGGCGAACTCTCGAACAAATCCATCAAGCGTTGTGGCGTTCGACTTTTTCCATTTGACCGCACGGTGATCGTCACCGGCAAGACCGACCTCGATGATGTCACCCACTCTTATTTCGGATATGTCCTTGAATCGCCGATAGGGCAGTACAGCGCCATCATCAATAGAGAACGCAACGTGCGCCAATGCTTTTTCAGAATTCTGGTTGTCGATCACTCCCGCTCGATAGACGATTTTCCCCGACTCCCCTCCGAACGCAATCGCTTCGGCGGAGTCACTGACATCGGGTTCGCTCGGAAAGTCGGTTCGGTCTGCCCGGGAGCGAAACCAGTCAGAGCCTGCCAATTGCATCAACGCCTGCGGAACGGAAAAATTGTTTTTGGAGCGGTACTCCAGTGCCTTGCGGATTTGGAGTGTCGCTTCATCAAACCTTTCGACAGATGCGAGCAGACGTGCCAAAGCAATCCGAGTATTCGCGACCTCTTGAGGTTGGCCGGCTACCTGGACCGCTCTAAAGTAACAATTAGTCGCCTTGTCGGTTTCTGTTGGCTCAAATGTTTGACCCAACAAAGTCCATACCCAAGCTGCTCTTTGTTGGCGCCGAACGACCGGCATCAGCCACTCTCGCGCCTCAGCAGTCTTGCCACGGTCGAGCAGTTGCTTGCTCTTGTAGTAATGCAGCCACTGATCATCCGGAGCGATCAACAACCCTGCCTCCAACTGCGCTTCCGCCCACGCCAATAGTTGAGCATCGAGTTCACCTGCGCGATGGGAAGCCTCCCGGCCAATGGCATAGAACAAGCGCATTTCGATGCTGGGCAGTAATTTTCCGTTGTCCGCCTTGTAGGGTTCCTTGTCCTCGGGCCGACAATATTCCGGCCCCCACCACTGCGCAAACTCAAGAAAGCCGGGCCATGCCTTGCCAACCTTCAGAACTTGCGTCAGTAGCAAGGAATGCAGCATTCCCGGCCGTTCGTTGGCACCAAAGTGCCGATAATCAGAAAGCCATTCGCTGAGTCGATTGGCCACCTTGCCAGGCGAACTCTTGCCTTGCTCGCATAACTGGGCCTCCTGCTTGACAAGGTCGTAGATGACCCAGCCATATGCGCGTTGCAGATAGATGTCGTTTGGGTCGGCGGCAAACCCCTCACGTGCTTTTGCCAAAGCTTCTGGGAGATGCCCAGACTTGCGCAGTTGAGAGACATCCGACGACCAATTCACTTGGTCAGCGATCCAAGAAGGTGATGCAGGCGTTCAAGGAGTCCACCGCTGGAACCGGCGCCACCAACTTCTTCTACCCGGGTCCATTTCGGGGTGCCGTCATAATGGAAATCGATGCTGCGGCTCTGGCCATCCAGGCCAAAGAGAATGCGCAGCCGATATTGCATTGGGGTAACTAACAGTAAAGTGATGTCAGAGCCATTTAGCGCGAATCGAATGCGATCCCGAAACGCAACGAGAAATGGGTCCGTCAGTTCGGCGTCGGCCACGGGCCCCTGCTTCAATACACCCTCCATGACCCGAAGGGCATCTGCGAGAACAACCTGATCTGATGGTTTTCCAGGCACCGAAGAGAACGTCGAGACCTTGCCTTTACCGTTGTATTGATACTCGACAACTGCGGAACAACCCTCACGGCTGAGAAAGTAACGCTCTCGATAGCTCAAGTGTTCGAGCTGTTCCACGGAAATCCCAGCCGAAGCCCATGCCTTACGCAAGCCCAAGTGATAAGCGAATAGCTTTTCCTGCCCGCGATTGAACGACAAACGGTTCCAGTCCGTGTCAGTGACAGACGGGTCATCAACGACTGCATCGGGAGAGTCGGCGGTGTCAGCCTTACCCCAGTCAAACGAGGAAAGTTCATTGAAGTTTGGCGCGTTGATTGTGACAAGGTTCTGCTTGGCGCGAGTGATAGCGGTATATGCCCAGCGGAAGAAATCCTCGTTTCGCTGCCCCCGGCCATCACCAAAATTGACGGCTGCCGTGTCCCATTCGCCACCTTGTGCCTTGTGACACGTCAGCGCATACCCATACTTGACCTGAAGGGCGTTGAAGTACTCGTCCTGTTGAATCGCCATCCTGAACTCGGCCGTTTTTGGCCTGACATTCGGGTTCCGGAGGCGAAAATCGACAAGCAAGGCTCGCTGCGCCACAGGGGGTAGATCGCGCTCCGGCGAATCGAGAAGGTTTTCGAGAACCTTGCAGTCAACGTCGATGATCTTGCCATCCATATTACGATAGGCGGCTGAGACGCTGCGAAACATCAGTTCGATAGGTCTTTCGACCCCCTTGATCCGAACGGATTTGCGTTCCGGACTCGCGGCTACTCTTCGCACCCTGACGAGGTCGCCGTTGTATAGCCCTGTCTTTACGGAATTCCTGTTGACCAGCAATACGTCGCCGATCTGCAATTCCCTTCTTTCTTCGCCCCACAGTCGTCCGCGCACGGAGCGATTGAGGTCCAATGCTTGGGCGTTGGAATGGGTGATCAATACCGAACTAGATTTCGCCATGAACGCCTTCTCGACAAGCGTTATGGCCTCGACGACGGTTACCGCCTGAATATCTTTTCCATTGGCGGACAAATCGAGCGTGTTGAACACTTTGCTGCTGATTGAATTACGCAATGCCGTTGCCCGATCCAGGATGCCGCTGCCGGATTCTTGGCGCATGACCTCGGTAATTTCGCACTCGCCACACTCCAGGCCAAATGTCTGCCGCAGATAATTGGCCGATAGCGCCGGTGACAAGGTCTCGCCAACAGGCGGCAACTGCGCGGGATCGCCAACAAACAAGATCTTTGCACCGGGGTCTTCAGGCCGACCGGGTCTCGCCAGCCTTGCGTACTCGATCAGATCGGCAAGGAGGCGCCCTGATCCGAACTGAAGAAGATCACCATGCGCCCCCTTGTCACCGACCATCGATGACTCATCAACGATGAAAAGCGTGTTTCCCGGATCGGATTTCTTGAGCGGAAACGTCAGACGCAGCCCTGGGTCATTTGCCGATGCAGCCCCCTCAAAAACGTCGATGTCGGTCAAGTGATAGATCACACGATGAATTGTGTTTGCCTCCGCCCGGTTCTTTGATCCGAGAATCCGAGCTGCTCTGCCTGTGGGTGCCAAAAGCGTGTAGGGATGTTGGGCCGCATCAAGTTCCCGGATCAATTGTCCAATCAGCGTTGTCTTGCCGGTCCCGGCGCTTCCCTTGAGAATGAAGCAAGGGGTAGCCCCCCTGATGAAGTCATGGATCTTGCCAACGGCGAGTGATTGATGTTTGGTGAGTGGCGGGGGGGTCATAGCGCACCTGGACTAGCACTAGCGACTTGAAGCAGTTCGGCGAACCGGTACTGGGTTACATCCCGCCCCGTCTGCGGGGCGCTCATTGTCGCCAAGTCCCACAGGCGCTCTTCAAGCGTGGTGGAGGCGGCGTCTTTTTCGGGGGGGGCGATCCATTGCATTGTTTGGTAGCCTCGACAAGGTGTTGATAAAAGCGGGGCAAAGACTATGGTTCGCCGAACTGTACCGTAATGTTCGGCATAATCCAACTGACTGAAAATAAAGACACTTATTTTTTTTCTGGATTGAAGACAGGGTGGCAATGTGAAAACAAACATGTCTAAAGCTCCGGGCGCGTTTGCCGTGCTAAAGAATTCGCCCGCCGTGCTGAAAACGGCGTATGAAACCCATCCGAATGGGCAGGTTTCCGCGTTACTCAAACGGTTACTTTCGGACCCTAAAATGGAGGGGGCTTGGCGTGAATTGGCAAAATGAGTAGGGTCTTCACCCCTGCGTGTTCAAAAACGCCACTGCGCGACGGTATTTCTCCATTCGCGCAAAATCCTGCTCGGTTGGGTTTGCTATCCGAGATAGATCAAGGTTGTCCTTTAAATCCGCGAGCTTTACTCGCAAGCCAATAGGATTCTTTGCTGCGCGCGCTACAAATTCGTCATATGGTTCATCTTCGCTACTTTTCGTAACCGATTTCAACCCCGCCAAGACTGTTTCCGAAAAGCCCTCAGTACGAAGGTCGTCCTCATTCCAATCGGAATCCTCGACCACATCATGTAAAACCGCGACGATCCGTTCGTCCGGCGTCGTTACGTTCAGCATTACTCGGATCGGGTGAAGAATGTAGGGCACGCCCGCCTTATCAACTCTCCCCATATGCGCCTCTGCAGCAATGGCAATAGCTCTCTCCAGGGTACTCATGTGCATCTCCGGCTAAATATGTCATTTATTGAAAGCAAAGCAGCACAATGTATCGCCCGTTCCCATAGTAGACGGTAAAAGAATGTGCGAAAACTCAATACTCGTATGCAATGAGGACATAAAGCTTTCTGGGATCAAGCTCTTCAAGTTGCCCGCGTAGTTGATCGGCCCTTTCCTTTGAGAACATAACCCCGCTTTTCCCTCCGTAGCAGCGTTCCCAAAAGTCCAGCAGGTGGCGCCGCTTACATGCGACCACGTAAGTTAGGTGATCCGGGCACTCTTCTTTGAGACCATTGTCAGCAGCCCATCCTCCGAATGTCCCCAGTTCTGCAAGGCCGGCAGCGAAGGAGGGGATTGCGTCGCCTCCTAGGACACGATCAGGCGGATAGCCGTGGTACTTGAAATGCTGAATGTCCTTGCGGCCTAAAGCAAGTTCCGCAATGGAAAAGGTGCAAGTCGTCATGCTCTTCCTTTAGTTGACTGTGACCGTTGGATAATCGCGGCTTGACGTTAGAGCTCTGTGGCCCGCTGTAGGGAATTCTAAACTGGCAAATAGATCGCCGTCATCTTGACGACTGCATTCTCAACCGAATAGCAATTTGTTTCCTGTATTGCCCCAGTCGCGCTTGCGGTCAAGGAAGTAAAAAGTAACGGTTTATCCTTTGCGCTACTTGAATAACACTATGGGCTTCGCACCCCCAGCTCGATTGAGGGGCGAGCCGCTGCCTCATTTTAGGAATGCACCAACCACGGCACCTACAAGGCCCCCGGCAGCGCCCGCTATTGCAACCCACCACCGCTTATCTTTCTGCTCCTCCAAGGCGCGGGAGTGCAAATTAATTGCTGTCTCTATGAGAACTTTGATGTCCGACGACGGCAGCGGGATGCGTGATATTCGAGATTTCTGCTCGTCAGGAAGAGCGTAGAAAGTTTCGCGCGTGAGCACGCTCTCAGCATTTACATCATAGCGTTTGGGAAACTGACGCCGCCACACAAGTGAAGCATACTCTCGGGCGGTATCTAACCGGAAGAATTCCGGATGTTCAAGGAAGACTTTTTCCCATTTGTCAGCTTGCGCCACGTCAGCGGATATCCGGTCTGCCCATTCCGCGAATGAAAGCTTGTAGAACTTATAAGTTGCCATGGTTTGAATCGCAGCGATGACGTCCCCGAGACGATTGGAATCGCGCAGATAGGGTGACAAGGAGGAGGGCTTGCGTTTCCAAGGCAGATTCATATGGAGCCTAATTAATATTCAGCGACAATTTTAGGTGACACAAATGATCGATTGATTTCACTTTGCTGTTCTCTGCGGTACTTTCCTTGCTCACGCTTGAATAACGCGTAATCGTTAGATTTACGTAACTCTATCAGGAATGCAATAGCCCCCATGGATAGGGTCAGCCTATAGCGCGGGTGGCCACTTCGGAGCGGAACAGACCTTACTTGAAGGTCGGAATCGGCCTGGGGCAATCAAACGCCTCTAAAGGGTGCCTGCGGGAAGCCCCAATGCCTTTTGAACTCCCTTTTCTCCAAAATGCGCGATGTGCTTCCATTGAAGCGTTGCGGCCTCGTCACCGAGACTTTGGAGTGCTCTTTTTATGTTCTTGAAGTCTGCAACGCTCCAGTGATGTGCATTCGCTCGCGCGACGAGGGCCAGAGTGTGTGGACGCCAAAGGTCACCCCCAAATGATCGCGGATTGATGTTTCCGCCGTAAGTTTCGCGGACGCGATGCATGGCCAGAAAGGGTGTCCTGGCGTAGAAACAGGCCGCATCGATTCTCGAGGTGACCTGGCCGATATGTCTGCCATCCCGTGCAGCGATTCGCCCCAAGACTGCCGCAGCGTCGGAGTAAGTTATGTGAAAGCCTGGGTCTTGGAGTATGTGCTTCTCAAGGTGCTCCACAAGCGTGACGGCGTCAGCATGTTGGACGTTAGCGGGCATAAAGTCCTTCTCCCCTATATATCTAAATTTATAATCAATGCCACCCAGTACGGTGTGCTCAATGGTTGCAAGGTGCATCCGGCCGGAGAGTCGTTTTTAGCCCATGCTATTTCACGTCGCCCAGAATTTCTGTGAGCGCATCCCGCAGCTTTCGGGCGTTGCTCTTGGATATGTAGTGCGGGACAATCGTGTTTGCCTGAAGTCTGAGCGTGAGACACAGGGAACGCGACCATGTGGTCAATCCCCCCGCCTCAGGGTCGAAAGACTCCACCAGGACAACCTCGCGGATTATTTCTTGACCAGGAATTCTCTTTGCCATTTTCGCTCCCCGCAATATCAAAGTGTTAAAAGTATCGGGCCGTGATCAAGGCGTCGCTGTACCGCTGGCGCCAATCGTTTGCCTGACTGCGCCATGTGAGGGCCCCATCCCTGCTTTGAGTCGGCACTCGACACAGGGCCGCATCCGGAATCGGCCAAAAGCGGGCGTAGAGGGTCTCGGCTACGATTGAGAACCCACTTATAAACCCCTAAAAACTGTCCAGCTGCGCGGGGCCACCCCTGCTGCGCCAAAGGGTCCCACTCGAATTAGGAGAATTTTCCACTTTTGCATTCTTGCCTCCACACAAAGCTCACGATCCGGGCACTCGGAATGTTCAGTGCCAGTCACCCCTCGTACTTCCATTGACTCTTCCATCGGCTTACAACTTCACCCGGAAAAGCAGGGTCATCAAAAAATGTGCTGTAGTACACCGTGTTGCCGGGTAGATGAAGCTGGTAACGATTCAAGGCACGGAAGAGATTGCCACTTTCAAGGTCAACGTAATGCCGAAGAATGACGCATCCGTAGCGTAAATTGGTTCGCAGATTAAGAAGGTTGTCCCCCTTCTTTCCGATTTGTAGCACCCATCGCGGATGTACCTGCATGTAGCCAAGCCTACCGTCCTTTCCAGTCTTCATTTTGTCAAAATTGCTTAGCACGTCAATCATTCCAAGAACGAGTTGAGGATCGAGACCGGCTCGGGTCGCTTCGTAATGCACTGACTTGAGCAGATCGAGACGATTGTCGTCGTCGGGCACGCGCACCTTTAGTCGTGGCGACATCGCCGCGAGCCATTCGGTCTCCTCCAACTTAGATTGGAAAGCTGAGGAACGCGGGGCGCGATCGCCATCCGCCTGCGGCAAAGCAGACTGCACACTCGCGGCAAGCACCTTGCTAGTAGCTTCGTCTAGTGGCGCAGAGGGCTCGTGTTGATTCGTGGAGTCCGAGTGCGCCAGTTGTGGCGGAGGTTGTGGGACGCTTTGCGATTTATCGCTGGAAGCGAAGTGATAACCCAAAGCGATACAGATGACGAGCACAATTGCAATCATCGTCTTTTTGTCAGATCTAAAATGGTACAGGGAACTCTCTTCTTTCGAATCTTTTGTTGAAGAGATTGTTTTTTCGACGTGTGTCGCAGCGTAGGTCTTCCGCCCTTTGAAGTACTGGAGCAGCGCTGCTATACCGATTGCTAATAGGTAATAAGGGAAAAATAAGAGTGTGGAATCCCTTACGGTTTTGGCGGCTAGCCATTCAATCAGCCCCCACAACGTGATTACAAAGAAAAATACTAGAATCAAAAGTAGGTCGGCGAAATCGCCGAAGCCAATTCGAAATCTTTCCTCTACGGGGCGCGCAAGCGATTCCCAATACCTTCGATTGCTGTCATATACCCACCGGCAAAAAATGCCGCCGACGGCCAAGAACACTGCTACAACGAAAATAGCCCGAACATCTTGTGAATAGATCAATCCGTAGATCAACAATCCTGCGGCAGCAAGGGCAATCACGGCAGCAAGCGTGATCCCTATCGCACCAAGGATCTCGGGGAGGAAATTGAGAATGATCACAGCAACAACAATACCCAGAGCAATTTCGATAATTAGGATCATCGTATTACCTCAGCGATTGTCCGGTGGTGCTCCATCTGGCGGGGGGGGGGGGCCTCAATTCGCCTTACTTCTTGGGTTTTTGCTTGTGCCACTCCCGTGGCCGTTGCCATTCATCAAGCCGAGGTTGTACTGCGCCCAAGCCGCGCCCTTAGTCGCCCACGTCCTTGTGATCCTCAACTCAGCTGCGTAGACCCGTCGCATATAAGTGGCGAGCGCATCTTCCTTGGCAACATAGGCGGCGAGAGCATCGCTCTTAATATCGGTCTAAAAAATGGGCCATCGTTCAGTCCGAACTAGCAGAAAACTAGGCTTTCACTAGATCCATTGAGCGGGAAAGCGTTGATCGCCCCACGTTTCCGACCTGCGAAACGCATTGCGAAACGTTTTCTAAAAGGGACGGTATTTTCACTCTGTACAAATTCCCTTGCATCATGGGGTCTTCACTCTGCCGCTCCTTAATGCCCGAATCCGGACCGCCCAAGGCTAGCCAAGGCCCCGCCAGCTGTCAATCTTGCCTGCGGCTATGGCTGCAGCGGTGCAATCGACTCGGCATGCAAGCCGAAGACGCCTTTTTTCCGGTCGTCGAAATAATGGCGCAGCGTGGTCGAAATGGTGCGAAAGGCGAGTTCCGGCCAGGGAATGTCGGCTTCGTCGAACAGTTCGACCTCGAGGCTTTCCTCGCCCGGGCCGAAGTCGAGGTTGAGCAGGCGGGCGCGATAAAAAATATGCACCTGGTTGACGTGCGGAACCGAGAGCATGGAAAAAAGATCGCCAAGTTCCACCCTGGCCTTGGCTTCCTCAAGGGTTTCGCGCAAGGCGGCGGCGGCCGTCGATTCGCCGTTTTCCATGAAGCCGGCCGGCAGCGTCCATTTGCCGCGGCGCGGTTCTATGGCGCGCTTGCACAGCAGGATTTTGTCGCCGTGTTCGGGAATGGTGCCAAGAACCATGCGCGGGTTCTCGTAGTGGATGGTATTGCAGGCGTCGCAGACATGGCGGGGCAGGTTGTCCCCGGGCGGGATCTTGAACGCCACCGGTGCGGCGCAACTGGAGCAGAATTTCACGTTGTCAGGCTGGGTAAAGTGCGGACAGGCATGATAACCGCAATCGCTTTCGCCCCGTCGCAACCCTCAGACCAGCAGGGCGGGCAGTTCGTCCAGGCTGTGGATGACGTGATCCGGAACGGCATCGAGCGCGTCGAGCGGTGCGCCTGTGCGGTTGATCCAGAAAACGCGAAAACCGAAGGCCTTGGCACCACAGGCATCCCAGCAATTGGACGAGACAAAGCCGATGTTTTCCCTGGCCACGCCAAGCGCATCCACGGCGAGCTGGTAGACGGCCGGAGCGGGTTTATAGGTTTTCAGCGAATCGACGCTGATGATCGCGGCAAAAGTCGCGTCCATTCCGGCGTTGCGCACCAGCGGGGCAAGCATGCCCGGTGAGCCGTTGGACAGGATGGCCAGTTTGCGGCCGGCGAGCTCGGGCAGGCTGTTGCGCGCATCTGGGTAGGGGGCAAGGTGCAGGTAGGCGTCCATCAGGCGCGCGACTTGTGCTGCTGAGAGCGCGAGGCCGAGGCCGGCGCCGGCGTGGACTAGCGCATCTTCGGTGATGCGCGAAAAATCGGCATAACGCCCCATCAGGCTGCGCAGCCAGGTGTATTCGAGTTGCTTGGCACGCCAGGCGCGGCTCAGTTGCTCGCCCTTGCCCGGCCACAAGCGCTCGCATTCGGTGATGACCGAATGGACGTCAAACAGCGTGCCGTAGGCGTCGAACGCCAGGGCGAGTGTCTTTTTACTTATATTCATTTCGGTTTTTCCTGTCCGGCCGCGATCTGCACAGGCCCTGGCAAAGCTTTGGCCGGAGCAGGGTGAGATGGTACTTATTGCTTTAAAGTCAATAAGGTGTTGTAATTTTATCAACCAACTGCTGAAGTCTATAACGCAATGGCTGGTCCTGAAAAAATACGACTGGGCGAATTGCTTGTTCGACAGAAGTTGATTACCGACGAACAGCTGCAGGTCGCACTGGAACAGCAAAAAAAGAACGGGCAACGCCTCGGGCGGGTGTTCGTTGAGTGTGGCTTTGTAACCGAGGAAAGCCTGTCACGCGCGCTCGCGCGGCAGCTGAACATCTCGTTCGTCAACCTGCGCAGTTTCGATCTGCAGCCGGCGATCGTGAAGCTGTTGTCGGAGGCGCAGGCGCGCCGTTTCCGCGCAATCGTACTGGAAATAAAGAACGAGCGGTGCCGGGTCGGCATGGTCGACCCGACCGATGTGTTCGCCTATGACGAAATCGTACAAGTGCTCGGTGGCGACATCGAGCTTGCGGCGATCACCGAAGGCGATTTTCACCGGGCGGTAGACCAGATTTACAGCCGGACCGAGGAAATGTCCGGACTGGCAAAGGAGCTCACTGCCGAGCTCGGTGAGGGCGGTGTCGATTTCGGCGAGTTGCTCGGATTGACGCCGGGTGCGGAAGATGCGCCGGTGGTGCGCCTGCTGCAGACGGTGTTCGAGGAGGCGCTGAAGACCCGGTCCTCGGACATCCATATCGAACCGCAGGAAAAAGTACTGCGCATCCGCTTTCGCATCGACGGCGTGCTGCATTTGCAGAACGAATCGGACCTCAAGGTTGCGGGCGCCCTGTCGTTGCGCCTGAAACTGATGGCGGGACTGGATATTTCGGAAAAGCGCCTGCCGCAGGACGGGCGTTTCCAGGTACGGATCAGGGCGATACCGGTGGACGTGCGTATCTCAACCATGCCGACACAGTACGGCGAGTCGGTGGTGATGCGCCTGCTCAACCAGTCTACCGGCCTGCTGGGCCTGGACAAGCTGGGCATGCCCCCGCGCATGCTCGAACGCCTGCGTCATGCCATCTCCCGTCCCAGCGGCATGGTGCTGGTGACCGGGCCCACGGGAAGCGGCAAGACCACGACCCTGTATGCCGCGCTGTCGAGCCTGAACAGCGACGAGGCGAAAATCATCACCGTCGAAGACCCGGTCGAATACCGCCTGCCGAAAATCAACCAGGTGCAGGTGCACGACAAGATCGACCTCAGTTTCGAGCGTGTGTTGCGCTCTGCGCTGCGTCAGGACCCGGATATCATCCTTGTCGGCGAAATGCGCGATCAGGCCACCGCCGAAATCGGCATGCGCGCCGCCATCACCGGCCACATGGTGCTCTCGACCCTGCACACCAACGACGCCTTGTCGACGCCCATCCGCCTTCTGGACATGGGGGTACCGCGTTACATGGTGGCCTTGTCGCTGCAGCTGGTGGTGGCGCAGCGGCTGGTCCGCGTCATTTGCAAGAACTGCAGCGAAGACCATGTGCCGACGCCGAGCGAACACGAATGGCTGCGGGTTGAGCTTGGCGTCGATGTCGATGCCCACACCTACAAGCACGGCACCGGCTGCACTTACTGCAACGGCACCGGATACCTTGGGCGTACCGGCGTGTATGAATTTCTCGAAATGACCAAATCGCTGGTTGAAGCGGTCAACCATTCCGACTTGAATGTTTTTTACAAGGCGGCACGCGAGCAGATGGCAGGAAACACGCTGGGGCATGACGCGATGCGCCTGGTCGTGGAAGGTCGGACGACCATAGATGAAGCAATGCGCATCAGCAACGAAAGCGAGGACTGATGCCCAGTTACGGCTATCGCGGCCGTAACGCCGGGGGCGACCTGGTGCAGGGTGTGCTCGAGGCGGCATCGCCTGGTGCGGCAGCAGACGCGCTGTCGGGGCAGGGCGTGACGCCGCTGGAAATCGCCGAGACGGCGGTTCGCGCTACCGTGGGCAAGGGCTCCGCGCTTGAGTTTTTCAAGCCGAAGGTGGAGACGCTCGAAGTAATGCTGTTCAGCCGCCAGATGTACACCCTGCTCAAGGCGGGCGTGCCCATCATGCGGGCGCTGAACGGCCTGCAGGAATCGGTGGATAACCCGACGATGAAGGAGGTTATCCAGGAAGTGCGCACCTCCCTCGACAGCGGCCGCGAGTTGTCCTTGTCGCTGGCGCGCAGGCCCAAGGTGTTCGGTGCTTTTTATGTGTCCATGATCCGTGTCGGTGAAATGACCGGCAGGCTGGAAGAGGTTTTTTTGAGCCTGTACCAGCATCTCGAATTCGAAAAATTCATGCGCGACCAGGTCAAGGCCGCGCTGCGCTACCCGAGCTTCGTCATAGCGGCAATGGCCGGCGCCATCGTCATCGTCAACCTGTTCGTGATTCCGACCTTCGCCAAGGTGTTTTCCGGATTCGGCGCCGAACTGCCGCTGATGACGCGGAGCCTGATCGGTTTTTCAAGTTTCATGGTGAACCAGGGCTGGCTGCTGGCGATCATCATCGCGGGCGCGCTGTTCCTGTTCCGCAACTGGATCAGCACGACCAAGGGCCGCTTTACCTGGGACCGCTTCAAGCTGCGCATTCCGCTTGCCGGCAAGATTGTGCGCAAGGCAACGCTGGCGCGTTTTTCCCGCAGCATGGCGCTGGCGCTAAAAAGCGGCGTCCCGATTACGCAGGCGCTTTCGGTTGTAGCGCAGACGGTGGACAACGCCTTGATCGTGGCAAAAATAGAGGGCATGCGCGAAGGCGTGGAGCGCGGCGACAGCATTCTGCGCACCGCGGCGGCCACCGGGGTGTTCACGCCGGTGGTGATGCAAATGATCGCGGTCGGTGAGGAGTCGGGCAGCCTCGACGAAATGATGCAGGAAGTCGCCGACCTTTATCGCCAGGAAGTGGAATACGAAATCCGCACGCTGGGGCAGCAAATCGAACCCATCCTGCTGTTTTTTCTCGCCATTCTGGTGCTCATTCTTGCGCTCGGAATTTTCCTGCCGATCTGGGACCTGGGGCGTGCCGCCGGGGGCAGGGGATGAGCCGTCACAGCGAATTACCGATTTTTGCGGCAAACTGGCGGCTTGGTTTTCTAGCGGTGCGGGCGGGATGCCGCATTGGCGTCAGGCGTGCGCTGGTGAACGGCGAGGAAGAAGAAGCGGGGGCAGGCTTGGCTGTGCCGCGCGAACTGCAAATGCTTGAAAAATCATCAGGAGTGCAATCATGAAGGAAACAATAGGCTCGAAGATCCGTCGTCAGCGCGGATTCACGCTGATTGAGCTGATCATAGTCATAACCATTGTCGGCATTCTCGCGGCGGTGGCGTTGCCGCGTTTTATCAACGCCCAGGTTGATGCGCGCATCGCCAAGGCCCAGGCCATGTATGGTGCGATCAAGTCGGCGGCCTCGCTGGCAAAGGCACGCTGTGAGCTTGACCTTGCCAGGGCCGGCGCAGGCCTCTGCACCGCGGTGGCGGGCACGGTGGACATGGACGGCACCGCCGTGGCCATGGTCAACAAGTACCCGGCGGCCACTGCGGCGGGCATTGATGCGGCGGCGCAACTGTCTGTCACGGAAGGGCTGACCATAGGCGCAGGGCCGCCACGAACTTTTGACATCGTCGGTGCGACCACCGCCGCCAACTGCCGGATTTCCTATACTGCGGCTGCGGTGGGTGCCGCGCCGGTAATCACCCTGGTCACAACCGGCTGTTGAGCCCCCTGCAACCTGTCTATTTATGCAAATGGCAAATGGATAAAAGATCACCGGGAGTGCATTCATGAGTGACCAGCAAGGCTTGATGCATCGTCGTCAGCGTGGGTTTACGCTTATCGAATTAATCATAGTCATAACCATTGTCGGCATTCTCGCGGCGGTGGCGTTGCCGCGTTTTATCAACGCCCAGGTTGATGCGCGCATCGCCAAGGCCCAAGCCATGTATGGAGGGATCAAGTCGGCGGCCATGCTGGCGAAAGCGCGCTGCGAACTTGATCTTGCCGGCACCGTCGGTCTCTGTACCGCGGTGGCGGGCACGGTGGACATGGATGGAACCGCGGTGGCCATGGTGAACAAGTACCCGGCGGCCACTGCGGCGGGTATTGATGCGGCGGCGCAACTGTCTGTCACGGAAGGGCTGACCATAGCCGGGGCGGCGCCGCGGACCTTTGACATCGTCGGCGCGACCACCGCTGCCAACTGCCGGATTTCCTATACTGCGGCTGCGGTGGGCGCGGCGCCGGTCATTACCCTGGTGACCACCGGCTGCTAAGACGCTCCGCGACCTTTCCGCTGCGGCGCGTCGCGCGCGATGAATGGACTTGGTTGTACCATGCAAATTGCAAATGGTTCAAAAGACGCCGGAGTGCAGCCGTGAGTGAAATACCTGGCTCAACGACCCGTCAGCAGCGCGGGTTTACGCTGATCGAATTGGTCATAGTGATTGCCATTGTCGCGGTTCTCGCGGCTGTGGCATTGCCGCGTTTTATCAGAGTTCAAGTAGACGCGCGCGTCGCCAAGGCCCAGGCGATATACGGCGCAACCAAGACGGCGGCCGCGCTGGCAAGGGCGCGCTGCGAACTCGACCTTGTCAGCCCCGGCGCCGGGCTTTGCACTGCCGCAGCGGGTACCGTTGACATGGACGGGACGGCCGTGGCCATGCTTAATATGTATCCGGTAGCCACTGCGGCCGGAATTGACGCGGCGGCGCAACTCTCTGTCACGGAGGGGCTGACCATAGCCGGGGCGGCGCCGCGGACCTTTGACATTGTCGGTGCGACTACCCCGGCCAACTGCCGGATCTCCTACACGGCGGCGGCGGCGGTGGGCGCTGCGCCAGTCATTACCCTGGTTACGACCGGCTGTTGAGTCGCGGCATGCTTCACTAGCCGCGTTTGCGCGCAATGAATTCAATCGCGCATTCGGCCACCGGTGTCAGCGTCTGGTCCGGCAGTTGAGCAAGCAGGTTGTCGCGGAAAAAATCGCGCAGCAGCCACAGGCGTTCGGTTTCCAGTTCCGCGGAAAAATCCCTGGCGATGTCGAGGACGTTGATGGAGCGCGGCGCCCAGCTTTTTTGCTTGTGCAGGGTAAAACTCCACTTGTGGTCGCTGTTGCGCCTACTCGGCCACTCACCGCGCTCGTACAAGTCTTCGTCGGGAACGGTGATGATGAGGTAGCCGCCGGGGCGGATGACGCGTATCCAGTTTTCGACGGCAACGTAGACGTCGTTCATGTGTTCGAGGCAATGACTGCTGTGGACAAAATCGACGCTGGCGTCGGGCACGCCGGCGAGGTCTTGCGCGTCGCCATCCTCAAGATCCCAGGTGCGCACCGATTTGAGCAGGGGGAAAACGCCGACGTATTGCTGCAGGGGGTCGGGTTTGCCGCCTACGTCGAGGCCGCTTCCGGCGAAGTAGCGCGAATGGAACATGCCGTCGTTGAATCGCCGCTTTGCGGCCTTGCTTTGTTCCCACGCCATGGTTGTTCTTTCCAGATCGGGACGAAAATCAGTATGGAAATCGGGATGGAAGAATCGCCAGTTTGAGGCTATTGCCGGGGCGCGAAGGTGAGCTTCGCCAGCACATCGGCGGTGAGCTCGCGTATCAGTTTGTCCGAATATCCCGATTCGGCGAGGCTGTGCTGAAAACCACGGGCAAACGCGATGCGTTTGAGGATGCCCATGCGCTTGTCTTTTTGCATGCTGACCACGTCCTCGAGCAGCTTCCTGGTCGTTCGTGCGCGGATGTCCTCGGCCTTCCTGCTCTGGCTTCCCTCCAGCGAAGAGGGAAAGGCGGCGGCAAACTCGCCGGCAAGCCGGTGCGCAATTTCAGTGGCGTCGCCGGTCAGGAATTTCATTATCATTGTCTGCAATGTTGAAGCGAATGTTGAAGAAATTGCGCCTGCCCGACCCCGCGGGGCTGAGCGGCGGTGGCTTGCCCGGATTCCAGCATCAGTTTGCACGATTCGAACAGAAAGTTGAAGCGGGCGAATACGGGGACGCCCAAATCCTGCTCGATTCGCTGCCCGCTGATGGATGCCCGCAGGCGTGGCTGGTGTTTGGCCGGGCGCTGCTCAATCTCAGGCGGGGCGATGCAGGGGGGGCGCGATCCGGGCTTGACGCGGCGCTGCGTGATGCCGACGCCGATTGGGCGCTGCAATACCGCATCGGCTGGGCCTATGGGCAAATAAAATGCTGGGACCGCGCCGAAGCGGTATTGGCGGCGGCGGCGAAAAGGCCGCAGCCTTACCCCGAGGCGATCAGCGAACTGGGGACGGTGTTGTGGCAGCAAAAGCACTATGACGAGGCACTGGTCGCGTTTGGCCGCGTGTTGCAGTTGCGCCCGGACAGCGGCAAGGCGTTTCACGCGGTGGCAACGGCGTTTGCGGGGCTGGGAGACCAGATCCAGGCCCTCGCTTGTTTCGAAAGAGCCGTCGCGCTCGAGCCGTCCCTGATCGAGTCTTACGTCGGCGCCTCGCTCGCCGCGTTTGCCTTGATGGATCCGGCGGGTGCCGAGAAATTCCTGCTGCGCGCGCTTGACCTGGATCCGGGGCATGTGCAGGCCAGGCTGGGTCTTGGCGTCGCCAAGTTAAAACGCGGCGATGTCGCCGGTGCGCGGGAAATTTTCGAGCCTTTGTCGCGCTCGCCTGATACGGCGCATGCCGGGCTGATCGATGCGGGTGCGCTGGCGATGGCGACCAACCGGCCGGTAGAAGCCGAAGCACTCCTGCAGGCCGCGCGGGAGTTGAAACCCGATGACCCGGCGGCGCACGTCAATCTGGGTTCCCTGGCGATACGGCAGGAAAAGTACGACGAGGCCATTGCGCATTTTCGCCTTGCCCTGGCGGTCGATCCGGCCAATCACGGGGCGGCCTCCAGCCTTGGCATGGCCTTGTTGACGACGGGGCAATTTGCCGAGGGTTGGGATCACTATGAGCGCCGCTTTGCCGCGGTCTCATCGCAGCATTTCGTCGAGGCGGGCTACGCGGTGCGCGACGGCTACTGGAAGGGCGAGGACGTTGCCGGCAAGACGGTGGTGGTGTGGCGCGAGCAGGGCATGGGTGATGAAATTCATTTCGTCCGTTATGCCGTGTTGCTGGCGCGGCGCGGCGCACACGTCGTGCTCGAATGCAGCGACGCATTGCTGCGGCTGTTCCGATCGCTGCCCGGCGATATTGAACTGATCGGTTCGGGCGCGGAGTGGCCGCCGTATGATTTTCATTCCCCCTTGCTCAGCCTGCCGGGGCAGTTTGGCACCGCGCTCGGCTCCATTCCGGGCGACATTCCATACCTGCGGGCGGAACCCCTGCTCGCGGCGCAGTGGGCGGCGCGCTTGCCGCGCGACGGCCGCCTGCGCGTCGGTCTGGTCTGGGGCGGGGGCGAGCACAAGGGCTTTGTCGATTTCGTCAACAACCTCAACCGCGACCGCAACATTGCACTCGAGGGCCTCGTCCCCTTGTTCGATGTTCCGGGCGTGCAATTTGTCAGCCTGCAAAAAGGCGGCGCGATTGAGGAATTGAGGGCTTTTCCCCGTCGCGGGGAAATTCTCGATTTTGAATCCGAATTGACCGATTTTGCCGATACGGCGGCATTGATAGGCGAGCTCGACCTGGTAATCAGTGTCGATACCTCGGTTGTCCACCTTGCCGGTGCCTTGGGCAAACCGGTGTGGGTCTTGTCACGGCTCGGCGGTTGCTGGCGCTGGCTCGACGCAGGTGAAGCATCGCCCTGGTACCCGCAGGCGCGGATATTCCGGCAGCGCGAACGGGGTAATTGGGCGCCGGTGGTCGAGGTTTTGGGGCGGGCGTTGCGACAAAAAACCGGTGGCGATCGCGTCCCGCCGGATTGATTTCGGATGTGTTTCGGGAGAAATATCCCGCACTAAGTTAAGTGTCGCCTTGATTTAATTGATTAAAAACGATAAAATGCGGCCTGAGTATCAAATTAACGGTTTCCAAAGTGTGCGAATTGGTGCCAGAATATGAAGGTGGCCTGTGGTGTGTGGGTGCGGTTTCGGTAAAAACTCAAAGGCGAGATGAACATGAAAAAAGAACGTGGCTTTACTCTCATTGAACTGGTCATGGTCATAGTCATCCTGGGTATCTTGTCGGCCGTGGCACTGCCAAAGTTCATTGATTTGTCCTCTGACGCGAAACTCGCCGCTGCGCAGGGTGTGGCCGGTGCGCTGTCGTCGGCTTCGGCTGCGAACTTCGCGGCACGCCAGGCTAATGCAACCAAGGGCAGCGCGGTCACCAACTGCACCGATGTCGCTGCCTTGGTGCAGCCGGCCGCGACCGGGGTGGTTTCGCTCGCCGCAGGCAGTGGCAGCGCCACCGCGTGTACGGTGGTGGTCAGCGCCCAAACGGCGACGTTTTACGCTTACGGGACCTGAATTTCTGCCGCGTTCTCGTGCGCGGCGGCAAGTCCCCGGAAATGAACGAAGAGCCTGGTCAAGATGAAACGCGAGAACGGATTTACCCTCATTGAACTGGTGATGGTGATTGTCGTTCTTGGCATCCTGGCGGCGGTTGCGCTGCCCAGGTTTGTCGACTTGTCTTCCGATGCCAAACTCGCCGTGGCACAGGGGGTGGCTGGTGCGCTGTCCTCGGCCTCTGCCGTCAATCTGGCGGCGCGCCAGGCCAATGCAACCAACGGCAGCGCCGTCACCAATTGCACCGATGTCGCCGCCCTGGTCGATCCGCCCGCAACGGGCATCGTATCCCTGGCGGCGGGTAGCGGAAGCGCCACCGCCTGTACGGTGGTGATCAGTTCCCAGACGGCGACGTTTTACGCGTTCGGGACCTGACCCATTGGTTTTTGCCGGCCGCATCTAAGCGCGGAGACAGGGGCAACACCTTGCGCGGTATTCGTGATTCGCAGAGAAGCGGCGTGAACTCTGTACACAAGTGGCGCATTGGTAGGCCGGGTCGTCCATCCATATCCGGCTTCACCCTCATCGAACTGGTGATGATCATGGTGCTGACAGGGATCATCGCCGTGGTCGCCGTGCCGCGCATGGTGGAAAAAATCACCTTCAACACCCGCGGCTTTGCCGACCAGGTTCGCGCCGCCATCCAGTATGCGCAAAAAGTGGCCATCGCGCAGCGGCGCAATGTCTGCGTGGTGATTTCCTCCGGGACCCTGACCGTGACCCGGGCGGCGGCGGCCGGTTCAGGCGTGGCCTGCACCGTTGCGGTGGCCAACCCGGCCGGTGGCAGCAGCTATTCTTTTAGTGCACCAAGCGGCGTTTCCCTCGGCGCCTCATCCAGCCCGATCACCTACGACGCCCTGGGCAGTACGGCCGCCGCGGTGACCGTCACCATCACCGGTGACCAGACCATTACCTTCGCCATCGAACAGGGCACCGGCTATGTGCACTAGCCGCTCGACGTGCAGCCAGGCCGGCTTCACCATGCTTGAGTTGGTGGTATTCATCGTCATCGTCAGCGTCGGTCTGGCGGGTGTGCTCAGCGTGCTCAACCAGGCCTCGCTCAAAAGCGTCGACCCGTTTCCGATCAAGCAGGCGCTGGCGGTGGCGGAGGGCTTCATGGACGAGATCAGCCTCAAGCCCTATGCCGACCCGGCCGGCGGCTTCAGCGGTGCGGCAACCCAGGCCAACCGGTCGCAATTTGACGATGTCAGCGATTACAACGGCTACAGCCAGGTGGGGGTCTATTCTCAGGCGGGGGGCAGTGCGCTGGCCGGGTTGGGCAGCTACAGCGTCGCCATCAGTGTCGCCGCGACCACGCTCAACGGCACGGCCGCAAA
>Ga0194049_1000210_pt1 | contig 21344 bp, 19 predicted proteins | sample JunL2225m_MetaG_FD_148665 | JGI IMG/M metagenome (GOLD analysis project Ga0194049, IMG submission 148665) | Anoxic zone freshwater microbial communities from boreal shield lake in IISD Experimental Lakes Area, Ontario, Canada - Jun2016-L224-25m | ecosystem: Environmental > Aquatic > Freshwater >... | reverse complement strand
TCCTCAACGAGGGCGGCGTGCCCTGCGGGCCGATTTACACCGTCGACCAGGTGTTCGCCGACCCGCAGGTTCAGCACATCGGCGCGGCGGCCACGGTAAGGCACCCGAAGCGCGGCGACATCAAGCTGGTCAACCAGCCGGCCAGCCTGTCGCGCACGCCGGCTTCACTGGCGACGGCGACCCCGGATCTGGGCGAGCACACGACCGAGGTGCTGGGCGAAATCGGCTACAGCGCGGGCGAAATCGCGCACCTGCGCGACATCAAGGCGGTTTGAGAAAGGTGGAAATTCGTACCACCCGATCTGCCTGCTTCGTCATCCCCGCGAAAGCGGGGATCCAGTGACTTTCGATGAACGTCGCTGGGTTCCCGCTTTCGCGGGAATGATGCCTGCATCAAGAGTTTCCCTAAACGCAACTTTACGCACCAGGAGCCATCATGGCTGAACTCATCACGAAAACGGAAAACGGCGTTGGTTGGATCATTTTCTCCAACCTGACGAAACTCAATGCCGTGACCTATGACATGTGGGTCGATTTGCCGGTCGTGCTGGCGCGCTACGATGCCGACCCGGCGGTCCGCGTGGTTGTGATTACCGGCGACGGGGAAAAGGCCTTCATTGCCGGGGCGGATATTTCAGAGTTCGAGAAAAAGCGTTCTGACGCTGATTCCACCGCTGTTTACAACAGGGCGACCGAGGCGGCATATCTCGCACCCAAAGCCTGCCGCAAGCCGGTAATCGCCAAGATTCGCGGCATTTGCGTCGGTGGCGGGCTTGGTCTTGCCGCCGCATGCGACCTGCGCTTTGCTTCCGATGACGCGGTGTTCCGCATGCCCGCGGCGCGTCTTGGCCTCGGTTACGGCTATGCCGGCTTCAAGCTGTTCGTCGACATCATGGGCCAGTCAAATACCGCAGATATTTTTTATTCGGCGCGAAAATTCGGCGCGGCGGATGCATTGCGCATGGGCCTTGTGAGCCGCGCCGTACCCGCAGCCGACCTTGACCGTGAAGTGGCGGAGTATTGCAAAATGGTGGTCGAGAATGCGCCGCTCACGGTGGCGACGGCGAAGTTTGCATTGGCGCAGACGATTGAAGATCCGGACAAGCGCGATATTTCGGCGGTCGGAAAGAACGTGGCAATGTGCTTTGCCAGTGACGACTACAAGGAGGGGCGCGTGGCTTTCATGCAAAAGCGCACCCCTAGCTTTCAGGGAAAGTAGCATCCTCGTGCGATGTCGTTGCCGCTGAGCGTTCACCGGGAGCCGGGATGAAGTTTTTATTTGCCGTATGCGCGGGACTGCTGTTCGCGATGGATGTGCTGGCCCAGGCCTACCCATCCAAGCCCATACGCCTAGTTCTTGGTTTTGCACCCGGTGGTGCGGCGGACTACGTTTCACGCGCCATGAGCGAGCCGCTCAGCCGCGCCTTGGGCCAGCCGGTGGTGGTGGACAACAAGCCGGGCGCCGGTTCGAGCATTGCCGCGGACTTTGTCGCCAAATCGCCGCCTGACGGCTATACCATCCTGATCGCCAGTCCCAGCGCCATATCGGTCAACCCGGCGCTCAACCCGAAACTCGGCTACAAGCCCGGCGACCTCCTGCCGGTGACCAAGGTCTCGGCCTCGCCGCAGGTGGTGGCGGTGAACCCGTCGGTCGGCGTGACTTCCATCAAGGAACTCATCGCCTATGCAAAAAAGAACCCGGGCAAACTGAACTATGCCACCTCGGGCAACGGCTCGGCGCCGCACATGGCGACCATCCTCTTTAACCGCATGACCGGGATAGACATGGTTCACGTGCCCTACAAGAGTGGCGGCCTCGCCGTGCAGTCGGTGCTGGCGGGCGACACCCAGGTTACCTTTGCCACGCCGCCCTCGGTGCTGCCGCTGGTCAAGGCCGGCCGCCTCAAGGCGATTGCCATCACCGCACCGGCGCGTTCTTCACTGCTGCCCGAGCTGCCCGGCATGGAGGAGGCCGGCCTCGCCGGCTATGACATGTCACTGTGGTACGGATTCTTTGTGCCTGCGGGCACGCCGCCTGACATCGTGAAAAAGATTTTCGATGCCACCATTGCCGTATTGCGCGAGCCGCAGGTGGTGCAGGCCTTTGCGCGCGAAGGCACCGAGACCGCGGCTTCGCGCTCACCGACCGACTTTGCCGCCTTCCTCGCCGAGGACGACAAACTGATGGTGCGGCTGGTAAAAGAGTCGGGTGCAAAAATAGACTGAGCCAGGCTTTGCCGCTTGACGCACGCCTGATCAGTCTGTTCTGATGTGATTTCGGACTTTTTTTCTGGCACGGGATATACCATGCGAGTGCTCGTTCTTTTTGCGCACCCCCTTCACGACAGCTTTCACGGCGTCCTTCATCGAGCCATCGTCGAACGGTTAAAGGCCGGAGGGCACGATGTCGACGATTGCGACCTTTACGCCGAAGGGTTTGACCCGGTGCTTGATGCCGACGGCCGCCGGCGCTATTTCGATCTGGCGGCCAACCGACAGGGTGTGGAAAGCTATGTCGAGCGCCTGTTTGCGGCGGAGGCCCTGGTCATGTGTTTCCCTGTATGGTGCTTCGGTCCACCGGCGATCCTCAAGGGGTTCATGGACAGGGTGATGATTCCCGGGGTGTCATTCGCCCTCGATTCGCAAGGCGTGATGCGCCCGAACCTGCGGCATATTCAGCGTTTGGTGGCTGTTACGACTTACGGTCGCAGCCGCCTCGAATCGTGGTGGTTGGGTGATCCGCCGCGCAAAATGGTCACCCGCTACTTGCGCTGGTTTATAGCTCCCCGGGCAAGGCTGCGCTATATGCCTCTTTATGACCTGCACAAAAAAGAGGGCAGTGTCCAGTCAGCCTTCGTCGATGCGGTGGCGCGCGAGATGGACGCGATACCGGCGGCCTCAGTCCGTCGTTGACGACGGCGACAAAAGCGCCAGCGCCTTGGCCATCGACACCGCATCATTCTGGAGCGTGTCAAGATGGCTGCGCATCAGTGTGCCCGCGGCCGCCTCGTCCATTGCGAGTATGGCCTTGAGAATCCGTTCGTGCTCGAGCATGGTCGCGGCAATAAGACCGGCATGGAAGGTCGCCGCACGCCGGTAGGCTTCGAGCCTGTTGCGCAGGTTAATTGTCTGTTCTTCGAGATAGCTGTTGTGGCTGGCCCTGTAGATGGCCTCGTGGAAACGCTTGTTGGCAGTGTAGAACGGTTCCGGGTCCTTGCGTCGGGACACCCTTGCGCAGGCCTTGTGGGCAGCGTCCAGGGAAATACGATCCTCCGCGGTATGGCGGCGCGAGGCGAGGCTGGCGCAGGCCGACTCGAGAAATGCCATCATTTCAAACATTTCGGCCAGGCCGGAAACGCTATGGCGCGAGACGTACGCACTGGCGTGCGGCCGCAAGTCAACCAGACCTTGCGAGGCAAGGTGTTTGATCGCTTCCCGCACCGGCGTGCGCGAGGTGCCGTGGCGCTCGCTTAGCGTCTTTTCATCCAGTACGGCGCCCGGAAGGTAGCGCCCGGCGACGATGTCCATCTCGATGGCGGCGCGTACGCGGTCGCCTTGGGTCTGGCTCTTGCCGGCCGGCTTGTGCGCGCGGCGCGGCAGCGCAGGCTTTTTCGGGGGCGGGACTTTTTTCATCGGAGTTCCATTCGTGTTCCCCATAGCATACCGCAATGGCAGTTGACATTATCAGATGGTATGCGTAAGGTGAAAGTTGTATACATAATTCAATCGCAGAAAGGCGGCCAAGTTGGATCTGCAACTACGCGGTAAATCTGTCCTGGTGACCGGGGCGTCCAAGGGTATCGGCCTGGCGACGGCCGAGGCGTTTGCTGCCGAGGGGTGCGACCTTCACCTGACCGCCCGTTCGGCGGAGGCGCTTGAGACAACCAAGGCGGCGCTCGAAAAAAGACACGGCATAAAGGTGACCGTCCATCCGATGGACATCGGTGTGTCGGCGAACGTCATCGAGCTGGGCAGGCTTTGTCGTGACGTCGATGTCCTGGTCAACAATGCCGGCGAGATCCCGTCCGGACCGATAGAGTCGATTTCCGAGGCAGACTGGCGCCGCGGCTACGATGTAAAGCTTTTCGGCTATATCAACCTGACGCGCGAACTATACGCCGTCATGAAAGCGCGTCGCTCTGGCGTGATTATCAACGACATCGGCAACTCGGGCGAGAACTGGGATGCAAACTATATCGCGGGCAGTACCGCCAACGCGGCCCTGATGGCCTTTACCAAGGCGCTGGGCGGGCAAAGCCTTGATTTCGGTGTTCGCGTAGTCGGCGTCAACCCCGGTCCGGTGGAGACCGAGCGCATGGTCAAGATCAACAAGCGCCGCGCCCTGGACTGGTATGGTGACGCGGATCGCTGGCAGGAACTGCGGGAAAAATACCCTGGTGGGCGACCCGCTTCGGCTGCCGAAGTGGCCGATTTGATGGTGTTCCTTGCGTCACCCCGTGCCGGCTATATCACCGGCACCATCGTTACCATTGACGGGGGCATCGCCGCGCGCGGTTCGATTATCAAGGAACGGAGTCCCGGATCATGAAGCAGTTTGACATCCGCAATCGCCATTTTGACCGCCTGTTCAATACGCCCGGACTGATGTGGCTGGGGCAAAATACCAACCATTTCCCCACTCATCCGGCGGTTACCCAGGCCATGCTCGACTCGATCAAGAGCGAGGAGTATCACGCTTACGCTCCCCCGGCGGGGATGGAGGAACTGCGCGATCTCATCAAGGCCGACCTCGGTCTCGCCGATGCCGCGGTGCTGGTCACCGACGGCGGGGTCGAGGCGCTCTATCACCTCTGCCGCAGTTTCAGTTCCACGGGAGCGGAGTTCCTCACGACCGATCCGGGATGGAAGTGGCCGATGCAATTCGCCAGGGCAGCCGGCGCATCGGTGGTCGAGATCCCGATCTACAAGCCCGAGAACGGGTACAAACTGACGGTAAAGCAGCTGGAAGCCGCCGTGACCGAGCGTACCAGGATGTTCTATCTTGTCGACCCGAACAACCCTCTCGGTGTCTGTTACAGCGCGGCGGAAATCGAGGCCTTCGCAAAAATCCTGAAACGAGTGGGCGCGTATTTTGTGCACGACTGCACCTACCGGCACTTCGCCGACCAGCACACGCTCGCGGCGCGGTACTACCCCGAGCGCACATTCTCGATTTACAGTTTTTCGAAATGGCTCGGGCTTGCCGGGTTGCGGGTCGGTGCGATCGTCGCCAATCCGGATTTAATCGAGATGCTGGCTGCGGCCCCGCCCAATAACCTGGGATCGAACGTGATTTCCCAGCGTGCCGCGATCGCGGGGCTGAAGATAAAGGACAGCTGGTTCCCGGACATCAACCGGCGGCAGCGCCGCAACCAGGCGGAAATCCACAAAATGGCGGCGACCATTCCCGGAATGAAGGTTGCGGTCTATCCATCCCAGGCCAACTTCCTCGTGATCGAGTGCATTGATGCCGGAATCACGCCTGAGGCGTTGTGTTATGCCTATCAGGGCGAGGGCATCATGATCCGCCAGGGAACCTACCACACTCCCACGTTTGGCCATCGGTTCATCAAGGTGAGCACGACTGTGCCCGAGGCCTGGGCCGATGCATTCTGCGAGCGCTTGCCGGCGATGGTCGAGAAGGCGCGCGGCATCAAGGAAACAGGCCCGCTTTTCTAGGAAGGTCCTATGCAGTTTGCAAAGACAGATGACGGGGTGCGGCTCTACTATGAAGAGGTCGGGGCGGGCACGCCTATCGTCTTTGTGCATGAATTTGGCGGCGATCATCGCAGTTGGGAGGCGCAGATGCGTTATTTTGCGCGCCGTCACCGCTGCATCAGCTTTGCCGCGCGCGGTTATCCGCCCTCGGATGTTCCGGAATCGGCCGATTCGTATTCGCAGCGCCGTGCCGTGGAGGACATCATTGCGGTAATGGATGCCGCGGGCATCGTGCGCGCCCACGTTGTCGGCTTGTCCATGGGCGGGTTTGCGTCCCTTCATTTCGGTCTGGATCATGCCGACCGCGCCTTGTCCATTGTCGTCGCCGGTGCCGGCTACGGTGCGGAAAAGATTCACGAAGCCTATTTCCGTAATGTGTCGCTTGAGGTTGCGGCGCAGTTTGAGAAACAGGGCAGCGAGCAGTTCGCCAGGACTTACTCCCTCGGGGCTTCGCGCGTGCAGTTCCAGAACAAGGACCCGCGGGGCTGGCAGGAGTTTGCCACGCAGCTGGGGGAGCATTCTGCCCTTGGTTCGGCCAATACCATGCGCGGCGTGCAGGCGCGCAGGCCCTCCATTTACGACCTTGAGGATCGGCTGAAGAGAATGATGACGCCGACCTTGGTGATAGTCGGGGACGAGGACGACCATTGCCTGCAGCCGGGAATTTTCCTCAAGAAGACGGTACCCGCCTGCGGCCTGCTGATACTGCCCAAGACCGGGCACACGCTCAACCTTGAAGAACCCGACCACTTCAACCGCTTTGTCGGTGAATTCATCGGGCTGGCCGAGGTCGGCCGCTGGATGCCGCGCGACCCGCGGGCAATCCCGGCGCAGATCATGAGGACAACGTGAGCGAAAACGTTGCCAGTCTGGTGAACAAGGATCGCCTGTGGACGCGGCTTATGCAGATGGCGCGCCACGGTGAGACGCCCGCAGGCGGGGTTAACCGGCAGGCATTGTCGACCGAGGAGATCGCCGCGCGTCGCGACCTCATCGACTGGGGCGCCGAGTTCGGCTTGTCGGCACGCGCCGACCCGGCGGGAAATCTTTTCCTGCGCCTGGAGGGACGCGATGCCGGTGCGCCACCTGTAATGAGCGGCTCACACCTGGACAGCCAGCCCAACGGCGGAAAATTCGACGGCGTCTACGGCGTGCTGGCTGCGCTGGAGGCGGTGCAGGCGATCAAGCAAAGCGGGGAGCCGCTGGCGCGGGCGATCGAGATTGTCGCCTGGATGAACGAGGAGGGATCGCGTTTCGCGCCGGGCATGATGGGCTCTTCCGCCTATGCCGGCGCCGCATCGCTGGCGGACATATTGCCGGTGTGCGATTCCAGGGGAACCAGCGTTGCCGCCGCGCTCAAGGGGCTGGATGCCGCTTTTCCAGGATTGCCGCTACGGCCCCTTGGCGGCCCGGTTGCCGCCTATGTCGAGGCGCATATCGAACAAGGACCACTGCTGGAGCGCAAGGGTTTCAGCGTGGGGGTGGTCACCGGTATGCAGGGAAAACGCACTTTTCGGGTGGTCGTCAAGGGCGAAACGGCGCACGCCGGGACCTCGATCCGCGCCGAACGCAAGGATGCACTGCTCGCGGCGACCGCGGTGATCCAGGCGCTTGCCGCAGCGATGCATGATGCACAAGATATCGTCAAATTTACCGTCGGCCGGCTCGACATAAAGCCCAACGTGCCCTCGGTGGTGGCCGCTGAGGCGACGTTCTCCATTGATCTGCGCCACCCGGATGCGGCGACCCTGCGTGATCTGGGCGACCGCGTACCTGTCATTTGTGCCGCTGCGGCGCAGCCCTGCAAGTTGTTGATCGAGGAACTGGTGAGCGCCGTGCCGCTGCAATTCCCGGTGGCGATGCGCGAGTTGGTGCGGGAGTCGGCGACTGCGTTGGGTATTAAGACCATGGATATACTTTCGTCCGCCGGCCACGACGCGCGCTATCTGCACGATATCTGCCCGGCGGCGATGATTTTTGTCCCGTGCAAGGATGGCGTCAGTCACAACGAAGCGGAGTCGGCGACGCCGGAGGACCTGTACGACGGCACGCGTGTGCTGGCGCAAATGTTGTTCACGCTGGCGCATTAGCACTTTGTCGTGCGCACTAGTGGTGCATGCCGTTTTTGTCCGGCGGGCACCGATGGGAAGGATTGTGGTACCGGGAAGTGGCAACGGCTGCCGATGGACGGTTGGTAGGGGGTTGGAACAACGGCGGTGTTCAGCATGACCCGCCGGTCTGGAAGGTATCGGAAACGTGCAATGCCGGGTATTCGCGGGAATGTCTCTGTAAATCAGTGCCATATCGACCGAAATCGGGTTTTGTTGCCGGGATTCAGGTGGCTGGCGCGGGAATTGCTCTAAAGTTTTCAACTGCAAACGAGGTTGTTTGCAATTCGGTTTGATTGATTTTTTGGCCTCACTACTAACAAGGAGACGATCATGCAGGAGATACGAAAGCAGGGCGGTCGGTGGCTTGTGGGACGCAGGACGTTCATGGGGGCTGCCTTGGCGGCGGCGGCGGTGTTTGCCGCGCCGGCATTACACGCACAGCAGGGCGTGACGGCAAACGAAATTGTCATCGGGGCGCTCGGACCGTTGACCGGCGCTTTTGCCTTCATTGGCGCGCCCGGACGAGACAGCATCGCGCTGGCAATCGACAAAATCAACGAGGCCGGTGGCATCAACGGGCGAAAGCTACGCTTGGTCTTTGAAGGGGCCAATACACCGGCAGAAAGTGTCGCGGCGGCGAAGAAGCTGGTCGAGGAGACGAAGGTCTTTGTACTGATCCTCGCCTCAGGCAGCACCGGTGCGGCTGCGGCTGCCGATTATGTGCGCGCCGCAAACATCCCCACCTACAACATTTACGGCGCCACACCGATTATTCGCCTGCCGTTCGCCCGTAATATTTTCCACAGTGCGATTCCCGGGGCCGAGACCAGCGGCAAGGCGATGATTGACGAGGTGTTCCGCAAGGTGCCCAACGCAAAGAAGGTCGGCATCCTCGCCGGAACATATGCCTTCCCGCAATCGCACCTCAAGGCGATCCGCGAGCAGATGGCGACACGGGCCGGTGTGGAGGTGGTCGTGGAGCAATTTGATGCGGCGGCGCGCGATTTCACCGCACAGCTGCTGTCATTTTCCCGGCAAAAAGTTGAGGCGGTGATGGTGCTGGGCAGCTATACCGAGGCCGGGTTTGCTATCAAGCAGGCGCCAGAAAAGGGTTTGCCGGCCTCCATGACCTGGGTGCTCGACGGATCCGGCGTGAACGACGGTATCGTTGCCATTGTCGGCCAGGAGAACACCAAGAACCTGCACGGCTATTACAACGTGCCGTATTTCCCCACGCAGGTCGATGACGCGCCAATGGCAGGTTTTCGCAAGATATGGATCGCAAAGTATGGCACGCCCCCGCAAGGACGGCCGAACATATATGACTTGGTCGGGTACGGTTCGACCTATGTGCTGGCGCAGGCGATAAAGGGCGCGGGAAGCAACCTGACCTGGGACTCCCTCATCACCTCCTGGGAAAAGGTCAGCGAAGCCAAACCATCGGCTCTCGGCGGTTTTGACGTTATTTATCCCGAGACATTCTCTGCCACCGACCATCAGGGCGGCCGCAGGCTCGGATCGGCGTCCATCGTCGGTGACAAATGGAAGGTGGTTCGGTAACCGGTCGGCAGAGGGCGGAGGAGACGCATGTCTGAGTTCCTGATGGTGATTATCGGCGGCCTGGCTTCCGGCGCAGTGTATGCGCTGGTCGCCATCGGTGTTGTTGTCATCCACAAGGCGACAAAGACCGTCAACTTCGCCCACGGCGGCTTTGTGCTGCTGGGCGCTTTTGCCGCATACCTGATCGTGGTGCAATTGGGCTGGACTTACTGGGCGGCCTACGTGATCGTGCCGCTGTTGATCGGCGCTCTTGCAATGGCAATCGAAATGGCGATTCTGCGCCCGTTGCGCAAGGCCGACTTGTTCACGGTGATCACCGCGACCATCTTTATCGGCATTGGATTGTCCGAGACTTACCGGCTTTCCTACAACACCGAAATACTGTCCATGCCCAAGCCGATTGCGGGTCCGCCGTTTGTGTTTGGGGAGGTCATTCTTACTCCCGCGCAGTTGTGGGTGGGCGCCGGCGCCCTGGCCGCCGGTTTGATCGGCCTGCTGTTATTCAGCCACGCCCGCATTGGCAGGAGCATGCGGGCCATGGCGTCAAACGTGCGCGGCGCGACCTTGTGCGGATATTCCGTGAACCAGGTCTATGCGCTGGCGTGGTTCATGGGGGGGGCGCTGGCCGGGCTTGCAGGGGTGTTTGCCGGTCCGAGCAAGGGCATCTCACCGGATCTGGCGGTGGCAATGATTACCGCAGGGTTCGTCGGGGCGGTGATCGGGGGCTTTGACTCCCTTCGCGGTGCATTGCTGGGAGGGCTGCTGCTCGGGCTCGCCGAAACGTTCGCCGCAGCCTACGTTTCGAGTGCGATGAAAAGCGCGATCAGTTTCTTGCTGCTGTTCGTGGTGCTATTGTGGCGTCCGGACGGCTTGTTTTCGGAAAGAAAGATCCGCGATGTCTGACAGATTGAAGGTCGTATTGCGGATTGCGCTGCCTTCCCTGGCCATACTGTTGCTGACCCTCATTGGCAGCCTTCTCAGTTCCTACTGGCAGTATGTTTTCACCATTTCCATAGGTGCGACCATAATCGGCGTGGCGCTGGTAATGCTGGTTGGTTACGCACGCTGCATCACCATCGCCAGCGGCGCGATGATGGCAATCGGGGCCTACGCCTCCGCGCTCGCCGTCCTCAAGATGGGATGGTCTTTCCCGCTGGCCCTGCTCGTGGGGCTGGCATTCGGAGCGCTTGCCGGCTATGTTCTGGCGGTTCCCGCGGTGCGTTTTCGCAGCCACAACCTTGCCATGGTCACGCTGGTATTCCAGGAAGTGGTGATTATTTTCCTGCGTGAAGCGAAAACGCTGACGGGCGGCGCCGAGGGCCTGAATGTCGCGGCTCCGGTAATTTTCGGCATGGTGGTGAAAAGCGACATCGCCAATCTGCTGATGACCGGCGTGGCCTCGGCGGCCATCATTCTTCCGCTGACGGTGTTGCTGTACGGGCCGTTTGGCAAGAACCTGCGCGCGCTTGCCGCCAACGAAGTCGGCGCACGGGCCTTTGGCATCAGTCCGCGCAACTATATGATTGCGGCCTTTGTCATCAGTTCGGCGGCCATTGCCTTTGCCGGCGCGATTTCGGCGCCGCGCTTTCGTATCGTAGACCCCGACAGCTACGGCGTACTGTCGTCCATTTTCATGCTGGCCTATCCGATCATCGGCGGCATGAATTCCATCTGGGGCGGCCTGATGGGTGGTGGCGTGCTGCGCATCCTGCCCGAAGTATTACGGCCCCTGGCCGATTACCTCGAGCTGATTTTTTGCGTGCTGGTGGTGCTTACCGTGATGTACTTTCCCGGCGGGTTGGTCGAACTCGTCAGCAGGGCTGTTGCAAAGTTGCGGACGGGAACGAACAAGGATTCGCCGCCGGATGAGGTCGTTCTTGACAGCGCGGATACGCGTGCGGCGATGGTTCGTGCAATGCCACCAGCGATGCCGCGTACGGACGAGGCCGCCGGGTCACCTGCACTGTCCATCGAAGGACTGTCCAAGTCGTATGGCGCCCTGCAGGCGGTCAAGCGCGTTTCGATCGAGGTCGGTGCCGGACGCCTGCACGGCCTGATGGGGCCTAACGGGGCCGGCAAGACCACACTTTTCAACATGGTCACCGGTTTTACCGGCGCCGATGCCGGAAGTGTGTCCAGCTTCGGCAGGGACCTTGCGATAGTTCCGGTGGAACAGCGCGTTGGCCTCGGCATTGCGCGCACATTCCAGCATGTCGCGGTGTTTCCCTCGCTGAGTTGTTTTGATAATACGATAATCGGGCTTGGACGCAACCCGGTGCGCGCGACGATGCGGCGCAGTCTTGAGGCCGCGTACGGGGGAGCCTCCGTTGGTGAGGAGCGCGACGCCGTGATGGCGGCACTTGATGCCGTCGGACTGAAGAGACTCGCACTGCAACCTGCCGGATCGTTGTCGCTGGGCAACCAGCGCCGGCTGGAAATCGCCAGGGCGATAGTTTCCAGGCCGCGCCTGATTCTGCTCGATGAACCGGTTTCTGGCGTCGGGGCTGATGAAGCGGGCCATTTGCGTGAGCTGCTTCTTGCGATCAACCGCGAGCTGGGCGTTACGATGTTTATCATCGAGCACAACATCGGCTTTTTGCTGTCCTTGTGTGACCGGCTGACGGTGATGAGCTACGGCGAGATCATCGCCGAAGGCGAACCTAACGAGGTGGTGTCGGCCCAGCATGTTCGCAGCGCCTATTTTGGCGACAAGGACGCCGCATGAGCATCCTTTCCGTAACGGGACTGACCGTCGCGCACGGCCCGATCGTGGCGGTGCGCGACGTGACGCTGGAGGTGGCGCCCGGCCAGTGCATCGCCCTATTGGGGCCAAACGGTGCGGGCAAGACCGCCAGCGTGGAGGCCATCGCAGGCCTGTTGCCAAAGCTGTCGGGCAAGGTGGTATTCGACGGTCAGGACATTTCGCAGCTTCCGGCGAGCAGCGTGGTCAAGCGAGGCCTGGCACTGGTCCCGCAATGGCGCGAGTTGTTCCCTAATTTTTCCGTGGAGGAAACCCTGCTTGCGGCGACCAACGCGGCACGGGGCAGGTCGGCCATAGAGCTCGATGTGATTTACGATTACCTGCCCCGGCTGAAGGAAAGGCGCACCCAGATTGCCGGCTCACTGTCCGGCGGGGAACAGCAAATGCTGGCGATTGGCCGGGCCCTGGTGACCAATCCGAAATTGATTCTGCTCGACGAACCTTCGGCCGGGCTGGCCGTGGGCATCGTACGGTCGATGATCGATACCATAGTTCGCATTCGCGAGACCGGCGTGGCAATTGTTCTGGTCGAGCAAAACCTCGAAGTCGCAACTGCGCTGGCCCAGACCTGCGTGGTCCTTACCGCAGGTCGCATGGCTTGGACCGGGTCGATTGAGGATGCCATGAAGACTGATGCAATCCGCGAAGCCTACTTCGCCTGATGTATCGGACGGCTGAGAAGAAATGAACGACGCCCGGATGCTCAAGGAAGTGAAGGTTGGCAGGCTCCTGGCCGATCCGGGAAAGTCGGCGCCGGTTTACGGCGCGACCATTCGGATGGCCGAGGGGAAAATTGTTTCGGTCGAAGCGAGCGGCGATCCGGCCACGGCGGGCGAGGGTAGTCATCTGATGGCCATGCCGGCGCTTGCCGATGCGCATGACCACGGCCGCGGCCTGCATCACCTTGCGATAGGCGCCAAGGACGAGGCCTTTGAAATTTGGCGCGCCGCGTTGTACGCGCATCCGCCAATAGACCCGTACCTGAATACCGTCCTCGCATTCGCCCGGCTTGCGCGCGCGGGGGTGAGTTCCGTTGTGCATGTTCACTCTTCCATTTTTGTCGACCGCCTTCGGGCGGATGCCGCCAGCGTGGCAAGGGCCGCACGTGACGTCGGTATCCGTGTGGCTTTTGTGGTGCCGCTTCGCGACCAGTTGTCGCTGGGATACGAAGATGATGAATCGCTGCTTGCCCGCCACGACCCGCGCGATCACGACATTATCCGCAAGACCTGGATGTACCCGTTCCCGGATCCGGCAGCTTACATGGACATCGTGCACGCCGTCGCGGGCGACGTTGAAGGCGGCCTGGTTTCTGTGCAATATGGGCCGAACAGCCCGCAGGCCTGCTCCGATGCCCTGATCGAGCGGCTTGCCGCGGAATCTGCGGCTGACGGACGGCGCGTGACCACGCATCTTCTTGAGACAAAGGCGCAGCGCGAATGGGCGGATGCCGCATATCCACTGGGGTATATCCGTCATCTCGACAATCTTGGATTGTTTTCCCCGCGATTCACCGGCGCGCATGGTGTGTGGCTGCGTCCCGATGATTGCGATTTGTTGGCCAAGCGCGGCGCGTCCATCGCCGTGAATACCAGTTCCAATCTCAGGCTTCGCTCCGGCATCGCGCCTGTCGGGCAGTTCATCAAGTCCGGCATGGAGTTCTGCTTCGGTATCGACGCGTTTTCCATCGACGACGACGACGACGCGTTTCGTGAATTGCGCGTCACCAACTGGCTGCATTCGCCCAGCCACGCGGAGCATCCGCTTACGACCGCAGGGCTGTTCGACGCCGCGACGCGGTCGGGTTTCCGGGCCGTCACCAACCAGGATGGGTATGGGAAGCTTGTTCCGGGGGCGCCTGCGGACCTGGTATTGCTCGATTACGACGCAATGGCCTATGACGTGATCGATGATTTGGCCGACGAACTTGAAGTATTGCTGACGCGCGCCCGGAATGAATTCGTCGATACGATGATCGTGGCGGGGCGGGTGGTGGTTCGGGCCGGGAAAGTGCTCGGCGTGGACGTGGCCGAGGTGGAACGCGAGGTTCTCGGCCAGGCGCGCAAGGCGCGCACGCAAATGCGTGACATTCGTCCGGTGCTGCAACGTTCGCAAGAGACGCTGGCGGCGTTTTATGCGGCAGGTGGCCACAAGTCCTCCCCGGTGAAAGACCGGTCATGACCACACTGCTGCTGCGTCATGCCGACTGGATATACACATGTGATGATGCGCGCAGCATCATCAAGGACGGGTATGTGCTGATCGAGAACGGGAAAATACGTGCGCTGGGACCGGAGCCGGCGCCGGAGATGGCCGTGGATGAGCAAATTTCGGTGGCAGGCTGCCTTGTCACCCCGGGGCTGGTGAACATCCATCATCACCTTTACCAGACACTTACCCGTGCGGTTCCCGCGGCGACGCGCACCGACGTCCTCGGCTGGCTGCATGTGATGTATCCGCTTTGGGCGGAAATCGACCCCGACGCCTATTACTGGTCTGCCCTTGCAAACAGTTGCGAATTGCTGCTTTCCGGCTGCACCACCAATGCTGATTTTGCCTACCTGATGCCTGAGGCCGACGGCGAGATGGCGGCCGAGGAGATACGCGGCGTGCGCGAGGCGGGTATGCGTTTTGTCCTGGTGCGCGGGGGAATGCCGACCATCGAGGCCGATCTTGAACCGCGCCTGCGTCCCTTGATGGGGGCGCAACTGGACCGGCTCCTTGACAAGCCCGACGCGCTGTTCCCAAAAATCGAGTCAGCGATCCGCCGTTACCACGACACCTCGCACGGATCAATGCTGCAAATTGCGATGGGGCCGACCGGCGTGACGTATCGCCAGCCTGAATTGATGCGTCGTTTTGCCGATCTCGCGCGCGCCAACGGGTGCGGGCTGCACGTGCATTTCGATCCCCGGCCGGACGAACGCGCGGTGATGCGCGAACGTGGTGGAAAACCCATGGACTTGCTGCGTGAATCGGGCTGGTTGTGGGAGCGCACGTGGTTTGCGCATTCCACCCTGCTCGATAACGATGAGATGAGTGCCATTGCGGACGCCGGTGCCAGCCTTGCCCATTGCCCGCACTGCATTGTCAGGCTGGGCAAGAAGGCTGCCCGAGTCGGGCAATGGCGCGCACGCGGCATCAATGTTGGAATTGGCGTTGATGGTCCGGCCAGCAGCGACTCGACCAACATGCTCAACGAAATGCGCCTTGCCCTGGTGTTGCACCGGGTCGGCGGCTACGAGGATGGTGACCGACCGGACAACTGGATGACACCGCAAGACATCTTGTGGATGGCGACCCGGGGCGGTGCGCGCGCGCTGGGGCGCACGGATATCGGGCAGCTTTCGCCGGGGATGGCGGCGGACCTGGCCGCCTTTCCATTGCGCCGCCTGTCCCTGGGGGGCGGCGTGCTCGATCCGCTTGGTGCGTTGCTGTTCGCCGGGAGCGACCCGTATGCCGCGCTGACCATAGTGGACGGACGCGTGCGCGTGCGCGACGGTCACATGGTGGACGTGGACGAATTGCGCGCCCTTGATGGACTAAACGCCGCGTCCAATCGCCTGATTGTTGCTGCACAAAAGCGTACCGGTATAGATTTTTCAAGGCAGACCTAGGAAATTACGCATCCGTTTCGTCCAATCAACCTGATATGAAGGATACTTGAAATGACTACTGATATTTCCCGTCGTCGGATCGTCCAGGGCATGGGTGCAGTTGCCGCCGGCGCAACGCTCCCCGGGTTCATCCGTCCGGCACTGGCGCAGGCCGCAGCGCTTCGCGTCACGCATTTCGGCGGGCCGTTCAAACCCCTCGAAGGCATTCTCACCGCGCCTTTCGAGGCTGCGACCAAGGGTACGCTTGAGTGGAGCGTCGAGACATCGGTCTCGGCCTTGAGCAAGATGCAGGCGGCACCCGACTCACCGCCTTTTGATGTGGCAATGATGTCCCGATCGTTTGGCATGCGCGCAGCCAAGGCCGGCCTTGTCAGGACGATTGAGCCGGCCAAGATCCCGAATCTGAAGGAAACGATAGACGGAACGCTGACCCCCGGTGGCAGCGGCGTCGCCATGTTCTTCGACTCGGTGGATCTCATGGTCAACACCGATATTTACAAGGGACAAATCAATTCATGGCTGGATCTGTGGAATCCGGACTTGAAGGGCAAGTTGATCATGCCGTCTTCGGCCATTTCGACCGCACTTTACGTGTTGATATCGGTGGTCAGGGCCATGGGCGGGAAAGAGGAGAATGAAAAGGATATAGACAATGCGTTCCGCAAACTGGCCGAACTTAAGCCTAACGTGCGCACCTTTTTCAGCGACCCGATTCAGCCCAACCAGATACTTGAGCGCGGCGAAGCCGGGGTGGCCCCGCAGTTCGTGATTCGCGTTTTTGCGGCATCCAAGGCCAACCCGAAGGTCGTCCGGATGTCAGCCAAGGAGGGGCAGGTGGCAATCGGCTACGATTGGGTCGTTGCCAAGGGGGCGAAAAACCCTGATCTTGCCTTCCGGTTCATCGACGGCACGCTTGCCCAGGCCCAACAGGCGAAAACAGCCGAAGCGCAGTATGGAACACCGGTGCGGCGCAATCTTGTCCTGCCCGGTGCAGCTAAGGCGCCGGGCGCCTCCGACGGCGGCAAGTTGCTCTTCATTGACGAGGATTTTGTCGCCGAGAAGCAGCGCGGATGGTTGCAGCGCTGGGCCCGCGAAGTGCAGGGTTGAAGGAAATTGCCATGACGGATGCGGGTGCCGCCGACCGGGGCCGCTATGGGCCGGGGCAGGCGGTCGAGTTACACCTTGACTCGGTCAACAAGCGCTTTGGCGCCGTTGTTGCCGCCGCTGATTGCTCCTTGCAGATACGCCGCGGGGAAATCGTGGCTTTGCTCGGCCCAAGCGGCTGCGGCAAGTCCACGCTGCTCAATATTATTGCCGGATTCGAGTCGCCCGACAGCGGCGAGGTTGTATTGCGTGAACGGACCATCACCCGCGTTCCGGCAAACCGGCGTGGAACGGCGATGGTGTTCCAGCGCTACGCGCTGTTCCCGCACCTCACCGTGGCCGCCAATATCGCCTATGGGCTGAGGGCGCAAGGCGTCAACCGCAAGCTGGCCGATGAGCGTGTTGGTGAAATGATCAGCCTGCTCAAGCTTGACGGATTGGAGCGCCGTTACCCCGCACAGTTGTCCGGGGGGCAAAGCCAGCGTGTCGCCGTGGCGCGCGCGCTGGCAATCCGGCCGGCCGTGATGCTGCTTGACGAGGCGTTCAGCGCCCTCGACAAGAACTTGCGCGAGGAAACGCAACTCGAACTGAGCCTTTTGTTGCGCCGGCTGCAGATAACGACGATTCTTGTGACGCACGACCAGCGCGAGGCATTCACCCTGGCCGACCGGATCGCGGTCATGGAACGCGGTCGCATCGTGCAGGTGGGTACGGCCGAGGAGGTCTATCACGCACCGGCGAGCCCGTTCGTGATGTCGTTCCTGGGCACGACAAATGCAATTCCCGCGACTGTTGGCGCGGCGGGTGAGGGCTGGTCAGAGCTGTTCACCGCAGGGGGGGCGCGCTTTCGTGTAGCGAGCCACGCCCCAACGCCGGCCGGGTGTGCAGTCACGGTTTTCGTGCGTGCAGAGCATCTTGCGGTGTCCGGCCAACCGACGGCAGTTCATGCCGACAAACCCGGCCGGATTGAACTCGTTACATTCCTCGGGGCAACGCAGAGGACGGTGGTCGAATCGGGGGGAGTGCAATTGCTATGCGACCGAATGGGTGGTGCGTCGTCCGGAGGCCACCTGAAGCAGGGGGATCCCGCGTACCTTGATTTTGATCCTTCATTCTGCGTTGTGGTCGCCCGATGACGACTGCCTCCAAATTTGGCGTGGGCGACAAGTGGCGGACCCAGGTGTCCTTCTGGTGCTGGATGATCCCCGCGCTCGCCATACTGCTGCCGATGTTTGTCGCCCCCCTCGCGCGCCTGGCGCGCAACAGTTTCAATCAGGACGACCCGGTGGGGATGATGCGCCCGACCTGGGTCCTGGACAACTACGTCACCGCGCTCACCGACCCGTTCTACTCGGCGGTCTTCGGCAATACCCTGATGGTCGCCGGCGGGGTCGCCGCGTTTTGTGTGCTGACGGCATATCCATTCGCGTATTTTCTGGTCGGGTTCGCCGGGCGCTCGCGCAAGATTCTACTGTGGTGTGTATACATGCCCTTGTTCGTTTCGGTGATCATGCGTGTCTTCGGCTGGATGGTTTTCATCGCCGACACCGGCATTGTCAACAGGCTGTTGATCGGTACGGGCTTGGTTGATTCACCGCTGCACCTGATGTACGAGGTCCCCGGAATGCTCCTTGGCATTGTCCATCGTTACCTGCCGCTGGCGATACTGCCCATGATCAACGCCATGTCCAAGATTGACCCCCTGGTGCTGCGGGCTTCCGGCAACCTGGGAGAGAGCGGTGTGGGCACGTTTGCGCGGGTGGTGATTCCCCTGAGCCTGCCCGGGGCGCTTGCCGGCTTTCAATTGGTGCTTGCCGGCGTGCTCAGTGATTTTGTCATCCCCATCCTGATGGGGAGCACGAAATTCAGAATGCTCGCACCGGTGGTGTACGAAGAGGCGCTGACCAACGCAAGTTGGGCGCTCTCGGCAGCCCTGGCAATGGTTATGCTGGCCATTGTTGCGGTGATCCTGGTCGGAACCAATCTGCTGGTGCGGTATTTGTCGCCATGGGTGCGTGCGTGAATACCGGGGGACGGACCGCGAGGATACTCTTGCGTATGTACGCGGCGGCCGTCTGCCTGTTCCTGCTTGCGCCGCTAATCATCACCGTGGTGCTGTCGTTTACAGCGGGCGACACATTGGCCTTCCCGCCGAAAGCGTTCAGCGGTCGCTGGTTTGCGGAAGCGCTTCGTAACACCTCCTTCACCGCCGGTTTCCGGGTGAGTCTCCTTATCGCGGCAGGTGTGGCCTTGATTTCCGCGGTTGCCGGGACCGCCACGGCCGTTGCCCTCAATCATTATCGTGTCACTTATTCCGGGCCGGTGCGTGCATTCGTAATGCTGCCGCTTGCCCTGCCGGGTATCGTGCTGGGACTTGGCATTCTTTTCGTGCTGCGTGATTACGGAATGGCGCCGGGGCTTTGGGCGACCATGCTCGGACACTCGGTAATTGGCATTCCGTATGTGACATACATGGTTCTCGCGTCGTTTTCCAATTACGACATGGCGCTGGAGCAGGCGTCGCTGAACCTTGGCGAGAGCCGTGCGGGAACGTTCTTCCGTATCACCCTGCCGCTGATCGCGCCGGGCATTGTCGGGGGTGCGGCTGTGGCCTTCATCATGTCGTTCGACAACTTTTCGCTGTCGCTCTTTATTACCAAATCGGACACGCTGCCGCTCAGGTTGATGCAGCACGTTCAGGGTTATCTTGACCCGGCAGTGGCGGCGGTCGCGACGATGCTGGTTGCGCTCTCGCTCGTGGTGGCGTTTGCGTTGAGCCGGCTGGCCCGCGGCGGCGCCCAACTGCGGATTGGCGCATGAATGCCGTAATAGGAGACGGCATTCCCAGACGAGAGGACGGGCGATTTCTGCTCGGGCAGGGGCAGTATCTGGACGACTTGCAGATGCCCGGCCTTTTGCATGCGCAGGTTGTCCGGTCGCCCCATGCGCACGCCCGCATTCTTGGCATCGATGCCAAGCTGGCGCGCGGGATGCCCGGCGTAAGGCTGGTCCTGAGCGCCGCCGACCTGCTTTCGGTCGGGGCCATACCGCTTGATTTTGCGCCACCCGGGGCTGCGGGAAGTGACCCGGCGTGGCCGGCGCCCCTCCAGCCGGCGCTCGCCGCGGATTTCGTCAGGTACGCCGGCGAACCGGTGGCGTTTGTCGTCGCCGACAGCCATAACCGGGCGCGCGACGCCGCCGAGGCGGTCGAGGTTGATTACGAGGAGCTTCCGGCGGTTATCCTGACGGGCGAAGCGGCAAACGCCGGCATTTCGATATGGCCGGGATTCCCGGGCAATGTGGCGTTCCGGCATGAACTTGGCGACGCCGCGCGACAGAGGCCGCCCTTGCGGCAGCCCATCACGTGGTGCGGACGCGATTTATCCAGCAAAGGGTGATTGCCAGCCCGCTCGAGCCGCGCAGTGCCATCGGCGAGTATGACAAGAGTTCCGGGCGACTGACCCTGCATGTGGGGACGCAAAGGCCGCATGGATTCAAACAGACCCTGGTCGAACAGGTGCTGCACCTTGCTGCGGATGAGCTTCGTGTTATCAGCCGGGACGTGGGCGGCGGATTCGGGACCAAGAACAGTCTTTACCCCGAATACATACTGTGCCTCCAGGCCGCGCGCTTGCTCGGTGTCGCGGTTAAATGGCTTTGCACCCGTTCCGAGGCGATGATTTCCGACCAGCATGCAAGGGATAATGTTTTTGATCTTGAGCTTGGCGTCGACAGGGACGGCCGCATTCGCGCGCTGCGCGGATTCCGCACAGTCAACCTGGGCGCCTACGCTTCGCCGCGGACATTCATCCCCACGTATAACGGGCTTGCGCTGCTGGCGGGGATTTACAAAATGGCGGCTGCTTACGTCCAGGTTGAGGGCGTCTTTTCCAATACGCTGCCGACCACGGTGTACAGGGGGGCGGGGCGGCCCGAGGTGGTGCAGGCCTGCGAGAGCCTGATAGACCTGGCGGCCGGAAAGCTGGGGCTGGATCCGCTGGCGATGCGCCGTGTCAACGGGTTGGAGCGCAGCGACCGCAGCTGTACCAATGCACTTGGGGCCAATTTCTTGAACGTGGAATTCAAGCCTGTCTTTGACAAGGCTTTGCAGATGATCGGGCATGACGGGTTGCCCGCGCGGCGTGAGGCCGCGAGGCGATCCGGCCGCCTTCATGGATTCGGGGTTTCCTGGTTCGTCGAGAACCTGCATGGCCCGGCGAAGACGAGGCCGGCGTGGTTGCGTGCCCGCGGCGACCAGGAAGGATTCGAAGTGGTAGTTGGCACGGTTTCCAACGGCCAGGGGCATGAGACCAGCTTCACGCAGATCGTTGCCGACCGGTTGGGCATGCCGATTGAGGCAATGCGCTTTGTCCAGGGCGATACGGACACCGTGCCCGAGGCGACGGGCACCGGCGCATCGTGGTCTCTAACATTGATGGGGTCATCGCTCGCGCTGGCGGTTGATGACGCCCC
>Ga0194049_1000202_pt1 | contig 21878 bp, 18 predicted proteins | sample JunL2225m_MetaG_FD_148665 | JGI IMG/M metagenome (GOLD analysis project Ga0194049, IMG submission 148665) | Anoxic zone freshwater microbial communities from boreal shield lake in IISD Experimental Lakes Area, Ontario, Canada - Jun2016-L224-25m | ecosystem: Environmental > Aquatic > Freshwater >... | reverse complement strand
ATGCGCTCGCGGTCGAATTCCTGAACGACTGGGAGGCGATCTTTGCCGTCCTCTCGAACCCGTCTTGGCCGTTGACCAACAACGAGGCCGAACGCGCCTTGCGGCATTGGGTGATCCTGCGGCAAATTAGCCACGGCACCCGCACGCCCCAGGGGTCGCGTCACTTCGCCTTGCTGGCCAGTGTCATCGACACCTGCCGCCGGCGCGGCCATTCCCCCTGGGAATACCTGCAAACCGCCATCACCCGTCGGCGCCAAGGATTGGCCCTCTTGCCGTTGCCGGCGTAAGGGGGTGAACGCTTACCATTCATGAACCTTCAAAGTTGATCGTTTGATTAAAATGATGCGCAGAAGTCCGCGCGTCATGCTTTAGTGTTCAAAGTTTATTAGTCGAATCACCTTCCCATTATTTTTCTTCCCCCCTACCCCTCCTCCGTGGGGTAAGGAGATTTGCTTACGCGGGCACGGCCCGCTCCTACGACTCAACCGCTAGGGCGGGTTGGACGGATCGGATGGAGGGGTAGTGATTGGGTGTTTCCCAATTTGCCGCAAGTGGGTGAATGAGATGATTAGCGGGTAAAGGTCGTCAATCAACGCAACATGGGCTTGTATTTCATTCAAACAAAATGAACGCGGCAGGATGTCGGGGCTTTGTTCGGCAATGGCGAGGGCTTTGACGACGAAGCTTCGGATTTTCTCACCGAACTTCATCATGGCTAGTCGTTCTTCCGTCTTGAGTTCGATCAGGAACGGAAGGTGTAGGAAAATATTATTGAGCGCATCCCGCACCGCTTGTAGTTGGGCGGGGTTCAGGGAGGCATTCACACGGCTGGCGGTCATGGCTAATCCTAATCAGCAAAATAGAGCAATAAAAAGCCCGATTACCGCGTCTTACCTTACAATCCAATCATGCGGTAATGTGTTGGCGCATAGTGTGAACCTTGGGGGGGGGTGTCAAGCAGCACAGAAGTCTTTTATTCCTGCCAATTTGTTTCTAAATCGGCAACAATTATGCATGGCGGTTAGCGCGTTTTGTTGATAAATCAGGGAGTCTTATCCATGCTTAGCAACCGGTGAAGGACACGAAGGATCTGCCAAAGCTTTAACTAACATGAGCTTTGGCATGGCTTTCCGAATCTTAGCACCTAAGACAGACTAAGCGATTGCATCTTGAAGCCTTATCATCCAAGGTTCTTTGGCATCGGGGTCTACATGAAAAGCCAACGAGGCATGTTTATGCAACAGGCCCTCCTCACCCGAGGCATTTGGGTTCAATTGGCGTTTGACTACAAAGTCAACCATGCGCCGGGTGTTATAGACCACCAAAACCCGGTTTCCATATTTTCCAGGATATACTTGATAAGCCACATTGCTTTCATTAGGGGCGGGGTTTCTATTTAGCAAAGCTTCAATCTTTTCTTGATCCCCACCAGCCAAAACCCTTATGATCGAATCGTCACGATTTCGGCTCAATGATTTTAGATGATCTGCCAGTCCACCGGATTTTTGTTTTTCTTGCAAAGCACGTAATTCGTTATCGGAAAGCCCAAAACTTTCAGCCACAATATAATGCTTGTCCCGTTCGCCATCATTGGCAAATAGCGATATCTTATCCAATGATTCATGTTCCAGGGCATCAAGGAATGACCAAGGTGATCGAATATGTTTATCGACCGTGACCACCCATGGCAAAGCCCGCCCGGTTATCTCAAAACGATTTTTTACACTACAGATGACAGCAGACCTGGACAACTCATCTTCACGCCCTTCAGGCTTGACTATAAAAGCATCAATCGCCGCTATTTGGGTAAAAAAACCTGCTTCCTCAAATGCATTGATAACATTATAATACCGTGGCTTATAGGGAATTCCTGTACCATCATAGAGTATGTTAATGTGGGCTTCCTTGGCATGATGGGCCACCCAATCACGCAAACGATTGGCAAAGGGTTCTATGAAGATATAATCATCGCTATGATGATTCGCGGCGGTCATAACGGCATAAAGGTCGCTGCATTTGCGAAACTCATCCAGTGAGGCAATCACGAAATTGTCCCCACACTGCGCGGTTGCAATTTCCTCAACAGCCGTTTTCCCCGATCCAGCGCCCCCCATCGACATGAACAGTTTTGGTTTCAGGTCAGGTGTTTTTCCAAAGAAGATTGCGTCTTGGGTGGCATCAAGCTTTTTGGTGATTTTACTAAGCCTTTCATAGCCGATTTCAATGGTGCGCACCAGTCTTTCATCTTCATTCGCGGCAGCCAGCAATTTTTGTTTGAGTGCGGGATTATTGGCGAGCATAAATATTGTGGCATTGTCACCTTCGCACTGCTTGATTAATTCACGCAATTCGGTATGGCTGGCATAGCGTAAACCGGTCAACATATTGACATCAAGGCAGAATAGTGGAGCCTCTCCATTTTCCCCAATAGTAATACCGTCTATTTCTTTTTTTCCTGGCTCACGAAGCTTCTCCGTCCCCGGCAAATAGCCAAGGATGTTTTTGCTCAGACTAATCGGTAAATCAGCGACTTGCAAACCTGGCACAAATAGACTTTTGTCGATGCCAGACAATGGCACCAAACCACCATTCACTGTGATCAAACAATCAACACCCTCCTCAGTGGTATGGGATAGGAAAGGTATGCTCGATAAAAATCGTTTGTTTTCAGGCCATTTTCCATATCCATTCGGAGTATTTTGTAGGCATTTAGTACGGGCTGGGTCTAAGGCATGCCGAAAAGCAAAGGTAATTTCCTCTATGCTGCTATGAAGATTATGTAAAACAATGGCATCATTTACTTCAAGCCGCCTGAAATCAATCCCCTGCTCATACACCCCTTTAAATGCCGGCAGATTGGCAAGTGCCGTCATAAAAACATCCAAGGTAAGCCGATTGCCATAGTCATATGGCCGGACTATTCGCATACTTTTATAAAATTTGGCCAGTCTTTCAGCAATATTTCCCGTTTTTATGACAAAGCCATTACTGTCAAACAACTCCGTACCATGATTGCCCCCCCCATTCAATACTAAGCCTTCTACGATCATACGGAATTCCTTTCTTTTATCCGCATTCGTCATGGTGCCAGGCCGATGGCTTACCGTGGCTTGCTCTTTCCAATCATGAAATATTTCGCGGTGAATGCGCGAAAATAGCTCTGTCAGATAAGTGACACGCTTAGCCTGGTCATGTGAAATCGTTGCCTCTGCTTCTTGTTGGAGCGTGGATAACAACTTCCTGGCGCGGGCAATTGCCAGCGCATTACGCAATTTTTTCAACTGCACTGCGCCTGATATTTTTGGGATGGGGATGTTTGTCATGATTCCAGCCTTTCGATTTTAAGTTTCAAGCTTGTCACAATGCCACAAAAATATTTCATGGTTTGATTAAAATTGATCTATCATTCACAGAAGCTCAGTGCAATGCGAAAGTTGCAGCCGCTTGTACGCATTTCACAATTTTCTTGTCAGCCTAAAGCCACTCTGGCTTGCGAACATTTTCCACTTGCGGATTGGGAATTTGTTGTTGCCGCCCCGCACTTTGTGGCGTATTCCCAATTTCAAAGGACGTGCTTAACGAACAGGCTGCACAGGTCAACAAGACTGTGACAATCGTGAGAGAGCCAAAACATTTCTTATAATTCATAATGCTCCACAGATGGGATGATTCCATTTTTTCTGTCATTCTACATCCAAAATGCACCAAGTGAATCACTGTCAGTCATACAGATCATGATAAATACAAAGCTCTCACCTGCCGACGATAAACAAAAGTTGGGTTGGTTGCTTGGGTCTGTTGTCCTCGTCGCCGCCCCCCATGCATTCAATTTGGCGCCCGTTGTCATGGCTTACTTTGTCATGCTTGCGCTGTGGCTGCTTTCCGCCCTGTATTTAAAGTTTCCACTGCCCAATAGAGCGTTACTCTTTCTGCTTACCCTGTCCGGGGCAAGCATCGTACTATGGCACTATCACCGCTTTTGGGGTCAAGAGGCAGGCTCTAGCCTGTTTATCGTTGGCCTGGGATTAAAGTTGCTGGAGACTAAAACGCATAGGGACGCTTATTTGGTCGTGTTCCTCGCCTTTTTCGTCGCCTTTACCCAATTTTTGTTTTCGCAAAGCATTCCCATGGCTGGCTATGCCTTAATTGCGGTCATATTTTTGATAGCCACACTGATTGGGCTTAGCAGCAATAAGACCTTTCCAGTTAAGGCACGCCTGACAATGGCCACCCTCATGGTGGCCCAGGCACTGCCTGTCATGCTCTTGCTTTTTGTTTTTTTTCCACGCATCAATGGCCCACTTTGGGAATTGCCAGATGACAGCCATAACGCAAAAACCGGGCTGAGCGATACCATCTCGCCCGGTTCCTTCAGCCGTCTGGCACTCTCCCAAGAAACAGCATTCCGCGTGGATTTTGAGAGAGAACTTCCGCCCCCTAAAGATCGCTATTGGCGGGGTCCGGTTTTCTGGTACACCAACGGCGATAAATGGACTTTATTGCCAACAATCCCTATCGTCTTAGGGCATAAGCCACAGTTTGAGGATAGTTTCAAGAACTATGTCGTGACTTTGGAACCGCATAACCAGCGTTGGATTTTCGCAATGGACTTGCCCAATTCTTTTCCCAGCGAATTCGATGAAACTGCCGATTATCAACTGCTATCCAAGACGGATGTCACTGAGCGCAAGCAATATCGACTCTCTTCGGGTACGATTTACACAACCGGGGCCTTAAGCAAAAGCGATGCAAAGAAAGGACTGCAATTGCCTACCAATACGGGGATTAGGTTACAGCAATTGGTGAAGGGTTGGCAGGTGGGGAATCCAACTGCAAAACTCTTGGTTGAAAAGGCTCTGCGCTATTTTCGCGACGAAGCTTTTTACTACACCTTAACCCCCCCCCTCCTCAAGGGCGATCCGGTGGAAAGTTTCCTATTCGAAACTCGCCGTGGCTTCTGTGAACACTACGCCACCGCCTTCGTCATCCTGATGCGCATCGGCGGTGTTCCCGCCCGTGTGGTCACTGGATACCAAGGGGGTCAATGGAACAGTATTGGCCGTTTCCTAGAGGTCAAGCAGGCGGATGCCCATGCTTGGGCAGAAGTTTGGCTTCCAGAATCCGGTTGGACTCGGGTCGATCCCACGGGGGCCGTTGCACCAGAACGAATAGAGCGGGGCTTGGATGTGGAAAACCAAATTGCCTTCGGGGAAATACGATTCAATCTAGGAGGAGGCCTGCCATCCGACCATGGCTTTGGTTTAGGAAATGTCTGGAGGAGAGCCAGATTAATCACATCAACCATCGATCATGCATGGGACGGTTGGGTCCTCGCCTATGGCACGGAAAACCAGAACAAATTTTTCCGCTGGTTAGGGCTGTTTGACTGGAGGGCGATAGCCGCCTGGCTGTCTGTCGGATTGGTCATTTGTTTTGTGCCAGTGGCTTGGTTCATTGTACCCAAACGGGGCAAGCAGACCGACCCCATAAAACGCATCTACCTGAAGTTTTTGCGGAAACTCGCAGCATTTGGCCTGCTCCAGCAAACCGGGGAAGGTCCACTTAGTTTCGCTGACCGAATCGTCAAATCCGTGCCGGAGTTGGCGAAACCGATTGAAAACATCATCCAGCTTTATATCCAAGTTCGTTATGAACAATTCCACGAACCAAGCGACCTGAAAAAACTGCGAGGCTTGATAAATGGACTTCCCAAACCACGCCGCGAGTTCTCCTTGCATAAGCTATTGAATAAAAACAAAAGAATCCCCCGCTGACCCTTATTTACCGGATTGTGGATAAAAGTGCGGAGAACGTTGTGGATAAATTGTACGTAAAATGTGGGTAGGATGGAGTGTACAAATTATCCACAGAAGCGCATTGAATAATCCCTACTTTACCCACAATGCAAAAAAGCTGCACCATCTTGTTTTTAAATGGAATAAATGCTTTTATTCAAAAAAGTGCTGTGCTAATAGTAATAATATAGATATCTTTTCCTATCTTTTTACCATTGCGCACAGCACGTTGCCCCCAAACCATGGTTTCAATCCGACTTCTCTGTGAGAAGCACCACTCCGTCCGCCCCAACTACTTTGATCCGCGTTCCTATCGGGCTATCCTCGCCTTTTACCTTCCAAGTGGAGTCATCTATTTTAATTTTCCCTTGTCCATTGACTATTGGCTGATCCAAAGTAAAAATCCGACCAATGTATTGTGCTGTTCGTCGATTAAGCAAGGGTTGGTCGCTTTTCGTGGGATGTTTTTTAAAAAACCGCCTTGCAATAGCAACTCCAATCACTGAAAAAACTGATAGCATGAACAACTGAATTTCCCATCCCATGGATGGGAAGACAAGCAATATAATTCCGGTTATCAAGGAGGCTTGGGCCACCCACAAGAAGAAAACGCCCGGAGCAAGCATATCAATCGTCAACAGGAATACTGCTAAAGCCAGCCAGTGCCAATAAACGAATTGCTGCATTGCCTAACCCTCCTTTTTTGTCTTTTCGAAGAGGTTCTTACTGATCTCGCCAATACCACCCAGTGCGCCAATGACACTTGAGGCTTCCAATGGCATCAGGACAACTTTGCTGTTAGGTGCAGAACCGATGTGTTGCATAGCCTCGACGTACTTTTGCGCAACGAAGTAATTGACTGCTTGGATGTCTCCCTTGCCGATGGCTTCGGACACCATCAAGATTGCGCGGGCCTCGGCCTGGGCAAGGCGTTCGCGGGCATCTGCATCACGGAAAGAAGCTTCTTTCCGCCCCTCGGCTTCCAGTATCCTAGCTTGCTTCTGCCCTTCTGCCTTGAGTATCTCAGACTGCCTAAGCCCCTCCGCCTCCAAAATGACAGCGCGTTTTTCCCGCTCCGCCTTCATTTGGCGACCCATGGATTCAACCAAATCTTTTGGAGGGGCGATGTCCTTGATTTCAATCCGAGTCACTTTGACTCCCCAAGGCGTGGTGGCGTCATCCACTACGGTAAGTAGGCGTGTGTTGATTTCGTCGCGTTTTGACAATAATTCGTCCAAGTCCATGGAACCCATCACTGTACGGATGTTTGTCATGGTTAATTGGATGATTGCGAGACTTAAATTACTGACTTCGTAGGCAGCCTTTGCAGCATCAATGACTTGGAAAAATATCACCCCATCGACTCGTACCATTGCGTTGTCCCTGGTGATTATTTCCTGGGAGGGAACGTCAGTTACCTGCTCCATCATGTTCATCTTCGCACCAATCAAGTCGATGACGGGTATAATGATGTTGAGTCCTGGAGTCAAGGTGTTGGTGAATTTGCCAAAACGCAACACAGTGTATTCCATTCCTTGTGGAATGGTCTTTACGCTAAGAACAACCAAAACGACGGCTAAAGCGAGTAGAAATAAAACAAATGTACCCATGATGGCATCCTCTTTATGTTTAAAAGTTCAATACAGCATAGCGCGGTTTGTGCTTCGTTGACGGCTGTAAATTGGATTTTTCAATTCTTTTTTTTATGAAATGAATAGACTTAACCGCTCTCTATGAGGAATGCCCCATGTTTGAAGTAGCAGAATTGAAGAATAAGGTTTCGAAGGCAGAGTACGAGGCTGAAGTTTCCTCCATTCGTGAACAATTGCTTGACGTGCAGCAGAAGTTGGAGGCAGCAGCGGTTCCTGTATTGATTGTCATTGCGGGTGTTGACAGTTCTGGCAAGGGTGATCTGATTGGAAAATTGAATGAGTGGTTCGACCCCCGCTTCATGAGTACCCACGCTTTCGGCTATCCTTCGGATGAAGAAATTGAAAGGCCCCAGCATTGGCGATACTGGATGAGTCTTCCGCCGCGCGGCCGTATCGCGATCTATGCCATGGGATGGTACGGTCAAGTCCTTTCAGATCGACTCAACAGTCGTATTGGCAATGGAAAATTAGAAAAAGAGTTGTCCCATATCAATAAGTTAGAAAAGGAACTGACTGATGATGGGGCCTTGATTATTAAATTTTGGTTGCACTTGAGCAAAAGCCAACAAAAAAAAGTGGTCGCTAAGTTGGAGAAAAACCCGGAGACTAATTGGCGTGTAACCGATGCCGAAAAAAGGCATCTCAGACTGTATGACAAATTTGTAAAAATTTGTGAACAAGTGATCAGGCATACCAGTACACCGGAGGCACCTTGGATGATAATCAACGGTCTGGATGCATCTTACCGGCGCTTGACATCGGCTAGGCACATAATCGAGAGGATTTCACTCCGTATGGAATCTGACAACAACATTGGACGTGTTGTTCTTGGTGAAAGTATCGCCCATGTCAAATCTGGAGTTAGTCTGTTAAGCTCCCTTGATTTGAACAAGAAGCTGGAAAAGTCTGACTACCAGGCGAAATTGGCGTCTTATCAAGGCAGGATAAGCCAATTGAGCCGTGTTGCGCGGCAACGGAAAATATCCACTCTGCTGGTTTTTGAAGGATGGGATGCAGTCGGCAAAGGGGGGGTGATAAGGCGTATCACCCATGCCATGGACGCGCGCAATTATCGTGTGATCCCCATTGCCGCACCCAGTGATGAGGAGAAGGCGCAACACTATTTGTGGCGTTTTTGGCGACATCTGCCCCGTGATGGCAAAGTCACGATTTATGACCGAAGCTGGTATGGCCGTGTTTTAGTTGAACGAGTTGAGAACTTTGCCACCACTGGGCAATGGATGCGGGCTTATTCTGAGATCAATGACTTTGAAGAGGAACTCACTGAACATGGCATCATTCTGCTAAAATTTTGGATGCACATTGACCAAGATGAGCAATTGAGGCGTTTCAAGTTACGGGAGGACACCGTTTACAAACGCTATAAAATTACTTCTGATGATTATCGAAATCGGGATAAATGGGATGAATACGAGGTAGCGGTGAATGAAATGATCACTCGTACTAGCACTGAATTTGCTCCTTGGCATTTGGTCGAAGCTAACGATAAATATTATGCAAGGATTAGTGTTTTATCAGAGTTATGCAAGATTTATGAAAAGGTTTTGAATTAGTTAATTTAGAATAATATAACTAGTGATGAAATCTAACAACTTTGGTTTTTTATAAAAAATGGAAAATAACGATCTTCGCGAATACCCTAACAATAATGACATTTATACCCATACCGAAGGACGGTATCGTAAGCATGGTCATCGCCATTCAACAAAAAGGCGTTGGGTATATATTCTGTTGGTCGTTCTTTTCATTGAAACAATTATTTTGGCTGGTGTATTGATATGGGGAACAAAGCTTGAAGAAGAAAATCGGGGACACTTTGCTAAAGAAAAGGAACTTGCACTGGTAATCAAAGATGAAAAGACCGAGCTAGAAGCCCAAAGATGGGAGTTTAATAAATTAAAATCCGAACAGGCTAAAACATGTCTTCCGAATTTAATGTCATTAAAGTTTGATAAAGTATTGGAAATCAACAATGAGTATGTAAAAAGTGGCATATTCATGCTGACAGGCAAGAAAGATAAAAAGTACTTGGAGTTTAAGATTATTCTTCAAAATAATACTCATGATAATATTGTACCAAAAGTTGATGTATTGTTTTTCAATGCCACAGGAAATCAAGTTGGATTAACCCAAATCGGATATCTGAAGGATGAACCTGCCCCGACTCGCGAGATACTAGAGAAAGGTGAAGTGCGCTCGTATGATGGGAATTTTGAAATTGATATTAGTTATGGTCAACCTGAATATATTATGATAAAAACCAAAAATGGTAAATGAGCATTACTTTTTAACTGGGTAACTAACCGATTTCAATTTTTTTATGAATATTTATAAGCAGTCTCCATGTACTTCCCTACTCATTTTGATGTCATAGTGGTTGGCGGCGGTCACGCAGGAACGGAAGCGGCCTTGGCTGCTGCCCGTATGGGGGCGCAGACCCTTTTATTGACTCAAAACATAGAAACACTTGGACAGATGAGTTGCAACCCTGCGGTCGGTGGCATCGGTAAGGGGCATCTTGTCAAAGAGATTGATGCCCTTGGTGGCCTTATGGCACGGGCCGTAGACTTGGCCGGTATTCATTTTCGCATTCTTAATGCCAGTAAGGGACCGGCTGTTCGTGCAACTCGAGCCCAGGCAGACCGCCAACTATACAAGCGGGTAGTGCGCCATGCACTGGAAACCCAAGAAAATCTTTGGCTTTTCCAACAGTCAGCTACCGATTTGATGGTAAGCAATGGGGTTGCGACTGGGGTGTCCACCCAAATGGGATTGATTTTTTCCTCTCGTTGCGTCGTTCTGACTGTTGGGACCTTCCTAGCTGGCCGTATACATATCGGCTTGAAAAATTATGAGGGTGGGCGTGCTGGCGATCCCCCATCGAATAGTTTGTCTGCTAGGTTGAGGGAACTCTCTTTTAAAATAAGCCGTCTGAAGACAGGCACTCCGCCACGCATAGATAGTCGAACTGTGGACTTCAGCATGATGGATAAGCAGTTTGGTGATTCTCCAACCCCGGTATTCTCTTTCCTCGGTCGGAGCGAAGACCATCCACGGCAGGTTTGCTGCCATATCACCCGCACTAATGGGAAGACTCACGAAATTATCCGTTCTGGACTCGACCGATCCCCATTGTTCACTGGTGCCATTGAGGGCGTTGGGCCACGCTATTGCCCGTCCATTGAAGACAAAGTGGTTCGTTTCGCCAGCAAGGATTCCCATCAGATTTTCGTCGAACCAGAGGGGCTGGATAGCCGGGAAATTTACCCGAATGGCATTTCCACTAGTCTGCCCTTCGATGTACAATTGGATCTGGTGCGCTCAATCCGTGGTTTTGAAAACGCTCATATTACGCGCACAGGCTATGCGATTGAATATGATTTTTTAGATCCCCGCGATCTCAAATCTACGCTGGAAACCAAACACATGGATAATCTATTTTTCGCCGGGCAAATCAATGGAACTACTGGATACGAGGAAGCTGCCGCTCAGGGACTTATCGCCGGATTAAATGCTGCATGCAAGTCCAAAGGACGGGAGGGCTGGTCACCACGACGTGACGAAGCTTATATGGGTGTGATGATCGACGATCTCATCACTCAGGGTACATCGGAACCCTACCGTATGTTTACCAGCAGGGCTGAATACCGACTGTTGTTGCGTGAAGATAATGCGGATCTTCGTTTAACAGAAACTGGTCGCCGATTAGGTATCGTGGAAGACCTGCGCTGGCGTGCCTTCGAGGCAAAGCAAGAAGGAATCGCCAAACTTCAAGCCGGAATGGCCGTTGCGTGGGTCAAACCGAATTCACCCGAAGCCTTGAGAATTGAGAGTCTCCTATCAAAACCTCTACAACAGGAAACGACACTTGCGGATTTACTGCGCCGTCCTGAAATGGACATCCGTATGTTGTCTCCGATTTCGGATCAAATCGCCGATGAAGCCGACGAACAAATTCTTGATCAAGTGGACATCCAGGCCAAGTACTCAGGTTATATCGAGCGTCAAAAAAACGAAATTGATCGCGCCCGGCGTTATGACGATTGGTGTCTGCCTGATACATTTGATTACGGCAACGTAGTCGGCCTTTCTAACGAGGTTCGTGAGAAACTTTGCCGGCATCGACCGGAAACCCTTGGACAAGCCTCACGCATACAAGGTGTAACCCCTGCGGCAATTTCCCTCTTGCTGGTTCATTTGAAGAAGAAAAGCACCTAAGTGGATCCGCTTGAAAAAATGTTGGACGAGGGCATGGCGGCTATGAACCTGACAGCCACTGAAAAGCAAAAAGAACGTTTGCTGGCATTTATCCGATTACTGCGGAAATGGAACAGGGTTTATAATCTCACATCCATCAGGAATCCAGTTGACATGGTACGTTTGCATCTGCTCGATAGCTTGTCCATTCTGCCTTACCTAAAAGGAAACCGAGTATTGGATGTCGGCACGGGTGCTGGACTACCTAGCTTGCCATTGGCCTTATTTTCCCCGGATAAAGAATTTACTTTATTGGACAGCGATGCGAAGAAAATCCGTTTTGTCAGACAGGCAACCATTGAAATGTGCCTGACCAATATCAATGCCGAACATATCCGCATCGAAAGGTTCCGACCGCAAGAAGGTTTTGATAGCATACTGGTTCGCGCCTTCGCCAGTCTCAACGAAATTGCAGTAGAAACTGTGCGGCTACTAAATCCTGGAGGTGTCATATTGGCTCAGAAAGGCAAAATACACCAAGACGAAATCAACTTACTGGAAAACTCGTTAGTCGAGGTCTTCCCAATTGAAATACAAGGACTTGGCGCCGAGAGGCATCTCGTCGCAATTAAGGTCCGAAATTAAGATGGGTAAAATTATTGCGGTCGCCAACCAGAAAGGCGGAGTTGGAAAGACTACCACCAGCGTCAACCTAGCCGCCTCCTTGGCAGCCACGCGCCATCAGGTGTTATTAGTGGATATCGATCCACAGGGTAACGCCACTATGGGTTGCGGGGTGGACAAGAAGCATTTGCAGATTTCGTCATACGATGTTTTGACTAAACAGTCCCTAGCGAGGACTGCCATCGTTTCCCTCGGCGAACTGAATTTCCACCTACTTCCCGGTAATGGCGATTTGACCGCCGCACAGGTGGAATTGCTGAAAATGAATGACCGCGAACGGGCATTGGCTGATGCCTTGGAAGGCTGTCGGGATGACTATCAATATATTATCATCGACTGCCCTCCCTCCCTAAACATGCTGACCTTAAACGCCTTGGTGGCAGCCGATAGTGTGTTGATCCCGATGCAGTGCGAATATTACTCGTTGGAAGGGTTGTCCGATCTAATGGATACGATCAGGAATATCCGCAATACGGTTAATCCTCGCTTGGCCATAGAAGGTCTTTTACGCACCATGTACGATCCTCGAAACCGCCTGACCAACGAGGTTTCGGAACAATTGGTCAAACATTTCGCAGACAAGCTGATGAAAGCTGTCATACCTCGTAACATTCGACTCGCTGAGGCACCAAGCCATGGACTCCCGGTGATGTATTACGACAAGTCGTCAAGCGGGGCTTTGGCTTATCTTGCTCTGGCCGGGGAAATCGTGCGCCGTAACGGCACCACTGCTGACAATATTGTACGCAAAGGATCTATCACATGAGTATAAAAAAAAGAGGCTTGGGCAGGGGATTGGATGCCCTGTTGGGTGATGTCAATAGGGTGGATTCTGCTTCATTCACTGTATCTGAGAATGAAAAATTACATATCCTACCTATTGAATACCTTAGAAGTAGCCGCTTCCAACCGCGTAAAGACTTTGATCCGGTGCGTTTGCAAGAATTGGCGGACTCCATCAGCGCTCAAGGTGTGATACAACCTGTAGTGGTGCGGCCCACCGGGGAAAACACTTACGAGATAGTTGCCGGTGAGCGCCGTTGGAGAGCGGCTCAACTGGCGAGGCTGCATGACATTCCTGTGGTGGTGCGCGATGTTTCAGACCAGTCGGCATTGGCCATTGCGCTAATCGAAAACCTCCAGCGCGAAGATCTCAAACCTTTGGAGGAGGCTGAAGCACTAAAGCGCTTACAGGAAGAGTTTTCCCTTACCCATCAACAGATTGCCGATGCTATTGGCAAGTCCCGTGCAACCGTGACTAATCTGCTACGCCTTAATGAATTGCACCCGGAGGCCAAGGCGTTATTGCAGAAGGGTGAAATAGAGATGGGGCACGCCCGCGCCATTCTCTCGCTAGACTCACAGAGGCAGGGGGAATTGGCAAAAAAAGTTGCGGCAAAAAAATTAACCGTCCGGGAAACCGAAGTCCTTGTCCGCAAACTTCAGGAGGAGGCCAAGAATAATCCTCAACAACAGACTAAGACACGGGATCCCGATATAGCCAGGCTTGAAGAACGTGTGACCCAATCAATCGGGGCAAAAGCACAAATACAGCATAGTGAAAAAGGGTCTGGCAAACTCGTCATTAGCTATGATAGTTTGGAACATCTGGAAGGGGTGCTGGAACGGTTGGGGTGAACCTCTATGAATCGTAGGCAGATGTCGTCATTGGGATGCCGACTTGCCGCGTGATGGACTGGCTCATCGGTTATCCAGTAGGGCGGCAAAACCCTTTGCCGCCATAGGTGCTAAGAAAAAACTCATCGCCCGGGCTTATACTGGCGGAACCCAGATTCCAAGGTTGGTAAAGTTTGGATAACATCCTTGGAAGGGATGTTATCCATACCGCAATATGATGGTACACTTTGCCAAATCCCACCAGCATTCCCTTCGGAATAGAGGCTTATGTCAAACATTTTCATTAGCTATAACCGCAATAGTGAAGCCATCGTAAAAACCTTGGCCGATGATATCGAAGCGCTGGGTCACAACCCTTGGTTCGATCAGGAATTGAGTGGGGGGCAGGCTTGGTGGGAACAAATCCTCAAGCAGATTCGCGATTGTGACGTGTTCATTTTAATTTTAAGCCCGGAATCCCTGGATTCCGTGGCTTGCAAGCGAGAGTACGGCTATGCTGTGGATCTAGGCAAACCCACCCTACCTATCTTGGTCGCCGATGGCGTGTCTACCAACCTTTTGCCGCCTGAGCTTTCAAAAATACAATTTGTGGACTACCGCCAGCAAGATCGGAAGGCCGCCTTTCGCTTGGCAAAATCCATTGCAATTGTCCCACCGACTCCCGCTCTACCCGATCCTTTGCCGCATCCCCCGGAAGTGCCTATTTCCTATCTTGGGGGGCTAACCGCACTGGTCGAGACGGCCTCCCTTTTGGATTATGAAAAACAAAGCGCGCTCGTGATGGATCTTAAAAGAAGCTTGCGTAATCAAGAAACTTCCCAAGATGCCCGTGTGTTACTGGGTAAACTACGTAAGCGCCATGATCTTCTTGCAAGTATCGCCGAGGAGATTGAGGAGTTGCTTGTTGCCCCGAAAAAAACATCACAAGTTTTCTCAGTATCTGAAAATACAAATTCGCTGGAGGGAAACTTTTCTTCAATATTTCCATATTCAGAAAACAAACCTGCTTCCTATTACTCATGGCTTTTAAATTATCTATTTGATATTGATAAGGAAACATCCAATTTTCTATACAATAAAAAGCCTTTTCCTGTGTTGCTTTATATTTTTCTTATAGTTTATTCTGTATGGTGTTTTTTTGATTTTGGCAATGCTGTAAACGGAGGAGTAATTAATTCAGGAAGGGCTGGATTGGCAATCGTTAGCATCGGTTTATTTGTTTTTTGTATATTGTTATTAAGTTTGTTTACATGTTTAGGTAAAACACCTTTTAAAACCACTGGTATCTGTGTTTTAGCAGCTACTGGCCCACTTTATTTTACTAGGGCATTTGATTCAAATTATGTAATATTTTCTGGTTATGAAGAAATTTTGGTTCTCTGGGAATTCGCATGGTGACCAGCGACGGGCTACATACATGCCATTGCTTTTATAGTGTACCGCAACCTGCCTAAAGCCGTTTACCATGCGAATTCCCAAAGAACCGAAATTTTTCTTGTTGTGTTGTTTTTGGCGATGGCTTTTTATTATAGCTTATTAAAACCCGAAAAACATAGTATGTAATAATTGTTTATATTTTTTAACTATGTACAATAAACCAAACAATGAAAAGTTATCACCCTTAATTTTTGGAGGCGTTATGGAGATACCATCCCAGTTCGATTCAATTCGTAAAACCATTGCCGACAGGTGGCAGAAATTATCGAAGAGTCTCGGTTTTGCCAATAAACCTGACCTTGAAGTCAATCCTCCGAAAGACCAGAAAAACAGTGGCAAGCGAGAGTTTCTTGCCTACATGTTGCTATTGATTGCGGCGATTTGGCTTTGGCAAGGGATTAACGAAATGAGACAGAATGAGATTCCCTACAGTGAATTTCTAAAATCTGTTGCGGAAAAAAAGATCGACAAGGCTGTGGTGACCGAGCAGGCTATCACTGGTTTGCTTAAACCTGAATCTTCGGGTAAACCCCCCAAGCCTTTTGTCACAATTCCACTATGGAACAATCAGTTGGCTGAAGCTCTTGAAAAACAGGGCGTTAACTATACGGTTCGTTATGGGGGCAATTGGCTGGGCGATTTCATCATGAACTGGATCTTGCCCTTGGGGTTAATGTTTCTGTTATGGGGATGGCTGGCACGCCGCTTTAGCGGTGGAGGCGGCGGTTTTCTTAACTTGGGCAAAAGCCGGGTGCATATACATCCGGATTCCTTGCCGAAAGTGACGTTTAGCGACGTGGCTGGTGCCGAGGATGCCAAACAGGAACTGAGTGAGACCATCGAATTTCTGCAAGATCCGACGCGCATCCAGCGTTTGGGCGGTCGAATGCCCAAAGGGGTTTTGCTGGTCGGGCAACCTGGTACTGGAAAGACCCTTTTGGCTCGTGCCGTATCTGGCGAAGCCGAGGTTCCCTTCTTTAACATCAGCGGTTCTGAGTTCATCGAGATGTTCGTTGGCCTTGGGGCTTCCCGTGTACGCGATTTGTTTGAACAGGCTAGGCAAAAAGCACCCTGCATCATATTTATCGACGAACTCGACGCGATCGGCCGTTCGCGTGGCGGTCCTGTCGTCATGGGTGGCCATGACGAGCGTGAGCAAACATTAAACCAACTGCTTACCGAAATGGATGGGTTTGATCCTTCCGTCGGTGTAGTGGTTATGGCTGCCACCAACCGGCCTGAAATTCTCGACAAGGCGCTGTTGCGTTCGGGCCGTTTTGACCGTCAAATTGTGGTGGACAAACCCAGTCTGGATGACCGTATGGAAATTCTTAAATTGCATACCAAGTCTATGACGCTTGGCACAGATATTAACCTTCGTGTCATCGCGCAACGGACCCCTGGATTTGTGGGTGCCGATTTGGCTAATGTTGCCAACGAGGCGGCCATTATCGCTGTTCGTGAAAATCGGGACAGTGTTGGCATGCAAGATTTTGAGGCTGCAATTGACCGTGTTCTGGCAGGTCCCGAAAAGAAAAACCGGGCTCTGAACGAGGAGGAAAAGCGCCGAGTCGCTTACCATGAAGCCGGTCATGCCTTGGTGGCTGAAAACGTACCTACTGGCGAGCCGGTGCATAAGGTGTCTATCATTCCGCGCGGCGCATCAGCCTTGGGATATACCCTGCAATTGCCAGTGGAGGAGAAGTTCCTCTCGACTGAACCCGAACTCAGGGATCAAATCGCCATATTGCTGGGCGGTCGGACTGCCGAGGACATCGTATTGGGTTCCGTGTCCAGTGGTGCGCAAAACGACTTGGAGCGGGCTTCTGAAATAGCCCATGCGATGGTTTGCCAATTGGGCATGAGCAAGAAGTTGGGGCCCTTGGCTTATGGGAAGCGGCAACAACTTGCCTATTTGGGAGTTGAAGGGACGGAGGAGCGCAATTTCAGCGAGGAGACTGCCCGAATTATAGATGCAGAGGTTAAAATACTTGTAGTGGAAGGCCAACAAAGAGCCGAGGAAATACTCAAGCTACATCGATCCGTCTTGGATGTCATTGCGCAGCGATTGCAGGAAAAAGAAGTTGTCAGCGGGGAAGAGATTAAACAAATAATCCATGACCGTACAAAACAACTGTTAAAGTAGTGGGTTTTCTGAATTTCGTATCCAATGATAATCTGTGTTAGGCACTACGGCCTGTCGATCATTCAAACTTCCAGTATTTCGTAGTCATGGGTTATCTCGGCAGATTTCCCCAACATGATTGATGCGGAACAGTATTTTTCTGCCGATAGTTCAATGGCCCTTTTAACGGCAGAGTCGGGCAAATCCTTCCCTTTAATCACATAATGCATGTGAATACGGATGAAAACTTTTGGATCGGTTTCGGCTCTTTCGGCATCCAGTTGAATCTCGCAATTTTGAATGTTGTGGCGGCCTTTTTTAAGGATATGGATAACATCGAATGCAGTGCATCCGCCCATTCCCATTAGCAACATTTCCATGGGTCTGACACCCATATTTTGTCCGCCACTTTCCGGTGGCCCGTCCAATACGACACTATGACCGCTGCCCGATTCGGCTACGAACTTCGTGTTTTCAACCCACAACACCCGAGCTTTCATGTGTTCTCTTACCTAGAATAAAATTAGCAGATAGATTAACACAAAAATTATCAATCCCAATAATTTTTAGGCCATTTGCAAGTCATGGGGAGATTCCAAAATGAAATTATCCGACAGTAAATTGAGTCATGGACTTAAATAAAACCGAGCTTCAATGAAATCCTTTGACCAATTACCCCCGGAAGTCCGCCGACTCGCAGATGTCATGATTGTGGCTGGGGGTCGGCCAGTGCTGGTGGGAGGTGCGGTCCGAGACCATCTCTTAGGCTTTATCCCTAAAGATTTTGATATTGAAGTCTATGGGCTTCATAGCAAAGAATTGCTGGTAGCGCTTGAACGTGTAGCCAAGGTTTGTGTTGTGGGCAAGTCCTTTGGGGTACTTAAGATCAAAATCGGTGACATGGATATCGATATCTCCCTCCCTCGCAGGGAAAGAAAAATCGGCCAAGGCCACCGGGGTTTTGAGGTTGATCATGACCAAAGCATGTCCTTCATGGAGGCGGCTTCGCGCCGCGATTTCACAATTAACGCTATCGGCATTGATTTAGGCTCAGGAGAACTCATTGATCCCTGGTTTGGGGTGTCCGATCTGAAAGCAGGCATTATCCGACATATCTCTGATGCCTTTGATGAGGATCCTCTGCGGGTGTTGCGTGCCTGTCAATTTGCCGCACGTTTCGGCTTTGCCATCGCTGGGGAAACAACGGAGAAATGTCGATCTTTACAAAGTGAGTTGCCCACACTTTCCACTGAAAGAATATGGGAAGAGATCAAAAAGATACTTCTTAAGTCAACGAAGCCGTCAATTGGCATCCTTGCCCTTGAGTCCACTGGTTCACTGGCATTGTTTCCCGAATTGGCGCTATTGCGCGGAGCGCATCACAACACGACATCACATCCAGAGGGTGATGTTTGGACTCATAACAACATGGTTTTGGATTCTTGTGCTGTCATTTGTCGGGACGGGAATTTGAATGATGAAGAAACTCTGCTGTTAATGCTGTCTGCCCTTTGCCACGATCTGGGCAAACCTGGCACTGCGACAATAATTGATGGCGTTTGGCGAAACCCAGGGCATGAGGTTGCCAGTATCGCTCCGACTAGGTCACTATTGAGGAGAATGGGTTGTCCACAGTACATTGTTGAACGAGTCGTCGTGCTTGTATGCGAGCATGGTCAACCCTACAGTCTTTGGAAACAGAATATCACTTACCCGGTAGCGGACGGAACCATCCGACGTTTAGCCTTGCGAGTGCCAATCGTTCCTCTATGCCGGCTAGTACTTGCAAACTTTCGTGGTCGAAAGTCGGAAGAAGCTACTGGACCCTGCCCTGTGGTCGATTGGTTGCTTGAAAGGGCTGTAAGCCTTGGAGTGCTTGAAAATCCACCGAGACCTATTTTACAAGGTCGTAATTTGCAAGTTTTGGGTGTTAAGCCAGGGCCTGCCATGGGAGCCTTGCTTAAGGAATCGTTCGAAGCCCAACTCGACGGAGAATTCAGCGATTTACCCAGCGCGATAACTTGGGCGAAAACCCGGCTCGAAAACCACCCGACTTGGATTTCCCCATCATTGCCTGCCCAGACATTTTAGACTGAGGAATCATACTGTGACCGATCTTACGCAAGAGACTATCGTAGCCATTGCCACTCCAGCCGGCAAAGGCGGCGTTGGCATCATCAGGGTATCCGGTAAGAGGGTGTCTGTCATCATCGAACTTGTGCTGGGCAGACCGATAGAAGCGCGAAAAGCAAATTTCCTACCTTTTTTTGACCGTGATGGATCAATCCTAGATTCTGGCATTGCACTGTTTTTCCCTGCCCCAAGCTCCTTCACGGGCGAAGACGTGTTGGAGTTACAAGCACATGGTAGCCCGGTCATTCTGGACTTATTGTTACATCGCATTCTTTCGCTGGGTGTCCGCATGGCTCGGCCTGGAGAATTTTCTGAGCGATCTTTCCTAAACGATAAGATCGACTTGGCACAAGCCGAAGCCATTGCCGATCTAATCGAAAGCAGCACCATACAGGCCGCCCGTTCTGCCCAGAGGTCGCTGCAAGGTGATTTTTCACGCTTGGTAAATACACTGATCGATGAATTAATTCATCTTCGCATGTATGTGGAGGCTGCCATTGACTTTGTCGATGAGGACATTAATTTCCTAAGCGAGGGTACCATTCATGTGGAATTGTCGCAGCTTTTGCAACGATTAAAGCAAATTCAACGAACAGCCAGGCAGGGTTGCGTGTTGCGTGATGGCATCACTGTGGTCATAGCAGGGCGTCCCAATGCTGGAAAATCAAGTTTGCTTAATCTTTTATCCGGGCGCGATGCTGCTATTGTCACAGAGTTTGAGGGTACCACCCGTGACCTTTTGCGTGAATACATACAGATAGATGGAATGCCTTTGCATGTCATCGACACGGCTGGCCTCCGGGAAGGGGGGGACTTTATTGAGAAAGAGGGTATACGGCGGGCGCGTGAGGCAATAAATAATGCCGATCTTGTTTTGTTGATGATAGATGATAGGCAAGCTGAAAATGACGATGATTTGATGTTGGACTGGCCTAGCAATTTGCCGGTGGTTCGCCTTCGCAACAAGATTGACTTGACGGGTAGAGAGTATCGAAAACTTGAAACTGACAGTGGTGTGGAAATTAGCTTATCGGTGAAAACTGGCGCAGGAGTGGGTATACTCAGGCAATATCTTAAACAGTTTGCTGGTTATGATAATGGGGCCGGGGATGTGTTTATTGCCCGCCGTCGCCATCTTGATGCACTCACTCGCGCCGATGAGGCTGTGGCTAACGGTTTGTGGCAACTTGAAAAAAATAATGCCGCTGAATTGCTGGCTGAAGACCTGAGGCTAGCCCAATCTGCCCTGTCTGAAATTACCGGTGTGTTCACCACCGAGGATTTATTGGATCGTGTATTCGGTAGCTTTTGCATTGGAAAGTAGTCAGGACTGTGCGTGGGTTTTTGGCTTCAACGACAGGATCATGCGGCGACACCTCGAACGCAATAACCCATCAACTAGCACAACCTGAATCTGATCAAGTGCGTCTGGAAGGTCTGCAAGAAAGAATCCCTCCATGGTCGGCACTTCCCCGCATTCGCCGACTTCCTATCCCGAATCGAAAACTGCCTGGCAGCATTTGACTCAACACATAAATCTATACTCGACTCATTTATGACCTTCAGTTCTCAAGCCTTCGAGAACCGGAAAATCTAGCCGAGTATAATATATGTTCCACATGGAACTTTTTGTGAACATCAAAAAACTTAAGAACTCTTGATGTCTAGGAGTTTATGAATACCCGCTTTTTAATTAGGTTTGTATCGGGTATCCTGGCATCCACTTGTCCCCTGACAATTTCAAGAAACGCCAGGGCTACCCTCACGGAGCTGATCCATGCTGTCCCAGTTCTTGCCCCATCCCTTTCAAGGTGTAGCCGCATTGCGCACGGCCTTCTCGGCGGCGATTACGCGGGTTAGCGTTTCCGCGTCGTCGATCCTCCGATCAAGACACTGCGTGGCCGATGCGCTCAATTTGATTTCCACGGTGTCCGCCCAACTGCTACGCTTGGGGGTGTAGTGGAATTCTAGCCTTTACGCGATCCGGTGCATCACCTCTAGGGCAAACGCTTGGTACATCGGCTAGCCTGTGCGTGTTGAGGTTGTCCAGGGTGTGATTAAAAGTGATTCGGGTATAGAATTCCATGTCAATTTCTGCCATCCGAATCCTATGAAGCCTGCCATGCCCACCCTTGATGAAAAAGATATCGTTTTATTGCAACGGATCAAACGCCATCCGCTGTTACGCGCCCGTGT
>Ga0194049_1000200_pt1 | contig 22018 bp, 24 predicted proteins | sample JunL2225m_MetaG_FD_148665 | JGI IMG/M metagenome (GOLD analysis project Ga0194049, IMG submission 148665) | Anoxic zone freshwater microbial communities from boreal shield lake in IISD Experimental Lakes Area, Ontario, Canada - Jun2016-L224-25m | ecosystem: Environmental > Aquatic > Freshwater >... | reverse complement strand
CGCCTATCGCGCACGTCAAACTGCTCGAATTGCGCGATGCCGAGACAGAAGGCGAGCAGTTGGGTCTACGCCTCGAGATCTTGTCGGAGCCAGGCGAAGACTTCCGCTACGACTTGTCATTCGATTTTTTCACCAAAGCGGCTTTTTCCGACGAGGTACGCACGATTGACGGACTCAAAATCATTATTCCTGCAAAAGATCTTGATTCGTTTCAAGACGCAGTCATTGACCATTCCGATACTCAGGGGTTGTTGATTCGTAATCCAAACAAACCAAAGTCTCCAAAGATCGAAGGACTTGTTAATGACGATGAAGTCTCTGCAGAGATCGAGGCAATTGTTGTAGCAGAGGTGAACCCAATGCTTGCCTCGCACGGTGGCTTTGTTACTTTCGCTGGTCACGACAAAGAGGGCACTGCATACTTCACGATGGGCGGCGGTTGCCACGGATGTTCAATGAGCCGTCAGACAATGCTTGAAGGCGTGGGCACAATGGTGTCCGAGAAAATTCCTGCGATTACAAAAGTGCGAGACCTGACAGATCACTCGACAGGCGCCAATCCTTTTTATTCGTAAGCGATTGCTAACAAACTCTTAGTTGTAGTCGGTAGCTTCGCGAATCTTGTCAAAGATTGGGTTGAGTGCGGCAAACACATCACCGGCATCAATCAATTTTTGATGATCTCCAACAAACTTGATGTGACCATTAATAAAAGCTTCTTGTGCATTGAGCACGCCAGTAGCTACTGCAACGGCGGTTTCCCACGGCTCTGTAAATCGGACATCTTCGGGAGACGCTTCTTCGCTTGTCAGGGTGGCAACACCATTGCCAACTTGCAAGTGGTACGCGACATCACCGTGGGGAGTGCCAGTTACAACTTGAGTGAGACCAACTGTGTGTTGACGTGCAAGTTGCTGCAATGTCGCATCTGCTGCAACAGCTGAACTAACAGCCTGTATCCAATCGGCTGACAAGTATCGAAATTTCGACACGTGTCAGCCGATCTTTACGGTTGAGTACTTAAGCGGCAACCATGCTCACCGACTTGCGTCGCGAGAACATGATGGAGATGATGAGGATCACAAGTGCAACACCAGCGATCGAGAGGCGAACGCCGTCGTTTTCGTGGTATTTAATGATCGCTGGCAATGTCAACAACGCAACAAGGTTCATCACCTTGATCAACGGGTTGAGTGCTGGGCCAGCGGTGTCCTTGAATGGATCGCCAACGGTGTCACCGATAACTGCAGCCTTGTGTGCGGCTGAACCCTTGCCACCGTGGTGACCGTCTTCGATGTACTTCTTGGCGTTGTCCCATGCTCCACCTGCGTTGCTCAAGTAGTTGGCCATCAATTGACCAGTGAGAATAACGCCGGCCAAGAATGCTCCGAGTGCTGCATAACCGATACCAAAACCAACGATGACCGGTGTGAGTACTGCGAGCAGTGCTGGGGTGGTGAGCTCACGCAACGACGCTGCAGTGCAGATGTCGATGACTGGGCCGTAGTCAGGCTGCTTTGTGCCGGCCATGATGCCGCCGTCAGCAAACTGGCTGCGCACTTCTTGCACGACAACACCAGCTGTGCGACCAACTGCACGAATCGCGAGTGCCGAGAACATGAAAGCAATTGATCCACCGATGAGCAGACCAATAAATGTCTTCACGTCCGAAACGTTGATCTGTGTTTCTGGTGCCTTAAAGATTGCGTCGCCCACAAGACCAAGCTTGAGTTCGCCAGCGATTGTCTCGATGTACGAGGCAAACAATGCAACTGCGGCAATTACTGCCGAGCCGATTGCAAAGCCCTTTGTAACAGCCTTTGTGGTGTTACCCACTGCGTCAAGGCTGACCAAGATCTTGCCGGTCTCGCCGTGCAACTCGCCAGCCATTTCTGCAATGCCAGCGGCGTTGTCAGAAACTGGACCAAACGTGTCTTCCGAAACGATGACGCCAGTTGTTGCAAGCATTCCCATGCCGCAAAGAGCAACGAGATAGAGCGAGAACTGAATGCTTCCGCCGCCCATCCAAATGGTTGCACCAAGAGCAACTGCGATGCACAAGATTGCGTACACCGATGACTCAAGACCAGATGCTGTGCCTGCAAGCACCACAGTTGCTGGGCCTGTCTCGGTTGATTCTGCAATTTCTTGCACCGGACCATATTCGGTTCCAGTGAAGTACTCGGTGAGACGGCTCAACACTTGAGCAAGGATCAAACCAACCAGCACTGCACCAAACAAACGCAATCCGATGTTTGACATAGTGACTTCTTTTTCGCCGAACTGAACTGAGCCCATTTTTGGGTTTCCGACGTAATAGAACGAGAGGAAGAAAGTACCAATAACTGTGATGATTCCTGCTGTGAGGAATCCACGGTTGATTGGCTTGAGTGCGTTTGTCTCACCATCTTTTGCACGTACAGCGAATACACCAGCGATGGATGCAATGACGCCAATGGCGCGTGCTGCGAGAGGGAATACCAAACCAAGTGCTGGGTTCAGACCGACAGCATTGAATGCTGCAACACCCAAGATGATTGAGGCAACGAGTGTTACTTCGTAGCTCTCAAACAAGTCGGCTGCCATGCCTGCACAGTCGCCAACGTTGTCACCTACGTTGTCGGCGATTGTTGCTGGGTTGCGTGGGTCGTCTTCTGGAATACCTGCTTCAACTTTGCCCACCAGGTCGGCGCCTACGTCGGCTGCCTTAGTGAAGATGCCACCGCCAACGCGGAGGAACAATGCGAGGAGTGATCCACCGAAGCCGAAGCCAATCAACATTGCTGATGATGTGTTTTGGAACAACGCGATGATCACAGTTGCGCCGAGCAAACCAAGACCAACAGTGAACATTCCTGCAACACCACCGGTGCGGAATGCAACTTGCAATGCATCCTTCATCGATCCGCGTTTTGCTGCTGCTGCGGTGCGCACGTTGCCGCGCGTTGCAAGTGTCATGCCGATGTAACCGGTAAGACCAGAAGCAACGCAACCAAGAATGAACGCGAGTGTGCGATACAAACCGGACTCAACGAATGAAAGTGCCGATCCACCTTGTGGTTTGTCGATTGCTACTGACGTGAGAAACACAACTGCGCCAACTGGCACAAGGATCATGCCGATGGTGCGAAACTGACGCTTCAAGTACGCCAATGCGCCAACTTGAATCGCGCCAGCGATTTCTTTCATCTTGTCGGTGCCTTCATCTTCTTGAAGGACCTTGATCATTAGGTACCAGCCGACGAGCAAAGCCAAAATGGCTGATGCTCCTGAAAGACCGAGAATGAGCCATTCTCCGCCCTTCAAAGTAAATGTTTGCCAGCCGCCTTCGGTTGCAAGTATTGACGTCACGTGTTATCTCTCCGTTGTGTGATGCTGTGCTCACCAGGGTGGGGGCCACAGTTTTGTACCTCGCAAGTGTAGAGAATTTCTGTCCCATCAGGCGAAATATCCATATCGGGGTAAGTGTTCAGCGAATTTGATCACCCCGTTGAGACAAGGTTCAGGCCCCGATTACGGCTAGTTGGTCATTATCCATGATGACTATATATATGTGAAATCGGGCGGGGATGCGTCTCGTCGCCATGCCCACAAGTATTCTGAGACCAATGGTTACTTCGTCCACAGTAAGTTCTGAGGCTCTACGTCGGGGCCCAGCCACCGGTACAGCATTACGGGCCCGCAAAAAGCGCCCCTTTTTACTCGACCTGTATTCCACTGCTGTTGGCAAAAAGTATGTAATGGCCATCTCGGGTATCGCGATGATGGGTTTTGTCCTGTTCCATATGCTCGGCAACTTAAAGATGTATCTCGGTGCTGTTGCTCTCGATCACTATGCCGAGTTCTTGAAAGTGCTGCTATATCCAATTTTACCCAAGAATGCAATGCTGTGGATTTTGCGCGGCGGTTTGGTGTCAATGTTGTTGCTACACCTGCATGCAGCCTGGTCACTGACCATGCTCAACAGACATGCACGTCCAGTGAAATATCAGGGTGCACGCGATTACCAAGTCGCCAAGTTTGCAAGTCGCACCATGCGTTGGACAGGCATCATTGTGCTTGCGTATTTGGTTTGGCACTTGCTTGACTTCACTTTTGGCACTGTTAACGCAGTGGGCACCAATAGCACTTTTGTTCGTGGCGAGGTCTACAACAATGTTGTGCGCAGTCTTGATCGTCCAGTTGTCGCGGCATTTTATGTAGTCGCAAATATTTTGCTTGGTATTCACTTATTTCATGGAGCGTGGAGCATTTTTCAGTCGCTCGGTTGGAATAACCCGCGCTTCAATAATTGGCGTCGTGGGTTTGCGACTGGGTTCGCCACCATCATTGTTGTTGGCAACGTTTCGTTTCCGATCGCTGTCATTGCCGGAATTGTCAAATAGGAGATCACGATCACGACCATGACGTACACATTTGACTCCAAGGTTCCTGCAGGCGCACTTGCCGACAAGTGGGACAACTACAAGCAAAACGCCAAGTTGGTCAACCCAAACAACAAGCGCAAATTCAAGATCATTGTTGTTGGCACCGGTTTGGCTGGAGCCTCTGCTGCTGCCACGCTTGCCGAACTTGGTTATCAGGTTGACGCATTCACATTTCACGACTCGCCGCGTCGTGCACACTCAATTGCTGCACAGGGCGGTATCAACGCGGCAAAGAACTATCAGGGCGACGGCGACAGCGTCAATCGTTTATTCACTGACACCATTAAGGGTGGCGACTTTCGCTCACGCGAAGCCAACGTGCATCGTTTGGCTCAAGTATCTGTTGACATCATCGACCAAATGGTTGCCCAAGGCGTGCCATTCGCACGCGAATATGGCGGCTTGCTCGACAACCGCAGTTTTGGTGGCGCACAAGTCAGCCGCACGTTTTATGCACGCGGCCAGACAGGCCAGCAGTTGCTCATCGGTGCATACCAGCAGATGGCACGTCAAGTTGGTCTTGGTGGTGTGCGACTTTTTAATCGCACCGAACTGATCGATACTGTTGTTGTTGACGGTCGTTGTGCCGGCATCGTGGTGCGCGACTTGCTCACAGGCGAGATCCAATCACACGCAGCGCATGCAGTCGTGCTCGCTACTGGTGGTTACGGCAACGTGTTTTTCTTGTCGACAAATGCAATGAATTGCAACGTCACTGCGGCATGGCGCGCGCACCGTCGCGGCGCGATGTTTGCAAACCCTTGTTACACACAGATTCACCCAACATGTATTCCGCAAGCCGACGAGACGCAATCAAAACTCACGTTGATGAGCGAGTCGTTGCGCAATGATGGGCGAGTGTGGGTGCCAAAAAGCCCAACCGATAATCGTTCTGCCGACCAAATTCCGGAGTCAGAGCGCGACTATTTCCTCGAGCGTTTGTACCCAAGCTATGGCAACTTGGCGCCGCGCGATATTTCATCGCGCGCTGCAAAGCGTCTTGTCGACAAGGGTCAGGGCATCGGACCATTGAAGAATGGTGTCAATCTCGACTTCGCCGCAGCCATCGAGCGACTTGGTTTGGACGTCGTCAAAGAGCGTTATGGCAACTTGTTTGAAATGTACGAACGCATCGCAGGTGAAGACCCATACAAGACCCCAATGCGCATTTACCCAGCAACTCACTACACAATGGGTGGCTTGTGGGTCGACTACGAGTTGATGACAAACATTCCTGGTTTGTATGCAGCGGGCGAAGCAAACTTCTCCGATCACGGCGCAAACCGTCTTGGTGCATCAGCTTTGATGCAAGGTCTTGCAGATGGTTATTTTGTTTTGCCATCCACAATCAGTAGTGGTCTTGCTCCACTGCTCGGCAAAACAATGCCAGGCATCGATCACCCGGCGTTCAAAGAAGCCGAGCAACTTGCCAAAGATCGTTTTAAGGGGTACCTCAATACAAAGGGCAAGCGTTCGCCCGATTGGTTCCATCGCGAACTTGGCAAAATCATTTGGAATCAGTGCGGCATGGAGCGAACCAAAGAAGGTTTGCAGCAAGCACTTGTCGATTTGCCGGCTTTGTACAACGAATTTCAAACCGACTTGCGTGTTACTGGCACAGGCGAAACAACCAACCAGACACTTGAGAAGGCTGGCCGTGTCGACGACTTCTTCCAATTGGGAATGGCAATGTGTCAAGACGCCCTCACCCGTGAAGAAAGTTGTGGCGCTCACTTCCGCTCCGAATATCAAACACCAGAGGGTGAAGCACAACGCGATGACGAGAAGTTCTGCCATGTCGCGGCCTTCGAGTGGACAGGTGACCCAATGAATCCGAAGCGCAATGTTGAAGAACTTGTATTCGAAACTGCGCATCTCGCAACAAGGAGTTACAAGTGAGCCACTTAAAAAATCTCACGCTCAAGGTATGGCGCCAAAGTGGTCCTCAGGATACTGGTCGTTTCGAGACACATCAAGTTGCCGAGATCAGTGACGAAGCATCGTTTTTGGAGTTGCTTGATGTGCTCAATGAGCAACTGATCAACGAAAATAAAGAAGCAGTCGTATTTGACCACGATTGTCGTGAAGGTATTTGCGGTACTTGCTCACTCATGATTAATGGTGTTGCCCATGGGCCACAGCGTGCCACGACCACGTGCCAGTTGCACATGCGCTCGTTCAAGAGCAACGACACGATCGTCGTAGAACCATGGCGTGCAGCCGCGTTTCCAATCATCAAAGACTTGATGGTTGATCGTTCGCCATTCGATCGGATCATTGAATCTGGTGGATACATCACCGCTGTTACAGGTGGCTCTCCAGACGGCAATCTCATTGCCGTACCAAAACCAGTCTCTGATGCGGCAATGGACTCCGCACAGTGCATTGGTTGTGGCGCATGTGTTGCAGCATGTCCAAACGGTGCGGCCAGCTTGTTTACCGGTGCAAAGATTGCCCACCTCAATCGTTTGCCCCAGGGCCAACCAGAGCGCTACAAGCGCACCGAAGCGATGGTTGAAAAAATGGATGAATACTTTGGCTCGTGCACCAATCACGGCGAGTGCTCGGCGGCATGCCCGAAAGAGATCTCTGTTGATGTGATTGCGCTGATGAATAAGGACTATCGCGCCTCCAAGTTTAAGAGCCGCAAAGAAATCAGCCGCGGATAATCCGCAAGCATTTTCATGTTGGGCAGTCTCGCTAGTTGGATAGAAAGTGTTATCGAAAAAATTGGCTATCTAGGTGTTGCTCTTCTTGTTGGTTTAGAAAATGTGATTCCGGTAATTCCTTCCGAGATCGTGCAACCGTACGCAGGGTTCGTTGCACAACGCGACAACAAATCTGTTGCTCTGATGGTTATTGTCGCAACTATTGGTTCAGTTGTCGGCTCGCTCATTATGTACGGCATCGCGGCTTGGATTGGCCCGGTTCGACTTCGAGCTTTCATCGTCCGATACGGAAAATTTATAGGAGTAAGTGAACACGAACTGACTCGGGCAGAGGAGTGGTTCGATCGCAACGCGGTGGTCTCGGTTTTGGTCGGTCGATGTGTTCCACTCATTCGTGCTGTCGTATCAATTCCTGCCGGGTTTAGAAAGATGAAATTGATTCCATACATCATCTGCACGTTTGTCGGCAGTTTGATTTGGAATACTTTTCTTATCGGTGCTGGTGCAATGTTGGGTGACAACTGGGAAAGTGCCACCAAGTACATGAGTGCAATTCAGTACGTCGTTGTCGCTGCCATCATCATTGTTGTCGGCAGATTTATTTGGACGCATTTAAAGCGTCGTAAGGCAAACAAAATTTCGTCCTAACTAGTAACTGCAGATTGGTGGCCGATTATTTGCAGCTCACGGCTGTGGCGGCGGCGAAGGTTTTTCTGTGGAAGAACTTCTTGCGGCACCAAGAACATCCCTCGTTTTTGGCGTCTTTGTATAGAGAATTCGAATTGATGTTGTGGCCACCATCAACGTGATCAAGGCAACAGCAAGTGCTTGGTAAAGAGCGTTGGAGCGATCGGTTCCTGCGGTAATGGAGTGAAGTGACACTAGAACAAAAAGCGCATAACTCAAGTAGTGGATTGATCTCCAAAGCTGTTTCGGAATTTTCTTCATCAGCCAGGACGAAACTTGAACTGCAACCAGCATGTAAAAACTAATAATGCCCCATGCCACACCAGTTGTTTTCCAAGCCGAAGCAAAAGGGACGAATACATCTGCTGTTCCAAAATGTACGAACGAGTCACCAACAATCGCGCTCATGTGCAACCCAGTACCCAAGAGGGTGAGTGTGCCCAACCACCTGTGCAAGTCGAGTAACCATGCTGGCCTGTCGTACGGTTTGAGTAATCTTGTTGCAAGCAATATGCCCCATAATGCAGACGCTGTTAATAAGCCCCATGTAACGATTCCCGATGCCCGGGCAAGGTGCCACCAAAATTGTTGATTTGTCATTTCGTGTATTCCTTCCAGCGCGAACTTTCGAGGCAACGTCCATCTGCAAACACTGCAAGTGCGGCGAGGCCAGTGGATTCAACCTGAGTGAAGCCTTCCACAACCCCAGCGACAAGTACGACTGTTGCAAAGACTTCGGCCCACACTGCTTCAGCTCCAATAACTGTTGACTGAACGACTTGATCGGACGATCTCTGAAGGGGGAGGCCAGTCTTTGGGCTCAACACATGATGCATATCTTTGTTACCAACTGACCAAGTCTTTGCATCTAGGGACGATGTTGCAATTGCTCCATCAAACAGGGTGGCGGTGGCAAGTACCTCTGATGCGACAAGTGGTGATGCCACTGGGATGGTCCATGCGCCATCAATTGGGCCAGTACCGACGCAACGAATATCGCCGCCAATGCTGATGCACACGCCCTCAGCTCCGAGTTCACGCAATTCAGATGCAACTATGTCGGCTGCCAGACCTTTGCCAAGACCACCCGGGTCAAGAGTGAGCCCAGCTGGAAGTCCGACAATTGATTTTTCGACATCGATTGATGTTGTGGCGAGCGGTTGGCCCCATTGCAGACTTCCGTCCAATTGGGTCACTAGAGAAGCGTTGGTCATCGACTGTGCATAACCAAGTTGGACGAGTGATGGCAAAAGTGTTGGATCAAAAAATCTGTTTGTTAACCGTTGTGCATCAACCAGATAACGGACAAGTGTGATGGTGTCGTGATGTACGCGAATTGCAGCACCTTTGGATTTATTGATTGCGCAGATATCACTTGATGAGATAAATCGGCTCCAGCGTTGCTCTAGTTCCTCAAGCCGAACTCGCGCGACCCCAAGAAGTGATGGGTCACCGATGATAGTTAAGTCGGCGGTGTTGCCCATGCAGGGAAACACTTCCTGAGTGAGCGTGGATTTTGAAATTATTTAGAACCCTTCGTTACCGGGGGAGTCCATTGGGCTTGTGGTGCGGGCGGTGCAATGTTGACAACAGCAGGTGCCTGGCCTGCGGTTGGAGCTTTCACTGCTGGGGCAGGCTGCGTGGGTGCAGCAATCGCGTTTGTCGCTGGAACCGTTGCCAAGACATTTTGTACCGGCGCCAAGATCAAATTGTTCTGAGCCTGGTTTCCTACAGTTTTTGCTTGCGCAGCCATTGTGTAGGCCGAGCTGATGCCGAGTGTGGAAGCAATAGCAATTCCTGTACTAATGATCCGAGCGGAACGGGCTGGGTGCTTGCTGCGTTTGGCTACACGCGTAGTACCAGTTTGGGTTTGTTGATTAGTCATCATCGCCTCCCTTTCCTTCTTCGCTGTCTTTGCGGTCATTTTTCTCATGTTCGCCGTCCTCATTATTATTTCGCGTTGATGGCGCAGCACTCGAGATTTGCGTTTGATCGGCAACAACTGATGTGACTATTCGTCCATTGAGCACTTCGGCATGAAATGTCATCACCGAATTACCAAGAGTTAGTGCTACTGCAATACGGGAGTTGCTCTCTGTGGTCGTGACAAACGTATAGCTGCTGGTAGGTGAGACTGACACAACGCTGAGAAGATTGGTGTCAAGTGACAGCGTGATTGTGGCAACACCATCAATGTTGTAAGTGGACTGCGCTGCCACAGTCGGTTCCCATCCGGCCGCGGCTACTGGTGTAGATGCAGCACTTGGTGCGAAGTTAGAAAAGGCGACTACATCAGCTTGCAAGGCCGGGGCTGCTTCGGAAGTGGTTAATGCGTGGTCTAAAACCGATGTATTCACCGTAAACGCCAAGGCACCTGCGGCTAGAACACCGGTCATGGAAAGTACTGTTGCGAGGGAGGTTTTCATAAATCAAACCCTATTGATACAAGTGCAAAGGGATGGTCAAGGTATATCCAAGATTCATCCAATTCTTCAGAAATCAAGAGATTTCTGTCTTAGCCGGAGAAAAGCAGCCGGTAAGTGAGCGACAATAGGGGCATGGATGTGTTGCTTGTAGAAGACGATGATGCGATTGCATCTTCACTCGCTGCTGGTTTAGCAACTGCCGGAATGAATGTTCGTCGAGTCGCTAATGGTGCAGATGCAGTTGCGGCAAGCATTCCAGACGTCGTTCTTTTGGATGTAGGCCTCCCGGATTTTGATGGCTTTGAAGTGTGTCGACGAATTCGGCAACATAGCCAAGTCCCGATCATAATGTTGACTGCGCGAAGCGAAGAGATTGATCGAGTGTTTGGTCTTGAGATTGGTGCTGATGATTACGTTACAAAACCCTTCGGACTCAGGGAATTGATTGCACGTATTCGTGCGGTCACTCGGCGATCGGGGGTGACTGAAGAAGCACTTCATGAGCACATCGTAATTGGCTCGTTGAGCCTGGATATTCTGACCCGCCGAGTTTTGCTGAGTGGAGTCGAAATAGAACTGACTGCTAAGGAATTTGATCTCTTGGCGTACCTCGCATCTCGGCCAGGCATTGTTCATCGACGCAATGACATTATGGAGTCGGTGTGGGACACAAATTGGTATGGTCCAACAAAGACACTTGATGCCCATGTCGCGGCAGTTCGTAAAAAACTTGGTGATCAGAGATGGATTGAAGCGGTGCGGGGAGTCGGTTTTCGTCTTGAGGAACCAGAATGAAAAAGCGACTATTAGTAGCCATGGTCGGTCTTGTAGGGGTTGTATTGATCGCACATGATGTTCCACTTGCGATGCATCTATCTCAGATCGAACGCGACCGCTTGACCACAGCAATTGAACGAGATGCGTTCACGATTGGTGGAAAAATTTCTCCAGCGTTGCCACTCGAAGACCCAGAAAGACGTTCTGCGATTAACGCAGTTTTAAATGATTATTCACAAACAAAAAGTGGCACGATCGTAGTTATCGACCGCAATGGCTATCTGCTCTCAAGTACAAATACCTCGATCGCTCTCGGCACAGATTATGCAAGGAGACCCGAAATTGCGACAGCGCTTTTTGGCAATCCTTCGTCTGGCACGCGCTTGTCCAACACGCTGGGTGGTGATCTTGTCTATGTAGCCGTGCCGGTTTTGTCTGGAGCCGAAGTTCTGGGTGCAGTTCGTATAACTTTCCCTAAGTCGGTTCTAGATAAAAGTGTTCGAGATCAATTACAGGGTTTATTACTTGCGGCTGGCGTGTCTGTTGCAATGGCGATTGTCGTTGCACTTGTATTTGCCCGCACGGTGTCTAGGCCTCTGGATAATTTGCGAGCGACTACAGATGTTCTCGCCTCGGGCGACCTCACTGCCACAGCACTAGAAGAAGGTCCAGGTGAAACTCGTCAACTTGCACGGTCATTCAACTCGATGGCTAAACGATTGGGTGGACTTATGGACCGTCAACGTTCATTTTCTGGTGACGCGTCGCACCAACTCCGAACACCACTTACGGCACTAAGGCTCCGCCTTGAGCAGGCAAGCGAGCTTGTGCAAGACCAGCCAATGTTGGCCCGAGAACATATTGATGAAGCATTAAACGAAACCGATCGACTGACTCATCTCACTGAACAGTTGTTGCGCTTAGCAAGGTCGGAGGGCTCAGTACTCGAAAAAGAAATGATTGATGTGTGCGAAATCGTGCGGGATAGGGCCGAAGAATGGCAGTATCTTGCAAACGAAAACGACGTGGCCATTGTTGTGCAAATACCTGAAACACTGTTTGTCAATACAAATCAACTTGCGTTGCGAGAGATCATAGATAATTACGTGGATAATGCACTCGAAGTCGCCCCTTTGGCCTCGCAAGTATCAATCACGGTTTTGGCACTTGCTGATGCTGTGGAGATTGTGGTTTCTGATTCTGGTCGTGGCATGTCACCACAGCAGCGTGAGCGAGCGTTTGATCGATTTTGGAGAGCCGATATCGACTCAAATAGGCGCACGGGAAGTGGGCTCGGTTTAGCAATTGTGGCGCAATTGGCTCAAGCCAGTGGTCTGCGAGTCGAGCTTCGCGAGTCGCCCAATGGCGGTGTCGACGCTGTTGTCAACATACCTAACTCGAATTGAGGATCTTTGCGGTCAGTGTTGGCTCATTGCTTGCCACAGTCGCAGAGTGAAAGTCTCGTAGTCTTGCGTTAATGAATGCAGTAGCACTACTTGCAGCAACCACCGGCAAAGATGCCGTTTCTAATTGGTTGCGCACCGACCTCGTAGTCATCATCATGAGCATCTCTGGTGGTCACGTGCTGATGAGACTTGTTGCATTTCTTGCAGATCAGCAAATTATTCAGGTCAAGTCGCGCAACAAGCTTGATTCAAGCGATCTTTCTACTTTGACGACTGGTGCGCACCGAGCCGCAGTTCTCGGTGCCCTTCGGTGGGGCATCAATTTCTGCGTCATCGCAGTCGTCATTACTTCGGTATTGCTGCGCCTGAGCTTGCCATCTTCGGCCCTGGTGTTCTTGGGTTCAATAGCTGGTGCCGGACTTGGTTTTGGTGCGCAGCAAATGGTGGGCGATGTTATTGCTGGCTTGTACATCATTGCTGAGCGTCAATTTGGTGTTGGCGACGTCGTGCGGTTGGGTCCACTGCTTTCTGTTGGCTGGGTAGAGGGCCGTGTAGAAGAAGTGACACTGCGCGTAACCAAGGTGCGCACATTTGATGGAGACTTGGTAAGCATTGCCAACGGCGTGTTGCGCCACAACGTAAACATGTCGCGCGACTGGTCGCGCGTGCTGGTCACGGTTCCACTACCTCGCGAAAGTGATATTGAAGATGCAATCTCGCGCATAGATGCAGTGTGCGTGCAGTTGGGCACAGACTCAAAAATCGGACCATTGCTCATTGAGGTACCGAGTGTCACGGGTGTCGACGATTTAGGTGCCGAAAACGTAGAAGTACGAGTTGCGGGTAGGTCACTACCTGTGCAGCAGTGGAAAGTAGAGCGCGAGTTGCGTCGCCGTATTGCTGCAGAACTTCGCGATATGTACGTTGAATTCAAAGTAACCGAAAAAGTCATTGAGAACGGTGAGGGACGATGAAGTTTCGTCGCCCACGCAACTCGACGCTTGTTTCAATTGTCGTATTTTTGATTTCATTCGGGTTCTGGCTCGGTCAACCACAGACTTCTAAGCCCAATTCGCAAATGCCCGATGTCAGTTGGGTATTTGTAACGACGACTGTTGCGCCTATGCCGGGGGATACCACCACGGTTGTGCAAACAACCTCGCCACCAGAAACTACATTGCCTGTCGACACCACTCCACCAACAAGTGTCGATCCTGCAGTTACAACAGTCGCGCCGTAGCGCAGGCTTTCGCTTGCTAGTTCGCTAGCTATTTCGTATCAACAACTAAAAACGCTTCTGCAGTTCTTCCCTTTGGCAGGCCACCGGCTTCGGCAATCATTTCGCCCCATCCGCGCATGCGCTCGGGCAAACCCGCAGGGTCTGTGTGCTGACTTGCATGGCACAGTAACGCCGCAATCTTTTTGTCGATCACATCTGTTGTATCAACGAAATGTTTTGGGCTTGGCCCGGCCATGATCCAAGTCTCGGGAACGCTGTGCGGAGCAAGACCACGCTCGCTCAACAACTCGGGGAACGCAAACTCGTTTCGTGCGTCTGGATATATGGCGCATAGTGCAGCTTCGCCCGTAGCCAAGTGATCGGGGTGACTTGCGTAAATACGGTTGTAGTTGCGCTCGCCAGATTGGGTGAGTACTCGGTCGGGCTTGACGATGCGAATCACTGCACTGATCTCACGACGCAAGTTGAGGTCGGCAACTACTGCACCATCCGGGAAGCCCAACCAGTGCAGTTCATTTACACCCAACATGTTTGCTGCTGCGGTTTGTTCGCGTCGACGTAGTGCCGCAACTTCATCTCGTGTCACGGTGTTATCAGAGCCACCAGCCTGACCATCGGTAACAAGGCAGTACACAACTTCGTGACCTTCACTTATCCATGTTGCGACAGTTCCGCCGGCACCAAAGTCGACATCATCAGGGTGCGCTGTGACTACCAAAATCTTCATTTTGACAGGCTATAACTAGTTTCTATATTTAGTGTGAAGTTCATCTTGTAGTTACGGCAGATTTTGTTGCTGTAAATCTGGACTGAGTTGACTAGTGAACATGACACAACACAAGAAAGTTACAAAGAAAGTGCAAATCGCATTGGGTCTTGCAACAGCTGGTCTGTTTCTTGGCGCATGCGGATCATCCAAGTCTGCTACAGAAGCTTCGGTAGCAGTAACAGAAACGACAGTTATGGCTGCAGATTGTCCAGCAGCAGACATCGTTGATGCTGCTAAGGCCGAGGGTCAAGTCAACTTGATCACGTTGCCAGACACTTGGGCTAACTACAAGGGCATCTTGGCTTCGTACCGCGATAAGTACGGCATCAAGGATCCAGTTGCCAACCCAGATGGTTCGTCGGCCGACGAGTTGACCGCAGTGGAGACACTTGCTGGTCAGCCAGACATGCCAGACGCAGTTGACGTTTCGCCAGCATTCGCACAAGAGTTTGATACGAAAGGTCATTGGGAGCCATACCAGCCTTGCTTGTGGGACGAAATTCCGACAACACTCAAAGATCCAGCCGGAAATTGGGTTGCTGCGTATTACGGTCTGATGGCTATCGGTGTTAACACCACCGTTGTTACCGAAGTTCCGAAATCATTTGCAGACTTGAAGGATCCAAAATACAAGGGTCTCGTCGCAATTAACGGTGACCCCCGTCAGTCCGGCGCAGCATTTGCTGCAGTGATGGCCGCAGCAATTGCTAACGGCGGATCATTCGACGACATTCTTCCTGGCATTAAGTACTTTGCCGAATTGAAGAAGAGTGGAAACCTTTCAGCTTCTGATGTAACTGCAGCTTCAGTTATCTCTGGTGAAACACCATTGGTTCTTGACTGGACATACAACTATCCAGGTCTTGCTCCAACACTTGCCGAAAATAACATTACGTTCCAGGTTGCTGTACCAACTGATGGTGTTTACGGTGGGTACTACGCACAGGGTGTTGTCAAAAACAGCCCACACCAGAACGCAGCGAAGTTGTGGATCGACCACTTGATCTCCGATGAGGGTGCACTTGGTTACATCGTTGGTGGAGCAATTCCAGCACGCTTCGACGCACTCGTCGCAGCAGGCAAGGTCACTCCAGAAATGATGGCAAATCTTCCAGATCCAGCATTGATCAAGGACATCAAGTTTCCATCAGCCGAACAGGTTGCCAAAGCTAAAGAAGTTCTCACTGCACAGTGGGGCCCTCTAGTAGCCGACAAGTAAATCTCTCCCCCGAGAAAGACCGTGAATATAACGGTTTGGTCAGGTAGGGGCTCGCTCTCTGAGCGAGCCCCTCTTGGCTTTTTGCAGCGAGTACGTCCTTGGTTCGGTGTTTCGCCATTTGCAATTTTTGTTGGAATCTTTTTATTGTGGCCGTCGTTCAGTGTGTTTCGCTCAGCACTACAACCGGCTGAAGGCTCATCCAAGCCAGCGATGCTCGAAGCAATCTCTGGTCAGTATCTCAGTTCAATTTTGTTCAGCATGCGAATGTCGGCAATCACTGCCACGTTGGGCATGGTGATTGGAACTCTTGTAGCCATTGCCGTTGTTTCGCTCGACCGCATGCGCGGACTACGCAACTTGATGGTTGGGTACTCCGCAGTCGCCGCCAATCTTGGCGGAATTCCTTTGGCGTTCGCATTCATTGCATCGCTGGGTATGCAGGGTTTATACACCAAAATCTTGAGTGCATTTGGCATCAATCTCTCTGACATGGGTTTCAAGATTTCTGATTTTTCGGGAATCGTTATCGTTTATCTCTATTTCCAAATTCCATTAATGACGCTCGTCATGCTTCCAGCAGTTGATGGTCTCAAGTCGACGCTTCGTGAAGCGGCATCCAACCTCGGTGCATCATCTCGGCAATATTGGAAGAGCATTGGAATTCCTTTACTCACACCGTCGTTATTGGGTGGGTTCTTACTCCTATTCGCAAATGCGTTTTCGGCTTATGCAACGGCATTTGCATTGTCTGCAGGTGGTTCACGTTTGGTCTCGGTACAGATTCGTTTCTATCTGCAGGGCAACACCATCACAGGTAAATCAAATCTTGGATACGCACTTGCTGCGTGGATGATCATTGTGATGGTTGTTGCAATGTCGGGGTACTTGGGTTTGCGTCGAGTTTCTGAACGGTGGAGACGATGAAACGAAACAATGTTTGGGCAAAGATCCTGTTGTTTACAGTCGGAGCATTTTATGTCTTGCCAATGCTGGCGATGGCACGGTTCTCATTCCAAAGAGTTCCTGTTATCAAACTCGGTTGGTCAACACTATTAAAAAACTGGACTTTCGAGCCAATGTTTGATGCAGTCACGAGTGACAGATTTTTGGAAGCAGGATGGTTGAGCGTGCGCCTTGCAATTCTGAGTGTGTTATTGAGCCTGCTGATTTTGGTGCCAACAACTGTTTATGTACACGTGCGTTTAATGAAAGCACGAGCATTTGTTGAGCTGCTTTCGATACTTCCATTTGTCGTTCCACCGATTGCACTTGTCGTTGGAATCTCGAGTGCCATGAGAAGCACCATTCCGAGTTTCTTGTCGAGCCCATTCAGCCTTGTTCCGTTTTATGTCGTGATCGCTCTGCCATTCTCGTTTCGGTCGCTTGATGTTGGATTGAGCTCAATTGACTTGAAGACCCTGGTCGAGGCATCTCGGTCGCTTGGTGCGGGGTGGTTGCGCACTGTGAGATCGGTGATCTTGCCAAACCTCAAAGTGGGAGTCGTCAATGCGTCCTTCCTCACATTTGCAGTTGTCCTTGGCGAGTTCACTATCGCTTCGTTGTTACTCAAATTCACGCTCCCTGCATATATGGCCGAGGCACAAGGCAACAATCCGCAAGGCACTTTCACTGTCGGATTGTTGTTGCTTGTTGTAAGTGCACTACTACTTGGCGTAATGAATCGAATTACTCGTGGCAAGAGTCAAATTGTTTCCACTATTGGCATCTAAATACATCTAAAAAGAGGGACAAAAATGAAAACCCAAGAACAAGTACTCAAATTCTCAGCCGCACGAAAATCGTTTGGAGATGTTGTTGCATTGGCCGGATTTGACCTCGAAATTGCCAAAGGTGAATTGGTGACGCTGCTTGGGCCTAGCGGATGTGGAAAAACAACCGCATTACGTATTGCTGCAGGATTTGAGCAGCCAGATTCGGGTACTGTCGAATTGCACGGAGTCGACATCACCAATCAGCCGGCACATAAGCGCGATATGGGAATGGTGTTTCAGAACTACAGCCTGTTTCCGCATATGAATGTCACTGAAAATGTTGGATTTGGTCTTAAGGTTCGTGGGGTAGAACCAGCCGAACGCGAGATGCTTGCCATCGCCGCGATCGACAGAGTGCGACTCAATGGACTTGGCAATCGTTACCCCCATCAGTTGTCGGGTGGTCAACAACAGCGTGTTGCACTTGCCCGAGCACTTGTATTCGAGCCTCAGGTATTGTTGCTCGACGAGCCACTCAGTGCGCTCGACGCAAAAGTTCGAGCAGAACTACGTGATGAAATCAGGCTCCTACAAAGCGAAGTCGGTGTAGCAACGATTTTTGTTACTCACGATCAGGACGAGGCGTTGAGTATCTCCGACCGCATCTGCATTATGAAAGACGGACATGTGCAACAAATTGGCACGCCACGCGATGTCTACTTGCATCCAGCTAATAGTTTTGTTGCACGCTTTGTCGGTGCCATGAATGAGATAGACGTGAAGATCGCCTCTTCTTCCGTGGCGAACATTGATGGAATCCAGTTAGATATGCATGAAGCCATCCGTACTGGGTCGGCCTCTAAAGTTTTACTACGTCCCGATGCAATTTCAATATGTCAGCGTGGAGCTCCGGACTCGCTTAACGCCACCGTGGTGGGTCAGCACTTCAGCGGGGCAACAACAATGGTGCGGTTACGCCTCGACCACCACGACACGGTCGTCAGTGCGCTCCTCGTTTCGCGGGCTGTCAATGTCGTCGTGGGCGAGGGCGTCGGTGTCCTGCTCAACACCAACGAGGCGATTATTGAACGAGGCAGTGATTGACGGATGTGCTTGGTCTTCCGACCTTTTGCCATCTCGCATTCGTAGAAATATTGCTGCGTTGCAGGCATAACCAATAGTTACAACGCTCAAGATTTCTGAATACTTGAGTACTCCACTCGCCAAAATACCAGTAGCGCATCCACCAAGAAATGCCGCGTTGTACAAAACGTCGTAGGCAGCAAAAATTCGTCCTACATTTTCTTTACTTGCATTTGCCTGGATTGTTGCATCCGACCTAATGCGCAAGTTTTGAAAACTGAGTGAACATATCGCGACTGCCACTAACCCAACGCGAGGATTCTCAAATACTGCAGCGGTTCCAATCGCCGTTGCGGCAAGCACGAATGACATCACCGTGATAGATCGACGTGGATATCTTTCCGACAACCACTCGGCAGTAATTGAGCCGGTAAACGATCCTGCCGCAGAAAACCCGAGGACTGTTACATAGCCAGTTGTTTGGAGGTGGTACGAACGATCAACCATCAATGCGATGCTCGCAATACACACGCCAAGCATCAAGCGATGCAATGAAGTTGCAAGAATTGCGAAGCGAGTCTTTGCCGACACAAATTGCGAGGCAAGCGAACGAAAGTCGCAGTGTTTGGCACTCGAGTTGCCACCACCAAGAGGTATTGAGATGCGGCCATACAACCAGGCTGCAAAAATTTGGCTGCCGCCCGCAATGACAAGTGCAACTAGGGGCAGACTTCCCGAAATACGTGTACCGAGGCCAGCGCCAATTGCACCAGCAATCACACTCAAGATCAGACTTGTTGAGTCGGCGGCCACCAACTCGTGTTTGCGCACGAGTTGTGCAAGTGATGAAGCGCGCGCTGTATACAAAATTCGAGTCAGTGCTACAAGTAGTCCAAAAATTATGTAGCCAAACCATCGCGTGCTGGCTGTTGTTGCAAAAAGCCCGCACAGTGTGATCACTCCGCGTAATGCGTTTCCACGACAGAGCAGTAGTTTGCGCGGCAATCTGTCTGCTAAGTGGCCGGCGATTGGGCCGACAAGTAGCAGAGGAAGTGCCGAAACAATGAGTGCAGAGGTAAGTGCGGCGATAGATGGTCCATCGCTAAATTTAAAAAGCAAGAGTTGGGCAAGTGTGAGAGTTGCCAATGCGTCTGCGCTTTGCGAAACAAATTGACCACAGATGGCGTTTCTAAAGTCGGGGTACTTAAACAAGTCGCGTCGTCGAACATGTACAGCGCTGGTAGACCTGCGAAGTCTGATCACACGTTAATTTTGTCTGTTCTCCAGGCGACCTACACGCTAAATGCGTGAACAACAATTGAACTTTTGATGACCAATGGTCAGTCGTTTTGCAACACGTGTTCGATGATCTCGAAAGCAAGCTCTGGTGTTGCAGCAACTACGCCACTCCACCTCAAAGAGAGGTCGGGTACCAGCGAAAATGGTCGACCGTACAAGTCAACAACAACTCCACCCGAAGCAGGCACGATGAGTGCGAGTGCAGCAAGGTCAACAATTCGGTGCACTTCACCGCCTGGATCAACAAATGCATCAACGGCCCCATCGGCAACCAGGCACCCTTCGAGCACGCTTGATCCAAGTATCCGTACACGATCGGCACTTGTAGCAATTCGGTTCCATGCCGCGCGTGTGGTTGGTCGTGGGCGCAACATTGATACTGAAGCGCCCTGAAGCGATGTTCGTCCAGTTACCGAATTGACAATAGGAGAGTCTTTGTGAGCCCACCAGGAACGGCCACCGTCGAGCCACACAGCAAGCCCTTCAACGAGTTCTCCGTCGAGTGCAATTGCTGCAGAAAAACAGGCGAGTGGCACTCCGGCAGCGGCGTTGGCTGTGCCATCAAGCGGGTCGACGACGAGTGTCATTGAAGACGCCCGATCGATCCACCCAATCTCTTCCGACAACACGTTTACTCCAAAGCGTTCAAATACATCGAGCACTGGTGCTTCAACTACTTCATCCAAATAATGGGTTGGTGTGCCGTCTCCGCCCAAGCCGACTAATCGAGTGCGCTCCTCTCGGGTCAGTGTTTGCATCGCGTTGTCATACGCAGCCTGAGCCGCAATTGCTGCTTCTTGTAATACGACGTGCACGTCGTTGTGCAGATTCATTGCGATGCGCCTACGAGCCCAATATGTTCTGCCGACTGTGATGTCGAACGAAATACACCGAGCACGACGGGCAAGCGCCCATGCAATTGCACGAGAGCAAGATCTCCACGGGCACCAATTTCGAGGCGTCCACGGTCAACAAGTCCCACAGTGTCGGCAGGACCCATCGTGATGAGCCGAATCGCATCGGGAATGCTGCAAACGCCGTCTGCAACAAGTACTCCAACTGCACCCAACAAAGTTGTTGGCAAATAATCAGATGCCAATCCGTCGCACAAACCCAGTCGAATGAGATCTTGTGCACTCACGTTGCCACTGTGGCTCTTGCCTCGCAAAACATTTGGTGCTCCACATACAGTGCGCAAACCTGCATCATGTGCTGCTTGCGCGGCCAATAACGTTGTTGGAAATTCGGCTATGGACGCATGCCATTCGAGTGCTTGATCTACATCGTCGAGGGTTGCAGGGTCATGCGCTAACAATCGAATTGCATGTTGTTGCGCCTGTTGAGTCAGTAGTGGAAGTGCTCTACTGCGATTATGCAGAAGTGCATCTCGCTCGATGATCGTCTGATCGACAATCACGCGGGCTTCCTCGGCCGAGACTTTGCGGTTGCCAGCGATGTAGACCTCGAGTGAGGTTCGGTCGGTGTATTGGCCTTGGCCAGGAGTGTGATCTTCAAACGACACGAGAGGTGTCGCGCCGGTTTTCTGGTCGGCTCCGGTTTGCAACATGCCGTCAAGAGCAAATCGGGCCTGCAGGGCATCAAAACCATCTGCATCTCGTGCGTCGAGTCTGTACAAAATGCGATGATCAACCAGGCTGTTTTTGCCAGTCATGTGCAGTTGAATCGCATCGCATAATCCGTTGGCCAGTTTGATCGTGCGTCCATACTTTGAATCATTTTCAAACCCAATGCCATGGAAAATGGTGGTCACTCCAGCGGCACGAACGCGTCCTTCGTAGGAGCGCAAAGCAAAGTCGATAGGAAGGGGAGCATTGGGCCGAGGCATGATCTCTTTTTCGAGTCCATCGCTATGTGAATCGACAATGCCCGGTATGCACAACGCGCCATTTCCATCTATTGCACCGACGGGCGCGAGGCCGCCAGAGACGATTGAAGTAATGATTCCGTCTTCAACAACGACTGTCGCGTTCTCAACTAGCGAATATGGAAGTACCGCTGTCACATTGGTGATCGCAATGCTCGCACCTTTTGAAATATTTGTCATCGTGCTACTCCTGCAAGTTTGGCAAGTGTTTGTTGTGGTGAACCTTCGTAACCCACGACCCCATGTTGCAAAACCACAACTCGTGTCGCGAGTCGTTCCATTGCTTCAATGTCGTGAAATACAGCCAACACAGCAACACCTTGGTGGGTCAGTGTGTCAATGAGTTCGAGTGCGGCTTCACGATTGCTCGGGTCGAGTGCCGACACCGGTTCGTCGAGCAGCAGTAGTCGTGGTGGCTA
>Ga0194049_1000198_pt1 | contig 22120 bp, 22 predicted proteins | sample JunL2225m_MetaG_FD_148665 | JGI IMG/M metagenome (GOLD analysis project Ga0194049, IMG submission 148665) | Anoxic zone freshwater microbial communities from boreal shield lake in IISD Experimental Lakes Area, Ontario, Canada - Jun2016-L224-25m | ecosystem: Environmental > Aquatic > Freshwater >... | reverse complement strand
CCCCCAATAATTAAAAAAGAACGTAAAAAGAGGGCGAATAAGCCAAAAATTAAAATAGAGAAAGTAATTAAGAAACGAAAATATAAAAAATCAATTAAAAATGGAAACGACAAAGACAGTAATCAGTAAATCAGCAAAAAGGAAAATAAGTTCGTGGGTAACGTTTCCTGTTACAGCGAAAGATGGAACAGTTCTTAATAAAACTGTAAAACGTATTAAAGCGAATGATTTTACGCAGCAGGTAGTTTACCGGACTAAATATCCTAATGGTCAGACTAAATCTGTTACAAAACACGAAAGAATTAATTAATTGGCTAAATAGCCACCATAGCAATTTACAGAATTAATTTAATAATAAAAAATGATTAAAATTATAGATAGGTTCTTATTTTGGTATTCCATGCCATTTATATTAATTGTAATAAGTCCAATTATTTTGATAAGTGTATTTTTTATTGCAAAAAGAAATAAAATTAACGATCCGATTAGTTATTTAGAAAAAATGAAACCTGTTATTTTAGATTTAGGTTCGCATATTTCAGAATATTCATGGTTTATTGCCATAGTTCAAACAATTATCATTTATCAGCTATGGTTAAAGTAAAAAAGAATATTCCTGCACCGGCACCATTCCGTATTGGAATAATCGTAAATGGTTACAATTATTTCGATATTTCGGAATATAAAGACCAATTTGCTGAATTAAATAATTCGCATCCTGCAATTAAATTCATATTAATTGGATATGTGCCGGAAATGGATAAATTCAATTTGCTCGAAAGTCCGAATATGGAATATACTAATCCGGTTTCAATAAGTCATTATTTTAAGCATCTCAAAGCATTAAAATTAAATTTGCTATTTATTCCTTTGGCAGATTCCGATTTAAACATCAGCAGCGAAAATTTTAATAAATTTGTTGAAGCATCTATTTTGAATATTCCGGTTATTACAAAAAGGCAATATCCTTATTCTAAATTAATGCGAAATCAAATATCCGGCTTTATTTACGAAAAGACAAAATTCTTTATCAATATGGTAATTGAGGTTTATCAGTCAGCAAATAGAGAGGTGCTATTAACGAATTGCGCCATTACCGGACATGAATTAGTTAGTAAAAATATTCAGTACACAGAAAATAATGTAAACAGGTTAATTAATTCTTTTGATTAATTCTGTAAATAGCCACCACAGAAATTTAGATAATTAATTGCTGTGTAATTAAAATAACGTATATTTGTACCATTAATAATTAAAAATAATGCGACAGGCAATAGTTCAAGTAGCGGTAGCACGAAAGGGAGGGGGAAAGACTTATACTACCGGAAATCTAATTGAGGATTATTTAAAAGATACACCTACCAAGACAGGAAATAAGGTATTAATTTATGATGTTAATGGCGAATGGACAAATAAGCATATCAAAGAGAAATTGAAATGTAATTTTACAGCCGAGCCATTGGCATTGAAAGATTTATTAAATTGGACACATTCCGGCAGGGTGGAGGTAAGGCGAATTTTACCTTTGGATGAGAAAAACCGGTTTACACAGGATATTGATGTAATGGTTGAAATATTAAATACCATATTAGGTACTTTCAGAAATGGAATGTTATTGTTGGAGGATATTAATGCTTATTTGGTGGATGTGAGTTCAAAAAAGGTTATTTCTGCAATTACAAGGAACAGACAGAAAAATTTGGATATTATGCTACATTACCAATCATTCAGAGCAATTCCTCCGCGTATTTGGGCAAACATGAATTTATTGCGTTTCCATAAATGTAATGAGAATATTGCCACAGTTGAAGCGAAATTAAATAATTCTGAATTATTCTTTATTGCACAGGCATTAGTTAATTATAAGTTCAAAAGCGATATTCGTTTCTTTTGTTATGTAAATAATGAATTTGATAAAATAAGCGGTAAGTTCAGCAAAAGAGATTTTTGGACCGCATCATTAATTTATTTAAAAGAAAATAAACCGGATATATTACGTTTGGCTTTAAATAGATTCGGTAACAGCCGAGAAGGTGCAGAGAAGGCGCAGGAATATTGTATAAACGAATTAACAGGCAGGTATTATGGTAATTGATATATTGGCAATTTGGAGTTTTTTATTTTTGATTTCATTTTCAATGGCTATATTTAGAAATGATTTTGTGGAAATTTGGGATGAAGCATATTATTTCGCTGCTTCCTCAAATGGAATTTTTGATTTCACACTATCAATTATAATAATATTCATTTTCGTACCATTTTTAATACCGGAATCAATTAGGCATTTATATAATCAAAATAAGGATGGAAACGATTAAGGCAATATTAGTTTCAATACTTGCGTTAATTTATGTAATACCTACATTAATTATTTCGCTGATTGCATTTATTATAATTGCAGGGTTTACAAAAAAAGGTACAAAAGGTTCGTTTAGGAATACAAAGTTTTACAAAATATATTTCTTTCCTTTAAATTGGGTAGAAAGAAATTGGTTTAAATAATGATTAAAATGGAAAAAAGAGCAAAAGAAGTATTTAAGAACTGTATAATTAACGAACAAAAATACAGCGAACATCCGGCTGCGGTAGATGCAATCTATTTGTATTACAAAAGGAATGTTTATAAGGCAATTTATTGGAGTGGCGGAATATCTTTTTTAATTACCACATTTTTATTGGAACATGATTCAATATTTATTCATTTTGGAATATTAAAACATTCCATTAAAACATTCTTTGGTTTTTAATATGCAGGTAAATCTATTTATTAATTATTACACCGATAAAAATTCGGATCGCCAATGTGAATTGGATGATTGTTTTTTACGGAACGTGGAGAATCCATTAATTGACAAAATAATAATATTTGCCACAGAAAGAGATTTTGACAATGCGATTAGTTTATTAAAGGCAGAGGAATTGGTTAAAATACGTTTTGTTACCTACGATAAAAGACCTACATTCAATGATTACTTTAAATTGTTTGAATCGTACAGCAGCGACATTAATATAATTGCCAACAGCGATATTATAATTCCAAAGCAGACAATTACAAAAATTAACAATAAGCAGTTCGATAAAAATACTTGCCTTGCATTAACGCGATATGATATAATTTCCGGCTATTGGGATTCAAAAGATTGGTCCGATGCTACATTTTTTAATAGGGCAGATTCGCAGGATACATGGATATTTATTAATTGCGATTTTAAAGCAGCAGGTATTTTTGGTGCCGATTTTACTTTGGGGGTTGCCGGATGCGATAATAGAATTGCTTACCTGTTAGATGAGAATAAATTTACAATATACAATCCATCATTAACCTTACAGACATTCCATTTACATTTAACCGGAGTTAGAAATTACATTGATGGACTAAATTATTATTCAGTTGCTCCACCATATAAACTATTAATTCCTTGCCATCTTAATTGAAAATGAAATAATTAACAAACAAACATGGAAGCAAAATTAAAAAATGATGATTGGGTTTACAAGATTGGTAGCTGCCCAAAGATTAAAAAATATTCTCAATCCGGTGAGGAAGGTTATCTAAAATACATTTTGGATAATATTGATTGTGAAAGTAAATTTATTGTTGATATTGGCGCGTGGGATGGCGAATATCTTTCCAATACAAAATTCTTTACTGATTATTTAGGTTATGAATCTTTATTAATAGATGGCGATAATAGAGGTAATATAGAGGTAAAAAAAGAATGGATTACAAAGAATAATGTTTGCGATATACTGAAAAAATATAATTGCCCGACAGAATACGCTTTATTAAGTTACGATACAGATGGAAATGATTTTTGGATATTGAATGAAATATTAATTGAATATCGTCCTGCGGTAGTTATCTGCGAAATTAACGGAACTATACCTGCCGGAATAAGTAAAACTATTCAGTACAATCCAAACCATATCTGGAACAATGATGATTACTATGGTTTCTCTTTTCATGCAGGAATTAAACTTGCGGAATTGAATGGATATAAAGCAGTTTTTCAAAATGATTCACTTAATTTGTATTTGGTAGCGAAAGAAAAATTAGCTGATCCGAATATCATAATTGATATACCTTTCAGTTCGGTACAATACCATCCGCATAATAACACAGGAACATGGATTAATATTTAATAGGAAAGATATGGAACTATACGATGAATTAATGCCTAACGAGCCGAGATTGATGCCGATGCAAAGTCATCCATTTAATGGAGATGTTTATGTATGCGAACAATTTTTAGAATTACAAAAACATTTTAAAATTAAAACAGTAATTGAATTAGGTTCCTGCGTGATGGGAACGACAAAATGGTTGGCTGAAAATTTTGATGAGGTAAAAACTGTTGAAATAAACGAAAGTTTCCGAAAAATAGGTTTAGAAAGGACCAAAGGATTAAGGAATATCGAAAGTTATTTAGGCGATAGTGTTAAAATGCTTCCTGCAATGTTAAAGGGGTGCGATAACAATACCTTAATATGGATTGATAGCCATTGGGAACATCATTTCCCTTTGTTTGATGAGTTACAGATAATAAAGCAGAGTAATTTAATGCCAATCATTATAATACATGATTGCAGAGTTCCGCATCAACCGGAGTTAGGTTATGATAGTTACAATGGTGTAGATATTAGTTATGAAACTATAAAACCATTTTTAGATGATATTTACGGAGGTGAGTGGGAGTATCAATATCATTACAATAGTTATGAAGCATCAACAGGAGCAAAAAGGGGATTGATTTACATTTATGGAAGCAATCATAGTTTATAAGAGGTTCAGTGCTTTAAATGTAAAATTAACAGTACTTATTTATAAAATAAGAGAATTAAACTATACCGGAGAAAAATGTAATGAGATGCTCGATTTTATAATTGATATGGTTAGAGTGAAAATAGCATACAAAAGATATTTAATAAGTTTGAATTAATCGTATGCCATAGGTGCAGCGCAAAGGCGGTAAAATAGAAAGTGCAAATAAAATAAAATAAAACAACAAATTAAATCTAAAAAATGGAAGTAGTAAAAGAACAAACAGAACAAAAGCCGGACAATAAGTTCGTGAATGTAGTAGTATTGCAGAAAGGAGCAAATGATACGTTTGCATTAGTACGCAATAAATTATTAATGCCTTGTCCTTATAGGCAGCCAATAGTTAATCAGCGAGTAGTAAACAAAAAGAAATCTATTGAAACAATAGGAATGGCTGATGAGCCGGAAATAGTTTCTGAAAAGGAAATATTCTATTGTAATTCAACTTGTCCGATGTTTCAGTTCTCACAGGCAAAACAAAGTAATGCAGTAATGGTAGATTTATGCTGCGGCAGTAACCATGCTCACTACAAAATAGATGCCATCATTCCATTTGTTAAGCAGGTAAAAAAAGAGGAACCAACTACCTAATTAAAACCAACCAATGAAAATAAAAGATTCCGAAAGGACAAAAGCCAAAAAGCAGGTTTTAAAAGTCTTTGATAATTTGCGGAAAGTTATAAACCGGCAAGGAATTGAAACTACAAATTTAATATTGCGAGATGGAATAAAATATTGTTCTGATTCAGAAAAACATTTATTGATAGTGAATAACATCATTCATATTGTGATAAGTGATTTTGGCAAACTTATTAATGTTAAAAAAAGTGATTTAACAAAGAATAATCAAAGGGGTGATGTTATTGAGGTAAGAAATACCATCTTTGTAATAATAAACCGATGTTTATCACTAAATTGTAAAAAAATATCCAACTACTTTCCTCCTCTTTCACCGGTTACAGTATGGAAGGCGGTAGATAGCTACAAGAAATTGGATAAAAACAACAACATTGACAAAAAGGTTATTGAAAATACAGAAAGATTAATCGAAAAGTCAATACAATTAATGAATAAAAAAACAACAAAAATTAAATAATCATGGCAGGTAGACCAACAAAAGCAGAATCGGAAAGAAGGAGATTAGCAAGAGAAGCAGAATTTGCAAAGGAAAGAGGTGAGCAATCAGATATAAGTGATAGTTCAGAAACTACAAATGTAGTAAACGAGCCAACAGGCGAGAAAAAAGCATTTACCATAGGTGAATTGGAGCAAAATATTGATAATGCTACATTAGGTGTATCTAATTCAAAGCCAAAAGCAGAAGGAAACGATATAAATAGTCCCGATTTCGGAAATGATAAGGACGATCCCGATTATGTGCCAAAGGAAACTGTTAATCCTTTTGAGGAACAATTAATAGAGAATGAATCAGATGCTAATACAGCAGCTAAAAAGGTTAATACATCAAGCGGTGGTAATAATATTCCTCCTAAAACATTTGCACCACCTATAATTGATGGTGCAGCACCGACAGTAGAGGAACAGCCACAGCAGCATCAGCAAAAGAAGCCGGAGCCACTAAATCCCGATTTCGATAAGATGAGTGCATCCGATAAGCAAAAAGCGGTTGAAATGTTTGCCGATGCCATCATTGGTAATTATGCCGAATTATTGCCTATTATCCCAAAGATGATAGCAAAATACGACATGGAGAAGATGCAGTTATTAGATGATGAGGGCAATATCCGGTTATCTATGGTTGTAGATAGGGATGAAAATGGAGATTTGACAATTAAGGAACATTGCATTAATTTCAATAATACCTGCGATAAAACATTTGTTGTAACAGATGAGATGAAGTCAGAATTGCGAGGTCCTTTGATTGCATTTTTAATGGAAAAAGGAGTTGCGCCATCGCCATTAACAACATTACTTATAACAGTTGGTAAGCATACTTTAACTTTTGTTATAGCTGCTATTCAGATGCGAGGTGAAAGAAATGCCGCATTAAAGACATTCACAAAATTCAGAAAACAGGAATTGGAAGGTGAAAAGGAACAACATAAATCATCTCAGTTTAAAGAGCCGGAGCCGACAACTAATAAAAAGGAACAAGCCGCAAAGAGTGAAAAGAAAGTTAATGATTTAAAAATTGAGGATATTGTGGATGTGGAGGAAATTAAGAATCCAAAAACCGAAATTAAGAGCAATAATGGCGGAATAAACATGGATGATATTGTAATTGAGGAAGAAAATTAATACAAATTAGGAGATTTTTATTAATAAAAAAGTGCAAAAAGTATTAAATAAATATAGTTACCTTTGCGCTTAGTTTGTTAGTTTTCTGTTTTGTAGGGGTTTAGGAATAATTGGCAAGTGAGTTGCCGGTTATTCCTTACCTTTAAAAAAATATCTTATAAATGATTCCAAAAAAAGTAATAACAAGTGATGGTAAGAGTGGCGGTTGGCTAAAAGGCAAACGTCATAGTGAGGGAGGAATTAAAGCAATAGTTACCGATTCCGGCACACCTGTTGAATTGGAAGGTGGAGAAATTATCATTACAAGAAAAGCATCAAAAGAACATTGCGAGGAATTGTCAAGAATAAACCAATCCGGTGGTGGTGTGGCTATTCCATGTGATATATCAGATAACAAAAATACTTTTCGTGATGGTGGAACCATACCGGAAGATAAAAGGGAAACATACGAAAGATGGAAACATTTAGTAAACATGACACCATCCGAGTTAAAGACGTTTTTAAATACCAAAGAAGGAAGGGCAGCAGGATTATCCAAAGAGAAGGCAGGTAAGTTAGGTATTCATTATGGCAAAGAAAGTGCTAAATGGATATTAAAAATGAAAGATACAGACGTTTCCGATTGGACACCGAGAATGTGGGAATGGGCGAATAGACAAATATCTTTTATATTGCGAATGAGTGGTATGAAAGGCGATTTATATAATTCAGAAGGTGAAAAGACAAGAAAATTAACAAGTCTTTTAATTTGGGGACACAATCCCGAAAAATTTGATGATGGTGGAGAAATTCCTAAATGCGACATACGGCTTGTAACGACACAAAAGTTTATTGTAGATGGCGAAATTCAGCTAAAAGAAATATACGAAAACGATAAGAATGACTGCACATTACAATTACTTTATACCGATAAAACAAAAGATTTATTTCAGATAGCAGGACTTTTTGTAAGTAAATCTAAAAGAAATAAGGGGTTAGGTTCAGAACTAATATCATTTTCTAAAAACAGAGCAACTGAGTTAGGTTTTAGCGAAATAGTTTACCTTGTAGCAGACTACAAAGGAAAAGAATATAATGACTTAATTTCTTTCTGTAAAAATAACGGATTTGAGTTTGTGGAAGGTTCGACACGAAAAATGATTTTTAAAATTAATAATAATGATATTATGAATAATAATTATATAATGCAAGGTGGTGGACCGGTAGGAACCAATGCTGAATATGATAAGGCGGTTTCTGATTTGCATAAAGCCGAAAAAGTGCAGGAAATTATGAAAAAGGCGAATGCCATTATTCGTTCAAAAAAGAATGTAACAGCACGTTTAATTAGTGAAGCCGGTTTGTCAGAAAGTAACGCAATAGCAATACAGCAAAAAGACTTTGCCGGTAGAATAGGTTTCCCTACATATAAATTAACTAATAACAATGCAAATATAAAAAGGTTGCAGGAAAGAGTTAAAATGTTGGAAGGTAAGTTAGCCGGAGCCGAGAAAGGAAATGTAGAATATAGTTTTGATAAAGATGGCGGTGGAATAATTGTAATTAATTACGATATTGACCGAGTACAGATAAAATATAACAGCAGCAGAGTACCTTTGGATGTGCATAATAAGATGCGACATAGTGGATATGTATATTCGCCAAGCAATAAGGCATACCAACGTAAAATAACACCACAGGCGATAAGTAATGCGATTTATTTAATGGGTGCTAAAAAGGAAGGTGAGGAAAAGCAGGAAATTGTAAATAAGGCATTGGAAGTTGAGGATAAAAACATAGGAATTGCATCAGAGGAAGTCATTTATCCTAATTCGCAGGATGAAGCCGATTTGGATATTGACGAAAGTTACGATGTTGAAAAGGGGCGAAAATTAAAACTTATTTTTGAGAATTTTTATCCCGAATTAAAAAAAGAATTTGATATAAAAAATTACTCAATGCAGGGGTTAAATCCTTTTATTGTATTCAATAATGGCGCAACCGGAAATATTGATTTAACAAGACAAGCAAAGCCGGAAGGTTTTAGTCCATCTATAAGAGAAAAGCTAAAAGGTATATCAGAATTTTTGTTGTCAGAACTTAATATGTCCGATTACGAGAAAGAATTAAACAGGCAACATGAAGCCGGTGAGATTGAAAATAAAGATAGCGGTATTAGTTTGTACCATTTATCTAAAAATATTAATAAGCCAAAAGAAGTGGAATTGCCAAAAGAAGAAAGCCGGATTGAGTTTTTAAAAAAACAAATTGCTAATGGCGAAAAGCTAATGGCAAAAATAAGTTTTACCGGAGATATTACACCGGATATTAACCGATTGAAAGCAGAATTGGATAAATTGGAAAATAAGCCACAAACTTTGAAAGAGTATCACGAAGGAGTAAATGAAGCAAACGAAAGAATGTATGTTCCTAATATGCCGGTAAAAGAGGGCGGTTACTCAATAGAGGAAGTCGAGAAATTTAAAGAAGATTACCGAGCAACTGAATCAGATAAGATATTCAAAGGAGTAAACCATGAATATAAAAACCAATATGAACTTAATAAAGCGATTGAGGAACTGTTGGATAGCAAAGCCGACAATTATTCAACAGATGAAAAGAATTTTATCCGTAAATATTCCGGCTATGGCGGTTTGGATAAATATGGTAAGACAGGCAAAGGCGGTTTATTCGAGTATTATACACCAAAAGAAGTTATTGAAAAAATGTGGGCATTGGCTTACAAGTTTGGATATGATAATGGTGCTATGTTGGAACCTTCTATTGCAACAGGCGAATTTTTAAGATATGCTCCTGCAAATATACGAATGGTAGGTTATGAAATTAATCCTTATTCAGCAAAGATTTGTAAAATACTATATCCTACTGCTGAAATTAATTTACAACCTTTTGAGCAAACATTCATTAAAAACAATTATACTGTGAAAGACAAAATAGACCATTTAGAAAAATACAAATTGGTTATTGGTAATCCACCATACGGAGATTTCTCCGTAGTTGAAAGTAGATATATGTCCGGTATGGGTGAGAAAGATTTTACAAAAGCGAGAAACTATGTAGAATATTTTATCAGACGTGGCATGGACTTATTGGAATCGGGAGGTTTATTAATTTACATTGTTGGTTCGCAATTAAAAGCAGGAGGTAAAATGTTTTTGGATGGCGATTTAACACCTGTTAAAGAATGGTTATCAGAAAATGCAATTTTTGAAACTGCATATAGGTTGCCGGACACAATATTTGAACGTACCGGAGTAACTGCCGATATAATTGTACTGCGAAAAAAATAAACTTTAATAACTATACAAAATGAGCAAAGTATCAGAATTAATAGCAAAGGTAAAAGAAGGTGCGCGAAAAGAATTGGAGTTTTGTAATTCCATAGATACACCTTATGTATGTGCCATGATAAATGATGAGCATAAAAAGGCAAAAGTAATTGATTTAATTGTTGAATATGTCGGAACAAATGGAATGACAATAGGAGAAGCAATCAATTATATTGAACGCGATAACAATCCGAATTTAAGTAACTAAAAATATGGAATATCCTTATAGATATGAAGTCAAAGTTTATGACAGGGCATTAGGTGATTATGTTGTTGATAGAATTTTTGATGATGAAAATGAAGCAAAGTTTTGGGCAAATCACTTAAAGCAAAAACATAAATTAGTTCATGTTCAACAGTCTTTTGAAAATGGTGGTATGGTTCAAAATCTAAATTACTTTATTGGTTATCGTGATAAGGAATTTTTACGTTCACCGATTGCCTATGGTAAGCATATTACAATAGAGATGCCTAATGGAGAAAAACACAAAGGGCAATTTGTTGTAGTTGAATTGGATAAAATATTGGCAAGTCATAACGAAAAGACGTATGGCAGCACAATAGGTTATCCTACTGATGCCAATGGTGAGAATGTTAATGACAGGAACTATACAGGAGATGTTGCAAGTCAAAACGCAATACAAAGTTTCGCACAAAATTTAACAGCAAGTAAGTTAGTAACTACAAGTCGCACACCATCCGGCACACCGATAATAACTATTGATGGTATTGTGGTAAGCGGTAACAACCGAACCATGTCATTAAAGTTGGCTGCTGCTGATTATCCCGAAAAGTATAAAGAATATATTGATTTCTTACAAGAGGAAATTGATGCTTTTGGCTTTGAAAATTTTTTGAAAGGCGGTGGATTATTTACTGTAACGAATAAAGATAATGTTTCTGTTAATTTTAAGCATCCTGTATTAGTGCGAATAGATTTTGATGTTCCTGCTTACAATGCTTTGGAACTATCAAAATATAATAAAGACACAAAGAAGTCAGAACGTCCTATTGATAAGGCATTAAAATTAGGTAAAATATTAGAAAGTTCAACTAACTGCACCAACATTATTAGCGATGTTGTCGGGCAATATGATACCTTTTCAGAATTTTATTCCAACAGAAATGACCAAAAGAAAATTAAAGATACTTTAATTGACTGCAACATTTTAACAATACAGGAGTTACCGGCATATTATAGTGAAACAGGATTCACCGAGCAGGGAAAGGAACTAATTGAAAATCTATTGGCAGGTTTGGTACTTTCAAAAGATGCTTTGATGGCATCTAATGAAGGAGGTGCAAGGAAGTTCAGACAAACTATTATTACAAGTTTGCCTATATTAACTGCAAACAAGGCATTGCCCGAAAATAGCTTAAATGATGCTATCAATAAAGCATTGATAATGGAAAGTACCATGAGTGCATCCGGCACATCCTTTCAAGACTATGTGGCACAGGTGGGAATGTTTGGCGAAGCTACAAGTGAGGAAGGCAAATACATGAATAGACTATTGGCATCCGGCAGGAACAATTTTAAAAAGTCTATTGAATCATATAATGCAAGTGTATTGGAGAATCAAGGAGAAAGTTTGTTTGGAGATAAGCCAACAAAAGATGAAATGTTTGAAGCACATATCAAAAGCAAAATTGATCCGAAAGAAAGAAAGATAATTGAAAATTCAGAGAAAAATATTAAATCAATAAAAGAACCGGAAATGGAAAATAAAGTACAGCATTCAGAAGTACCGAAAGTAGTAAAAGGCAATCCATTTATCAATGGAAATTTCTATAAAGAGAAGCCGGAAAATATTTTGGCTGAAACTTATCAGACAAAAGATAGATGGCAAAAACCAATTACGGAGTATAAAGGTAGTTTGGATGATGTAAAGCGAATAGATGCTACATTAACACAAATAGTGGCTATGCCGATGGAGAATAATCCTATTGTCAGTATTATATCAGAACCGGCAAAGTTAGCAACTGATACCAATGCTGCTATAATTGATAACTTTGAAAAAGCCATCAATGAGAATGAAAAAGAAGTTCCTAAAAAAGCAGCAAGGAAGGCAAAAGCAAAAAAAGAAAATAATATTGTCGCTGTTGAAGAATTAACAGATAGTTACTCCGTTCGTGAAGTTTGGAACATGATTAATCCCGAAATATCCATTGAGGAATTAAGGGTTTATATGTGGTGGAAAAACAAAACCGGCAGACCTATTAAGTCAGAAAATTGGTTAGCTTTAACCGAAATGACCGAATATGAATTATATTATAATGAAGATTTGGTTTATAATTGGGTTCAGCAAGGTTTGTTATATTATTTTGATGGTGAATTACTACCTGCATACTTATATTTGGCAGAGAATGTTTACGACAAAAAGAATAGATTGCAGGTTGTCGAAATACCAACAGATGAGAATGAGCAACCAATAAGTCGTTCCGGTGCCGATGCTAAATTCATTATCGAAAGATATGGAATGGATGTTTACAATAATCAGTTGGCTGCATTAAATAAAGTTTTTCAAGTACAATATGAAAATCGTTTGTTAATCAAAGGTGAAAAAACAAAAGAGGGAGAGGAATTGGTTATTAATCCTACATCAAAATTTGCAAAAGAATTTAAAATAAAAACTTTGGTTGAAGGCAATCCTTTCCTTTGGAAAAAGATAACAGCGGCAGGAAATAAAAGATATGGCAGACCGGACTTTTTAGTTTCCTATGTAGCCGAGAAAGATAAGGCGGAGTTTGAGGAATTAAGTTTAACCGATGCTTTCTGCTATTGGTTAAGAACTGATGATACTATTCAATACCAAAAAGGAATGAACTATGCTGATATAATCAAAATTTATATTCAGAACGCAAACGCACCGGCAACAACCGCACAAAAAGACGAATTTGGTCATTATTCACCGGCACAGTTGGCAATTAAGAAAAAAGAGGATGCAGAGTGGGAAAGGTTAAAAAGTAAAACTAAAAATGAAGGAGATAGATTATTTCTTATATTTTTGGATAAACAACTTTCTCTAAATGATAAAGTGGCTATTGAAACGAAATGGAACAGAGATTTTAACGGATATGTGAAAATCAATTACAATAAAGTTCCTGTTGCCTTCCCTTGCAATAAGTATGACATGGGTAAACCGATGGAGATTAGACCGGAGAAAAGGGAAGCGGTTGCATTTACATTTAGTGAAGGTAGTGGTTTGTTGGCATATGATGTAGGAGTTGGTAAAACACCATCCGCAATATTTACAATTTGTCAGTTTGTAGAAACAAAACAGGCATCACGTCCTTTATTGGTAGTTCCTAATCAAACTTATAAACAATGGATTTCAGAGTTTAAAAAATTTGCTGCACACATCCGCATAAATGAATTTTACAATTTGGATGCAGGTTATATTGGAGATTGGCAAGATGTTAATGGAGTTACTAAAAAGGTTTCAGAGGGTTCCGTTTCCATTATTACCTATGAAGGTATGACAAGGTTAGGTTTCAATGAGGAAACTGTTAAAAGAATGAAGCCGGAAATTGGCGCAATATTATTCCAACAGGTTGATAGCGGAGCCACAGACAAGAAAAAAGACCGCGAAACCGAGAAGTTGGAAAGTAAAATTGAGGAAATGATTGGTAGATTACTTTCTAAAACTGCTATAAACATAGAAGATTTAGGATTTGATTTTATTTCTTTTGATGAAGCCCATGCCTGTAAAAAAGTGTTTACAAGTGTAGCCGGTGAGAAAGAGGAAAATTTAGGTAATTCCGGCAAAGAATCTAAATCGGTTCAGAAATATAAAATACAAAGTGGTATTCCAAGTTCAAGGGGAGTTAAAGGGTTTATGCTTTGTCAGTATATACAAAATACCTACAATGGTAATACTTTGTTATTGACTGCTACACCATTTACAAATAGTCCTTTGGAGGTTTACTCTATGTTGGCGATGATTGCATATAAGAAGTTAAAGAAAATGCAATTAGATAACCTAAATACATTCTTTGATACGTTTGTGGCTACATCATACGAAATGATTATCAATTCTAAATTGAAGCCGGAACGTAGGCAGGTTATATTAGGTTTCAATAACTTATTGCCATTGCAGACTTTAATTCGTAGATTTATGAATTATAAAACAGGTGAGGAAGTAAATGTTCCTCGTCCTAATAAGATAGTTCTACCTTTAAAAACGAAATTGATTAATGGATTAAGGGTTAATTTGCCGGAGAATGAGCAGGTTAGTACTACTTTGCCTTTAAGCACGTTACAGGCGGAGTTAATGATAGGTATTAAGAACTATGCAAATGGCGGAGTATCAGAGGAACAAATGTGTTCCGGTGCATTGATTGAAGATGAGGATGAAGATGCAGCAAAAGCAGAAGGAGTGGAAATAGATGAGGATTCTATGACCAAAGATGAGAAAGTAGGAGTACGTTTATTAAAAGCAATGAACCATGCGAGAAATTTAGCATTAAGTCCTTACATATTTTCATGCAGCGGATTAGGTACACCAACTGCGGAGAAATACATAGAAACATCCAACAAGTTAAAATATGTAATGGAATGTATAAGGTCCATTAAGGAATATCACGAAAAAGAAGGAACTGAAATGTCCGGTGTGGTAATCTATATGGATAGGGGAGTGGAGTATTTTAAATTAATTCGTGAATATCTTATCAGCAATGTTGGATTTGAGGAACATGAGGTTGGTGTTATAAGTGCGAAACTAATTACACCTGTACCATCAAAAGTTAAGCAGGATGAACGCAAAGAATATGTTAAGAACTTATTTTTAGGTGAAAGGTTCAACGAGGAAACTTTGGAGATGGAAAAACTTTCCGGCAAAGAAAGATTGAAAGTTGTAATAGGATCGTCCACAATTAAGGAAGGTATCAATTTGCAAAAACATTCATCCGTACTATTCAACTGTTGGTTAGATTGGAATCCTACCGATATTCAGCAATTAGAAGGACGTATTTATAGGCAGGGCAATAAATTCAGCACAGTACGAATTGTCAATCCTTTAATGATTGATAGTATGGATATATTTATGTTCCAAAAGTTGGAGGAAAAAACAAGTCGTATTAATACTATTTGGGCGAATGAAGGCAGAACAAATGTGCTTCATACAGAGGAATTTAATCCGAAAGACTTAAAATATTCACTAATAAAGGATGCCAACGTATTGGCAGAAATGGAATTATTGGAGTTAGGTGAAAAAATAGGTGAGGATATTGCAGATGCTGAAAATAAAATCAAACGTAACGAAAGAATACAAGGGTATGCAAATACACTGGAAAGCCATACCAAAGATTTGGAGAAGCGAGTTAATATGTATCGTCCTTTGGCAGAAGGTCAGCCACCGAGAAATATAGATACTTTAATACGTTTGTATCAAGATATTTTGCGTAAACAAACGGATAGTTTGGGCAAAAAGATGGAATATGATTACATGAGAGATCGTAAGAAAGAAAGAGAAGGGTATTATTCATCTTTACCACCGGAAACTAAAAAATATTGGTTTGATGATTTGAACCATGCTAATCGTGGAATGATACACGAAACGAGAAACTATTTGGCACCGAACGGAATCGAGGTAGATAATTTAGATGGCTATACCGAAAAGATAAAAAAACAGATTGAGCAACTAAAAAAAGACCAACAAGCGGTTGTATCTACGGATGCCATCAAAAATAAGGCAAGGGAAATAAACGAACAAAGGTTGGCAGAAAATATCGAGGAAAAATCAGTTCCGCAGGTAGTTAATGAGTTCAAGAGATTAAACTATCTTTTGAGTGAATTAAAGGTGAGTGAAACGAAACCAATTAAAAAAGTACAATGTCCTCCTTTGGATGCTGAAGGCAAAGTAAGAATAGATGAGGAAGGATTAATATTGTTGGATGAGTGCATAAAACACGCACCGGACACCAAACGTATGCACACAAACGCAGCAGGAGAATATACAGAGGAACGTCAGAAACTACATCAATACATTATTGATGAAGTTACAGGAACAACACAATGTATTCCACAGGAAAAAGGACATCCTATTGCTATTTTAATGGGCGGTGCGCCGGGCAGCGGAAAGTCCACATTTACTAATAAATATGCTCCTTACTTACAAAGTCAGTATATATGGAAAGTGGATGCGGATGCGGTTCGCGAATATTTACCGGAATATGAAGGATGGAATAGCGCAGCTACACATCAAGAAACAAGGGATATAGTAAATGATTTAATTACATCTTTTGACAAACCATGTAAACATGACCTGCTTTACGATGGTACAATGAGTAATGCTGCAAAATACATTCCTTTGGTTAAGAGATTAAAGGAGATAGGTTATTTGGTGTTCATTATCTATATGGACGTTCCAAAGGCGGTAAGTATTGAACGAGCAATGAATCGTTTTAGGGATAACAAAGGAGGTAAAACAAAATATGGCAGGTATGTTCCAAAATCTGTTATTGATGATTTCTTTGCTACCGGCAAACAAGGTTTGGAGGAAATAAAAAATTCAGTAGATGGATATATTGTTGTAGATTCACTTACTCAAAAGATTACCGAAAAAGGCGGTATTCAAGTTCCGCAGGATAGAAACTATGCTGAAATGTTTGAGAAAGGCAAAGAGAAACCATATAGCAAAGAACCTGTTGTAAGTAAACCTACAAAAGAAGTATTGCAGACAAGGTTGAAAATTGTTAAAAAGATGCTAACCAAAAATCCAACTGTTGTTTTAAAGGCAAGGGTTAAGATTATTGAAAAGATGTTGCAGGAGCCGGAGAAATATTGCGGTGGTGGCAACATTAAGTATGAAGGTGGCGGTACAATACCAAACAACTATGTCGGTAAAACCGATGCCGAAATTTGGGATGCGTGGACTGAAAGCCAAAGGGTACATTTTATGAATGACCATAATAACCAATTATTACCGGCACATAGAATAAAAAAAGTACATTTTGATTCCATAATTAAATCTGATTATAAAGATTTAGGCACAATACCAAAAGGTTGGTTAAAACAACATATTGCATCCGGTCAATATGCAAATGGCGGTGCTGTTGGTAGTCCTTATGTAGCAATACGCAATTATACACAGGATGCGAAAATAAGCAAGTATGTTTCTAAAAATGGCTTCAAAAGCGAATTAAACGGCAAAGACTTATATATTCATACAGCAGGTATTTCTGAAAGTAAAGTTGAAGGACTGAAAGACTTTTTAAGAAGTAACCATGAAGACTTTTATATAACGTCAATATTTAAGTCCGGTGGGGCGGTTGCTGAACCAAAGATAATCAAACTTACTGCAAAAGAGGACAAAGCGTTTGAATATGCAATAAGTCATTATCTTAATGAAGGTATGAATGATAGAAAAGCCGAGCAAATGACTATTGAAGATTTAAAGAATGAATTTCCGCGCCTTAAACATTTGTTAGTTGGTAACTATAAAATATCCACAGAGATTGATTCTAATACAGTAAGAACCAAAGATGGTGTGGAGGTTGAGAAAGGAAACAGTAAATACAAAGGACATATATTTTATGATGATGAAGGTCAAGGATATGAGTGTTTAGGTTACTTTCCAAAGTTAGATGATTGTGTATATCGCAATACTAAAACCAAAGTTGAGGTAGTTGGATGTATGGATGGCTTCTACTTTAATAAACCAAAGAAAAAATAAAATTAAATAAATAGTAAATAATAATTAACTTTGCAAACAATTAAATAAAACAAAAATGGCACACAAAAAATACAATGGCGGTGGTCGTATCGCTGAAATAGAAAAAGAGATTTCGGAATATCAAGAATTGATTAAAGACAATTCAGTTCCGCAGGATGAAAAAGATTTTGCGAAAAGCGAAATTTCTGATTTGGAAAAAGAGTTGAGTGAATTAAAGAAAGCACCGGCACCGGCATCCGCAAAACCTGCAAAGGCAAAAAAAGAGCCAAAACCAAAGAAAGAAAAAAAAGCGAAAGTAGAGGAATCAGAACACCAAAAAAAAGTGAATTATGCTAAAACTTTAAAGAAAGGCGATTTTTTTAAATACAAAGATAGATTTAGGCCATTTGGTAAAGAACTTACAGAACAAGTTTATCATGTTTATCCCGAAAGCGAACATTCTTCGTATGGTAGAATAATTGGAATAAAAAGTCATGATGAAGATGATAGAAGTATTATTCAAAAATTTGATACTGACCTATTGATTTTACCAACAAAGGACAAAAAGGACAAAAAGGACACAAGCGCATTACCTTCATGCGATGAGTTGGCAAAGAAATGGGAAGAACGTAAAGCTGCCGCAAAAAAAGCGAACAAAGCGCATAAAACAGTTTCAATAAGTGAACGTATTGGTACTGATATTGCCCATGCTGTTAAAAAGATTGTGGACAATGTTCCGGTAGCAGACATTAAAGCAGCACCGACAAAATATATTGAGAAATTTAAGAAAGTAGAAACTACTACAAAGGAATTTTTGGATAGTTTAAAATCTTTATTAGGAGATGATTTTGACCGCAAAGAACTTTTGGAACCATTTGAACAAATCATTGGTAAGTTTATTGCAAATGTAAAAAAGAAATACGAATAAACTATGAGTGGAATATTAAAAGGTAAGTGGCACACCACAACCGCAGGTAGAGTAGGCATAGTATTAGGAGTTGCCGCATTGGCATTAGGTACATATTTGGGGATAAAACATTTTCGTAAACCTAAAATCAATTTAGATACCACACCGGATAACAGCCAAAAGACAATAACAAATACACCGGCAGCCGCACCTGCAAAACCACAGTCGGCATCAAAAACATATACAGCAGACCAACTACCTAATGGTGGTAATGGCTGTGCTGATGTAAAAACTACATTCGACAAAGTGTATGACTATGTAAAATGTAATGGCGATTGGTGGACCATAAGCAAAGATGCTGCAAATGGCAAAATCAAAACATGGACATCCCTTGCAAATAACAAAACAGCAACCGATTTGCTTAATAATCGGTATTCATAAATAACAATTAATAATTAACAAACTAAAAACAAAACAAAATGTATCAGTACGAAGAATTAATGAAGGAGAATGGTTTGACAAAAGCAGACCTTCCAAAAGAAATCAAAAGTAAAATTCAAGGATTAACATTATCAGCATCAAGAGCAAGTACACCGGCAGACAAAATAAAGTCGCATGATATACTAATTTGCGATGCCATCCAAACATTTATTGAAAGAGATTACCCCGATTCAGATTCTCAAACACCGGAACAAAAGGCAGAAAAAGAAGCAGAGGTAACGCGAACACAGATAGTTGCTATTCAGACAGCTATTGTAAATAAAATCAACAGTGTGGATGGCAGATGGATAACAAAGGCAGATTTGGCTGCTATAATTGGTCGTACACCGGCAGACAAAGAAACCATTGGCGATTTAAAGTTGTATAGAGTTTATCTTACTGAAAAGTATAAAGCACAAAGATAAAAATGAAAATCTTTTTTATATTATTGGTTGTAGGGGCAATCTTAATAATTTACAGAGGAATAAAAAAAATAATGCAAATTTTATCAATAGTTAATTTAATTAAAAAAATAACACAAATGGAAAATTCAACAGACAACAAAGAGAAAATGGAAAATACAGAATCACCTATACCACCAACAGAAACGGAAGTGGCTGCACCGGAAATAATACCTACCGATGTAACACCTGCGCCAACTTTTGATGTGGTAGATACAACAGAACTACCTTTAAAAGAAACGGAAGTACCAACTATACCGGAGCCGGAACAAAGAGCCGATGATGCGCTGAATATTTATCCATCAAAAACATTTAAAATAACTACCAATGGAGTTAATTTTATGAATGGAAAGGTATTAGGAATTGCCGGAGTTTCGGTATTTAGAGCCGAACCTTTGGTGTATGTATTTAGTTCAGATTTATTAGGTCAGCACAATTTGAAGTGTGTTACAATGGAGGAAGCGGATCAGTTTTATTCCGAACTTATAAAATATGAAAAAGGCGAATATGGATTGGATGCTTTTTCAGAAATTGCAAAGGCAGCAAATGATACTCGACCTTTGGTTGAAAAGGCGGTTGAAAAGTTTGAAGCAATTATAGCAGAGATTCCTGTTATTAAAAATGCTGCTTATTATGGTTTCCGAAAATTAACGGAAGGTGAATTTTTTAGTCATGCGGAACAACATTTAAAGAACTTTGTAATAACAAAATACAGAGAAGCGGAAGGTTATTTTTGTAAGGTTTCCGATAATGAGGGCAATGAAGTAAGATTGCCTAAAAACGAAAGACAGTATTTGCCGGTGGAGTAATTTGCGGTGAATAGTAATTTATTCCCCTTATTTCTTCGGAGGTAAGGGGAATTTTTTTATATATCGCCAACAGGTCTATTCTTATTCAGCACCTTTTCAATATCCATATTCACCCATGAATTTTGTCCTGCATCCCAAACTGCTTTTGATTTGGTGATTACACATTTGTACTTTTCAGAGTATATTGTTTCTACCAAAGGTTTATCTACCTTTTTAATTTTCTTTTTTGCCATCTTTAATTATCATTTCTATTGAGTATTTCAACTGCCTTTAACGCATCCTTTTGAGTTAATCCGAAATTACTATTAGTTATTATAAAGAAAGGTTTTTGCGAATTAAGCATATCCTGCGTATCATCAATTATAATATACTTTCCTTTGTAATTATTCTTTTCAATCCAATATGCTATTTCTGCTCCCCTGCAAACATTGTCATAGAATTGCTCCTTTCCTGCATTAACTAATTCTATTTCTGTTGGAGTAATGTCGATAACATTACCTGCTAAATTTCTTTGAAACCACATAGACTGCATTTCGGATAATCCTGCCAATCGCCATGTAGAACTAATTACAATTTTAGCATCCGTTTCATCAATAATAAATTTTAGTGCCTTGCAATTTTGGTCAAAGAATAAATCACCATATACATCCTTACTCTTTATTTCTCCAAAAGACGATTTCCACATTTTATAAAGTGAGTTCATGTAGTGTACCGGATTAAGCACACCATCAATATCCAAAAAAATTATTTTATCCATTATGGTTTACGATATACAGTACATGAGGAATATGATATTCAGACTGCAAGTATCTTTTAATTCCTTCGCTGTAAAGATGGTCCTCTAAATTATTTACATTTCTAAACTTAATCTGCAATGATATTTCTCTTTTTACAGGAGTTAAATGATAGCAGCTACCTGCATGATAAGTGATATGCGACAAATTAAGTTCATTATTTATAGTTCCTAAAAATCTTTCACTTTCCTTATTTTGTTCATTCAGAAATCTATTTATAAAAGTAGTTGAAAGGTATTTTCCATTTACATATTGGTCCTGCCCAAATGTAATAATATCCACATTGAACATTGCGCCTTCTGTAATTAAATCAATGTAGTTGCCGGATATAGTGTCATCATCATCTATGTAGCATACATATTTGCCTTTCGCATAGCTTTTTAGTTTGTTTCTTTTTGCTCCAATAGTCATTAATCCTCTATCAGTACTATCATAAAGTATTTCGTACCTATATGAAGGTAAATATGTATTATTTATCTGATTTTCTAATTTCTCAATGAGTTGATGTAACATATATTTACGTTCCGGCAATGTGCAAATACAAATTGATAGCAATTTTTCAGTACTGTTTTTCATGTTTTCTTTTATTATTAATGTTCCTTTG
>Ga0194049_1000197_pt1 | contig 22249 bp, 25 predicted proteins | sample JunL2225m_MetaG_FD_148665 | JGI IMG/M metagenome (GOLD analysis project Ga0194049, IMG submission 148665) | Anoxic zone freshwater microbial communities from boreal shield lake in IISD Experimental Lakes Area, Ontario, Canada - Jun2016-L224-25m | ecosystem: Environmental > Aquatic > Freshwater >... | reverse complement strand
TTTTTGCAAATCACATGACGCAATGTCATAAGGCATCGTCAACGCCTGCATTGCCTCAAAAGCCACATTTACGCCTCTAGCGGTATAAGCACCATGGTCATGTACCATGTTCCCACGCAGACCAAGAATACGTCCGTCACTAGCCACAGCAACTTCCATCTTCCAGACTTGTTCACGCTCTTGCGTAGCAGAAATAAAGTGTTCGCCGCGACTTTCAATCCACTTTACAGGCCTACCCAACATCCTAGCTGCCACTGCAACAATCAATTCCTCGCTATAAAAAACCAACTTCGGACCAAAGGCGCCCCCTACATCTGGAGTAATGACGCGAACATGTTGCTCATCACAACCAAGCAATTCCGCGAGCATCCGCATTGATGCATGAGGTGTCTGGGTTGAACTCCATACGGTCAGATGCTCTTGAATGGGATCGTATAAAGCAACATTCCCTCTACATTCAATGGAGTGACCACCACCTCTAGCTTGGTTAAAATTCGCAGATAAAATACGGCATGCTGTTCGAAACGCGAGTTCAACATCGCCGAATTTCATATCAAATTTCGCGACAACATTGTGACTCAGCGAGCGATGGACCGTAGCGCCTCCGACCTTCAAAGCCGACTCGCAATCGGTCACCGCCGGTAAAATATCGTATTCAGCTACGATTTCAGCGCAGGCATCTTCAGCCTGATACTTTGTTTCAGCAATTACCGCTGCAACCGGCTCTCCAACATATGTGACCTCATCGATCGCTAGAACCGGGCGGTCAACTTGTAGCCGGAAAGCCTTGCTGGGTAATGCGACCACTAGCCTATCCGCCGTAATACATTCCCGAAGTTCTTTAAACGTCAAAATCTTGACCACGCCAGGCATTTTCGATGCACGATCAACATCCATGGAGAGCAATGCAGCGTGGGCATGTTCACTGCGAAAAATTGAAACATGCAGCATATCGGGCAACTGAATATCGTCAACGAATCTTCCTCGCCCAGTTAATAGAGCATGGTCTTCGAGACGCAATAAAGATTTTTCCTCTTTCATGCGCCAGACTTTAACCGTTCAATTTTAGATGAAGTGATAATACTTCTAAAGTATGGAATTTCCTTCGCGACTCTTTGCGCGTGTTCACGGCCACCTAGTGCGGTGACAGCGGATCCGCCTTGTATTAACTTGGACGAAATCTCAACTCGCTGAACAGCATCTAGAGCAGCTTTTTCTATTCGCTCCGCAATCGAAGACGGCAACTTCGCAGGAGCAACCAATGCTGTGTAATTATCAAATTCAAAATCCTGCATGCCAGCTTCTACCATGGTTGGAACGTCAGGAAGGTCGTGCCAACGACGAGGACCGCTAACCGCCAACGCACGCAGTACTCCAGCCTTGATTTGACCATGTGCAGTTGCTAAAACGCCTGAGCATAACTGTACTTGTCCAGAAATTAACGCTGCTACAGCCTCACCGCCACCGCCGAATACCACGGTTGCAATGCCTGGAAGGTTTTCCCGCTGCTTTAGTACCTCCGCTTGAAGATGCGGAGGCGTGCCAATTGCTGGGGTCGACACATTGAATTTAGTTTGATCCGCACGGGCTTTTGTCACGAACTCTTTTATCGATGAAATACCAGAGTCACGACGTACTAGAAGTACACCAGGCGCAGTTGAAAGTTCCGCGATATAACTAAAGTCATTCAATGCATCAAAGGGTAACTTCTCATACAAACTTGGATTAATCACGAATGCACTGGTAGAAATACCTATCGTGTACCCATCGGGGTTGGCACGGGCAGTCAATGCGAGACCGATATTAGTCCCTCCACCAGGCCGATTTTCAATAACAATCGGGACACCTAGAGACTCTTGCATGCCATTCGCTATCAAGCGCGCCGTGATATCAGCAGCTCCACCTGGCGATGCGGGAACAATGATTTTTATCGGTCGCTCCGGCCAAGCCGCAAGAGCCATTCCCGAGGAAAAAATAAACGGTGAAGCGAAACAAGCCTTAAAGATCGCCCTGCGACGACGATTAACAACTTTAATTAATTCATTCGCCATTATATTTACCCCAGAATGTAATTCCTTAGATGCACTGTATTAATTAGACAGTACGGCAATTGCAGATATTTCCACTAAATACTCTGGCCTATTTAACGCAGCAACAGTGACCAGAGTGGAGGCAGGATAATCATTGAAAAAAAACTCCTTTCGCAGCTCTACAAATCGCCCGTTATTCTCTACTTTGGTAATATAGGTCGTCATAGTCACAACATCACTAAGACCACCACCGACCTGCGCTAGTGAAGCTGCCATCTTCCTGAAAATACAACGTACCTGACCATCGAAGTCACCGCTTAACGATGCACCCGATTCATCCTCTGCCGCAATAATCCCAGCAAGCCATACCGTTTTACCGCCTTCAGTCATTACTAGCGGAGAATAGGATCTGGAAGCTTGATATGGGGACGAGATGTTAGTTTTTTTTAGGCTCATTTAGCGAATGATGTTGTTGAACTCATGCTCTGACCGCGAGAGCGAGCAACTGTGCGGGATCGGGTCTGAGGCGGCGCGACTAGCCTAGCACTCTAAACCATCTGAAGCAGTTGATGAGGTATTTCGTGGCAACACCCGCGAAGCGGATCATCCATGCGCGGAGACGCGATCAAAAGGCATTGACATTCTGCATCTGCCAAACGCCCTGTACGCGCACACCCGCAGACAGATTTATCGGATGATGCTCGACTTCGAGGTGTCCCGCGGCCGCTGCGAGGGCGCTGCCCCCGTCGGTACACAACAGGGTGTTCCGGTCAGCGTATTGAAGGTGCGATTGCGGTGACGACACCGAAACCGAAACCGCTGCAGGCCACCACGAAGCCCACGCTCGATGGTATGACTGCTGGCGCAGTGCGGGCACTCAGGCAGTGCCGGCACCTCAGCCTCGATGACATCGATCGAGGATGCACGCGATTGTATCGACGCCCTTCGGTAACAACGGCATAGCGTTGCTCGCGCGGCAACTTGCCCAGAGTGCTTATCAATCTTGCCAATTCCCTCGTCATCATTTCGCGTCTCCTGGTCCGGACGCATCTGCACCACACAGCCAGTTTCCGCCCCCCCACAGGCAGACCAGATGAGCCATCAACATGGCTCGCTATATTGTTGAGCGTTTTTTTATATTACTTCACCGCTCCGTCCCAGCCATGCGAAGAAATATCAAAAACAATTCCGTTCGGGTCACGGAATTTGTGTTCTGCATTCTCTGGCAGATTAGCTGGGCCCGGATGGTACTTGCCACCGTTAGCCTGAATCTTTTCTTTAGATTGGGCCAGATTATCAACCCAAAGACCAAAGTGATGGACTCCTACAAAATCTTTACCGCGCTCATCACCTGCATCATCTTGATTTCGAAATTGCAAGAAAGTTAAATTCATTACTCCGTCAGATAAACGTGTAGCAACCGCTGAATGAGAAACTCTTGTAAACCCAAAAGTTTCCTCATAAAATTTTGCAGCCTTTTCTTTATCAGGAACAGAAATCGCTATATGTCGCAAGCTGGCTTTTGGCATGTGCCTCCCTTACAAAGTAAGATATTAATAATTACAAATCACCTAATACATTGAGAGCAAATTTTTCAATTTCCAAACCCAGAAAATCATCTCCACTATTAAAATGAAAAACCATAGAGCTATGGTTATGACCATTTACTTGGAGAAATTTCTTTTTACTCTCCGGAAGCGAAGTTAATCTATTAAAAAATTCAATTCCATATCCATCAAGCAACGGATTTTCATATTGCGCAATTGCCACCATCGTTGGCAAGCTACATTGCGTCGCGTGACTAACGGGAGACTGTCCTTCGTACGTCGACTCATCATTTCCAAAATAAGCACGTACCCCCTTCGCGTTTGGGTTGGCCTCTGTGGCATCTACACGCAATCTCCCGCTTAACAGAACTAGACCACGAACGGAAGAGCTAGGCCGGCGACCGCACATTGGATCAATTGCGTACGTACAAACATGGGTTGCACCTGCCGAATGGCCCATGATGATGACTCTATCTGCTGAACCACCAAAGGATTCAATGTTTCTTTCTACCCAATCCACAGCTTTTGCCACATCGTCGCCACCCATTGGATACTTATTCTCCGAGGCGAGCTTGTATTCGATATTTACCCCTACGAATCCTCTTTTTGCGAACCAGTAAAGCACATTGTCATAAACATTCGTGGAAACAGATTTAGACCCACGTACAAATGCTCCGCCATGAACAAAAACAATTACTGGCCTTCTTTCATCGTCAGTTTGATAAAAAATATCTAAGCGCTGACGATCATGATCTCCGTATGCGATGTCACGATTAACTGCTATGGAGGCGTCAGAGACCTGAGTAACTATCGGGTCATAGATAGCAAGAACCTCATCTCGATGCACTTGGATAGCACTTCCCCAGACTGGGCCTATTGCCAGCATGCGATTTCTATCCTGAACTGATAGATTCGCCAATGTTTCGCTCATGTGCGCTTTCTGATGTGCAACGATGACTGTCTCAGCACGAGCATATCATGTCGCAATTACCCCTTAAAAGACTCGCGAATAGAGTCTTTATTTAGTCTTAGGCCTTACCTTTTCATGAATACCTCGTCCCGCATCCCCATCGCACGAACTTTTGGATCAGACTCAAAATAATCATGATCGAAACACCGTGACAGAAGCTCAATGTCATGCTCATTGACTTCACGAAGTTGAAAGGTGTCGCGCCATTTGACAGTTACGCGCTCTTTAATAGTATCAATGACTTCGTCTGCCTCATTTGCGGCTAGTTCAAATACCTCTGCAGCGCTCAAGAGATTACGCCGTGTAGATTCGCCTCCGTCTTCTCCAATAGATAGGGAATGCATTCGCCTGCGAGTAGTCGGCCTCGATGGCGATAAATCAAAAGCGGGTGCCAGCCTAAAGTGATTCCTCTCAGCAACTAATGCGTGATTGCGCTCATGGTCGTCAACAATCCCGGCAAGGCAATTGAATGCCATTCGACGATATAACTCTTTCCTGTCATTTGACACGTCAACGCCCCAGCGAGCCAACTCTCGAGATAGGCGCATATACGATCCCGTGAAATTGTCCCGAGCATATTCGTCGTCAGCACGAAAAACACTCGCCGCGCTCGCAGTTCTAAATTTTAGTATCCCCCCAGGGCTAAGACGCCGATCAAATCTCTCGATAAGAAGCACGTCCTTATCCGCGACCTTCACCACCCGGTGCTCAGGAACTAGTATTCCGCACGTTGTCGCCAAATCAAGCATCGCGGCTTCAACTCGCGCGTTATTTACGTCGTCATCATATCGATTGAGCTTCGCAAGCCAGATTCGGTTTCCATCCTGCAGGGTAAGTTTGGGACGAGCCCCGCCTGCGTGGGTTCCACCTCCAAATGCGATAGCGACCCGTTTTTCAACTTCAGTAATTGCCAGATCGCGATCAATCTTCTCCAACAAATCCAAAACTTGATCGGTTAAAGAGTCCAGCCTCGCAATTTCAGGCTCTTCGTAAGGAGATTTGCTATTTGCGCCAAATGAAAGCGCACCAAATCGATCAGCAGATGGAAGTAAAAGAAGGTCAAACGGAGTGCAATAGCGATCACCGTGAAGCTTATTGACCAGGTGCTTTCCCCAATCATCGGGAAGAGCATCACGCAGCACACCGAATATCCCCCCTGTAAGCGTAGTCCTGAACTCTACTTCCCGGAGCGGAAGAGCAACGGGATCTAAGGGAACCGCTTTAGTGTTCGCTAGAAATGACTTCCCGTATACAAACGTGCCTACCGCTGGGGTGATCGAATCTTCATAAGTGAATAACCCTGCAACGGTAGCTGTCGTCTCGCCAGGAAGTTGAATGAACACATAGGATTCGCGCGCCATCTATCTATTCGTCATCAAAAATCGTTATTGAGTATCCTTTTGGGATGAACTCTTTTGCCTGTGATTGAGAAGGTAAGAGCTTGCGCGTCTCGATCTAGCGCTGGGTCTGCCACGAGTTCGAGCCCCTCCAGCAACCCCAAAACAGATAGAGCCGCGATATAAGCTTCAATTTCGACCTTGCCGGAGCCTTTTTCTAATTCCACAACCGTCGCTCGCGATCGGCCAATTTTTTCCGCTAGGTCACTTTGCCGTAGCTTTCGATACGTACGCGCAAGGCGCAGACGAGCGCCCAATCGCTCAAGAGCGCGCTTTGTGGGGCTCGTAGAGGTAGTATGGATGTGAGAAGAAGGATTCATGTCGATTATAGTAATCCTTATGCCACTTTAATGTCAATCATAGAGATCATTTATAGGGACTTATCCTTAGGAAACTCTAGTTGCTGGAGGAACACTGAAGGTATATCTACCTTCAGTGTTCCTCCAAGGTATCTTATTTGCGATAATCACATCTAACTAACTGAAATAAAAGACTAATTATGGAAAAATTTACCCTTGTTGGATTGTAGGTATATATACCTACAATCAAGGGTCTGGTTATTTCCCATCTGAGATCAAAATGTCCATCTCAAAATTTCGCATCGCAAAACCCAAAATAACGAAATTTCTAGACCGATACCCTGAATCGGTTTTCAAACGCTCGGAATTAGCCACAATACTTCGTGAACATCGAGGCACATGGGGATTAGCAAAAAAAACAACCATTAATGAATTTATCAATGACCTACTAGACGACACATCCTTCAAACAAATAGATTTCCCATTTCTCTCACGAAAAGAAACCCGCTACGTCTGGAGAGACGTCGCACTCTTAACGATCGCCAATGACACCCGGCACCACACCGCACCGCGCGCTCTAGTCCGCCCCGCCCCCCTTCCCTATAAGGGCACGGCCAGCATGGTGTCAATGCCAAATGAGTCGACCCCCCACCACTGCCATGCGTTTGACAAGAAAGTTCTCGCCACTTTCGATTAACGTCGCCTCGTAGCGCGCGACCATGTAGAGCGAGGGAACGCCTTCTTCGCTCGACTGGTGCACCACCAGCCCGGCATTCACGAGCAACGATTCGGCGTCGATCCGGCGCACCCGCACGTTGCTGACCTGTCGCAGCAGGTGGTAGCGGCGGAAGGTGAGAACGCCTTTGGCCAGCATGGCGACGCGGTCGCAGATCATGCCGTGGGTGTAACAGCTCATGATTGGCAGGGGCAGCCCGAGATCGCGATTTTCACGCGACTGCACCTCGTAGGCGCAATCGACGGTGTTGAACATCTCCACCCAGGTGTCAAAGCGCTCTTCATCAAGGCATGCCGCGTATTCGTAAAGAAATTGTTCGGCGCGTGCCGCCATATGCAGGTCGCTCATCGCGTTACCCCTTTGTCCTGCACCGCGGGCAGTTGCATGATGCGGTGATAGAAGGACCAGAAGCCGCGGATGGAAATCTCCTGCGACAGGTAGTCGGTGTCTTCTATCGGACCTACCCCGCCCATTTCGAGCACTTCGTGGCCGCCCGGGCGGCGGTGCCTGACGCCGTCCTGGACCAGTCGCAGGGCTTCGCCGTCTTCGAGTGAAATGTATCCGGCCGGACCGATGAAATTGGCGGTCAACATCTTGTCATGGGTCTGTTGCGGGGTGTCCGTCTCGAAACCAAAGTAGGTGATATGCAGCTCCACCATGTCCGGTCCCTTGGGGCGCAGGTGGCGGATGGCGTAGGTGTTGTCCACTTGCGCCACGATCAGGGTCGGGAATATCGACAGGATAGTGGTCTTGTAACCGTCGCCAAGGTCGAGCGGAACCTGCGTCAGGGCGGGGTCGGCCATTTTCATATCGGGATTGAATTTGCCGGTGCCTTCGTAGGCTTGCGCTACAAGCTTCTGGTTGTCCTTGTCTTGCGCGCTCAGGATTGAATGATTCCAGGTGTTCTTCAGGTCCAGGTCGAGTTTGATGCCGCCGCGCATGGTCGGCTGCTGCAGTCCGAAGGAAACCTGGAACTGGCCCCGCAGGTAGCCCAGCACCTTTGGCTTACGCTGCACCAGCAGGCGGTCGATCTGCGACATCGAGTGCGGACCGAGGTATTGCTCGAGCGGCGGCGGCGCGCTGGAGAAAGTGCCGAATATCAGGCCGCCATGGGTCGCCACGCTAAGCTTGTTGAGTCCGTGGTCTTTTTTGTCAAAACATTCGGGCATGCCGCCCCTGCCGTTGATGCCCTTGGCGAGTGGCACGCCGGTCAGGTCGCCTTTGAGCGTATAGGTCCACAGATGGTAGGGGCAGGTGATGCGCTGGCTGTTGCCGCGCACCGCAGTGATGAGCTTCGCGCCGCGGTGCGCGCAAGAGTTCTCGAAGGCGTGCAGCGAGCCGTCGCCGGCGCGCGTGGTGACGACATTGGTTTCCCCGGCCCAAGTGGTGACGAAGTCACCCGGTTGGGGCAGTTCGATTTCGTGGCAAAGGTAATTCCATATCGGGCCGCGAAAAATACGCTCGTTTTCCAGCCGATAAATGGACTCGTCGGTAAATACGTCATAGGGCACACGCGAGAAATCGCCACGGGGCCACTGCGTGCCGGCGCCGCCGGCTTCTTTCGTCTTCAAGAAACTCTCCGATTCATGGGTTGGTGCATTTTCTCGCGGCGTCACTGCTGCGATTCAATGTGTTTGAAACCCGCTTGACGCCGTTCGCATCTGCAGGTCTTTTGGCACTTCGTCCTTCAGCCTACGGCTCCGGGAGGAGGACGTCAAACCAATGAAGATGGCACCGCGAAGTAGCACGGCTGCTAGGAATTTATCAGTGGTCGCTTTCGGGATCACCGGCAAGCCGCTGCAGGTCGAAATCCGGCCTGCTCGAAGGTCGAAACCCCTGAGTCGATCCGCCCCACCCTTCCCAACCGCCCCCTGCCACACTTCTTTGCTCTCCAGGTTTCTACGCAGGTCCCTGGTTCGAGTCCAGGTCGAGGAGCCAACAACGTCAAGGGCTTAGCATCGCGCTAGGCCCTTTTTGTTTCTCCTGAAGATACAATGTATCCGTCCCCACCGTTAAAAAGTACCGGGAAAAGGAGCTCACGCGATGACCGGAATGACCGCAAATCCTGTCGCACGAAGTCTGTGCGCCTTTTTACGAATCCTGCCCGCCTCTACACGAATCCTGGCCGGATTGGTCGCCGCCGTGGCCTTGCTCGGGCAGGCACAGGCGCAGCCGGCCTGGCCGGCCAAGCCGATTCGCATCATCGTGCCTTTCGCTGCGGGGGCCTTCACTGACATCGCGGCGCGCACCGTCGCCATAGAGCTCAGTACCCAGCTCGGCCAGCCGGTGCTGGTCGAAAACCGCGGCGGCGCGGGCAGCACCCTGGGCACCGACGCCGTCGCCAAGGCGGCGCCCGATGGTTATACGCTGGTCGTAACCGACAACTCCTTTGTCATTTCACCCAGCGTCTACACCAAACTCCCTTACGACCCGCTCAAGGATTTGCGCGCGATGCGCAACTGGCCGATGTGCCGACCTTCGCCGAAGCCGGTTTCCCAAACTACCGCATGGTCTACTGGTTCATGCTAGCCGCTCCCACGGGCACGCCGCCGGCCGTCATCACCCGCCTCTACCAGGAAGTGGTGCGCGCGACGCAGGCGACGCGCGTGCGCGAAGCCTTTGCCGCGGCGGCGGCGCGGCCGGTCAGCACCCCGCCGGCCGAACTGGCAAAACGCCTGGAAGAGGAAATCGCCACATGGAAGGCAGTGGTGGTGAAGGCCGGGGTGAAGCCGGAGTGAGTCGGATATAGCTGGAAAGCCGCGCCAATATTGGCTTTTCAGGCGATTGCCAGGACAGTCCCGGCGTGAATTTGAAAGCAGGAGCCGGATTGGAAAGCAGGAGCCGGGGGTGTTTGTCGGGGCACAATTGCCCATAATCGGTTGCACTGGCCGCACCAGCGCGGCCCGGCGCTGCATGAATTCCAGCGGCGACATCCTGATGTGCGTGGTAGCGTCGCGCCACGCGCTCATGTCTCGTGAAGAAGCACGCCGTAGCTGTTCCAGCGCGTCTTCGGGGTCGAAGTCCGCAACCCCTCTGAGAGCGGTCGCGAACAAGGCGCGATTGACCACGTGTCGGGCCGGCGATATAGTCTCTCACGATGGAAAAAGTGGTTTCGTTTCAAATCCCTATTGCCCGAGAAACACGCTCACACCGGCCGAATAAACACCGCTTCGGCTTGGCGATAGAAGCGCGAGTCCAGTCATGAAGAAAATACGTCTAGAGATATTCACTGATGGCGTTATTGCCATCATTATTACGATCATGGTTCTGAAACTCAGAATCCCGAACGGTTCTGAGTTGGCCGCTCTCCTGCCCTTGCTGCCCACATTCTTGAGCTATGTGCTGAGCTTTTTCTTCTTGTCTCTGTACTGGATATCTCATCATCATATGTTGCATGCCGTGGATACAGTCAACGGTCGGGTACTGTGGGCAAACTTGAATTTTCTTTTCTGGCTCTCGCTGATACCGTTTGCCACCGGTTTCATGGGTGAGAACCATTTTGCAGCCATACCCTTGGCGTTTTACGGCAGCGTAATGTTCATGGCGGGGCTATCGTTCTATGTTCTGGAACGCACATTGATTTCCGCCAATGGTGATCAGTCGATACTGGCCAAGGCCGTCGGCAAGGACATTCGATCCCTACTCTCGCCTGCGCTTTGGCTTGTCGGCATCGGGTTATCGCTCTACGTTGGAGCCGCCGCAGTTGTTGTGTACATTGTGATTGCGTTGATGTGGATCATGCCTAACCGGCGGATCGAAGGTATGGCAATTGAGAATCGGGACAGCCCAAAGTAACCATATTCTATTCTCAGGAGAAATTCGCGTGCGCTGGCTCTCAACCCTGTCACTTTGTCTGATTGCGTCGCTGCCATTTTCCGCTGCCGCCCAATCATTTGTCCCTTACGATGCCCGGTCGACCAATCTTGTTGCGGTGAGCAAAGACGTGCCTGCGCTTGCCGCGCGGGTAGTTGCCGTCGGCATTCGCGGCGCGGGTGGCGTGGCGCCGGTCGGCTTCTTCCATCCTGGTGGTCCCATCCATGACAAGCCCGAGTTCGCAGAGTTCACCAAACCCGGTCGGGTGCTCGACGCGACCCGGGTTCTCGTCACGAGCAACTCCAACTTCGGCGCTCCCCGCGCCCTGAAAGACTCCCCCGAAGGTTCGGTTCTATCCATCGATCCAGGTGGTCCGACTATCGTAGTTCCGGCGGGATTCGCCGCTGCGGGAAATCAAGCAAGCGCATTGAATGGACGCGTCCAGCTGTTCACCGCGCAAAGCCAAGCTTTCCTCAACAGCATTCGCACGCCGGGCGCGGCAAGCGCAGCATTTCCGACGGTGAGCAATCCGCTTGGAATCTCCATCAACAATGCCTTCGGTCGACTCTGGTTCGCCAACGCTCCAGGAGGTGCCCAGGGCATCGGTACGGAGTCGATCGCGGATCCCAGCGGCGAACCTTTGGCCGGCTCGCCGAGCGAACTCCTCGGCGGCGTCTTTGCAGGGGCACTGACCAACCGGCCGCAACAGTTGGTCGCGGTGCTGACCGCCGATGGTGCGCTTGCTCAAGCGCACACTGAATTTGCGCTCGATGGATTGGCTCCGGCAGGGACCGTCGCTCCAATCCTGCTCGGCGGCGAGGCTCCATCGCGCGCGACTCGGGCCGGCATGATCTTCAACTGGGTGCCCAACAAGGTGCTCTTTGTCACCGAGGCCGCGCGGAACGCCATCACTGCACTAACGCTTACGACTGACGACAAGGTCTTCCGGGTTCAAAGCAGCCGCCGCTTCACGCCCCGCGAGCTCGATGTTCCGATCGACCTCGCCCCTGTCGTGCCGGAAGTTGTGAACCCGGGCTTCTCGAGCAACACAACCCTGGCCGGCAACTCGGACATCTACGTCGCCAATCGGGGAAACGGCACAATCGTACGCATGCGGCAGGACGGAACCGTGGTTGCCGTACGCCGGGTGACGCTCCCGGGTGGTCGCGATTTGGGGCCTGACCGTCTGAACGGAATTGCAGTGTCGGCGGACGCGCAGACGATCTGGGTCACAATTAGCGGCGCCCTCAGCGACTATCCGGATGCGCCCGGCGCCCTCCTCGCGCTCTCCGCTTTCGGGTCAGGGCAGACGGCGCTAAAAGGCCCTAATTCGGGTGACATGGTCGTCCAAGGCGCCCGGCTGTTCCGAACTGAATTCAAGCCTGAACAGGGCTTGGGCCCGCTGTACAACGAACGCTCATGCGTGGCTTGCCATAGCAAACCCAGCGCCGGTGGCTCCGCCCATGATGGATTGGGTATCGTGAGACGTATAGGACGGTTTGACGGCCGATCATTCGACCCGCTCGTCGGCCGCGGTGGCCCCGTCACGCGCGAACGCACGGTAGCCGAGCTAGGCGTTCCTTTTGCACCCTGACAGCTGGACCGCCACCTGACGCCAACTTGATCTCGGTCCGAATTTCAACGCCGCTGTACGGGCTGGGCATGATCGACACCATCCCGGACGAGGTGATCCGTGCCGGCGCAGCCGCTCAGCAAGGCCCCGTAAAGGGCCGCGTCAACGTCGCGCGTGACGCGCAAGGACGCGAACGCGTCGGTCGCTTCGGTTGGAAGGCTGACGTTCCGACGCTGGAACAGTCCGTGGCTGGTGCGTTCCGAAATGAACTGGGCATCACGAACCCGATTGCGCCGACCGACCTTGTCCCCGCTGGCGCCGATTGTGGCAGAACGGGCAATGTGGCTACCGAGGACGATGGGAGCATGCTCGGCGCGGTTGTCGCATATGTTTCATCGCTGTTGCCACCACAAGCGGGCACCGGCCCTCAACATCTGACCGGGGAGCGATTGTTTTCTGAAACCGGATGCGCCATGTGTCATACGCCAGCCCTGCAGGCCGGTGACGCGCGCGTTCCGCTCTATTCGGACCTTCTGCTTCATGACCTCGGTCCCGCCCTTAATGATGGGGTGGTACAAGGTCAGGCAAAAGCGGCTGATTGGCGGACGAGCCCCCTCTGGGGCCTGAGCAAGCGCGTGCGCTTTCTGCATGACGGTCGTGCGACCAGCATCAGGGAGGCGACCTTGTTGCACGATGGCGAGGCCGCGCCGGCCGTAAAGAACTTTCGCCAACTGGCTCCCGACGAGCAGACCGCGTTGCTCGCATTTCTGTCCGCATTGTGAACTTAAAAATTGCCTGTCCACCCGCTCGAACCTGCCTAGGTTAGTCGCATTCTTAAGGGGAAAAGTCCGTCGATTTAGCCATACAGCGGGCCACGAAGCTGGATCTGGTAATCAATCTAAAGACCGCCGATGCCTGGCCCGAGTATTGGACTTGTCGTGGGTACTTTGCCGGAAAGCCGCTACTGTCGCCGGTCTCGTTCAAAGTCTGGGTACGCAACATTTCCGGGCGATGAACACCGCGCGATTGACCACTTACCGGGCCGGTGATACAGTCAGTCGTGGATAGGGAAAGGGGTGGTTTGTATTTTCTATTCCCTGACCCGCCTTAAGTCCGCACGCTGCCGCTCCGCGGACAAGTCTCGCAGCGCAAGGCTGAACTTAGACTGCTTGCCCTTCCCAACTCGCTGCCGACAAGAGAACCGCTGCTCATGACGATTGACTGGAATTTGTTCAGCCCCCAGAGCGCGCTGGCCGGCGGTCTGTTGATTGGGTTCGCTGCGGCGCTCTATATACTTGGCAATGGCCGGGTGGCAGGCATTGCCGGCATCGTGGCCGGGGCGCTGCAAACCCTCGTATCCAGCCAGGGTCGCGCCAGTTTCAAGGCCGAGATCGGCAGCTGGCTGTTCTTGCTCGGGCTGCTGCTGGCGCCTTGGGCTTGGCGTTTGTTTGCCCCTCTGCCGATGGCCAGCGTGGACGTCGGGCCGTTGGCGCTGGTACTGGCCGGCCTGCTCGTCGGCATCGGTGTGCGCATGGGCAATGGCTGCACCAGTGGCCACGGGGTCTGCGGTTTGAGCCGCTTTTCGTTGCGCTCCTTGGCCAATGTGCTGGCCTTCATGGGGGCCGGCTTCGCGGTCGTGTTTGTGCTGCGGCACGTGATCTGAGGAGGGTTTAGCCATGCGTCACATGATTGCTCTCATCAGCGGCCTCATTTTCGGCTTCGGCCTGATTGCTTCCGGCATGACCAACCCGACCAAAGTGAAGGGTTTCCTGGACCTGTTCGGTGCCTGGGACCCCAGCGTGGCCCTAGTGATGGCCGGGGCCATCGCGGTGGCGGTGTTCGGGTTTGCGGCGGCCAAGCGGCGCAAACAAGCTTGGAGCGGACTGCCAATGTCCCTCCCCACCAGCACCGTCATTGATCGTCGTTTGATCGGCGGTGGCCTGCTGTTCGGCACTGGCTGGGGCATCGCCGGCCTCTGCCCTGGGCCGGCCTTGGTGACGCTGAGCAGCGGCCTGACCGAAGCCGGGTTCTTTGTAGCGGCAATGCTGGTGGGCATGTTCGTCCACGATCGCCTGCTCAAACCACGCTGAGTGCCGGCGACCCTTTGCGTTCCAAGGAGTTGAATCAAATGCCCGCCTCGAGACTCATTTTTCGCCAGCTCTTCGACCCAGTCTCATCCACCTACACCTATCTGCTGGGTGATTCGGCCTCGGCAGAAGCTCTGATCATTGACTCGGTGTTTGAGAACGAACGCCGCGATGTCGCCCTGCTGCGCGAGCTGGATCTGCACCTGGTGGCCACCCTCGACACCCATGTGCATGCCGATCATGTCACCGGCGCTTGGCTCTTGAAGCAGTCCTGCGGCAGCCAGATCCTGTTGTCCGAGAACTCGGCCGCCGAGAACGTTGACCGTTTTCTGAAGGATGGTGAACGGGTCGCTTTTGGGGGGCGCCATCTGGAGGTGCGCGCCACGCCTGGCCACACCGGCGGCTGCCTGACCTTTGTGCTGGATGATCAGAGCATGGCCTTCACCGGCGACTGCCTGCTGATCCGGGGGGCTGCGGACGCACCGACTTTCAGCAGGGCAGCGCGCACCTGCTTTACCAATCGGTGCAGCAGCAAATTCTCTCGCTGCCGCCGGCTTGCCTGCTCTACCCGGGGCATGACTACCGCGGGCTCACCGTCACCAGCGTGGAGGAGGAGCGGCGCTTCAATCCGCGCCTGGGCGGCGAGGTCAACGAGTCGGACTTCACCGGCTATATGAATAACCTCGGTCTGCCGCACCCGAAGCTGATGGACATTGCGGTGCCGGCCAATCTGCGCTGCGGCCGGCCGGAGTCGGACGCACTGAATAGCCCGGACGACAAGGCCTGGGCGCCGCTGACTTGCACCTTCAGCGGGGTTTGGGAGATTCAACCGGGGGCGCTGGCCGAGCGCATGGCCGGCGGGCGGGCCGAGGAGATTCAGCTCATCGATGTGCGCGAGCCGCAGGAGTTCAACGATGCGCTTGGCCATATTGCTGGTGTCCGCCTGCTGCCGCTGTCGCAGCTGGGGCCACCCATGCGGCCGAACTGATCGCTGCCGATCGGCCGGTGGTTGCGGTGTGTCGCTCCGGCTCCCGCTCCGCGCAGGCCACCGTCTTGCTGCAGAAATCGGGCTTGCACAAGGTCGCCAATCTGGCCGGCGGCATGCTGCGCTGGCGCGCTGAGGCGCTGCCGGTTGAAAGCGGGACCGACTAAGTTCATGGATGGAAGCCGCCCGGATATGGCGCAGCAAAGTTCTGGCCATCTTCCAGAACGCACCCTCGATTAGTTTGAGCCAAGAACCATGCTGCGGCGTGTGAGCATACTCGAAGCGCCCCGGCCGGGTACCAAGATAGACCCTGGTCTCTTTCGAGATGCGGGCCGCGCGATCACCTCTCCCGGGCTCGCGCTGCGCGCTACCACGAACATGCCCATCACGCCGGAACGCGATTTTTGCAGCTACCCAGGATGGCGTGCTACATTGCGTAGCCTCGGGTTTGGGGAGAGAAGTGTGCGCGAGGGTGGGCAATCGGGCCGAACAACATCTACCTCTCTCATGGACCACCGAACCGTTCGTCAGTTTTAATATTCAATCTCCGTGCCGCGCTCGTGCCGGCCGCCCATTACCACCCTTACTACCGGACTTTTTCCCATGGCGCAAACCCCAGTAATCCACGAAACCTTGACTCAAGATGCCGCCAGACGGCTATCCACATCCACGAATACCAGACCTATCTGGGCAGGCATTACACCGAGGTACCTGCTGCGCCTGATGCCTTGGGTTAATGTTGAATCGGGAACGTATCGCGTGAACAACGTCCTTGATCCCGATTTTAATGAAGAAAAACCGCATCGGCAAAAGGACAGAAACATTTCTCGAAAATGGTGCATGGCGAGCATGGTCTGCACGAACAACTCTCGCATACTTTTGCTGATTATTCCGTGGAGCCGCACGAGTATACGCTCACAGCATTGCAAACAATGTTGCGCATCAGCACAAAAGTCGCCGACACCTTTAACGTTCCGCACAATCAATTGAAAGAACAGCAACGCCTGTTGATCGAAGCGTTGAAGGAAGAACAGGAGAAACGCACGATCAACAGTAAGAATTTTGGTCTGCTGCACAGCAAGCAGGCGGCGCGCATGTCGACCATTGGCGGCCCTCCAACGCCGGATGATTTCGATGCCATGCTGGCGCGCCTCTGGAAAAAACCGGCGTTCTTTCTTGCGCATCCCCGCGCGATCGCTGCGTTTGGCAGGGAGTGTACCGCCCGCGGTGTCTGCATTGGCACCGTGGAGATGTTCGGTTCTCCTTTCTGGACTTGGCGGGGCGTTCCGATCGTGCCATGCGACAAATTGGCCATCACCAAGGGATCAACGAACGTACTACTAATGCGCGTCGGTGAAGATTTTTGTTGGCCTGCATCAAACCGGAATTCCGGGTGAGGTGATGCCCAGTGTGTCAATCCTGTTCAACGGCATCGACTCGACCGGTTGCTATGTGTACCTTGTCAACTTGTACTTTTCCGTCGCCGTACTTACAAATGACGCGCTGGTGGTGATGGAGAACGTCAAAGTAAAGTGATCGACGTACTGTAGTGCAATCGTTGGAGAATCAACATGGCAATAAAGCAACCAGTTCCCGAGAACATGCCGGATATGGAGATGTTGTCGCCGGACATGCTTGCGATGATGAATGAAATGGCTTTCCCCATCCCCGAAACTGAACGTTTGCATTCCACGGGCGGAAGTCAGTTTTACTTCTCGAAGTACATGGACTCCGCCGGAGTGCTCATCAAACAGCCCGACGACTTCCAGCCCGTCCCCGGAACGGCACCGATGCCGGATGAACACATATATGCCGGGTCGCCGAGTCCGAGTCACGCATACGCATTTCCAAAAGTATGTCCTTCGCAGTTGGCTCCGCCGACTGCCTCGCAAACGGGTTCATCTGCGCATACTGGAAGATATTACTTTCAGACCCGCGAAGCGCAATCGGGCCAGCATCGCGTTGCACAGTCGTATGATGTGCAACGTGTGCGTGAAGATTTCTCTATTCTGAAACGGCAAGTCCACGGCAAACAGTTGATTTGGCTGGACAACGCCGCAACGAGTCAAAAACCAAACCGCGTCATCGATGCGATTTCGGATTTTTATCGCCGGCACAATTCCAATGTTCACCGTGGGGCACACACGCTTGCAGCGGAAGCGACCGATGCGCTAGAAGAAGCGCGGGGCAAGGTCGCATCGTTTCTCGGGACGCCGAACAAAAATGAGATTGTTTTTGTGCGCGGAACAACCGAAGCGATCAATCTCGTTGCGAATACATTCGGGACGGAACGCATTAAAGCGGGTGACGAAATTGTGGTGACGCGCGCCGAGCATCACGCCAACATCGTTCCCTGGCAAATGCTTGCCCAGCGCAGTGGAGCGATCCTGAAAGTCGCGCCCCTTGACGACATGGGAATGGTGATCCTGGAAGATTACGAACGGCTCGTCACGTCGTTTTGTAACGAATACGTTCGGCACCGTGAACCCCGTGAATGTGATGACACGGTACGCGCAGAGTCGCGGTGCACGCGTTCTCATTGATGGCGCACAAGCCGTGCCGCACTTCGCGGTCAATGTGGCGGAAATCGGCTGTGATTTCTATGCTTTTTCCGGGCACAAGATGTATGGACCAACCGGCATCGGCGCGCTCTACGGAAAAGAAGATTTACTCAACTCCATACCTCCATGGCAAGGTGGGGGGAGCATGATCGAAAACGTTTCGTTTGAAAAAACCTCGTACCGGCAGACACCACAGAAATTTGAAGCGGGTACGGGTTCGCTGGCACCGGCGGTGGGATTGGGTGCGGCTGTAGATTATCTCAACAGCATCGGGATGCACGCGATACATTCGTATGGACAACAGTTGATCAATTATATTACGACGCAGTTAGCCATGATTCCCCGCGTGCAGATGTACGGCACGGCCCCGGGAAGAGTGAGTGTTACTTCGTTCGTCGTCGACGGCATTGACGTTACTGCTATGGGAAGATTTCTTGATCAGGAAGGAATTGCCGTACGAGCGGGACATCATTGCGCACAACCGGCACTCGCACACTTTGGACTGAAAGAGACGGTGCGGGCATCGTTGGGGCTATACAACACATACGATGAAATCGATGCGTTTGTCGAAGCGGTGCGCAAAGGTATTCGCGTTTTGTCGTAGTCCGTCCTGCCAGAGCGTCGGACGCATCCGACCTCACTTCATGAGACCAGGCGTGTAGGGGGCCACCAGACCGATCAGGTATGAGTAAGACCCACCTGCCCCCCAGGCGATTCGCCAAGTGTGGACGGACGCCACCAACCGCGCCGTCGCGATTCACCCTTGAGCCGGGAGCGCCGCAGAACCGGGCGCTTGACGGTTAGTTAATTCTCTCCCAAGACCTCGAAACAAGTTTGCGTACCACGTCGAAGCGCGGTTGTTCAACTATTTGGATGACAACCCGGACCCCAGGTAGGATTTTATGACTTCGGGATTACAGCGAATCTCTTGAGGCGAACCTTCGGCAATCTTTTGTCCGTAACTTAAAACAATGACACGATCAGCAAGATCCGCCACCATCTGCATATCATGTTCGATCCAGATAATTCCCGGGGCCTGATCATTCCGCAAACGCAGTAAGAAGCGTGCGAGATGCTCCTTTTCTTCACGAACGAGCCCGGTCGACGGCTCATCCAGAAGCAACAACTTGGGTTCGGACGAAATCGCCCTTGCGACGCCAACCAGCTTTTGGATGCCGTAGGGTAGATTGCCAATCAATGTATCGCGAAAGTGATTCAATTCGAAGTACTCAATAATTTCCTCAGCACGTTCGCGTTCCCGGATCTCCTCTTGCCTTGTCGATTTCCAATAAATCATATTGCTGAGAATCCCTGTCTGCATCCGGCAATGCCGACCAAGGAGAATATTTTCAACTACCGTCAGATGACTGAAGAGTTCGATATGCTGAAATGCACGACTAATACCCAGGCTTGCCATTTCTCGTAAGGGTGTGTCAGTAATGTCGCGTTCGCAAAAGTGAATGCTTCCCGCAGTCGCGCGATGGACACCGTTAATGCAATTGAGCAACGCCGTCTTGCCCGCACCATTCGGCCCGACAATCGCAAGGAGTTCACCGCGGCCAAGCGAAAAACTCAATTGATGAATCGCAATGAGCCCCCCAAAGGACAGCCCGAGTCCGTCAACGCGAAGAAGCGGAGGCATCCCCTACCCTCCCCAACGGCGCTTGCGACTATATTGCTTGACGTTACGATAGCTCTTGGGGTCACTTTCAGCTGCGCCGCTCCCGAGGTAAAACTCCTGAACATCAGCGTGACTGGAAAGCTCCGAAGACAGCCCGCTGTGAACAATCCGTCCGTTCTCCATTACGTAGGCATAACTGGCGACCTCAAGCGCCGCAACCGCGTTTTGCTCAACAAGCAAGATGGCCACACCTAGATCTTCGTTCAACTTCTTTAGAATCCGCATCAAATCAATAGCAACGACAGGCGCCAAACCCAGTGAAAGCTCATCTATCAGCAGCAAGTGAGGGTGGTTGAGAAGAGCCATTGCTATAGCGAGCATCTGCTTTTCGCCACCGCTCATAAATCCAGCAATTTGATTCTGACGCTCGCTCAATTTCGGGAAATACTGGAAAACTTCCTCTATGCTCACGCCCTTGTTTTGGTTAGGTGCAACCATCGCGAGGTTCTCGGCAACCGTTAGCGTCTCGAACACCTTATGGCGCTCCGGTACGATTGCTATCCCGCGGGAAGATATCTCGTGCGGCGGCATGTTCAATAGGGAACTTTCACGAAAAAACACGTCTCCATTTGAGATCGCGACATCTTCTGCCGGGAGCAATCCGGAGATCGCGCGCAACGTCGTTGTCTTTCCAGCACCATTCGTTCCAACAATCGCGACGATGGCATGCTCCGGAACCGATATTGATACACCCTGAACAGCCGTCGCTACCTTATGGTAGACAACCTCCAGCTGGGATACCTCAAGAATATTCGCCAATTTCGTCTCTTCACTTCTGATTCGGTTCAAGGGCTCGATATCTGAACGGCCAGCGTTCGAAGTAGGTTTCCACACGTCGCCAGATCTCAACGAGTCCACGAGGCTCGAATACAACAAATACTAAAATACAAAGCCCGACGGATCCAAGCTGGTACCCAAAGAGGGCCCCGCCCCCTTTCCAGGCGACCGGAACAAAATCAAATCCTGCCTCGACGATATAGGGAAGAAAAGTCACAAAGAACGCACCCAACACAGCGCCAAGAGGCGAACCCATACCTCCAATGATAATCATTGCAAGATACGCGACGGCTATATCGAATGTGAAAGTGTCAGAACTAACGCTCTTTGTGTAATAGGCCAGCAAAGCACCCGTAAAGCTGGCGATGCTGGAACTAATAATAAAGGCGGAAAGCTTGAACTTAAATACATCGATTCCGAGCGCTTCCGCTGAAATGTCCCTATCACGTATCGCTATCCAAGCTCTGCCAGTTCGTGATCGAAGAATATTAAGAAAAAGCCACATTACTATTCCGACCATCAGGGCCAATACAAAATACCAATGTCGGTCATCCGAAAGCGTGTAGCCGAACATCTGCGGACTTGGGATGACAATGCCCTCACTGGCACTTACGCCAAGTTTCATCTGATACCATTTCGCCACGAAGACGGTGGCGTAATGCATCGCCAGCGTCGTAACCGCAAGATACATACCGCGAAAACGCGTTGCTGGAATTCCGACGAGCAATCCAATCACCCCCCCTGCAATTGCGGCAACAGGCAACGCGAGCGTTATGCCCACCGACGTCATACGCTCTACAATTACCGCAGAAAAAGCGCCGATAGCCAAAAAAGCGGCATGCCCCAAAGATACCTGGCCGGTCAAGCCCGTAAGCAAATTGAGCGAGAGAGCACCGATACTTGCAATGAGCGCAAGATTGAAAAGATGAATATGGTATTGAGATATTGAAAAAGGCAAGATTGCCGCAATCACTACGACGATGGCGAGTAATACCCGTTGATATCTCCGTTTAAGGATAAAACCCCGTTGTTGCTGTGAGGTAACCAAATTGGGGGCTTCGTTAAACATAATCACACCCTCTGGATTTCCTCTCGGGTTCCGAAAATCCCCCATGGCCGCCACATCATCACGGTCAATAGCAAGACAAATGGAATCGCCTGACTCAAAATTGGGTCAATCAAACGCACCGTCGCATACTCAACGGTTGCCACCAACAATGCTCCTGCAATTGCGCCGCGAAGACTATCAAGTCCTCCGACTAACGCCGCAGTTAGTCCGCCAATTCCAATCACTACAGCCTGGAGACTAAGAACGCTTCTGGATCCATATAGAACCCCTGCAATCGACGCTGCAAATAGTGCAACAATCCATGCCACCATCATTATGGTATTCACGTTTACGCCTCGCTGACTCGCAAGCAGAGGATTCTCAGCCACGGCACGAAACTGAATTCCGAGTCGAGTCGACGTGAGCGCGTAATACAACAGAATGAAAAAAATAACTGCAGTAGCTATCGTGATTGCGTCCAAGTAAGAAAACCATCCTCCCGTGGAATACGGGTATAGCACCGTATTTGCACCCAACTCGATATTTACGGCTCGGCCACCCCAGAGCAGGACGATTGACGCTTTCGCTAAAATCGCTATTCCGATGGTCGCCAGAATCGCCACATAAAAGGGTTGCGCAATCAAATGTCGCATCAGCAGCCAATAAATACCCGCTCCAAATATCGCGCTAAAAACCATGACCACGGCCATGCCACCCAGTATCGAACCCGTGACCTGCATGCCCC